>JAESFU010000098.1_pt1 | contig 165151 bp, 157 predicted proteins | sample 9269461 | NCBI WGS metagenome assembly JAESFU01 (sample SAMN14502556, study PRJNA617107) | algae metagenome | isolation source: Stenomitos rutilans HA7619-LM2 and co-occurring heterotrophs from cave walls | place: USA: Waikapalae cave, Hawaii | collected 2009-07-28 | reverse complement strand
TTGATCCTGACGATGCCGGGAGCCGCATTCAGGACGATGCCGGCCACATCCGACGGCGCGTTGAAGGTCAGGTTGTTTACCGTGACATTGACGGTCTCGTTGCCCGCGTAGCCGGACGCCACCACGATCGTGTCACCCGCAACCGATGCGGCAACGGCCGCAGAAATGGTCGCGTAGGTACCCGGAACATTCCTCGTCGCCATGCCATTCTCCCTTGCGATGTCACACACCTAAGCAGAGCCAGACTCTGCCAACTTGGCTTTCAGGATTCGCTTTTCACATCGTTCACCGGACGGGCCGGCTGAGGCGACCGAGCCGCCGTTCCAGTCACCCGATCCGACGCCGTTGAACTTGTAACCCGTCGAAAGATTGATGCTGCCCGGAACGCCACACCCAGCCTCCTCAGGTCCCACAGGCCTCCGCAGTATCTGAAATCGGCAAATCGCTGCTCCCCAACAGCGATCCGGCGTGGCAGGACCCAACCGGCTGAAATAAAGCCGGACCTCTTCAGAAAATCTTCATCCAAAAGGATGATGTCCGTTGGAGCCTTCAACGCATGGTGGTTGCGTTGCGTATCGAACCAAGGGTTGTGCGACAACGCATTGTCTTAACCATTCAGGTCCTATATCCACATCAAGTGCGGTTACGCGTTGCGTGTGGGTCGCTTAGACCGGTGAGACATGGCGCGTTCGAAGATCAGCGAAGATCGAGTCATTGCGACGATCTACGACACGATTTTGCAGCCTAATTCCTGGCAGAAATGCTTCGAGCAGATGCGCGAGCTGCTGGGCGCAGACTCCATGCTCGCAACTCTGCAGGATCCGGGCGAGGCGCGACTGCTCGCCAGCGATCTCGATCCGCGCTTCCTCCAGGACTATGCCGAAGAGTGGTGGACCCGGGACACCTGGGCGATAGCTTGCATGGCCAAGCCGCGCGGCAAATCTTTCCTGGTCTCGGATCTGGTGCCTGACAAGGACTGGCTGCGCAGCGACATTTACAACGAACTGGTCAAACCGCTGGCGGATTGCCGCTACTGCATCGGTACCATCCTCGATATCGGAGAGCAGCGGGCGGTAATGGGTCTGCACCGGACCTCGCGGGCGCCGGACTTCCTGAGGCGCGATGTCGATGTCCTGCAGCGATTGAGTGGCCATATCAGCCAGTCGCTGCATATGACCCAACACGTGGGCTGACGCAGCTCTCCGTCCGCTAGACGCTCGCACTTCGGAAAGCCAGACGGTGGGCGCAGTTCCATCAACCGCACCAGCACCTTCAGCTTGTCCTCTTTCAGGGACTCGCCGAATGCCTGCTCCCGGAGCCGCGACCGGTGCTCCGATTCCGTTCGCCGTCGGCTATACCAAGGCCGGCTTCGCCCAAGGCGGCAGGGAGGGCGATCGAGGAAAAATTGGATATTCCTCGTCCATTCAGGCTCCCTCCCCGCTGCGATGGCTGTAGGTGAGGGTCACGGGGTCGTCCTCCGCACGCATCCGGATCGATGCGACCTGCTGGCAACCATCGCCAGCCGCCCCAATAGCCGGGCTGAAGCATGCCCTCGCGCGCCCAGTGCCGGACATCGATGCTGCGCATCTGCCCATGGATTCGAGTGGCCCATCCCGGACGCCGGAATGGAAATACGCCCGCAATAACGGGATCATCCGGGCCATACCGGACGGCATTGGAAGCGAATTGTAAGGAAATGGTGCCCCGAGACGGAATCGAATTTATCTCTATCTATTTGAAATACCGTGCTTTTTTTCCATGAGCGTCTCTTCGCGTACCTGCCAATGTACCCATCGCCTGGCATCCCTTCGGAGGCTGGTATGCGCTGACCGGATAGCGGCAGACGTTGTCGATGCGGCGGATGGTGTTGCAAACGCACCCCGTCCTGGCTGAGAGACGCCGCGACCAACTTCTCCGACCACAGCACCGCAACACCCTGCAGCAGCCGATGCATGACCTCTGCCGCCTACCGGCGGGTTGAGAGGGTAAGGTCAACCCTCCCTCTCTGCAGCGGGTGGAAGCCGTTAGGCTTCTCCATCACCCGCTCCAGCTTACGCTAGAGTGCCAGGTCTACCCGTGGATCAGGCGGCGGACGCCCCGCTGTATGGCCGCGCGCACGTACTGTGGAATCTCAAGGCGGCGTGGTATCGACCTTGTCCTAACCGCTGCCGGGGTCATAGCTATTATCTTGCTGGCGCCGCGACGTCTCAGGACCGAGATCCGGCTCGGACACTTCACGTTTCGATCGGAAACCACATCTTTACGTCCTACGCCATCGATGAAGACAATCGAAAGCTCGCCCACACGCGCTAGGAATCGCCCCGCATCTTCCATCGAAGCCCTCGATCAACTTCGTCCTTTTCGGCTTTCTGCTTGGCGCGGCGTCCGGCGCCCTTGCTGTCTCGAGGAACGCCAGACTCGTTCAAGAGGACTTCTGTTGCCGGGTCGAGTAATAAGTATCGCCGGCTGGCCCAAGGAGGCGCGGAAAGTATGACCGCCCCGGCAAGGTCCCCGATGAGGTCACGCTCGCGAACATTCAGAAAGCCACATCGAACGCTGATGTTCGTGTCTCGGGCCGCCGTTACCGCGTAGTCCCCTGCCACTTTTTGCTTCGTGCAAACTCGCTTCAGAAGGTTGGCAGCCTCGCGTATCCGCTCGCCATCGAACGTGTCCCCGGCCCGGATGCCACCCAGCACATCAGGACTAAGTTCGATCTCCAGCAGGTGGACGAGCGAGGGATCTCCGAGAGAGTCGATCGAACTATGTCTTTTCATTGCCGCCCTCAGATGCCGGCCGCCGGACTGGACGGATCATAAATCCGACAGTCGGCTTAGCCTCTCTCTGCAGGCGAGTTAGACGTTGTTTGGCCGAGTAAGTTCGGCGCACTTCGCCGAGCTTGCGCACCAGCTCGGCCTCTCTGGAACCCGCACCAATTCCTATCGCCATGATGTACCCCAGGAAGTGATTGTGTGTCGCACAAAAGGCGTAGGGGAGATTTTAGTTGCCTCTGAGCTCGAAAATCGCTCCGCGTCGTTGACGATCTCGGCTGCTGTTAACACCAGGGCGCCCAGCACAGTCGACGAGTACGCCGCTGAACTGAGCGCAACCAAAAGAAAAAGCCCGCTCCGACATGCGCTTCGGAGCGGGCTCGCCCTCGGTTTACAGGTTCAGGAGGTCCACTCCCGAGGGTGATCAGGTAATTGCAAACGCCAGTCCTTGGTTGCGATCGCACAGACAAGAAAAAGCCCGCTCCGGGATGGCAGAGCGGGCTGAGTGCCGGCTTGGAGCCGGATGCCATGCAGGGGGCTGCGGTGGCTGAGTCGCAACGGATCTCGCGCCCTAAGGTTCGCAGTTCCTGAAACTTTATCCCTCGCTTCGCGAAGCCATGCGCAGGTCCTTAGACGCGGGATCCCAGAGCCGGCCGTCGGCGCTGCTCATGGCCGCTCCCGTTCTTTCGCGCTGAGCCGGCGACCGCTCTCGGTGAGGCGCACAGCCATCGCGGATCGCCCTCGCCAGCTAGCCAACCCCTCGCTCAATCGCCACGGAGAGTGCCGCCTCAAGGGTCGGGATGCCTGTGCGGGGATGGCGGAGACCAAACTCGCCCACCTGCACCAAGCGGTCGTGCGGCTAGCGACGATGAAAATGTCATTGCGTGGAGTGGGGGCCAGGTCGAGGGGCGGTTTGCGAAGCGGCGACGGCACCGGCTGCGCATAGTTTCTCGACGCATCTTTCTCGAACGGTGAGGTCGCTGTCTTGCGAAATGAACTTGCTGCGCGGCAGGCGAGACGAACCCTGCCGGGGGAAACTTCGGCGGGCCCGTCTCCGTCGCCCAGTGCAGTTGGGAGAACCGCACGTCGACACTAAAGAAGACATCTCTCGCAAAAGCGGCCGCAATGGCAATTCCGAGGTAGGGCCGGCTTTACCCCTCTTGCAAGAAAAGCAGGACTTCGAGCGGCTGATCGACGGGTCGTGTTTCGGGAGAGGATTGGTTCCCATGGGTCGATCGCCGCTAACGATCCATCCGCTGATACAGACGGTGTCCTATTAAGGGGAAGCGTGACCAGGAATTGCGATTGGAATCGTTCGACTGGCGAAGCCGTGAAGGCCACGCCAGTGCAACGATACTCTCTAGAGCTGGGGAAACAGCCGAGGTCCCTTCGTATAAGGGATCACCGACGCTCCGGCACCGCCGTTGACCATTTGGTCGACCGTCTCGACAAGCGCAGTCGCCGAGATCGGCTTGGTGAGCAGGGGTCGAAGCGCGACCTCATGCGGTAGGTCGCTCGAAGCCCGGGCGATGACCGCGAACGGCACCTGCGCTGTCGCCAGCCAGTCGGCAACTGCAAATGGCACGCTGCGGTGGGATTCTATGTCGATGACAGCCGCGTCGAGGCGGCCGCTTCTGACCAAGCGTTCCACTTCGCTCTGGCTGCCGGCCGGCCCAACGATACGGTATCCGGCGTCACGCAGATGCTGCTGCATTTCCAGTGCCAGCGAAAGCTGGTCTTCGACGATCAGGACGCGGCCACGCGGGGGCCTGTCGATCGTCCCAGCGTATCCACATGGGGAAAACCTTTAGCGCCATCGACCTCGGTAATCAGGTCTGAGGACCATTCAGGCCGGTAGGCTGCCGACCTTGCGATCATGACGAACCTCCAAATTGTGATGAGGACGAAGGCGCCCGCGGACGCCCTCTCCCGTCTCCCTATTGCTTGGTAATGCGCGGATTCGAGGAGCCAGCCTCGATCCGGATTGCGCGGGCCTTCTTCTCCTCCGGAATCTCGCGCTTCAGCTCGATCGTGAGCAGGCCGTTCGCCAGGCTGGCGCCCACCACCTTCACGTGGTCGGCGAGCTGGAACCGGCGCTCAAACTCGCGGCCCGCAATGCCTCGGTAGAGGTACTCCTTCTCCTCGGCGCCCGGCTGAGACTTGCCGGTGACGAGAAGCTCGTCTTCCTTCTGGGTGATATCCAGCTCGGCCTCGCTGAGGCCGGCCACCGCCATGACGATGCGGTAGCTGTTATCGCCGGCACGCTCGATATTGTACGGCGGGTAGCCCTGCGGGCCCTGGCTGACGGCGGAATCGAGCATGTGGAACATCCGGTCGAAGCCGACGGTGTCACGATAAAACGGCGAGAAATCGAAAGCTGTGCGCATGTTCATCCTCCACTCTTGAGCGATGTGTTTGCGAAGCGGTCCCCCGAAAGGCGACCGCCGGGCAGCACCGGAAGCGCCGCCGGCAGACGATCTGGGGAGGCCACAAGGGCCTTCAAGGCGTCTGCCGAAGATTTTTTTGAGACTGAGAGGCCCGCCACTCGACCGCACGACGGGAGCGACGGGCCTCCCAGGTGACATCCCAGCGACCGGCCTTACCGCCGCCGGGATGGCTCGTCCCCCCGCCTCTTTTTGGATGCAGGCCGGTGGTGCGTCCACGCCGGGAGTGTGTCGATGGTATTAGTGGCCGTGGGCCCGCGGAGGTGTCGGCCGGCTGATGCCGCCGAAATCAATCGGTAGCCTCCCGCAATTGGATGAGGCGCAGGGAATGTGGAGAGGCCGGGTTCTATTTACCGCACCAGCCGTCGATCGGCTTCTCACGATCGACGGCTCCTAAGCCGATTACTGCCCGCTGCCGAACCACCTTGAGCGGAGAGCATCGAAGCGCTGGTGCCAGAGCGAGAGCGGTACTTCCCACGGGGCGGGGCCTGAGCACATTCAGAAGTCGATTACTACACGCCGCTGGGCGAGGTTCGGTACCCGTCGCCTGTGATGCGAGGGGACACACTAGAGCCGGCCGAACGATGACCGAATCGCTCGGCGCACCGAGGCGGATCAACTCGCGCTTCACTTCGGTCGTCTCGTCCGGAAAGAGAGCCAGCCCTTAACGGACCTTTCTTTTTCGCCCAACCGTTTTTTTTGCCGGCCGCTTACAGAGCGAGCTGCTTGGTGAGCTGCTTCAGCACCTCGTACCGATCGGGATCGCCCTTTGCCATGGCCGCAAAGAAGTTCTTCGTCTGCTCCATCGTCGTGTGCGGCGGCAGGGCGATGACGTTGGGATCCGCACGCACGTCGATCACCACGGGTCGCCGGCATTGCACGGCCCTGTCGATGGTCGGAACCACGTCGCCGGGGCCCCCGATAGTCAGCCCCTCCAGGCCGAGCAGCCGCGCATATGCCGCATAGTCGAATGACGGCACGTCCTGCGTCTCGGGCAGCTTGGGCGCGCCACCCAAGGCACGCAATTCCCACGTCACCATGTTGAGGTCGCCATTGTTCAGCACCGCCACGATGAAGCGGGGATCGGCCCATTCGCGCCAGTATTTCGCGACGGTGATCAGGCCGTTGATGCCCAGCATCTGCATCGCGCCGTCGCCGACCAGGGCGACCGCCGGCCTCTGCGGAAACGCGAACTTGCCCGCCGTCGCATAGGAGAGCGCCGGGCCCATCGTCGCCAGCGATCCCGAGATCGCAACCGGGGTTCCCGGCCGTGCGCGGACGGCGCGGGCAAAGAAAGTCGTCGACATGCCGGTATCGACCGAAAGCAGCGCATCGTCGGGCAGGCGCGGCGACAGGTCCCAGAAGAAGCGCTCCGGATTGAGGGGCGCAGCGTCCAGATAGGCTCGCTGCTCCTCCTCTTCCCACCAGGTACGCGCCGCCTCTTCGACCCGTTGGCGCCAGGCGCCCGGCTTCTTCGGCTCGAGCCGATCCACCAGCGCCCGCAAGGTGGTCGCAGCGTCGCCTACCAGCGCGCATTCCATCGGATAACGCAGGCCGAGCATGGTCGGATCGATGTCGATCTGCACGCCGCGCGCCTTCCCTTCCTTGGGCAGATACTCGCTGTCGTGCGTCAGGCGCCAAAGAGATTGGCGCTCTCGGAGTTGCTCTGGTCCGTATTTAAGTTACCCGAGTTCTGCGGCACGTCGTCCTTCTGCTTTTCCGGCCGGTTCTGGTTCTGCTGCTGCTCCTTCAGGTTCTGCTCGCGCTGACGGCTGCACTCATCGTTCGAACGGCCAACGAAAATGCGGCTGCGGAAACATCAAGATACGGGCCAACGTGCGGCAGCGTACCGGCCACTCTGTTTTTCGCCCCTTAGGCAACCGGGAACCACGGTTGCCCCTTCCCTGCGCGACCACAAGGAGCTGGGAATGTTCACTCACAACAAGAGACTTCAGTACACAGTGCGCGTAGGTGAGGCGAATCCGGTGCTCGCATCGCTTCTGCTGGAGCAATTCGGTGGCCCGGATGGCGAGCTTGCCGCAGCGATGCGCTATTTCACGCAAGGTTTGGCCGAGGAAGACCCGGGACGCAAGGACATGCTCCTGGATATCGCAACGGAAGAGCTTAGCCACCTCGAGGTAATCGGGTCGATCGTCGCCATGCTAAACCGGGGCGTGAAAGCGCAGTTGAGCGAAGCCGCGATGACCGAGGCGGAAATGTATCGCTCGCTCACCGCCGGCGGGGACAGTCACACCCAGAGTATTCTCTATGGCGGTGGACCTTCTCTGACCAACTCATCGGGCGTTCCCTGGACGGCGGCTTATGTCGATTCGCGCGGCGACCCAAGCTGCGACCTACGGTCCAACATCGCAGCCGAAAGCCGCGCGAAGATCATCTACGAGCGGTTGATCAACGTGACTGACGATCCGGGCATCAAGGACGCCCTAGGCTTCCTGATGACGCGCGAAATCTCGCACCAGAAGTCGTTCGAGAAAGCACTCTACACGATGGCCGACAACTTCCCGCCTGGAAGGCTGCCCGGTGTGGCACCGTTCGCCGACATGTACATCAACACCTCCCAAGGCGAAGGTGACGCGTCCGGACCCTGGAACAGCGGCGACCAGTGGGAGCGGGTGGACGAGCTAGAGCATGTAATGCCAGCCGACGAAGGCGACGGAATGGCCAGCGTCAAGCTCACCAAGGTCCAAGAGAAGGCACTGGCGGCGCTGGCAAAGCGCACCATTTCCAATCCTGCAGACGACCGAACCACCGGTGCCGATCTCGGGGCGGGACCCGGCGCCGGCAAGGTGACCGGCGAGGATCTTGGGCAGGCCAAGAACATCAAGGATGCGGTCCGGAAGACTTGATCGTTCGATGCTCGGCCCCCGCTCTCTTCAGGGGAGCGGGGGAGCTTTCGGGAGGGTTTCATGAACAAGCGACGTCGCCGGCTGAGAGTTAGGAAGATGCTCGGCGTTTCCTTCATGATCGGCATGATAGGTTGGGCAACGGCCATCGAGATCGGCCTGCCAAGCGCCGTGTCGGACGGTGAAGTGAGCGAGTCGGCCAATGTAGTTCCGAGTTAACGAAGGCGAGCTACCGTTCGAGGTAGGCGTCGACATACTTCTCGAAGTCTTTGTATTCTTTCTAATGCTCCCGGCATGCCATTCGCCGACCTCGCATAGTTGGCACGCCATCGCACTTCCCAACGAGACGATGAGCCAGACGACCTGGCCGACGCTCAAATTGAATCTGGTTGGCTTTTTGTGAAGAAAACCGCGACTCGCGTTTGTCAGGGAGCCTTTTGCGTTCGCAAGAGCTTCAAGAGGTGCCCATGATTGCGAACGGCGAAGTGCGCCGGCTGCTGTTGGCGTTTCTGCAAGGATGGTCCGGTGGTGCGAACGCGGCGGATTTCGAAGACGTGAAGCTCGATTTCCGCCTCGACGATCGGGCGAACGAGCTCTGTCGACGGATCGCCGATGATGCTTTCCTGTCGTTGAACAAGGAATCGCCGTCCGTCGCGGCTATTCTCCTGATGCGCATTGTGACCGCGATCGAGATCTCCTATGGGCTCTCGCCTAAAACGATCGTGATCAATGGCCCTGCGGCGGAAAGCGATCAGAAAGCTCTGTCCATCATCTCTTACCGGCTCTACAACTCGACCCGACGCTTGATGGAAGATGCATAGATGCGAGGTGGGTGCGTTCCCGCCCCACGATACATTGATCGTCATTAACGCCGACACCGGGGGCTCTATGCAGATACTCGTCGTAGGTCCCAGCGGCTTCATCGTATTCGCGGTTGCGGCACGGCTGACCCCCGCTACCGAAGAAGTCGCCGGCGTCCGTCATGGACCGCCGCCCTATCATAAGTCGAATCATATTGAACTCGACATCACTTCCCAGCGGCACCCTGTGACTGGCGGCCTCATCTGGAAGGCATCGATGCGGTCGTCTATTGCGGGGCCCTCCGCGATCGTCGCGATCTTCTGGCTGATGATCGCCAAACCGTCCTTCGCGATGGTCTAAGCCTGAGGGAGGCGCTGTACGGACGCACACCAGCAACTGGTTGCACACACCCCTCCCCCCTCAACAGTTCGACACGGTATCTCTGCACCGATATGCAACGGACTCGGGACGCCACGATGCGTCTATTGGAAACTCTTCAGTAGGCAAGCCGCAGCATCGACTACGTACCACGTGCTGAATCGGTGGAAGAAGATTTAAGGCAGCTTCGTCCTCCGCATGTGGCAACGGCTCTTGTCGTCGCACGTTTGCCGCGCATGGAATTCAGGGAGGCGATCGCGCGGGACGCGGAGGATTTGCGCAGTCTCGCGGAGTCGATCGTCGGGCTAGGTCATGCGGATGCCGGATGCGGACTCGAGCTGCTGGCCGGCCTCGCGGTTTGCGGCGACAGCTTCCGCGACCAGGAACGCCGGCTTGATGCCGCGGCGTTGCGGCTGCGCCAAGACTGGCTCCGCATCGCGCACCGGCCGGCCGACATCACGCTGAAGAGCCCCTGTGACGGCCAGCATGGACATCTCGCGTCCGGGAGAACCGTGGAATTTGGCTATGAGCGGGACCTCGACGTCTCCGTGCTCGAGGCGCGCGGAGCCAACTACATGGTGCCCATCAAAGGCCGCGCTGCCGAGCTTGTGCTCTTCCGGAGCGGACAGGCCGCGCTAACGGCTCTGATCCAGCTGGCTGTGGAGCGCTGGGGCGCGGATGCCCCGCTCCGTGTCACCTACGACGGCGCGTACTTTGAAACCCAGGCGCTGCTCGGCCGGTGGCCCGCGCGCGTCCTGCGGCCGGCTCAGTGCACCGCCGACATCTTGATCGGCGAACCGGTGTGGTGTGACGGCGGGTTCAGCCGCGCCGTCCCGCCCCCCGCCTCGATCACCTCGCTCGCCAAGGCAGTGATTCTCGACACGACGCTTTCGGGACGCGCCTTCGATGCATCGCCGTGGTTAAGTCCTGGGTGCGGCCCGCTCTTCGTGGTCAGCTCCGGTCTAAAGCTCGATCAGGGGGGACTCGAGCTGGCCAATGTGGGCATGGTGCGCATCTATGCCCAGGACACCGACACTGTCGCCGCGAGACTTCGCAAACTACGCGCGCTCAATGGCACCGGCCTCACCCTAGACGAGCTGTCGACACTATCGGCGCCATGGTTCATGGACCGCCAATATGCCGACCGCTACACGAGCGCCGTGTTCAGCAACAATCGCGCTCTAGCCCAGGCCATCGGCACAGCATCGCCCGTGTTCGAGGCGGATTGCCATCCGTCGTTGCTAGAGCCGGGCCTGCAGGCGCCCTTTTGCGCGTTACGTCTGCGCGCGCCCTCTCCCGCAAATTACAAGCGGCTGCTTGACCGGTTCGAGACAGAAATCCAGCGGCGGGGCCTGCTGGCGGCTAAAGGAGGATCGTTCGGCTTCCGTGGCCACCGCTACGAGTTGATCGAGCCCGAGCCTGACCAGGGCCGCACCTTCCTGCGGGTCGCGATGGGCTGGCGCGACGGCTTTAGCAGGCAGGGATTGACCGATCTGCTCGCTGAGATTGCGGCTGAGCATCACTGACGAAGCCCATACGCGGGCTGCGGTTGCGGCCTTCACAGCCGGTACGCGCTTCGGGCGCCACTTACGGCATCGTGGTCTTGCCTTAGCTTGACGTTCCAATCAGCTCCGCCGTTCGACCGCCCGTTCCAGGAACTGGAACGCACAATCGGCCTGTTCCTCCAGAGAGGCTTCGCAGGGCACGATAAATCGGTCGTCATTCCAGACCGCCGCACTGTTGCCGTCGGCAAGGTCCTTAATTGTTTCAGTGGAAAATGGGGCGCGCGGCGTGATCGCGATCGCTTTGGTGCCGATATCCAGATGGCCGACGCTCGCGCGTTGACAAAGCACTCTCAGCTTCGCCTGCAAGAAAAGCGGCTTCAGCGGCTCCGGCACGGGCCCGAATCGATCCTCGACCTCGTCCTCGAACGCCGAAATTCCCTCGGGGGTGCTAAGCGAGGCGAGACTTGCATAGAGCCCAATCCGCATCTCCTCACCGGGCACATAATCCTCGGGAATGCGTCCCCCCACGCGCAGGTGCACAGTCGGCGCCCAATCGTCCATGGCTTCGCCACGCGCCGCTGCAAGAGCGCGTGAAAGCAAGTGTTGGTAAAGCCCCAGACCCACGAGCTTGACATGACCAGCCTGATCCTCGCCCAAGAGGTCGCCGGCGCCGCGCGTATCGAGATCGCGGGCACTGATCGTGAATCCGGCTCCCAGGCGGTCGAGTTCTATGAGCGATTGCAGTCGTTTCTCCACACTGGGAGAAAGCTTTTCTTCTGACTCGGTGAGGAGATAAACCACGCCCCGCCGCGCGCCGCGACCGACACGACCGCGGAGTTGATGAAGCTGGGCGAGCCCGAAGAGATCGGACCGCCAGACCAGCATCGTATTGGCACGGGGCACATCGAGTCCACTTTCGATGATGTTCGTTGCAAGGAGGACGTCACCGTCGCCACTGGCGAAGTCGACCATTGCCTTCTCCATCTCCGCAACCGGCATGTCGCCGTGGGCGACGACTACGCGAAGCTCGGGCACGATACGGGCTAGCTTCTCTGCCATCAGCTCAAGGTCGCCGATCCGCGGGCACACTACGAAGCTCTGCCCGCGCAGCCTGTGTTCGCGCATCAAGACTTCACGGACCAGCGCGGCGTCCAGGCTCGCGCGCACGGTGCGAATCGGAAGCCGCTGCACAGGTGGCGTCGCGATGACGCTGACGTCTTGCAGCCCGATCTGCGCGGCTTGCATTGTCCGCGGAATGGGCGTGGCGGTGAGAGTAAGGACATGAAGGCTGTTGGTGTGCGAGCGAAGTTTGCGTTTGTCGCGCGCGCCGAAACGCTGCTCCTCATCGATCACCATCAAACCCAGATCGGCGAACTGCACGCCCTTACCGACGAGGGCATGGGTCCCGATGACGATGCGGATGTCGCCACTGGCGAGGCCCGCCTTCACTTTCCGCGCCTCCGCCGGCTTGACCAGCCGCGAGAGGTGGGCGACCTCGATGCCGAAAGGGGCGAAGCGACGTTGGAACGTCCGCACGTGCTGCCGCACGAGCACAGTGGTCGGCGCGACGACGGCTACCTGCTTTCCCGCAAAGACGGCCGTGGCGGCGGCACGCAAGGCTACCTCGGTTTTTCCAAAGCCAACGTCTCCACAAACCAAGCGGTCCATTGGCCGACCCGAGGCAAGGTCCTTGGCAACTGCAGCCATCGCGTGCACCTGATCTCTCGTCAGATTGTAGGGAAATCTGGACGCGAAACGTTCCCCTTCCCGGGCCGGCATGACCAGTGTCGGTGCTTCACTCTCGTTGCGACGCTGGACTGAAGCAACCATGCGGTCCGCCGCGGCGGCGATCTCGGCTTCCAGTGTGGCGCGGCGCTTGGCCCAGGCATCGCTATGCAGCCGATCGAGGCCAGTGCGCTTTGCCGCTCCATAGCGCCACACCTTGCCCATCTCGGCGATTGGCACCTTCAGCCTGACACCATCGGCGTAGCGCAACAGCAGCGTGTCCACCGCCTGCTCCGTATTGGCGGCGATGGTTTCCAATCCCTCTAGAACAGCCATTCCGTGTTCGAGATGGATCACGACGTCACCGATGCGGAACACGCCGTCGCTGAGCGAGGGCAGCACGGCTTCCTGTTCGGCCGACTCCTTAATGAATCCTACTGCTCCAAACAGATCAGCTGCAGCAATGAAGGTGATGTTCTCGTCGCGCAGATCGAAACCCGCGTCGATCGGAAGAACGATCGACTGCTGAGACCCTTCCGGCGCTGCGCTCAGTTCCTGCCAGCTTCCGGCATGTTCCATTACCACCGCTCCGACCGATCGAGCGGTCGCAGCCAAACGCCGCCTTTCTTGTTCGGTTCGCCCGCAGAGAACCACGCGCCCACCCCCGGCAAGCCGCTCCACGAGAAACTCGCGGAAACGCCTGTGTGCGTGGTGCTCGCGAACGAATCGCGGAATGCGGAAATCGGGGTTCGGCGGCGCCACTTTGGCGACCAGCCTCTTATCCGCTTCGCCATCCCATTCTTCACGTCTCAAGTAGAGGCGATCGGGCTGCAAGGGCGATACCTCATCCAGGTCCTCGCGGGTTGCATAAGCCTCCGCGACGAGCTCAAGATAGTCCGTCACCGCGTCGGCCACGTCATGGTCGACCACCAACGCCGCATCGGGAATGTAATCGAACAGCGTCTCAAGTCGCGTGAAGCGCTGCGAGAGGATCCGATCGCCATCCTGTCGATCGGAAGCAACTTCCTCATCGGTAGGGTCAAGCGGAAGCTTATCCAAGGTGAATTCGCTTGCTGGATCGACCAGTAACAACTCGGTCGGGACTTCGGTTCGCTGCGTCACGGGATCGTAGGAGTAGATTGCCTCGATCCTGCCCGCGTCGTGTTCGATGCGACAGGGCAAGAGCGCCGCCGCCGGGAAGACATCGATGACGCGGCCGCGAAGGGCCGCTTCGCCCGGCGCGTCGACGCGCTCATCGAAAATGTAACCGAGCTCCGCGAAGCGAGCTTCGATCTCGGACGCCTCGATCCGGTCGCCCACACGATACTCCGCGCGGGCCCCCTTCCAGGCTTCACTCGGCGGCACCCGGCGTAAGACGGCTTGCGGAGTTGTCAGGATAATATTGGGACGGTGAGTGCTGTCAGTCAGCCACAACAACACGCTGGCGCGGCGCCCCATCGCGCTGCGAGACGGAAGCACTCGCTCGTACGGTAGATTGTCCCAAGCCGGGAAAAGGGCAACCTTGAGACTTGGCGCCAACGCCGTCAGCAGGGAGGAAAGCGCTTCCGCCCGACCCTCGGTCTTCGCAACGAACACAAAGGGCGCGCCCTTGGCGTCAGCCGCGATCTTGAGCAGCTGGACGGCAAGTGCGCCGATCGGCTCTGCACAGGCAAGCTCGGCGATCTCCTTGCCCGTATTTTCCGTGCTGTCGTCGCGCGGCAATGATTTCCCCGATATTTGGCGTAGTGAGCGGCAGCCCTCACCGCTTGCGTCGAACGGCACTCACGGGGTCCGGTTGCTCCTCTGCTCGCTGAAGGCAACTCGGAACCTGGCGACACATAGCCGGCCCGATTGCATCTCTGGCATTTTCCCTCGGCGCGGAGGAGCAGGGGCCGAATCCAAATCGGTATCCTGGACTCTGCGTGTCAGCCTACCGGCCACCGACGCAAAACTTCTTCAGTGGTCGTTGCCTCAACCTGCGACGAAAAACGAGTCCGGAACAGCTGGACCAAAGCGTCATGCGCGCCATCGCTTGTGCTGCAGAGTGCATCAGTCGGCAGCACGACGCGGAAGCCGAGGTCGATCGCCTGCATCACTGTCGCTAGAACGCAAACATCCGTTTCTCCGCCGGTGACGACCAGCGTCGTGATACCCCGGCGCTGGAGCGCTGCAGCAAATCCTACCCGGCTGAAAACGGAGTTGGCTGGCTTGTCGATGATACGCGCCGGAGGAACGAAGCGAGCTAGCGGCTCGACTAGCCCGAGCAAGCTCGGATCAAGTACGTCGCGCGTCATCTGAGGCCAGTGCTCATAATAGGCGCGCCATGCCCCTTGCGCCATTTCGGGCGTAGCAGGCGGCGCAAATCGGGAGAAAACAGTGCGGGCTGCATGGCGCCCCGCTATCTCAACAACGGCAGGCAGTACCTCGGGGAGCCACGGCACCTGCCACGCAGTTTTCTCAGCGAACAGTCTCTGCATGTCGACGCAAAGATGCGTGACCGTACCGGCGACTAGAGGAAAGCGCTCGTCCTTCATCGATAATTCGAAGAAAGCGCCTCCTTTAGTTTAGTTCCCGTGCAACCACCATTCGATGGTGCGCCTTGGGCTTAGAAGACAGGCCTCATCCGTCGGACTGCACCCGTCTCCTGTGGTCGAAATCGAGATTGGCGTCGGCAGGTGGCAATTGTCGGCCGGAACGCTAAGGAGGCCGCCTCAAGGAGGATTTAAAGCATGTTCATGAGCCCCAAACCTCCGCCGCCACCGCCGCCTCCTCCACCTCAGTCATAGCGCGGAGAAATCATGAATAGGACCCAAGTGGCAGCCATGGCTGCGATTCTTGTTTTCTGCCTGAGCATCGAGGCGTATGGCCAGCCGACGAGCCCGAGTGGCATTGACCAATCCACGCCTATGCAGCGGGCGCCCAGCGGGGGCGCGCCTGGATCAACCGCCTCCAAGACAGACGAGGACTTCGTCCGTCGGGCAGTCATCGCCAATCGCTTCGAAGTCGCCGAAGGCGAAATCGCCATACAGAAGGCTACCGATCCGAAACTTAGATCATTCGCGGAGATGATGGTTAGGGACCACGGAGCGGCGCTAACGTCGCTGGCAGAAGCGGCGAAAGCTGCTGGCGTCAATTTCCCCGCAAGTATCGATCTTGATGCCGCTCACCAGACCAAGGTGGATGCCCTGAGGCCGCGGAAGGAGGATTTCGACCAAGCCTATCTTACTGACCAGGCCGCTGCGCACCGCGAAGCCTTGGCGTTGTTGGACACGTACCGCACGAGCGGTGGCAACGAACGCCTCCGCGCTTGGGCCGGAGGAGCCATTGAAGTCGTCCGAACTCATCAGCGGGCATTGCAAGAGTTGGGCGCCCGATAGATCGCAAGCCCGCCGGGCCCATCTGACCGACCGCCTTGCCAGGTTGCGTCACGGCCAATAACGCGGGGCATGAAGGAAGTTGGCCAACGGCAGCTTGTTACGGATGCGAATAAGCGGATTCCGGAGCAACGTATTCGACAGACTCCCATTGCGACCCACAGCGCACCGGATGAGGCCCCTCAATGACCAACCAGCCCACGTCCTCGCCTTCAGGTATTCGCGCAGAACGCGAATATGAGCGACTTAATCCCGGTGCGGGCGGCCCGCCGTCGCAGCAGCAGGAGCGCGGCAAAGCAAATCCCCGCACTACGCGCGACGATGGTGGCGCAGCTATTCCCGGCAGTCAGAACGAGGACGTGAAAGGGCACAAGCCTCGCGGTCCCCGCGGCGCAAGCACCTGATACTACTCGGCATTTCGCAAAAGGGCCTTCGATGAAAGCACTCACTTGGCACGGCAAATATGACATGCGGTGCGAGAGCGTACCCGATCCCAAGATCGAGCATGCACGCGATGCCATCATCAAAGTGACCGCCTGCGCCATCTGCGGCTCCGACCTTCACATCTTCGACGGCATCATGCCTGGCATGGAAAGCGGCGACGTGCTGGGCCACGAGACGATGGGCGAGGTCGTCGAGGTCGGCGCCGAGAACAAGGCATTGAAGGTTGGCGACCGGGTCGTGGTGCCCTTCACCATCGCCTGCGGCGAGTGCTTCTTCTGCAAAAAGGGCCACTTCTCCGGCTGCGAGCGGACCAATCCGGACAAGGCCAAGGCCGAGAAGCTATGGGGGCATTCGCCAGCGGGCCTGTTCGGCTACACCCATCTACTGGGCGGCTATGCGGGCGGCCAGGCCGAATATCTGCGCGTGCCCTATGCCGATGTTGGGCCGATCAAGGTGCCCGCCAGCCTGACCGACGAACAGGTGCTGTTCCTGTCGGACATCTTCCCCACCGGCTACATGGCGGCCGACTTCTGCGACATCCAACCCGAGGACACGATTGCGGTCTGGGGCTGCGGTCCGGTCGGCCAGTTCGCCATAAAGAGCGCCTTCCTGCTGGGCGCGGCCCGCGTCATTGCCATCGATACGGTGCCTGAGCGCCTGGCGCTCGCCGCCGCTTCGGGGGCGATCACCATCGATTTCATGAAGGACGATGTCTACGAGCGCATCCAGGACCTGACCCATGGACGGGGCGCGGACGCCTGCATCGACGCCGTGGGCACAGAACCTGTAACGGCCGCCAGCTTCGATTCGGTGATCGACCGGGTGAAGGTCGCCACTTTCATGGGCACCGACCGCCCGCACGTGTTGCGACAGGCCATCCAGAACTGCCGAAACTTTGGCATCGTGTCGATCGTCGGCGTCTACGGCGGCTTCTTGGACAATGTCCCGATGGGATCCGCGATCAACCGCGGGCTCACCTTTCGCATGGCCCAGACGCCCGTGCAGCACTACCTGCCGAAGCTGTTGGAACGCATCGAACGGGGCGAGATCGATCCGTCCTTTGTGATCACGCACACCGCGACCCTCGATGAGGGACCGGAACTCTACAAGACGTTCCGGGATAAGAAGGACGGCTGCATCAAGGTGGTACTCAAGCCATGAAAATATCGACCGACACGGCCTTGAAGGACCAGAACCGCGCTGCTCGCCCGCTCGCAATCGTGACCGGAGCCTCCTCGGGCATCGGCCTAGAACTCGCGAAAAGATGTGCGGCCGAGGGCTTCGACCTTCTGGTTGCGGCTGACGACCCCGCCATCGGAGAGGCAGCCCGGGGCCTGGGCCAGGCCGGCGGCAGCGTGGAGTGGCTGCAGGTCGATCTTTCGACACCGGAAGGGGTCGACAAGCTATTGGCGCTGGTCGAAGGCCGCCCCGTTGATGCACTGCTTGCCAATGCCGGTCACGGTCTGGGTAAAGCCTTCCTCGAGCAGGAGTGGGAGGAAATACGGCACGTCATCGACACGAACGTCACCGGCACTGTCTATCTGCTCCACAAAGTCGGCCGCGAGATGGCGGATCGCGGTCACGGCCGCATCCTGATCACCGGCTCGATCGCGGGGTTTATGCCCGGCACCTACCAAGCCGTTTACAACGGCACGAAGGCGTTCGTGGATATGTTCGCTTACGCGCTACGGGCGGAAGTCCAAGGTCGCGGCGTCACCGTCACGTGCCTGATGCCCGGTGCCACCGAGACCGAGTTCTTCGAACGGGCCGACATGATGGACACCAAGGTCGGTCGCGCCAGGAAGGACGATCCGGCTGATGTGGCCGAAAACGGCTTCAAGGCGATGATGGCCGGCGAGGCCGGCGTGGTCAGCGGTTGGCAGAACAAGCTGCAGGTAGCCCTGGCGAAGGTCTTGCCGGAGACAATGATGGCGGACCAGCATGCAAAGCAGGCGGCGCCAGGATCGGGTCTAAAATAGCGCGATAGCAAGAAGGCGGAGGAGATCGTCCCCCGCCTTTATCACGCGCTTAGAGCAGCCCTACTTCTTGCTGAGGTCCTCGGCCATCTTCAGGTGCATCTGGAGATGCGGCAGCGTCTTGCCGGCGAAAGCCTTGAGATCAGCATTCTCGCCACTCTTCGAGTAACGCTCGAAGAGGGAGACCGCGTCCTTATGCGCCGCGACCTGCATATCGTCGTAGGCCTTCTTGAAGTCTGCGCCGCTCAGCCCCTTCAGCTTGTCGATCTTGGACTGGTGCGCGGCGTCCATCCCGGTCGGCAAGTTGGCCTTCACCTTGCCGCCGCCGACCAGGGCCTTCAGCTCGGCCGACGTCTCCGTGTGATCCTTGATCATCTTTTCCGCGAAGGCCTTGTCCTTCGCATCGCCCTTGGCGACCGCGAGCTTGCTCGATTCAATTTCTGCCATGTCGCTGATCGCGGCCTGCGTCACGAAATCCTGCGTCGACGGCGCCACGCCGAGCGTCGAGTTGACGCCGGTGCGCTCGGGCACGGACGGCGCAGGAGTCGTCGGGGTCTGTGCCGTAGCCATCATAGAGGCGCTCGACACCAGGAAGGCGGCGGCAATGCCGCCCAGAAGTGCTGTTCTCGTCATTGTGAGTCTCTCCGCAGGTTGACCGGTGGATTGCGTCGGCGAACGGAACGCGGACAGGCGGGTTGCATGGGTTATCGCGTGGCCCGGCCGAGCGGCGACTCGTCGAACCGAGCCAGCAGATCGGCGGGATCATCGAAGACCGCAATGCATCCGGCAGCACGGAGTTCTTTGGCCGGCCAGCCGCCGCACCGAAGTCCGATCGTGCGCACTCCAGCCTTTCCGGCCGCCTCGGCATCATAGGGCGTGTCTCCGACGACCAGCACTCTGTCACGGGCGACGATGCCCAGTTTGGCGAGCGCTGCCTCGAAGATATCTGGGCTGGGCTTACTATTCTCCGCATCGTCCGCCGACGTTTCGATCTCGATCAGGTCCTCGATGCCGGCAATGCGCTTGTACGCAGCCAGCTCGTCTTCCTTGGCCGAAGAGCCCAGGGCGACACGCATGCCGTCCGCGAGCACGCGTTCAACGAGCTGGTGCGCCTTTGGAAAGGCGCGAAACCTGGGCAGGTAGCGTTCCTTCAAGAGCTTGCCGCGATGGGCCTCGAGCGCTTCACCTTCCCGGTCGATTTCCGCGGGGGTGAGGAAGACCGGCAACAGATGATCGCCGCCTTTGCCGATCTGCCGGCGTACCCGCTCGAACGATACGGCGTGGCCGAAATAGGCGAAGGCATCGACCCATGCCTGGGCATGGAAATCCACCGAGTCGATCAGCGTCCCGTCCACGTCGAAGATGACAGCATGGTGAAGGTTTTTGCTCACCTCACGCCGCCACCATCGAGCGGGTCGTGAGCGGCCGGCGCACGGCTCTGTTGACCCCCGCAACAACCTTGCCCTGGCGCCACTGCGCAACGGCATGACGGCCATCAAGGAAGCCCTCTGCCCAACGGTCCCGTGCCGATGCCGGGGAGAAGTCGTAGGGCATTTCCGCACCGGCCTCGCCTCTCAACGGGAGGTAGCTGAGGTAGAGGATGGACGGGGCAGCATGCCCGTCCTCAAGATCCCGGATCCACAAGCGACGATAGGCTTCCAGCCGGTACCAAGTCTGGTTGCCGTACATCAGAGCGTTCTTGCGCGCGAGAGCGGCTTGCAGCCCAAGTGGCCGCTCGCCGTCTCGGGCGAAGAGGTCTGCGACGATGACCGTGCCATCCGTCCGTGCAAATTCGTCGAGAACCGGTTCGACCGGAGCGTTGAGGGAAAGCCCGCCGTCGCCCAACAGCTTGCCATCGATTTCAACTGGAGCGAACTCGGGCAGGAAGCCGCAGCTCGCCAGAATATGGTCGATTTCGATCCGGTCGCCCTTGCCGGTATCGAAGAGGATGGCGTCGCCCGTTTCGACGTCGGTCGTGGCAACGGTGAACCGAAGCTCGCCGTCGTTGAGTCGGTTGAAGTCGATCGTTCGCCTGAGGAACGCCACCGTCGGCGCGAGATCGTAGAAGCTCGAAAACTGCAATCTGGGAATCGCCGTACCGATATGGCCGTGCGCACCGAACAGCCTTGCCTGTAAGGCGCTCATCCAGTTCAAAGCATGCCGGGCCATACCCGCGGACAGTGCGGCGAGGTTCTCCGTCCCCGTCATCCAATAGGCGCGCAGCGCCTCGATACGCGCCTCCGGTGCCGCGCCCGCGATGATCGCGCCGTTTAGAGCCCCGGCAGAACTACCGGCGATCCAGCCCGGCGACAGGTCGGGGTCACCTGCCAGAGCCTCATAGATGCCGGCCTGATAGGAGCCGAGCGCGACCCCGCCCGAGAGGACGAGGCCGGCCGGCGGACGCTGCGATGTCTTCAAGACGCGGGGGCCTCGAGTGGGGCGGCCTGGATCGTCTTGTGGCCAGTGAACGAGCGCGTCTCTGGCGGAGGCAGGTCTGCTCGCTTCGTCAGATCGGCCAAGAGTTCTTCCTTCAGCATCCTGAGCTGCTCGCCCATTTCAACTAGGTCGAGGCCGGACTCGCGCGCTTGAGCGAAGATCCCTTCCTTCGGACGCTCCTCTTCCTTCACATGATGCTTGATCAACTCGGAAAGAACCTTGACCTTGGCATCGTAGAAGTGATCATCCGGCGAACCCTGTGAGAGTTCGGCGATCAGCACCTTGGCGCCGTCATGTTCGACATACGCCTCGTCCAACATGTCTTCCTCGGCGTGGGGCTTGCAGGCCGGATAGAAGATCATTTCCTCGATCATCGCGTGGACCGTGAGTTCGGTGCAGATCTCGCGCACCAGCGCGGACTTCTTCTTCGCGTCGCGTGTCTTCTCGAAGGTCTCGAAAAGATCCTCGACCTTGCGATGATCGGCTTTCAACAGGGCGATGGCATCCTGTGTAGTTGGCATTGTAAATCCTCTTGCAAGAGTAAAAACGGTGCATCAGTCGCAACGTTCGCCCGCGTAACGGAGAGTTGCATGGGTCGTTGCTGCGTACGTTGGAAGACGTTCCGGATAGGCCGGGATCACTCCTGGACGGTGAACTTTCTGTGCGCTCGGCCGCCGGTGAACCCTACTTTGTCCGGCCTTACCCGCCTGCTTGAGCCCTGTATTGCCGCCAATGCAGTTGAACTGAAACTAGCCACCATCCGATGCGTTAGGAGCTTGAATCGCAGCGGCATGGAAAGGACGTCAGAATGCATCGCTCAATCGATCTGACGGTACCAGCAGAAGCTGCCTCACAGCTGATTAAGACTCTCCGGGAGGTCAAAGGGGTCGTGGGGCTTTCTCATCATCCGGGCGCCTCTCTAGTGCCTCCGGGAGACCAGCTTACCGTACATGTGCTGAACCGCGATGCCGATACTGTACTCAAGGCTGTCGCCTCTTGCTGTGCGCCCGACAGGTTCTCAGCGGTGTCTGCTGAGGTCGCCAGTATCAGCGACGCGGAAAAGCAGGCGGGCATTGACAGCGATGTCGATGAGGCCATCTGGGAGGAACTCGAAACCGGTCTGCGTCACCAAGGACAGCTAACTCCCAACTTTCTGTTCCTAATGGCTCTGGGTGGCATAATCGGAGCTGTTGCCACTGTTGCGCCAGGATCGATTGCACTAACAGCATTCGTGGCATCCGCAATCATAACTCCAGGTTTCGAACCAATCGCAAAGCTGCCGCTGGGAGCAATTCTGCGGCGATGGGACGTGGTCAAAGCCGGATTGAAATCAGCGGCGGTTGGGTACGGCGTTTTAATAGCTGCCGCGGCGGTTACTTGGGCCTTGATGGCGCAAATAGGCATTGAGCCCTCTGCGTTCCTTGAGGGCGAGCCCCTCAAGGACACGCTCGACCCTTCGTTGGAAATTATCGTTGTTGCGGTAGCCGGTGCCTTTGCCGGCATTGTAATTCTGGCAGCCTATCGACGGAGCGTAATCGCGGGCGCACTAGTCGCTATGAGATTGATCGAGGCTGCATCTGTGGGCGGTGTCGCCATAGCTATGGGACGATTCGATCTCGCTGTTGGAGCGCTCGAGCGTCTACTTCTCGACACGGGGTTTGTCATTGTGGCTGGGCTGATTGTGTTCGGCCTCAAACAAACGCTAGTCCACCGCCGGACACCGCTGAGGTAGCAAGAAGCCGTCAAGCCAACGCCTTTGCCTAGAGGTCAAGCGAGTTGCCGGCAGATGAGTGTCCATCCAGAGTTGATGGGGCTTAAGGGCTGTCGTGGACGATACCGAGGCTTGCCATTTCTCAGCCGAAATTGAAGCCGCGCAGACACTCTCGGCTGACGCTGTTCGAACTGGGCGGCTTCATTAGGGCTAAGCGAAAGCCGACAGTAACGACCGGATCGCCCGGACGTTGGAGGGTCGACTGTCCGTGCATTGAGGACTCGCTCACCGCGGTCGCATGCGCCGCGCTCATGACAGCATGCAGACTCATGGGCAGACGCCGGCCGGCGGCAGTCGCTATGAGTCGGTCGAGAAAAAAACCGGTGCGGTGACAGAGGGCGCAGCCAACCGGAGGATGCCATGGCTCGCCGAAGCCCGAACAGTCACGAGATCAAGACCCTTTCCCCTCATCGCAGGCCTTAAGCGCGAAGATGTCATGCGACCGGCCGATACTGCCGGATGGCACGCTGAAGCCGATCGCATCGCCGGCAGTCCGGACCGCTGGTACTCCCGCGCCGGCTGGAAACAGGACTACCTCTCCTTGCTGCTATGCTTCGCCACCCAGGCCGAGGCTGAACAGATTCAGCGGTGGATCGCGTCATCGGGCATCGAAGCGCGAACAGTCTCCGCCGAAATACAACGGCCCCATGCTCACCGTCGCCGTCGGTGCGAAGCCGTCCTGACGCGCATAGCATCGGACGCCAGTCCTACTTCTGGGGATGCACATGGCCTCGGTCTTACCCGGCGCAACGGATTCGGCCCCGTTCCATTTGGTCCGAAACAACCGGAGCCGATAAATGGAAAAGAACATAATCCCCGAAGGCATGGGGTATCTCATCATCGACGTCGTCGCCGTCGTCCTGTTGATCGCCGTCATGGCATGGGGTGCGATCAAATACGCCGCATTTCAAAAGCGGAAAGGCGGCCGGCCTACGGATTGATGCATGTTGCACTGCATGACCGACAGTAAGATCACGGATATCCTCAACGCGATCGGCATTAAAATTCGACTCTGTCGCCAGCCAAGGCCCGTAGGCGTATAGAGTAGTCGCAATAAGCTGAGGCAGCACGGGTCTGTGACCACATTGTCGGTAAGCCGATACCGGCTACCCCTCGTAAAGCACCACATCCGACCTCTGCTCTTGAGTGTTGTGTTTGCGAGCGGCCCCAAGGCTACCGCCCGCGGAACCTAAAGCGCAGCCGTGAGGCGAATCGATTGGATGCAAGGCTCTCCAGCGTCGATCGAGTATTTTGAGCAATAAGTGGCGCAGCCAAGTGGCGAACTTTATTTTCGGCGGCAACTATTTGTGCAGCGGTCCCTTCGGACAAGCTGCGCTGCCAATTCGGCCGCGTCCTTCGTACGGAGGATGACTTGAACAACGGCAATCAGAATCAGGACCCCAACCAGAGCCAGACCCAGACCCCGAATCAGAGGCCAGACCAGAAGACCCAGCAGCCCGGCCAGCAGCGCGAGGGGCAGAACAGCCCGCAGACGCCGGGCAAAGAACAAGGACAGTCAGGGGGCAAGCCGGGTGCCTAATGAAGAGAGGGCCCACCGAAAGGTGGGCTTTTTCTCGTGCCCTTCACCGATCGGAGCAGCCTGTGAGTCATATCGTGGAGAAGCAAGATCGGGTCTTAAATGGAGAGGGGTTCTTCGCCGCTCTCGATCAGAGCGGCGGATCGACGCCGGCCGCCCTTCGTCTCTACGGCATCGAGGATGCTGAGTATGCGGGCGAGGCCGAGATGTTCGATCTCATGCACAAGATGCGCGTGCGGATCATGACGGCGCCGGCTTTCGACGGGCGGCGGATCATTGCGGCGATCTTGTTCGAGAACACCATGCGAGGCCTCGTCGCCGGCGTCCCTGTGCCGGACTTCCTGTGGGACCGGGGCATCGTGTCGTTCCTCAAGGTCGACCAAGGCCTCGAACAAGAGCGCGATGGCGTCAGACTCATGAAGGCCATTCCGGATCTTCCGGCAAGACTGGAGGAAGCTGGACGGTTGGGTGTGTTCGGCACCAAGATGCGATCGACGATCACCGGTCCGTCCGCCACCGGCATCGGGGCGGTCGTAAAACAGCAGTTCGACATAGCGCTGCAGATTGCCCACCAGGGATTGATGCCAATCGTCGAGCCGGAAGTGCTCAAGGACGGCGAGCTGAAGGAGGCGGCCGAAGACCTCCTCCGCATCGAGCTGCTTCGAGCCCTCAACGGGCTGCCGAACGGCGTCCGCGTCATCCTCAAGCTGTCGTTACCGACGAGGCCGAACCTCTATCGTGAGCTGGTCGAGCACGGGGCCGTCGCGAGGCTGCTGGCCCTGTCGGGCGGGTACTCTAGAACTGAGGCCTGCCAGAAGCTCCGGGCGAACCACGGGACGATCGCGAGCTTTTCCCGCGCCCTTACGGAAGGGCTTCAGGTTGCGATGAGCAACGAGGAATTCAGGGCGGTCCTGGCAAGCTCGATCTACGAGATTTTTCGGGCATCCATGGCGAAGGTCCCATTGAGCGTATAGTGCCTTCGCAAAGATGCGCTTGCGGGTCTGGCGACGAACCGAGACAACCGACGTTCTGTGCTACGCTCACCTTTGAGCCTCCGCCAAGGAGAAAAGCAATGGCCGAGAATCGGAGGGATGCAGATATCGCGGCACGCCGACTTCTATCGATAGGCGTCAGTTGCTCATGGTGGAGGCTCGAAGGGATCTCGCCCGCGCCATCAGCGGCAGACAGTGCTGCGGAAAATTGGGAGCGACAACATCGTCGGGGTTCCTCGTCTGCTCTCGGGCCGAATCTATTTTTAGGGAACTGGCTCGCTCGGTTCCTCTGGCCACGTGTAGACGCGGCGAGCATGATCCCAGACCTCGAAGCCCTCGAGGTCCTCACGCTTTGACCGGTTCGCAAAATGAGAGTGGGACTGCTCGATCAGCTTTTCGTCCGTGTCCGGCTCCAGCAGCTCTACCCCTGCAGTACGACCCTTCTTCATCAGGAAGCAGCGCATTGTTCTCCTCTCCGGTTCTTGAGGGAGCGTAGTAAAACTTGACTGCAAATTTAGGTTTGCCGCGAGTCGAAAATTTGCGAGCGATCGCTATCCCCTTACCGCAAAGCCCGCCTGGAGACTGAACCTCTCAACCGCAAAGCGGGAGCGGCGGGTCCTCCATAACATCCCAGCGACCGGTCTTTTCGCCGCCGGGAGGCCTCGTCCCCCGGCTCTTTTTGGATGCAGGGCGGCACGGCGTCCACGCCGCTAATGAGTCGATGGTGTTAACCCGGCATGGGCTGCGGAGGTATGCTAATGGGGGAGGTTACTAGAGATTGCAATCCATGTCGGATTTCATCGTGCCAGCCGGCAGGTCGCTGCGAGCAACCGATAGCAAATACGTACCGTTGGGTGCACACCTCACGACTCACGAGGAGTAACGATGCCCATATACATGGACATTATACACATCGAGCGCCTTGTTGTGATTGTCGCGCGTGGCCACGTCACGGCCGAGGAAATAGCCGCAAATGCCAACACCTTAGTCGATGCCGATGTCCCAGGGTACGCCAAGATCATCGATGTCGCCGGATCGGCATCGGATCTTAGCCGGGACCAGATCGAAAGTATTGCCGCTTTACTTCGCAACGGTCCGGACAGCCCTTCAAGGGGACCTGTCGCCTTCGTGGTCAATCCGTCCCGGCAGGGTTTCGCCGAGGCGTTTGCCGACGTTACTCAAGGTGAAAGGCCGATCGAGCTGTTCACCAGCCTCCATGCTGCCCGTCGGTGGCTGAGGGACGTGAAGGCGGGCGTACCAATTTCTAACGCAACGCTACAAGCTGGCGTGCCGGTTCGGAGTTAATCTGCTCAGCTTCAGTCGACAGCCAGTGTCTTGCCATCATTTCGTTGGTGAATAGACGCAGGCGACGGCGATTGCCGATCCGGGTCTTTAGCAGAACAGCCATATCGACCAGCAAAGGTGGGGGCTCCTGCCCCAGGAAGATGGCTATCGGGCCGGATCTAAGAGGGTCTGCCAAGCGGGTGCGCGCCGCCATGGTTTGAAGATCATCGCCATTGAGGTGAATGTCGGCTCGACTCAAATCGAATAGCTTGGAGTATCCGGCCGCACCCTCGGCCCGCAGGGCCTCACGGAAAGAGATGATGAAGGATAGGTTAAAGACTCCTACGCCGCGAACTAGCACGAGGCCTTCCGGCTTGGAGATCTCCCACCTCAACGAGCCCATTGACGCTTCTCTCCCGCTGATCGCTTCTCCGGCGTCGATGCTATAGAGCCGCCGGCCGACTGGCCGTTAGCGTGGAGGGTGTCCCCGTCGACGATGACAGGCTGGGCGCTAACGCTGGCGGACGCAAGCGCGATCAGGCCCGCCAGCGCCGGATTCTCTTCAATGTCCCCCAATAGTGGAAGTCTGACGACCTGGTGCAGCAGCGTCGGAGTAACCGGCTGTTTTCTTCAGCTCCGCGAGATCCGCACATATCCTGAGCGCCGTAACCTCCAGCCGATGGAAGTCTGGCTCCAGGACCCTCAACTGAAAACGCAACAACTCCGCCTGCTTCGCGATGTCGGATGCCAGTCCGCGGAGAAACCCGGATGCTCCGGCGGGGAGCTCGACGCGAAAGGCGAGGAGCGTGCGAACGGCGATTTCCCGTGTCGCGGGGTCTTCGGGATGGAGGCTAAGCTTGTGGCAGGCCGCTTCGAGCAGAAGGATCACCTGCAGGAAATCGCTACTCATCGCATTGCGTACAGAAACCTTGTCCAAAATCGGTCGGATTAACCAGCCGACTAACGTAAGGTTGCTAGCCGATGATCGGAAAGGTCACCGAGATCGAGGTGCCGGCCGGCGAACTTTCGCGCTTCACCTGTCCGCCGATCTGCCGTGCCAACGAACCGATCAGAATCAGACCCGATCCGCCGGCTGAATCCTTCTGGATACCTCGGCCATTATCGGTGACGGTCAACCTGCCTTCACCGAAGCCAATGCCGGACTGAAGCTTTACAAACACCCGGCCGCCCGCCTCACCGAATGCGTGCTTGACGCTGTTCGTGACCGCCTCGTTGAGGATGAGACCGAGAGGCACGGCGCGGTCGATCGACAAGGTTACTTCGTCAGCCTCGATATCGAAGGTGACATTGTCGACCTGCTGCTCGATCGAGGCGCAAAGGGCGCGGAGATACGCCGCCACATCGACGAGCTGCGCGTCCTGACCGGGCGCCAGCTGGTCGTGCGCCAACGCGATGGCGTGGATGCGATTTGCCACATGATCGAGGGCACGCTGAATTTCACCGTCTTCGAAGCGGCGCTTCTGCATGCTGATCGAGGCCAGGATGAGTTGGAAATTATTCTTCACCCGGTGTTGCAGTTCGCGGAGTAAGACCTCGCGATGCTGCGCTTCCGCGGCCGCCTCGGCCAATGCCGCCGCCTCGCTACGACCAGACGTCTGGCGTTGAATGGTCGAACCGATGAGCGCACCGGCAGCCATCATGAATTCCACGGTGTCGAGGTTGAAATCGTACGGTGTCGTGCTGTCGACTTCGAGCACGCCCCAGGCCGCGCCGTCGATCAGGATCGGCACGTTCGAGAGAGACACGATCCCATGATCTTTCAGTGTTTCAGAGATGACGTAATCAGGAGCGTCGCTCAAATCGAGGATCGTGACGGGCTCCGCCGTCTGGAAGGCTCGCCCTACCGGAGAGCGCATATCGGCGGCGAAAGTGGCTGCTCGCACCAGGCCTTCCTTCCAGCCTGTTCCAGCCACCATCAGAAGATCGGCCGTCTTGCGACGGTATTGAAGAATTTTGGCATGGTGAATCTCGACCGCGCGCGAGACCTGCACAACCGCTTGGTCGAGGAAGCGTTCGGGATTCGTATGTTGGCCGGAAAGCCGACCCAACTCGACGAGGATGCGCACATAGCGGCGAAGCTTCTCCGCGTCGTTCGGTTCGGGTGGTCGAGTTGCGGTCATGCTCGCCAACGCGCTCAGCCCTTTAAGGTGGCAGGCGTCGGCTACGGCTCACGCCGATCATCCATCGATCCCTGCTGATCGAAAGCTCCGCTCGAATGCAAGCAGTGCTGTCCCTCTTCTGCTCGCCAATGCATCACTAAATACGGGGTCATTTGAGCGCTAAGCCGCCATAAGTGCCAAAATGGACCAATTGGATGTTCTTGTATTGTTCTCCTCACCCGAGTCCGTCTAGGAGTCCCGCTCGGCACTAGCTGGAGGACACGATGAGCAAAGGAAATGACGGGTTGGACGCCACCTTCAAAATCGTTGGCGTCATCCCGCTCGGACGGGGCATCCCGAAGTCAACCGAAGCTCTGGAACTCAAGCTCACGGAGTGGCGCCGCATAAGACGGTTGTCGGTTCCAGCGGAGATACTCTCCCTCCTTCGGGCCTTCGAGGTGGCCAAAGAGCAGAAATGGGACATCGCCATCACCGATATCGAGAGCATCGAGGCGACCTGGGCGATGCCTGATTGCTTCTCGACCTCTCACGGGTTCGTGCTGTCTCTCATAAGTGGCGAGCGCACTTACCTCGTCTATTTCACCGACAACGAAACGGAAGAAGTGACGCTCGATCGGATGGGCGCCGAGCGCTATCCGCCGAACTCCGACACGCCCGGCGGATGGTCCGACGATGTGGGTGCGCTGAACGCGCTGTTGAGTTCCTGAACCGTCATCTCGTGAGGCAGCCCGTGGACTACGCCGAGCTCCACGTCACAACGAACTACAGCTTCCTGCGTGGCGGTTCTCATCCTGGTGAACTGGTCTACCAGGCGGCAAATCTCGGCCACTACGCGATAGGCATTGCCGACCGCAACACGCTGGCCGGCGTCGTGCGGGCCTACACAGCAGTAAGAGAATGTTACGAGGAAACCGGCATTCCCGAGAGCCGGTGGCTCAAGCTTCTGGTCGGTGCGCACCTCGAGACGCGGGACGGCTACTCGCTGCTCGTCTACCCAATGAACCTCGATGGCTACAAGCAGCTCTCCCTGCTCCTGAGTCACGGCAATCGCGATGCTCGAAAGGGTGAGTGCGAACTCGTCTTCAAAGACCTCGAGTCGTACTCGGAGCAACTGCTGGCCATCGTCCTCCCGCCCCGGAAGGCCGACGATGCGGCCTTTCGCGAGAAGCTCCGTCAACTTGCCGGCGTCTACGCCGGTCGTTGCTATCTGGCCGGCACGATGCTGTTTCGGGGCAAGGACCACGTCCGGCTGGCGTACCTGGACAACCTTGCGGCGCAATCGAAGGTTCGCCTCGTGGCCACCAATGACGTTCACTACCACATCCCCGAACGGCGAGCGCTGCACGACGTGCTGACAGCCGTGCGCCGCAACTGCACCGTCGATGAACTGGGCTACCATCGCTTCGCATCCGCCGACCGGCACCTGAAGCCCGTCGAGGAGATGAACCGGCTATTTCGTCGGCATCCCCACGCCATTGGCTGTATTCGTGAGATTGTGGACCGATGCCACTTCAGCCTCGATCAGCTTCGGTACCAGTATCCGGTCGAGTACGAGGGCGGGGAAACGCCCATGCAGAAGCTGGAGCGCCTGACCTGGGATGGCGCCGCCTTCCGCTACCCTGGCAAGGTCCCAGACAAGGTCACAGCTGCAATCCGGCACGAGTTCGACCTGATCTCCAGCAAGGATATCGCGCCTTACTTCCTGACCGTGCACGAGATTGTCGCCCAGGCGCGCGAGATGGGCATTCTCTGCCAGGGGCGGGGATCGGCTGCGAACTCTGCCGTTTGCTACTGCCTGCGCATCACCGAGGTCGATCCGGACAAGAATGACGTGCTCTTTGAGCGCTTCCTGTCCAACGAGCGGGATGAGCCGCCCGACATCGACATCGATTTCGAGCACGAACGGCGAGAAGACATCATCCAGTGGATCTATCGAACCAAGGGGCGGATGCGGGCCGCGCTGGCTGCGACCGTGATTTCGTATCGAAGCCGCAGCGCCATCCGTGATGTGGGCAAGGCTTTGGGCCTGTCGCCCGACGTTCTGAGCGTTCTCGCCAACACTGTCTGGGGTAGCGGCGGCAGCAAGGGCATCGACGTCAAGCACGTCAGCGAGGTTGGACTCGACGCCGATGACCCCCGCCTTTCGCTGGCGCTGGAACTGTCATCCGACCTGGTGGGCTTCCCCCGCCATCTTTCGCAGCACGTTGGTGGCTTTGTTCTAACGGACGGACGGCTGGACGAGCTGGTGCCCATCCAGAATGCGGCGATGGCGGATCGCACCGTCATCGAATGGGACAAGGACGATCTCGACGCGCTCAAGATCTACAAAATCGATGTCTTGGCGCTGGGCATGCTCACCGCCCTGCGCAAGAGCTTCGCACTGATCAAACAGCACTATGGCCCTGAATACGGCCTCGACATGCCGACGGACGATCCCGAGGTCTACGAGATGCTGTGCAAGGCAGACTCGGTCGGCGTGTTTCAGGTCGAGAGCCGGGCCCAGATGTCGATGCTGCCCCGCCTCAAGCCGCGCGCCTACTACGACCTGGTGGTGGAGGTGGCGATTGTCAGGCCGGGACCGATCCAGGGCGGCATGGTGCACCCCTATCTACGCAATCGGGAGGTACCCGAAGATACGCTGTTCTATCCGAACGAAAAGCTTCGCAAGATTTTGAAGCGGACTAGGGGGGTCCCGCTGTTCCAGGAACAGGCCATGCAAATCGCGATCGACTGCGCGGGGTTCCTGCCGGCGAAGGCCGATAAACTCCGCCGCGCGATGGCGACTTTCCGCAGGTCCGGCACGATTCACCGGCTGAAGGACGAGTTCATCAACGGGATGGTGAGCAATGAATACGAGCGCGAGTTCGCCGAACGATGCTTCAGGCAGATTGAAGGGTTCGGCGAGTACGGCTTTCCCGAAAGCCATGCCGCCAGCTTTGCGATCTTGGTCTACGCCTCGTCCTGGGTGAAATGGTACTACCCGGAGGTCTTCGCTGCCGCCCTCCTCAACTCGCAGCCCATGGGCTTCTACGCCCCTGCGCAGCTCGTGCGCGACGCAAGGGAACACCACGTCGAGGTCCGGCCTCCAGACGTCAACGCCAGCGATTGGGATTGCACCCTGGAGGCGACGGGCGGTCGGCGCCGCGCCCTTCGTCTAGGCTTCCGCCAAGTGAGTGGCCTTCGAGAAGCCGACCTGAAACGCATGGTGGAGAGGCGCACGACGCCATATCGCAATCCAGCCGACCTGTGGCGCCGCGGCGGACTCAATAAGCGTCAGATACTGGCGCTGGCGCGCGCGGATGCCTTCGCCTCGATGGGACTGACACGGCGCGATGTGCTTTGGGCTGTGCGAGCCTTCTCGGAGGCATCCTTGCCGCTTTTTGAAGAGCGCCCACAGGTGCAGGACCTTGAGCCCCCCGTGCGCCTGCCCAAGCTGACGCTTGGCGAACAGGTCGTCGACGACTACTCCACCATCTCGATGTCCTTGCGCGCGCATCCTTTGCAGCTGCTTCGACCGATGATGACTGAGCGCTACATGAAGACGACCAAAGCGCTGCAAGAGGCTCGCAGCAACGACCGTATGTCGATTGCTGGCATCGTGCTCATCCGGCAGCGGCCGGGAACGGCGTCAGGTGTCGTCTTCGTCACGCTGGAAGACGAGTTTGGTATCGCCAACCTGGTCGTCTGGCCCTCCGTGTTCGAGACCTATCGCAAGGTCGTCATGGGTGCCCGCATGCTGGCCGCCAAAGGGCGCGTGCAGCGGGAAGGACTTGTCATTCACCTGGTTGTCGAGCAGCTCTGGGACTGGTCAGCCGATCTTGATAGCATCTCCGGGCTGGATGGTCGCTTTGAGCTGCGCTCCGGTCGCGGTGACCAGGCACGGTCCTCGACGCCAGATCCTCGTGACCAGCCCAAACACTCGGCAGCAGCGGGGAGGTTGGCACCGCCGCCTCCTCCCGAAGCGGCCCCCGCTGCCGTTGAGCGGCCAGCTATCAGGATCGTCTCGCGCGACTTTCATTAGTGACGGAGGACGCCGCTGGCCGGCCCCAACCCACATGAACTCCATTCATTCCGCGAGCTGCGGGCGGTGTTCGGGCGCGTCTATGTTGTCTGTCAGCCCTGTCAGCGGTTCGTGGGGCTTGGTGCTTGGCTGGACCGGCTGGACACGCGCCGCACTTCATTCAGCTGCTCGACTTGCGGGCGTCCGGGAAAGCTGGTGTTCGACGACCCGGCTCAGGCTGGTCTTCAGCATGATCTGAGGGCCAATCCGGTGCGCCACCCGAATGTCGACGCGCGGCTGCGCCAAGCCCCTGGTGCGGGTCATTCCGGCCGGCAGCTCAAGCCCGCCCGAGAGATGCTGCCTCAAACTACACGTCCCCGGCTTTTGCCGGAACCGCGCTACCGGCTTAAACCGATGCCTTTCAAGGTGCTGGGCGATCTTCCACCAAGGGGCCTCGCTCTTGAAATCTGGTGCTCTCGGTGCAAGTGCAGCAGGCCGGTGAAGATAGGCGACCAATTTCATGCTCGTCGCTTCGGGCACCAGCGCTTTAAATGCACCTCCAATCTGCAGGGAGGAGCGGAATGCGGAGGTTTAGGCCATCCTCACATCGTGCCGATTGAGCCAATCGAGCGAGGGGTCGCATTCGTTTCGCTGAATTGTCCTAGGTGTGTGCCGCCTTGGAGCGCCAGTCCAGTTCTCTTACCGAAAGCCCCTTGGAGCGCTGCTCCAATCGATGTCCGCACAGAGCGATACCGATGTCCTGGTTGTGGCGGACAGGTCGTTGCGACGTTCCATAATGCATCCGCCTCGGATGGACGATGACCACGAAACAGATTCGATAGGAGCTATTTCCAGCATCTATACGGGGAGTGTCGCCACTCTTATGGGCTGCGGCTTGGATGAAGCCATCGCCGGCTTAAAATTGACGACCTGCCGTAAACGTATCGCCGCTAGTCTGGCGCTTTTGACCGGCCACGACCGCCCTACTTGGCCTTGAGCGATTTAGCGCCGGCCTCCTCCAATGCCTTCCGGACGGCGTCAGCATTCTTGCCGTGATAATCGACGGACACCTCGATTAGGCCGGCGAGCTCGGGTGTGCCGCGATCTTGGGCGCCGTCATGGCCACTTTCGACATCGGCGCCGGCGGCCTTAACGCCAGCGGAATTGGCCACACCACGCGCTCGGACGAAGATATCGGCGCGAGGGACGCCGAGTGCCTGTACCAAGTGCTCTACAGCGGTCTCTGCATCCCGACGGGTCTCGAACTGAGCAGCGATCGTGCTTTCCATTGCGGTCTCCCAATTGCAGTGTCGGTTGCTTCAACCGTCCAAGAAGACTGTGGTTGCCAGGTAGTGATGCTCGGGCCGTCAGTGCTGTCATGGGGTTTGGTCACCGCAACAGTTGCTGCCCGAGCCGGGCTAGGATCAGGATTGAGACCAATGTCTCAGGCGCCACTTGGAATCGGAGATAGAAGCCACGAACGGCCAGAGCGAATTCGATCATGATATGCCCCCTTGCTAGTGGTCGCCCTGAATGATGATGGCGACCACCGGCCGAACGCTCATGAACCGGCCTCTCGAAATGCAAGGAGAAGCTCAACGAAAGTAGGTGTTCTCCGTTCGAGATGGTACACTGCCTGAATTGCGGCCGGTTTATCTTCTCGTCATCTGGGGAGAGGGCAATGACATCACGTAAGCGGCCGGGACCAAAGCATCCCAAGCCGAAGGCCTCGATTGATCCCGGCTTGGTCATTCCGCCGCTCGTCCCGGCGACTGCCGAGGCAAGGCGTACCACCGCTCGGGAAGCAGCTAGTCGCCTGGCCAAGATGACACCCGAAGAACAGGCGGCAGCGCTGTTTCAATCGATGGGTGCCCACAAGAAGCGGTGACTGTTGCCAACTGGTTGTCCGGCACGAGGATCGCCCTTCGGAACGTGACGGGGCGGTCAAACCCGCGTATACGCACCGAACATGAGCAATCTCCCGCCATTGCGCTCGACTGCGTTGGCCCGTCGTGTCGAAGATTTTCTTCGTCTCGTGGATGACGAATCGCGCGCGCTTGATGATTTCGAGTGCGAGTTCATTGCAAGTGCCATCGTTTGCCTAGGGAAAGGTCAATACCGCCTCGGTCATCTGACAATGGACAAACTTGGGCAGCCCCTAAGCTTGCGTGTCCGGAACCAGCTCAAAGTCGGAGTGGATCGTCCAACGGTTCTCGAGTACCGCAACCTGCTTAGAGTCGTAGCTGCGGGCATTTGATTGCATGATTGCACTTCGACTGCTAAATCGGAGTCGTGCTTGAACGCGTGCTTACAATCGGCGGTCGGAACGTCGTTCTAACCATAGAGGAAGCCTTCTGGCGCGAGTTCGTATGTCTCGCGAAGGCTCGCAATATCTCTATCGATTTGCTGGCAGCAGCCATCGACCAGACTCGAGATTCTCAAATAACCCTCGCCAGTGCCATTCGCCATCACGTTGTGTCCAGCCTCACCAACGGAGGGGCGAACGAGCCTCTCGGTAAAGCCGAAGAGCTGCCTTCTGACGACTAGCCGCCTAGTTACGAATGGGGCGGCGGGTGCGGCGTGTGCGGGAGGTGATGCACGGTCTCAGCGAGGGTTATCCGCCCTGCAATCGAAATGCTCCTCCACGTTAGGTCTTGAGAGCGCAATTTTGAGCGCCCGCCTCCGAGGTCTGCGAACTTTGGGTTGTCGGGCATCCACCGTAACCCTCCGATTCGCAGCAATGCAGCGACTAGGTCTTGGCGATCAGAACCAGAACGTAACCCCGCTAATTGAAATCGTCATCTCCTGGCCGATCAACCGCAACAATGCCAGCCCGCGAGCCATTGAGTCCGCGGCACGGGAGGGGTCCTGGTGTCTTAGAGGGGTTTGAAAATGGCTGCGAGACCAAGCTGGGAAGGGCACCTGCGCCTTTCCCTCGTGACCTGTCCTGTCGCCCTCTGGCCGGCGACGACCGAGGCGGAGACGGTCCGCTTCAACCTGATCAATCCGAAGACAAACAACCGCATCAAGATGAAGACGGTAGATGCAGGCACCGGCGAAGAGCTCTCGCGCGGCGATTTGGTAAAGGGCTTTGCGGTCGCCAAGGACGAGTACGTCCTGCTCGACAAGGATGACTTCGAGAGCGTGAAGCTGGAATCGACCCGCATCATCGATATTGAGAAATTCGTGCCTCGGACGAGTATCGACCGCCTCTATTGGGACTCGCCCTATCACCTCGTGCCCCATGGCAAGACCGGCATCGAGGCTTTCGCGGTTATCCGGGAGGCGATGAAGAAGAAGGGCATGGTGGCGATCGGGCGCCTGGTCATGAGTACCCGCGAGCGGGTCTGCGCCATCGAGATCGAGGAGGACGGATTGGTGCTGACGACCCTTCGTACCGCCGAGGAGGTGCGCCAGCTGGACGAGATCGGCCATCCTGAATTGCCTAAGCCGGATCCGCAGATGCTTGAGATCGCTGAAAAGATCGTTGCGCAGCAATCGGGTGACTTCGATCCGGCCGAGTTCACGGACCGGTACGAGGATGCGCTCCGCGCCCTGATCGAAGAAAAGAAGAAAGGCAGGCCGGTAAAGTCCACGAAGCCGCGGGAGGCCGATGACACCAACGTGATCGACCTCATGGCAGCGCTGAAGAAGAGCTTGCAGGGTGATGGCCCGGTCGAGCGTCGCAAGTCGACGCCGGCGCGGACCAAGAAGGCCGCCAATACGAACCGGCGGAAGGGAAGGGCAGCATGACTGTCTTCTCGTTGCCGGCCCGCTTAGCCCAGCAATACATCAGCATACCGGATCCCGTGGAGCGACTCGACGCGCTGCGGCACGCTCAGCTCGATGTGAAGGCGGCGATCCGTTTTCAGTTCGACTCATTTGCCGACAAGTTCGGTATCCAGACGCGCGAGGTAGATCGTGCGATGGACAGCATCGACGACACGATTTGCGACCTGATTTACGAAATCGAAAGCGACTTGCAGGGTGAGATAATCGACATTCACGATGCCGACCGATAAGTCGGAGCGACCTCGACCGGTGGGGGTGGGGCAGCGGGAAGGCGACGCCCGCTACTTTTACTGCGCTCTTCCTGGCGAGGCCGCCGATATACTTCGACGTTCTTGACGTATGGCGGTCGGCTTCGATTATGCTGAGGCAGTGGCTATGCGCCCCGCGAGGCTGGGCCGAACATAGCGTGAATTCGGTGGATTTTCACGCGGGCCGCGAAGTACAAAACGCGACTGCTAGTGCACGAAAATGCGGCCGCGTGCGGCCCCATCGACCTTCCGGTAGCACCGCCAGCAACACACTGCCTCGTTGCGCTTCCCAATAAGTCGGCCGTTCGGCGTCGCAGCTCTTGCGCCATGCCTATCCCGCCTCGTTTGCGCCATGCCTATCCCGCCTCGTTCCAGAACTCTCCACAAGCCTTCGAGGAATGTGCCTTATCGTAATCACCATATTTTGGACTGCAACTTCCACATCGAAACGCGCATGGAGACTATCGAAGAGCTGGGGACTGCGAGGCTCCCGTTCCATTTGGCAGTTCGCAGTGCAAGCCACTACCTGGCTGGGTGAAGACTTCGCTACGCTTAGCTATCCAGCACTTCTCGCACCTTATTGGCCAACGATGACATTGCAAAAGGCTTCGCAAGTATTGCCATGCCCGGTTCGAGGTGCCCATTTCCGACCACGGCGTTCTCAGCATAGCCAGTGATGAACAGGACTTTGACAACTGGACGAATCTGACGGGCGGCGTCCGCCAGTTGTCGTCCGTTCATCCCTCCGGGTAAGCCCACGTCCGTGATTATTAGGTCGATGCTTTGATTTCCATTGATGAACCGCATCGCCGAAGCGCCGTCGGAAGCTTCAAGGACGCCGTAGCGGTTCTCCGTGAGGACCTCGACGACCAACATTCTCACAGCGGGGTCGTCGTCGACCACGAGGACAGTCTCGCCGAAGCCCTCCTGGACAGGTTCAGCATCGAGCGGCTCCAGATCCTCTGCTGCACCGACGTGGCGCGGAAAATATAGGCACATGGTAGTGCCCTTATCGATCTCCGAATAGATTCGCACCTGACCGCCGGATTGACGTACGAATCCGTAGATCATCGAAAGGCCCAAACCTGTACCGCGACCCAGGGGCTTGGTGGTGAAAAACGGATCGAATGCGCGCTCGATAACCTCCGGCGCCATGCCCGTCCCGCTATCGGTGACGCAGAGCGACACATATTGGCCGGGCGGCAGGTCGCGTTCCTTCCCTGCGTGATCGTCGAGCCACTTATTGGCCGTCTCAATGGTGAGATTGCCACCATCAGGCATGGCATCGCGCGCATTGATGCACAGGTTAAGCAGCGAGTTCTCAAGCTGGGAAGGATCCGCACGAATAGCCCAGAGCCCGGCTGCACCAACAACCTCCACTGCTATGTTCGGCCCCATTGTGCGCCTAATGAGATCCTCCATACCCGCAACCTGTCGATTCACGTCCAGAGCGCGGGGATCGAGAGTCTGTCGTCGCGAAAATGCCAACAGCCGGTGCGTTAACGCTGCAGCACGGTTCGAAGCGGTGACCGCTACTTTAAGAAAGCGCTCTGCTTCTAGCGCGCGACCGGAACTGATTCGATGCTGAACGCGGTCCAGAGCACCGCTAATGCCCTGCAAAATGTTATTGAAGTCGTGGGCTAATCCGCCTGTTAGCTGCCCTACCGCCTCCATCTTCTGAGCTTGCCGTAGTGCTTCCTCGGCTTCCTGAAGTTTCCGGGTACGATCTGCTACGCGCTGCTCGAGGGTCGCATTGAGATCAGCCAGCGCGGCCGACACTTCCTTTGCTTCCTGGATGTCTGTGTTGGTTCCAATCCACCTTGTCACCACACCGCTCGCGTCCTTAATCGGCACGGCTCTGGCAATGTGCCATCGCCAAACGCCATCCCGACGCCGAAGACGAAATTCGGTCTGGTAGGTCGAGCCCTCGGTGAGAGCCCGTTCCCAACGCTCTGACGCCTGCCGTAAATCGCTGGGATGAACCATTGAGGTCCAACCCTCGCCATCGAGAGTGCCTGGCCGGGCGCCACTATATTCATAGACCTGGCTGTTGAACCAATCGAGCTGCCCCCTCGGTGACGCCGTCCACACATGATTAGGCATGGCCTGTGCCATCGTACGGAACTGCGCCTCGCTGGCGCGCAGCCTTTCCTCCGCTCGCTTCTGCGCCGAAATATCCAGCACGGTGCCAATGAAGCGGACGGCCGTGTGATTTTCGAAGAACGCGTGGCCCACGGCCGCAACCCAGCGTTCGACGCCGTCAGCGACACCCACGGTACGGTATTCGATGTCGTACGGCGCCTGAACATCAGGATCGAGGGTCCGCTGCACTGCGACATTAACTCTGTCGCGATCGTCTTCATGCAGCCCCGCGAGAAACACATCGTAATTCACAGTGGAATCTGCTGGCAATCCGAACAAGACTCGGCACCTGTCGTCCCAAGTAAGTTCCCCTGAATTAGGTCGGAAGTCGAACGTGCCAATCTGCGCAGCGCTGGCGGCGAGCCGAAGCCGTTCGGCACTCTCTCGGCGCCCGGCCTCCGCACGGACACGTTCGATGTGCGCCCAAGACCGTTCGGTTACTTCCCGGACGATGCTGAGCTCGGTCTCCGTCCATTTATGCGGCTCTTTATGATGCACCGCCATCAAGGCCGTGAGCCGCCCCTCTTTTACCAACGGCATACATATAGTGGCGCTTATTCCGATCGCCTGGAATGTAGCGGCCTCCCTGGGAGCAAGCTCCCGACGATTGTCATTGACGATAAGCGGCCGGCCGGCACCCAACTCCTCGACAGCTTTAGTGCCAAAATCCGCGAGACTATAGTGGCCCACGATCGTAGCCGACCCTGCCGCGCTCCAGTCGCCTCGAATGGTAAAGCCATCCTGGTCGAGGTCCATGTCGGCGTAAGCACAGATTGATGCGCCAAGGTGCCTACCGGTGGCTTGTGTGGTTATGGCGAGGACCTCATCAGCATCGCGGCTGATTGCCGTGGCTCTTCCGAGTTCATCCAGAAACGCGAGACGCGCGGCGTTCTCGCGCACGGATGCCATTGCCAGTTCTCTATCGGTAGCATCCGTACCCTCAACAAATATCCCCGCGACGTTACCGCCAATATGCCTTATTGGCTGATAGATGAAGTCGAGGAGCCTCCGCTCCGGCGCCGCGTCTTCCGACGCCTGGAGATCCACAGGTACGGCTATCCCTCGGTAGGGCTGACCAGTCCGATAAACTTTATCCAACAATTCGTAGAAGCCCTGCCCAGCTAGGTCAGGAAGTGCTTCACGCAATGTCTTCCCAATAACATCGCGATGAGCGATCAGCTGGCGGTACGCTGTATTCGCAAACGTGAAAACATGATGTGGCCCCTCGAGCTGAGCGATGAAGCTAGGCGCGTTCTCGAACATTTGAGCAAGTCGCTCGCCCTGGGCTTCCGCCTGCCGGCGAATCAGAACTCGGTCTGTAGTCTCAACGACAACAGCGATAACGCCTCCGGGTTTGCCATCTTCGGCGATTACCGGTGAGTAATAGAGGTCCATCCAGGCAGGCTCTGGAGAGCCACGCCGATTTAACGATAATTCGCGATCATGAAATTCAAGAGTACCCCCAGCAAGGCCCACGCGCATTACTTCCGCATTCAAGTCCGCGACCTCAGGCCACGCTTCCAGAACCGGTTGGCCCAAAATGTCCGGATGGCGCTGACCCGCAAATACGCCGTAAGCGTCGTTGTACAGCATGATGCCCGCATCGCCCCAAAGCAGGACTAGAGGTACCGGCGAGTGCAGCATTAGACCGACAGCGGTCTTGAGACTGGTAGGCCAATCGGCTATCTGCCCCAAGGTGCTGGTCCAATCGCGGTCCTTTATGAGCTGCGCGGCCTCGCTGGCATTCCCCAAGAAGGCCAGAGATTGATTTCCCGTATTACCCAAGACGTGCCCCAAACTGCTGTTGCTTAACAGGTAACGCACACGCGCCGACTAGTTTCGATCGGTTCCGCTATCCTTCTTGATGATGCTTATCCGTCCGTCCGCTTCAATGTAGGCTGCCTCAACCTCGCGGCAATCCTCCAGCCCTTCTTCCCGGACTTGAGCCATCAACTCCTCTTCCGTCACGAACTCCTGGCGCATGTTCCGTTTTAGCAAACGCCCGCCCTCGATCAGCTTCAGTTTGGGCTCCCGCGTTAACCTCTCGAAAGAGGGAAAACGAAACTGAAGCCATTCGACCGCATAGCTACAGCAAAGAATTACAAAGATAACGATAGCGGCATCAACGACTGAACGTGATTCAGGCAAAAGTCCCTGCCCCGCGACTTCCGAAATCAGAACGATCACCAAAATGTCGGATGTGCCAATGCCTCCCAGCTGCCTTCTAAGGACTAGCCTCAGCAGGACGAATACAATGAGGTACATCACGATGCCACGGATCAACAACTCAGCCGTGCCGAGCTCGGGCGTGAAGATTCCCTTCCAATCGATCCCGAACAGCCAAGGCATGGAGCGCTTTCCCAGTCCGCAAGGTCAATGGGCTACACTGTGGCAACCTGGGCGATCAGCACGCGGCGAACGTGAAGCCTGCGCAAGTCGACATAGGTCAGCTTGCCTTTAGTAGGAACCTTACAGGCCACCTCGGCTTTTGAGACTGACCCTCGCAAGGAATTCGCCGTAGCCATCTATCTGCCCGCACATATGCCAGCCCGCCGTCCGAAACGCTGGTCGGATTTTCGAGTTCCCTGGCTCCCCATTCACCCTAGGTTCGGGCTTACGTTGGGGAAATTCTTTGCACCCGCGCTGCAACGCAAGGGCTACAGATGCGTTTAATATGATCCGGGGATGGACAGACCACGATCTTGAGCCGCAAGGCTGGCTGACTCAACCTCTGCGCTATGACCGGGCTAGCGACCGGTACGTCCTCTGCCTCGGGAACAATCATCCCCGCAACTGGAACGAGCCTCAAATCGTCTACCCGAAGTCAGTTGCATTCTACGCCTGGGTCGCGCCAGCCTGGAGATGTGCTCCTGCTCGGCGCTGATGGCCCGGCTCTACGATTGCAACAGTCTGCCCGACAGTTCGAACAGGTGTCACGAGACGACGCCCGTCGGGCGATCGACGGCGAGGTCGAGGCTTACATCGGACTTGGTGGCAATTTCCTTCGCGCCGTTCCCGAGCAGGCGCCTGTCATGTATCAGAACCGAGCCTCCAAATGCGCAAGCAGTCAGAGGCGCGGGCGAGCATGAACCGCTCGGTGGCGAAGTCACCACTTCCTCTTCGAGACGCGGAAGCCCCGACAACAAGCGCGAGCTCGTCTGCATCGACCGACGAGGCAAAAACACACTCAATTCGCCCAGGCCGATTGGAAAAAATCCGTCGGAGTGCGAACGGTCCGCCTCGACTACTCCCCCGTATGATCTTCAATAAGCGCTTCTCCGTCCGAAGCGCCTCCGGCGACGTCCCGGCATAGGGTTCGAGCAAGACGACCACGCCGTGAGACTCAAATCGTTGGCGAGAGAAGCGGATCCAATCGATTCGGCGGTTCGGCTTGATCATGGCTTCTTCCTGTCCCATGGCACCCATCGAACCTTCGACCAAACGCCTTCAGTCAACTCCACGAAAACAGCTGACAGCCCCATCTGCCGGCGAAGATTTTCGGCGTTTTCGTCTGCATCCACCCGGCTTCCTTGGAACAAGAATGGCCCGAACTCCCTGTTATTCTCTGTGAAGAAGCGAATTCTGATTTCCATTGGACGGGACGGCGATGACGGCGTGCTTATGGTAGCTCGCTCCGTGGGCGAAGCAGGCTCTCAGCCTGAGTGTGGGCACGAGCTGAGGTCACTGAGGTACTCAGTGACCACTAGCACAATGATGGAGAGACAAAAATGTTTCACTTCGATGGCAAAATGTTGTGTCAGCGACCGGGCATGCCTCAAGCCCTCTCGCGCTGGTAACAACGGACCAAATCAATTGTGAAGAAAAACCCGCTCGGGGGTGCTGGTGAATCGAATGATGAGCCAACGCCCCACTCACTCGAGTTCGGATAGTGTGGGAGGGCATCTTGCGGTTTCAGGATAACACCCTCAACCAACGTCGAGTTGAACGCGTCTCTAGCCCGGGACTACAGTTGGCTAGCGCCGCCCAGTGCCTCACCAACACCCCGATGCACTTGGTGGTGGCCGGTCTGATTCCGATCCTCCGGCCAGCCGCCGATCAGTCGACCCAAGACGTTGATCGGCGGCTGCAACGGAAAGTTTCAGGACGGATTCTTAGCCAGCACCTTCCCAAGATTCGAGCGGTGCTCCGCTACGGTCAGAATGGGTCCATTGGCGACGCCTGCCAGCTCTTTGTGGGTGCGATGTAAGTCTGGAAGTTCGACCTCGCTCATCATCTCGAGGCCGATGCGGTAGTAGCCCGTCTCCAAGTAGGCCAAGACCTTACAGATCCGGTCGGTTTCCCAAGGCCCGAGAGTTCGGTCCTCCCTCTCGACCGCATCGAAATAACGCTGCATGCGCTGAACAAGAGCGCGGCGGGCGGCTTCGTCGGACGGCATGCTGAACGTCATCGCTTCCTACCCCCTTGGTGGCACTTTACTCCAACCGCAGACAGCGACGATAAAATGTTCTGCTAGCACTACCCGCTCCGCACATGTTGCTGCGGGCGATGTTGCGCCGCAGCGTCGACAAAACGTCGTCCTGTGACATCGCAGGAAACGCAATGAGGTTCTATTCATCGGATGTTTAACATCGGATGATTGCGCCGATAACTTATCAGTGTATGATTTGCACACGTTAGCTGGCCGTAGAGCCGGCGGCCGGGAGCAAACTCATCTTGTCCACCAAGCGCGCCAAATCCGCTGAAGTGCGTTCGAAGCCGGGGCGCATAAACACCGTGCTGACGACACTGGGCCGCGAGATAGCTCAAGGGATCATTCCGGTCGGTGCTGTGCTGCCCCCCGAATACGATCTCGAAAGCCGTCTCGGCGTCGGCCGAGGCGTGGTGCGCGAAGCAATAAAGACATTGTCGGGGAAAGGGCTAGTCAGCGTAAGACCACGCCATGGCACCCGTGTGTTGCCCCGGCGCGATTGGAGCCTACTCGATCGCGACGTATTGAATTGGCTCGTGGGACAGGAAAATCCTGACCGCGAGTTGCTGCTGGCTGTTCAAGAAGTGCGCTCGATCATTGAACCAGCTGCCGCTGCACTCGCAGCCGCTCGCGCCACCAAAGACGATCTGTTGCGGATCAAGGCAGCCTTGGCTGCAATGGACGCGTCAGACGGTCAGGCCACCGCAACTGCCGCAGACAAGGCGTTCCACCTCGCTATTCTTGACGCCACGCATAATCCGGTATTGCAGGCCTTCCGCGGCGCGATCGACACGATTTTGAGCGCGGTGTTCGTAGTCGCCGTCGACAGCGTCGATGGCTGGTTCGATGGCAACCTTCCCAACCACGCCACCATCGCTCGCGCCATCGAGGACAGGGATGCCACAAAGGCCCGTAAAGCTATGGAGCAAGTCCTTGGTTTTACCCAAAACCATTTGTCAAAAATGAAAGTCGGCGCCAAGCGCCGAGCCGGCCGCGCAGGTGGCCGCCGCACTCCGAGGCAAACGTGATGCGGCGCAAGCTCACTTCGGCTCTCTGGTTCTGCGCGCCCTTCGCAGTCCTGCTCGCTCTTTGGGCGATCCTCGTCCCCTACTTCGACGTCAATCCCCGGTTGCTTCCTCAGCTTGGCTCCGTTGTCCGGGCCGGAATCGAGGGAATCCAGGACGGCACCCTCATCCAGCACATAGGTGCGAGCCTGCTGCGAGTCGCAGTCGGTACGGTGCTCGCGCTATTGGTCGCCATTCCGCTCGGCATCGCCATGGGCGTCAGCACCGTCGTCTCGGGCTTCCTGACGCCCCCGCTCCGGTTTTTCTCGGTGCTGGCCGGTATCGCCTGGATTCCCATCGCGACGCTGTGGTTCGGCTACGGCTTCGGCGCCATCACATTCGTCATCTTCAATGCCGTGTTCTTCATCGTGACATACAACACGCTGCTCGGCGTCTCGATGATACCGTTGCAGGTACGCAATGCGGCCGCATCACTGGGCGCGGGGCGATGGGCGATGCTGACCGAGGTGCTCCTGCCGGGCGCACTCCCCCACATCGTCACCGGCATACGCACCGGGTTGGGCTTTGCCTGGCGAGGGCTGATCGCCGCCGAGATGATCGCCACCAACGTAGGCCTCGGCTACATGCTGTTCGTGGCGCGCGATTTTTACAGGACCGAGGTAATCGTGCTCGGCATGATCGTGATTGGCGTTCTGTGGCTGCTGCTCGATCGGTTGCTCCTGGCACCGATCGAGCGCTCGACCATCGAGCGTTGGGGCATGGTGCAACGCGCATGAAGTCCTTTCTTCTCTGGATCTGGAGCTGTTGCGCACGCCTGATGGTGCGCTGGCCCTCTGTAGTCGCGCTCCTGCCCTTCCTTCTCCTGATTGCCGCCTGGTGGATCGTCACCGAGCTCCAGGTATTCCCGCGCGTATTCCTGCCGGGACCGGCGGACGTCGTGCGCTCGTTCGGTTCCCTGGTCCATACCGGCATCCTGCCGGAGTATCTGCAGGACAGCATCGTCAGGCTCGCCGTCGGCGCATTCTGGGGAATCTCGATTGGCATCCTGCTCGGTATGCTGGTGGGCCTTAGCTCGCGGGCACATGCTGTGCTTTGGCCACCGCTGCTGTTTTTCCAGGCCATCGGCGATATCGCCTGGCTGCCAATCCTGGTGATCTGGTTCGGCTACGGCCTCACCACGATGACGGTCATCATCGTCTACACGGTGATTTTCCCGGTAATCCTGAACACGGTACTGGGCGTCCGCTCGATCCCGATCACCATGTATCGCGCCGCGCAAAGTCTCGGCGCCTCACGTACCCGCATCCTTTGGGAAGTGGTGTTGCCGGGCGCGCTCCCCAGTATCATGACGGGCCTGCGCAATGGACTTGGCTACGGCTGGCGCGCCCTGATCGCGACCGAGATCATCGTTGGCACGAGCGGAATCGGATTTCTCATGTTCGATGCACGCCGCGCCGGCTCGGTCGTCGAGATCCTGCTCGGCATGATCATCCTCGGTATCCTCTGGTACATCGTCGACGGCTGGATCCTGGCGCCGATCGAGCGGGCCACCGGACAGCGGTGGGGATTGGTGACGCGATGAAAAATCTGACCATCCGCAATCTGTCGAAGACCTATTTCGACCCATATGTCGGCAGCAAGGTCACGGCCGTACACGATGTCTCGCTCAACGTGCAGCAGGGCGAATTCGTTTCCATCGTGGGACCGTCGGGCTGCGGCAAGACCACCATCCTGAACATGATCGCGGGCTTCCTTCCCTACACGGGAGGCGAGATCCTGCTCGACGGCCGGCCGGTGAAGGGGCCGGGCCCCGACCGCGGCGTGGTGTTTCAATCGTTCGCGCTTTTCCCATGGAGAACCGTGCTGGAGAACGTCGCCTTCGGTCCGAAGATGCGCGGCGTCGGCAAGGCACAGCGCGAGAAGATCGCGCACGAATACCTGGCCCTCGCCAAGCTGACCGAGGCAGCGGGACGCTATCCCGCCGAACTGTCGGGCGGCATGCAGCAGCGTGTCGGCGTGGTTCGCGCGCTGGCCAATGAACCGGACGTGCTGCTGATGGACGAGCCGTTCGCGAGCATCGACGCCCAGACCCGCATGACGCTGCAGGAGGAACTCACCCGCATCTGGCAGGAGAAGCGTCCTACGGTGATTTTCATCACGCACGACGTTGGCGAAGCCGTGTTTCTCGCCGATCGCGTCGTGGCGCTGTCCAAAGGACGCGTGCTCGAGGAGATTGCCGTGGACTTGCCGCGGCCGCGCTCCTGGGACGTGTTGAACGACGACGCGCGATTCAAGGAAGTGTCGGCGCGCGTTCTCCAACTCGTGCGCTCGGCCTGAGTCATGCTGAAGGACGCCCTCAGGTCGCGAAAGACGCATATCCTGCTGGCCGTCGCGGTCTGCTACCTGGCCTGGCAGATCTGGTTGACGATCGCCGCTCCGTACAAGATCGCGGACTTTCCTCGCGGTCCCGAGAAGGTCAACGTACTGATTACCCTGCCGTTTCCACCCGAGCGTTTCCACGTTCAGTTGTTCCAGACCTACGGCAGGGTCTCTGGAACACAAGACAACGCCGTCGAAGTTCGAGGCGTAAAACGAGCGGACCTCGCGACCGTCGCCCGGCCCTACTGGGTTACGCGCGTCGAACCGCTCCAACCAGGAGGGTGAGGAAAATGCCAAGGATCATCACACTGCTCGCTGCCCTGTTGCTGTTGCCGCTATCGGCAATGGCGCAGGCCAAGGATCCGGTAAAGCTGAAGGTCGGCATGGTTGCCGCTGTCGACATGCTGGCGCTGCCGATCGCGCTGGAGCGCGGCTTCTTCGAGAAATACGGGCTCGACGTGACCATCGCGCGCCCCTACGCCACCGGCGTCGATGCGCTCAATGCCCTGCAGGCAGGCGAGACCGACATGGTGCAGGCCGGCGTTCCGGCCATCGGCGCCATCCTGCGTGGCATGGACCTGGTCTTCTTCGGCAACTTCAGCGGCAATGCCACCAAGCTCGGCTCCGATGCGACGCTGGCGCTGATCGCCGGCAAGGATTCGGGTATCGCTAAGGGCGATCTCAAGAGCCTGAAGGGCAAGAAGATCGGCACTTCATTCGGCACCATCAATCATCTCTATATACTCGGCTTGCTCGAGAAGGCCGGCCTCACGCCATCCGACGTCACACTCGTCAACACGCCGCCGCCGGAAATGAGCGTGGCGCTGCTCGCCAAAGGCGTGGATGCGTTTGTGTGCTGGGATCCCGTCCCCGTGATCGCCATGAAGGACGTACCCGGCGCGATCGAAGTCGTCCGCGGCGGCGATGTCATCTCCTACCTCGGGTTCAACATCGCGTTGCGGCCCTGGGTGGAGAAGAATGGGCCGACGATCGAGAGGTTCCTGGCGGCCGTGTCCGAGGCCGACCAGTGGATGCGCAAGAATCCCAAGCAGGCAGCCGCCATCGGTACGCGCTGGATTCCCGGGCTGAAGCTGGACGTGGCGGAGACTGCCATGCAGTACAACATCCAGCAGGTGGACCGGCGCATCTCGGCCCACAACTATCGTGCGCTGTGGAAGGCACAGGACACACTGCAACGGCTGGGCGTGATCAAGACCGTATTCGATGTGAACAAGCACATCGAACCGAAGTTCATCCTCAGCGTGATGAAGACCTACCCCGACCTGTTTTCCGACCTGCAGCCTATTCCTGCAGACGTGGCGATCGAACCGGGGTTCACGTTCAAGCCGTGAACCAGAATTGCCGCACGGCTGAAATGACTGCGCGGCAATCACACTGTCCGGACGGGATCATGCTCTAATCCACGGCCCGGGCGACAGTCGTAACGATGTCGACGGCTTTTGTTACGTGCGGTCCAATGCATTAGGCATTCCGCGGGAGCAACATGGCTCCCGCCCCGAACTAATTCTTCATCCCACTCGTCCAATTCTTAATCGTCAGAGAAAGCGCTCGATCCCGATCAGGGCATGCAGGATCGTCTGAGGTAGATTGCTGACCTCGTTTCGTATGCGACATCAAAAACGCCCCCCAAAAGAGCCGACACCAAATTCACACTCCATGGCGACACGGAATGTTACCACCCCGCCATGTGGGGTTTTCTTTAGGCGTTGATGTATGCTCCGTGCCCTCTACAGGCAGGGCGAAGAAGTTCGGCATAGAAAGCCCACAGCGCTATAGAGCAAAGGGCAAAGCACCCCAGGATCAGGAACATCGGTCCGAAACCGAGTGTCTCGGCGATCCAGCCGCCGATTGCCGGGCTGAGAGCAGCTCCGATGCCCTGGACCGTCATTACGGCCCCTAGGCCCACATTCACTCGGCCGGTGCCGCTCAGGATGCGGGCAACCAAACCGGGCACGGCAACACTTTGCAGGCCTGCCCCGATGCCATCAAGGATCTGCACCGGATAGACACCCAGTTCGTCAATGAAGCCCGCGGCGATCAGCCCCCGGATTGGCAGCGCGGCGAACGAGATCAGCATGACCAGCCAGTAGCCGGACCGCTCGGCCATTCGCATCGCTACAATCGATGCGCCGATCATCACGGTCTGCGCCACGACAATGGTTACGGCAACAAAGCTGGCAGCATCGATCTGCTTGGACGCCACCACTGCGATCCCGTAGAGCGGCAGCATGGCCGCATTCCCCAAGTGAAACAGAGCAAGGGCGGCGGCAAGAACCAACAATGGCTTACATTCCAGAAGGACGCCGATGCTGCTCGCCTTGCTGTCGTGATCCATGTCCGTCTCGAGGCCTCGCGCCGCGCGGTCGTCGATCCGCTCACGTGGAATCATCATCACAGAGATGATGGAGAGGACGCCGAACACGGCGGCCAAAAGAAAGACCGCGGTAAAGCCGTACAACCAGCCGACCAGGCCGGAGAGGCCTGCGCCCAGCACGTTGCCGGCATGGTTGAAGGCCTGGTTGCGGCCATTCTGGCGATTGAAGCCGGCTTGGCGAACGAGGCCGAGGGTAATCCCGGTAACGGCCGGGCCGATCGCCGCGCCAGCGATGGCCGTGGCCGCCTGAGACAGCGCGACCACCCAGAATTGCTGCGAGAGCAGGATCAGCCCCGAGGCCAGGATCACACAGATCCCCGGAACAACCACGAAGGTACGTTTGTGCGTCGTCCCATCGACGAGCGCACCAGCAGGCGCGGTCATCACCATGCCGGCGATGCCGCCGATCGTCATGACGGTCCCGATCCAGCCGCTTTGCCAGCCATGCGACAGCAGGAACACGCCCAGGAACGGACCAATGCCTGCCTGCATGTCGGCCATGAACAGGTTGAGCGCCTCCAGCGGGCGGCGAATCCGTGGCTCCAGAGTGGTCGTCACTGTTCTGTTCTCTGCTTCAGGGGACCGGCTGCGCGAGAGGCAGGCGCAGATTGACGCGCAGGCCTCCTTCAGGCGACGCGGCGAAGGCGAGGCTGCCGCCGTAAAGCTCAACCAGCTCGCGCGTGATAGATAGGCCGAATCCGAAACCCGGCGCGCTTTCATCGAGCCGCTCCCCGGGCTTCAGCAGGTGCAGCACCTGATCGGCCGACAGGCCCGGCCCATCGTCGTCGATCTGAAGAAGGACTGACTTCGTCTCGGAGACGGCGCGCACGGCTACGGTGCACTTGCTCCACTTGAAGGCGTTATCGAGAAGGTTACCGGCTATCTCGTCGAAGTCCTGCGGCTCGCAGGCTACGGCCGTGCCCAACGGAATGTCTGCGGTAAAGGCGGTGCGCCGGTTGGCATAAACCTTCGTGAGCACTCGACCGAGATCCTCGATCGCTGGGCCTAGCGGCGTTTGGGAGCGCACCGGGCCGGCCAGTGCCGCCGCACGGGCGCGGCCGAGATGATGTCGGATGCGCCGTTCCATGACGTCAACCAGGTCCGCTAGCGCGCGAGTGTCGTCTCGCTTGCCATCGCCTTTTGCCGACAGCGCCACGCTGAGCGTCGCCAGCGGCGTCTTCAGCCCGTGCGCCAGATTGGCGACATGGGCGCGAGCTCGCTCTAGATTGGTGGAATTCTGCTTCAGGAGGGCGTTGAGTTCGGAAACGAGCGGGCGCACCTCTGCCGGCTGCTCTTCAGGCACCAGCCCTTCCCGGCCTGCCCGCACATCGGCGACAGCATCTTGCAACCTGCCCAGGGGACGCAGCCCCAGTCTCACCTGAAGCACGATCGCTGCTATCAGTGCCAGCCCTAGGGCCAGCAGCGAGAGGCCCAGCGTCGTCATGGCCTCCCGCAGCGGTCCCATCACAGCCGTTCGCGGGGCCGCGACCACAATTTCGACGTTCACCCCGTCGATGTCCTGGCGCTGAATCCTGTAATGAAGCGCTTGGCCATTCGGCCCGGGCCCGTCAGCCGGGCGCGGCGGCGGATTGGCTCGGTGCGGCGGAGTTGGAGGCGGCGGTGGCAGTGACAGCCCGGCAACGTCGAGACGTTCGGCGCCGAGAGCACGGGAGCGCAGGATGTTGCGGGGCCCGCTGACCTGCCAGTACCAGCCTCGCCCTGGTCGATCGAACGGCGGGCCATCAGCGCTCCCGGTCAACGAAAGGTCGCCCGCCGCGTCACTGCGCACGAGAGATGCTAGAAAATTGACCTGCGTGTCGAGGCGCTGGTCGATCTGGCCCTGCACAAAGCGATGCAGCACGAAGCCGATCACGATGGCCGCAATCACCAACGCAACGGCGATGAGCACCGATGCGCCCAGCAGCAACCGCCTTCCCAGAGAAGCATCGGCTTTCATGCGGGCGACGCGGCTGTCAGCCGGTACCCGCGCCCCCTGACGGTCTCGATCGCGTCGCGGCCGATCTTACGACGAAGCCGGGCAATGATGACTTCCAGCGAATTGGAATCAGTGCCGACGTCGCCCTGATAAACCTTCTCGGTGAGTTCGCCGCGCTCGATTACCACGTCCTTGCGCAGGATCAGGCACTCGAGCACGCGCCACTCCAATGCGGTGAGTTTGAGCGGCAGCCCGTCGAGCTCGAACACGCCGGTCTGCGCATCGAACGACACCGAGCCGCAGGTGATCTTCGGTGTTGCATGCCCAGCTGAGCGCCGCACCAGAGCACGCAGGCGCATGATCAGCTCTTCGACCCGGAACGGCTTGGTTAGGTAATCGTCGGCACCCGCCTTGAAGCCATCGACCTTGTCGGTCCAGCCGTCGCGCGCCGTCAGAATTAGCACTGGCAGCTGGCGGCCAGCCTTGCGCCAGGCACGCAGCACGGCTGCTCCGGGAATTCTTGGCAGGCCCAAATCCAGGACTGCGACGTCGTAGGCTTCTGTTTCGCCCATGTGCTGCCCGTCGACCCCGTCGGCAGCGATGTCGACGGCAAAGTTCTCCTCGCGCAATGCCGCCGCGATCTGCTCGGCGAGTGCGCTGTCGTCTTCGACGAGAAGGACCTTCATGGCTTCCCCGGCTGTGGAGTCTGCCTCATCCCTGCTGAAGTAGCCGACCGAAGCTGAACGCAAGCTGAACCGTTCGATTCAGCCTGCATTCGGAGGTGGATCCTATGTTGAGGCCATCGCAACACTTACAGGAGGCGATGATCATGACAAACTCAATCGTTCAAGTGGTTACGAAGCGGCGCCAAGCCAGCGCTATGGCGCTCGCCGCGAGCGCTTTGTTGATCGTTGGTGTCGGCAGCGTCGCGGTCGCGCAGACGCCCGTCGCACCTCCGGCACCGCCGGTGGCCTACGCCGCTCCGCCTCCGCCGCCCGCCCGCGCAGCCATGGCGCCGCAAGCGGTCATGCTGATCACGCCCGTGCAGATCGCGTTGCTCCAACCCTCCGACGTCGTCGCCGTGAAGGGGCGTGTTGCAGAGATCTACGGGAACAAGTTCATCCTGGAGGACGACAGTGGGCGCATGCTGGTCGATCTGGGTCCGCGTGGAGATGACCAGCTTGTCGTAACCAAGGGCGAGCAGGTTTCAATCCAGGGCCGCTTCGATCGCGGTTTCGTTGCGGCCCAGGTGCTGTCGCGTGCCGACGGACGCAGCGAGGCGTTCGGTCCTCCGATGGCGCCCCCGCCGCCGCGCGAGGCCGATCGCGGGCCGGGTCGCCGCCCGCCCCCGCCTCAGGCGCCGCGCTGAGGCAACAGCGGCTAGGCTGCGGTCCGGACGGCACTAGCGTCATTCGGGCCGCAGCTTTCATCTCGTCAGACAGACTAGTTCATAGGAGCTGCTATGCCCGACCATCACGTCCGAGCCACCGGCAAGATTCTCCATGTCTTCTTCCACCGTTTTGTCGTCCAGACCAAGGCCGGCGCAATCTTGGCCGACATTACGCCCAAGGGGCTGGACCTAGTCGAACTGCGAGTTGGAGACACGGTCTCACTCGAAGGCGAGGAAAAGCCGTCCGAGCTGAAAGTGTCGCGTCTGACGCTCGATGGCCGCACGATAAATATCGAGCACAAGAAGCCGCATCACCACGACCACCATCACCACGACCACCATCACCATGAGCATCATCACCATGAGCATCATCACGGGCCGGCCGATCCCGAGGTGGTGCTCCGGGCGGCACGCGAGGCCGGGTACGAACCTGCCGCCACGCCTCGCCGCAAACCCAGGCATTTTGAAGTACTGGGCAAGCGCAATGGACGCTTCTCGGAGCTGCATATCGAGCTCGACGGCCGTATCCGCAAAACTAAGCCTGCGGTGAGCGGCGACCCCAAATGGGAACGGCTCGCTTCGTAACGCCTGCGCTTAAAATCAAACCGGAGTAGCCAGCTCGATGTCCTTCCTGCCCGCCACCATCACGCCCATCGTCCTGCTGTTGATCTCGAACGTCTTCATGACGTTTGCCTGGTACGGACACCTGAAGTTCACCGACAAGCCCTTGTGGCTGGTGGTGGTGGCAAGCTGGGGCATCGCCTTCGTCGAATACTGCTTCGCCGTACCGGCCAACCGGTACGGCCACGAGGTGTATTCCGCAGCCGAGCTCAAGACCATGCAGGAGGTGATCACGCTCACCGTGTTCGCCGCCTTCTCGGTGCTCTATCTCGGCGAGCGCATCACCTCGAACCATCTCGTGGGCTTCGCCCTGATCTGCAGCGGCGCCTTCTTCATCTTCAAGGGGCCGCTTCCGTCCTGGTGATGCCTTGCCAGCAGGCCTGTACGGTCGATCGTTAAAGCGAGCCATCCCCTCCTCACGCCCTATTCGGCCATCAAACTGCATGACAATTGCGCCGGCCGGTGTGCTGCGGTAGCCGGCCGGCGGCGAGCTCGGCAATGGACGAAGGCGGCGGCGGTTGATTGTCCGGCTTAGGCCAAATTTGCGGAGTTAGCGCTAGCGTGACGTTCCCGCTGCCAGGCCGACAGTGCCCACCCAGTTGCTCAATCGCTTCCTTGAGGAAGTAGCTGGCCCAACGGCAAGGCTCTCAGCGATCGAGCGCCCACGCGTTCAGCAGCAGTTGAGTATGATGGGCTAATTGAAGGGGGCATAAGATTGGTCTCAGGCGACAGCATCGGCCTGCCGGATATGCCGCTTAACATGTGTCCTACGGACCAATAGCGAACGGAACGTGAGGAAAGCACCAGTCGTGTTGCGCGCCGACACACAGCGCCGGCCGGCCTCAGCCACGGCTTCTCCCTGCTTCGGGACATCTGAAAGTCTGAGGCGAAATTCGTAGAGAGTGCACGTCTGAGCGGAGTACCCGTCGGGCCCAATCCATCCCTCTCGACGTTCGTTTGCCACCTAGAGATGCAAAGCCTGTGCGCCCGTGGCGCTGCAACGACCGACGAGAGGTTTCGTACTCGTGAAACAGAGTTTGTCGTTTCGACGCTCAGATCACAATTTGCAAGCTACACAGCAGAGCGGTTGAACAATCCGATGCCGTGCTCTATCGCAGTGGCAAGTACTTGCAGGTGAACACCAGGGGGCGAGCCGCCCCTGTCGGTTCGAAATGAAGATGCAACCGAGTAGTGGTCGATAACTTATCAAGAGCGAAGATCTTATCCGCCTCGTACATTTCATCTCTATGCGGCAGTTTCCAATGACTGATGCGCTGTAAAGCGCGCGCCTTGGCTTCGGGAACGCCCGCCGCGACGACAAAGACATTCTGGTGCTTTTCGATAAACTCCCGCGGATCGTAGCCGCCCATATTCAGATAATAGAGCTTCTCCTTTCCCGCAAATGGCTCTGGGCAAAGCGTGATTTTGTACCCGTCTACTTCGTCAAGCTCAGCCCAGCAATCGATGTGGAGAGAATCGGGCTCTCCCCACCACTGTCGACGTAGCTCCCCGTGCGTTTCGCCGATAGACGGGGCAATCACAAAGCGCATGTCATGCAGCTCTATGTTCGCTTCTTTGAGTTCGCCTCCAATGTATATCGCGAATAGCTTCATATTTCGGCGTCGCGGTTTGCCATTGGCGTCACACCGCGGTCCACGCGTTCTGCAAGTTCCATTCCAACCGCCTCTCCCATTTCGTGGGAGCTAGTGATACCCTGATGAAAGGGATGGCGTCCCAAAATGAATGGGAGACTTAAACAAAACAGCTGATCGGCCGGGACATCATCCGCTATAGGATGGAATTGGCCATCAATAGCAATACCCCTCCCGGACTGTGACCCGACAGTGGGCACATCGTTAATGATCCCTTGCCGTACTAACGACGGAAACGGAAAATCCTTAGCCGCCAGCGCCTCTTGCCCCATCGCCTCGATGAAAACTGGAAAATCGCGGCGCAGCCCCTCAGCAAAATATAGCTGCGCACCACCCGTTTCGCGATACGTGTCTAATTGGTAGTGCTCGCCCAAAGCCATCACGTCGAGCTTCCCCGCTCGATGAAGCGCAAGTAGCCTTTTGATGGATTTATGAGGAACTGTTGCATAGTCATCCACGAAGATCGGCTTGAAGTAGTCTAGGAAGCGCTGGTAATCGTCGCCCTCCAAATACGGAACCAGAAGCGCTACGACCTCGTGCATCCGTAAGATCGCATATCGCCACTTAACGACGACACTCTGCTCATATTGAATCTGGGCTTCCTCTAGATTTCGTTCAGCCCATACAAAAGGATCGCTGGCGGCTCTATCCGCGAAATACCGGTCATGGAACTCCTCAAGTGTCGCGTCGCCCAGGCCGATTTTCTCTGCATACTCAGGATCGTCCGCAATGATTTCGCGCTTGAAGAGCTCAAAAGCCGCGTCCAGCAACTTCGGCTCTTCCGCAGAAATCAGCCTCTCGATTTCTTGGGGCGTGCAGATCGAAAGCGGCTCATAAGGTATGGGCGCGTAGAAATCTGCTTCCGGAAGAAGACCCTTGCGAGAGAGCATTGTCATGTGAAATTTCGCTGTCCCTGGAGAGGGTTTATATTCGACTCCGTCGTCAACGGTTCGAGTGAACCGTCCGTGTACGCGAGCCAAGGCTACCGCAGCGTCAATAGCTGTAAGGGAGGTTCCTCTGATCCCCACTTCACACGCCGGCACAGATTTGAGAGCGGTGGCCGGCCATGGGCTTAAAAAGTAACCGGGCCGTACTTCAGGAGTGTCAGGCCACTGATGGCCTGTTGCGAGGACAACATAATCGAATTGTTCTGCGTACGCTGGCGCGGTCCGCGGCTTGATCGTAAGGACCGCTCCGTTGGGAAGGCATTTAGCATCAAGTACACGTGAGCGATTTCTCACATTCACGCAGATACCTCTCGCCTGGGCAACGGCCAGAATGATCTGCGCTTGGCTATGGAAGTATTCACCCAGAACCAGTCTCGGATAGAAAGTTCGAGCTCCAATTTTCGCTCTCTCAATGCCCAGAACTCGAAGAAATCCATCAGTCTGACGAGTTAGCCATTGGACTAGCGTTTCAGTGAGTGGCGGCAGCTCCACACTAGCGATGTTGGCCAGCATTGCTGGATCATTCCAGCCGGGTCGGTACGGCGTTCCTAATCCCAAATTGGTTTGGGCCTCAAAAATGGTTATGGCAAACGCGGCGGTGGACGCTTTCATTAAGGCATTAATTGTGTAAATCGCTGTTGGCCCACACCCAACAAAAGCTACCGAGATCAAGAGATGCCTTTCTAGTCCAGGCGTACAACACGCGCTGAGGGAAACGGGATTATTTTCTCACGAACGAACCGGTCTACATCACGTTGCTTGTATTTCTTGAGGTGTTGCGCCCCTGCCTGAAGTGACGCCCTAAACTCTCTTAGTCGGCATCTCCATCAACATTCGTTGGCTGTTGAGGGACTCTGAACAGTGTTTAAGGTGCCTCGCGCGCATGTGAAATCACCCTTGTTGAGGCGTCCTTTCGCTCTCACGTCCATATGGATTCGTCTATTCTGCGCGAAGCGCGCAACAACAATGACGAGCCGCCGCGCGGTTCGGCTATCGTGGCGGAAGTGATGGGGATGCCGGGCTTCGGAACACTTTTCGCGCTGGCAGGCCCTTCCCCAAGGTAAACATTTCCCACTGAACCTTTTGAACGGCTCATTCAAACAGTCCGGCCCACGCTGATTGAGCGCCGGAGCGTTCACCGACTGAGTTCGTTGCGCCAACTTTCAAGAGCAGGCAGGAGTAGCGGCGAGGCCGCGCCCAAGGCCCGCCTAATTATCGATCAGGAGCGCCCGGAGCTCGGGGCAACCCTGAAGGAGGTCGGATGAAGGGGCGGCACGATGGAATTCGAAGACGACACGGGTACTGCCCAGCCCAACGGCAACTTCGAATTTGACGATGCGACCTGTCATGACGGCAAGAAGTACGATCTGACGTTCGATCCCAACTTCAAGGTGCTGACCAAGAAGCTCGACTAGCTTTGCCGAGCCGGTGAACGGCCTCGTAATTTTTGCGAGGCGTTTCTCTGCGTCATCGGCCATTCGGATTCTTCTGCAAGCGGCTCACTATGAATCCGTTCCGCGCCAAGCGAGCAGCGAGCGACGAAGCAATGAGCCCCGCCATCGCCAACGCGTCAGGCCTACCCGATGCTAGGCGTCACCTTCGAGACCAAGGACATCACCGGATAGATTCTAGTTATTGACTGAACAGTCCATAATTCCTATCTTCAAATTATGGCAAGGCCAAAAGAGTTTGATCGGGAAACGGCGCTCGACGCTGCAATCGGTGTTTTCCGCGAGCATGGCTTCGAAGGTACATCAGCTGACATGCTGACGAAGGCCATGAAAATTGGGCGTCAGAGCCTTTACGATACGTTTGGCGACAAGTGGCAACTCTACTGCGCATCCCTGGAACGCTACTGCGCACAGGAAACCAGTGAGCACGTTGCCGCTCTCAAGGAGGGCAAGAGCGCTCTCGACGGGCTTAAGGCCTTGCTGAAGCGGGTGGCAACAGAAGCGCGCTCTCCCTGCTTAGGGCTTGGTTCTATCTGCGAGTTCGGCACATCCAAAGCTGACGTAATGGACATCCATACAGCGCCAGGATTGACGCTTCGAAACGCACTTAGGCGACGGCTGAAAGCCGCGCAGATTGAAGGTGATGCGAGTCTTGAGGTTAACGTCGATGATGCCGCCGACTTTCTGGCCGCCAGCATCAGCAGCATACGCATTGCAGCCCGCAGCGGAGCCTCCGATGCTCGCTTGCACGCGTTGGCGAAGTTGGCCCTGCGATCTTTGCAGTAAGTTTTTGTCTATTTCTGGAATGTTCGTTCAATTATGGAGATGGCGCGATGACCGCTGTGGAGATGAGTGGCACAGCTCTAGTGTTTGGCGGCTCAAGAGGCATCGGGGCAGCGATAGCGAAACGGCTTGCGAGCGATGGCTTTAGAGTGGCGCTCACCTACCTGTCACGGGAGGATCAGGCCACCGCTGTGGTTTCTCAGATTGAGGCTCGCGGAGGTAAGGCTATCGCAATCCAGGCAGATAGCGCAGATCCGCAAGCTATCCGGGCGGCCGTATCGCGGACGGTAGATCACTTCGGCGTGCTCGATGTAGCAGTAATTAACGCTGGTGTTCTCCGGTTGGGCACCATCGATTCCGTCAACCTCGAAGACCTTGACCTAATGCTGGCAGTGAATGTGCGGGGCGTGTTTCTGTCCGTCCAGGCGGCGGCGGAACGAATGCGCAACGGCGGACGCATTGTCACGATCGGGAGCAATTCCGCGGTTCGTACCGGCTCACCGGGCGGCGGCGCTTATGCGATGACTAAAGCGGCCGTAGCGTCACTTGCAAGGAACGCCGCTCTCGACCTGGCGCCCCGCCGCATCACCGTAAATAATATACAGCCGGGGCCCACGACTACCGACATGACCGCGACGTTTGCCGCGGAGCTGGTGAAAGTCATTCCCCTGAAACGCATGGGGCAGCCCGAAGAGATCGCGTCACTCGTCTCACACATCGCCGGCCGCGAAAATGGCTACATGACAGGCACCAGCGTGACGATCGACGGCGGCTACGTACTTTAGATTCGTCTTTGCAGGAGCATTGCCATGCCTTCCTCCCCTCGGCTCGATCGCCGCCTCTTTCTTGCCTTTTCGGCAGCTTCAGCTTCCGCCGCGCAACTGGGTCTCGCACCACCCGCACGAGCGCAAATCGACGCCGCCAGCTTTACGTCATTGAAGGAGATCGACGCAGGAGATCTTCGCGTCAGCTATGCTGACGTCGGACCGGCCGACGGCAAGCCAGTCCTCCTGTTCCATGGATGGCCCTATGACATCCACACATATGCGGGAGTGGCGCCGCTTCTCTCAGCAGCGGGCTATCGCGTGCTCATACCGTCGTTGCGCGGCTACGGCGGCACTCGCTTCCGCTCGCCCGACACGCCCCGCAACGGCCAGCAAGCAGCGCTTGCGGTCGATGCGATTGCTTTCATGGATGCCCTCGCCATTGAGAAGGCGATCATTGGAGGCTGCGACTGGGGGGCCCGCAACGCAAACATCCTGGCGGCGGTGTGGCCTGATCGTTGCAAGGGAATGGTCTCGGTCAGCGGCTACTTGATCGGCAGTCAGGAAGCCAATCGCAATCCCCTGCCGCCAGCCGCCGAGCTTCAATGGTGGTACCAATACTATTTCGCCACTGAACGCGGCGAGCGCGGCTATCGACAGAACACGTACGCTTTTGCACGACTTATCTGGCAGTTAGCGTCACCACGATGGCGGTTCGACGAGGCGACCTTCGCGCGTTCAGCGGTCGCGTTCGACAATCCGGATCATGTCGCTATCGCCATACACAACTATCGCTGGCGGCTGGGCTTGGCGCCAGGCGAGGCACGGTTCGATGCCCTCGAGCAGCAGCTCGCTGCATTCCCTGAAATCAGGATTCCGAGCATAACTCTTGAAGGCGACGCTAACGGTGCACCACATCCGGAACCCGCCGCTTACGCGAAAAAGTTTGCGGGCAAATACGAACACAGACTGATCGGTGGCGGCATTGGCCACAATCTTCCGCAGGAGGCCCCGCGGGCTTTCGCGCAGGCAATCATTGACGTCGATCGGTTCTGACCATGCTAAACATGAACATACTGCCGGGCGGAACCACTCTGGTATCGCTACTATTGATGTGCGTTGCTTCGGGGGTCCCCGCGACCGCTCAAGAGCAGCCAACGCTGGTTGGATCGCCGATATTCGGCGTTACTATTCCCGCAAGCTACAGGAATTGGCAGTTTATCGCGCCAGCTCAAGAAGCCGAGCCCCTCGATGAATTGAGAGTCATCGTTGGAAACGACGTAGCTATCGCGGCCTATCGCAGTGGATCATTGCCATTCCCTGACGGAACGGTGCTTGTAAAACTGGCGTGGAAAGCTATGCAGGCGCCCGAATTCGCACCAGCTACTATTCCAGGTGCACCAACGACTGTGCAGGTAATGGCGAAAGACTCGAAGAGATATTCGGCGACAGGCGGGTGGGGATTTGGTCGCTTCGTCGACGGGAAGCCGGTGGACGAAGCGCAACATCAAACCTGTTTCGCTTGTCACGAGGCCCGAGTGAGATCACATGACTACGTCTTTACCCGCTTCGCTCCATAGCAAGAGAGCCCACTACTCTTAAAATTCTCGGCACAAATTGCGACGCTTTTCATCATCGATGCATCGATATCAGCTCTTGCTCCTTGATTTCACCACCCAAGCGCACAGGGCGGACCACCTTAACGCCTTCCGGGTGTCTTGAGCGCTCATTGCAATGGATGCGCAGGAGGTCTTCCGTCGCATCCTTATCCTCACTGTCCTTCAGCACTTCTGGCTCCATAATCTTGCGGCGGACTCCGTGTCGCCCAGCAAGGCGTCCGCCTTGCCTCCAGACTGGCCCTGCTTCTTGCCCGACGTGCGGGGGCTGTTCTGACCCTCGCGCTGCTGGCCGGGCTGGTCGCCACCCTGCAGCGGCTTCGGAATGGGCTTCGCGCTCAGGTTCTGGTTGGCGCTGTTCAAATCATCCTCCATGGGCAGGGCACGGGCTGGATCGGCCGCGCTCTTGTTCGAAAGGAGCGCCGGACGGATAGTTGCTACGGAAGGGAAAGATTGAGGCAGTTCGGCGTCGCTCCCTGAGACGATGCCAATCCTGCGACGTCAAGTAGACCTTGAGTCCTTCGCGATCGTCGGCGCCACGCGGCCTCGAGCTCTGTCCAACATCGGATATCGCGGTCGCGCGCATGTTACTTAGCGAGTCGACGAAGAGAAGAGCACGTTCGCTGACGAACACAGCACGTGCTGGTAACGGCCAGTCGCATCTCGGATAATCGACCATCAACTGTTAAGGGCTCTCATGGCAGCGCTTGCTGATTCTCTGTATCTCGACATGACCAGCTTCCGCATGCGGGGGTACACCGAAGATACAGACGTAGCCGAAGCCTATGGGATCGCTAGCAAGCACGTTAAGGCCGTCGATACCGTCAATGTCGCGATTACCCTCCCGCGAGCCAATGATCCAACAGCACTGCTGACGAGCGACTGGGCCACACGACAGACCACATTGGCAAACCTGGAGGCCTCTGGCACGCTCTGGCCGACCTACGGTGCTGATCAGGCGCAATACGCCGCCGCCGTGTCGCTGTTGACCGGGAACGATACAGGCCAATTCGGTTTGACGATGCTGGGCGACCGGCAAGGCAGCGATGGCTACATCTCGTCGGCGGAATCCCGCACGATTTGGCTGCAACTCACGCCCGATGATTTCCTTGCCCTGTTCGGAACCCAGCCCTACCAGGCGACGGAAGGGGAACACGGCCCCGTCATCCCGCTGATCGATCCGGACAGCCGGTATTTCTGGAACGGCTCGCTTTCCCTGCCGGATACCCTATCGAGCCTCGGTGTGGGCATATGGTTCGACTTCCTGCAGCGAGGCCCCGGACCTGCCTATGGCGATCCCACCCAGGAGGGAATAGACCTCCAGCCGGGCCCGCAGAGCATCGGCAATTCACTTTCAGACAGCGAACCGAAGAACTCGCTGTACCCGTCGGATATGGCCAAGTGGTTCTACAATTTTCCACTGGCTCGCCACCCGGAGATTTCGACGCCAACGATCGGGTTGCTGGAACCGGGAAGCGCCGATGCCCTGCCCGCCGACAGCCAAACCTTTCAGGAGTTGCTGGACACCTATCGGTCCACGGTCCTGACCGTGGCTACGCCAGGCCACTACTACACTGTCGCCAATAACGGCCGGCTCTACTCGGATAGTGACGCGAGCCAGACCGATCCCGGCGAGAGATCGCTCGACGTCGGAGTGATTGCCGGAGCAAGCCCAGGCAGCACGATCGGTCTATACGCCGGATCCGGCTTTGCTGTTTCCCCGCCACAAGGAACGAATTACACCGGCGCGCCCGGCACGACCGAAGGCGCCTACTCCAACGTCTTCACCGCGTTCCAGGCCGCCTTCTGGGATCAGGCTCACAACCCGCCGATTATTTCCGCTTCGACCTCGATGGGCCAGCAGACGAAGCCCGGCTCGCCGTTCGCGATTGCCGCGGCAGAACTGTTTGTGGACGCTGCCCTGCGCAACATCACGGTGCTGAAGGCCGACAACGACATAGGATCTAGCTGGGGGTTCAACAACGGGCTCGCCAACCAGAACGTCAATGCAAGCTCGCCCTATGTGATCGTGGTTGGCGGCACGTCGATCACGACACACGAGACCGCCCCCAAGGATCCGACGACGAGTGCGATGTACGCAGCCGCGATGGCCGGCGACCCGTCCGTCCTGTGGCCGCTCGTCGTCGCCGGCCTGAAGGCTATACCTGGCGGCCTCGAGTTACCCCAGTCCTACACTTTTCTCGAAGCGGTATGGAATCAGTACACTTTCACCCCGTCCGATACCGGCGTCGCAAACGCGGGCACATGGAGCGGCGATTTCGGGGCGGGTGACGGCGGCGTCGACACGACCCAACCGACGCCATGGTATCAGCGGGCCTTCGGCCTGCTGCCGATGAGCGCCAATCCGGCACCTTACGGTGGATCCGGCCGTGGAGCGCCGGACGTCGCTGCCAATGCTGGCGCCAACATGTGGTACTACACGCCACCGGACAACATGGAAAAGGACGGCTACGGTCCCGCCAACGGAACCAGTGCCGCCGCCCCGCTGTGGGCTGCGTTGATGGCGCAAGTTGAGAGGATCTTCGACGACCAGGGCCTGCCGCGTCTTGGATTCGCGACCGACCTTCTCTATGCCGCTGCAGCCGTGGCACCGGCCTCATTTAACGACATCACGATGGGCAACAATGTCTCATCGTACTACTTCGATTCTTCCTCTCCTGTCCTCAACGGTAACGGCGATCCCGTTGTGCTGACCGGCTTCGGCTACCAAGCCACGGCAGGCTACGACCTGACAACGGGTCTCGGCACGCCCAATGGCGTTTTGCTGGCGCGCGCGCTCAGTTGGATCGCGCATTCTCAAATGTACTATGCCGATGAACCACAGGTGGTGGACGGCGATCTGGCAAGCGGCTGGACCAGCGGTGCAACACAGAGCCTGTTGTTCCAGACCATGTCGCCCAACGGCGTGGCGGTGGATGTATCGATCGGCGGAGACGGTTTCGACTATACGAGTGCAGCTTCGGGTGCTTTCGCTTGGACAAGCCGTCTCGCGATGCAATCGCTCCAGCCGGATTTTGATTCTAACCTCGTCCGCCTCTTCGACGGTTACGCGCAAGGCACCCAGACGCAATATTCGCTCAACGCTTCCGACTCGCTCACCGTTTCGATCGGCGGCCAGACGGGGCAGGCGATCCAGGCGGGCCTGACCAGCGCCTACGGGTTCGCCGATTTCATGGGCAACGATGGCGTGGTGCGCGTCGCCCGTCCCGTCGCGGTGGCCGAGACCGCGGGCGCCACCGACGATCAGCTGGCAATCGTTCGCCTGCGCCAGAACGGCCAGGACACGCTCGGAGTCACCTTCTACAAGGTCGATGATCTTTCAGGCACCATCAACGGCATCGCGCCGGGCCAGCAGGGCTATGAAGCGGCTGCCCAGGCCAATGCCTACCTGCTCGCGACCGGCGGCACGCTGATGACGGGGCCGGGCTACGGCAACTTCGCGCAGAACGCGTTAACCCATGTGGATGCCGGCGATCTCGTCGCCATGAAGCTGTCGAACCTGACCCAAGGCGATACCTACTACGCCTTCTCGCAAGCCAACCTCGACGGTCAGGGCCATCTCTGGAACTACGGCCTGAATACGTGGGGTTGGGAAGACACCAGAGGCGGCGGCGATCAAGACTTCAACGACGTGATCGTTCAACTCGACTTCACGAGCGCGAGCGGCCACGGGTGGCTCGTATAGGTTCACACGGGCGCGGTGTGCTAGCCATCGAAGGTGTCCTCCCCCTCCTGCGATGGTCCTAAGCGTTCTATGGTTCAAGCTGCGGGACGAGTCCGAATAACTCTCTCTTACGAGTCGGAGGAGGCCTCCGCGACGGTGGCCTTCTTCAGCTCCGCGAGATCCGTACATATCCTGTGCGCTGTCGATTTCAACGCGGCTTCATAGGGCACGCTTTGACACGCGCGGTTTTGCTCTGTTCCACGGCGTTTTCGCCACTCGATCAATTGGACCAGGCCGCGGCCCCTGACGCTTCGGCTCCGGTTGATCCGGAAATCGCGTCTCAGCGTAAATCTCGCTGGTACCTGCCGAAGAATGGATATGGCGGCTCGGCACATCAGGGAGGGTTGATTGGGATTACGCGTGCCAGCCAGAGCCGCCGCGGCGGCCTCGTTGCCTCTCCGCCGGGTAACTGTCGAGCCATGTCCCCGGCAGGTTCAGCCGAAATCCGAAGCGGCCATAATTCCCTATCCGGTGCGTCCGCTTACACCTCATCAGGCAGCCGATCTGATTGAAGCGATCGCCAAACGGCAGGACAAGAAGGCTTTCGCGGTCCTGTTTCGACATTACATGCCGCGGCTTGCAGCATTCATAGCGCAACGCGGTGCCAATGAGAGTATGGCGCAGGAAGTAGCCCAGGAGGCTCTCATGGCCGTGTGGCGGAAAGCGGCCAGCTTCGACCGGTCTCGGGCCTCGCCGACGACCTGGATTTACGTCATTGCCCGAAATAAGCGCATCGACCTCATTCGGCGCAACACCTCGCCTCCTATCCATCCCGATGACTGGCTTGCCAACTTCACTTCCGAACAGGGCGACATCGATCAGCACATCGAAACCGGCCAGGCGTTTGCGCAGGTAAAGAAGCTTCTGAACAAGCTGCCGGCGGAACAGCTCGTCGTGATCAAGAAAGCGTTCTTCGAGCAGAAAACACACACCGAGATCGCGCAAGCTCTGGCTGAACCACTGGGCACGATAAAGTCGCGTATTCGCCTAGCTCTCTGTTCCCTTCGGAGTGCCACCGAAAAGGGCGCCAAGTGATTCGGCATCGCGCGCCGGCGGAACTCCTCCTGGACTATGCCGCCGGCGCTTTGCCCGAAGGTCCCGCTCTTGCCCTTGCCGTGCATGCCGCGCTCGACCCGGCAAACCGGAAGGCGGTCGATCAGATTTTGGCGGTTGGCGGCGCCCTTCTTGAAAAAGAACCCCAAGCCACGCTCGATGCCGTCATGCTTGACCGCACCCTGTCCAGGCTCGACCAGATCGAGGTGGAGTCCCCCTCGAAGCCGCCTAAGCAAGCAGGATTCGAATGGGCACCCGCACCACTCCTGCCCTATCTCGAACCTGGCATGTCCTGGCGGCGCGCGGTGGGCGGCTTTGAGGAGATCCGTCTCAACGTTTTCGACGGGTTTCACAGGGTTCAGCTTTTGCGGATTGAGCCTGGTCGCGGGCTGCCGGAGCACACCCACACAGGCCGAGAGTATTCCGTCGTCCTGCAAGGCGGATACACAGACAATACCGGTAGCTACGGCATCGGTGACTTTGCAATTGGCTCGCCGGTCACCGTACACCAGCCGATTGCCGATCCCGGCGGAGCTTGCATCGCGCTCCTCGCCATTGAATCCCCCATCAAGTTGACCGGGCGTTGGGCCCGCTGGCTCAACCCTCTGGTCAAGCACGGTCTGCTGTAAGAGCCTCTAAGGCGACCCCGCGGGTTGGGGACCGTCGTGGGGCCTCATCAGTCGGACGCCTTGGGGGTGGAGCAGAACGCTGCCTCCGGTCACTATACCTGCATCCCATTTGAAAAGTGGACGCCGGCAAGCAGCCAAATGTCGGGCGTACGTTGTCTTACAATCCGATTTCATCCCTTGCCGCCCAAGGCGCATCTCCCATAAGGTCCGGCCGCCCCGGTGCAGGAGTAGTCATGAGCAGCGACCCCGTTCTGAGCGAGGAAGAGTTCGCTGGTCTCAAGGCGATCGACGGTAGTTGGTTCCAACAGCGCCCTTCGATCGAGGTCGAGATCGTGCTCCGCAAGCTTGGATTGATTCAGCGAGATGGCCTGGCCGGCATGCCCTTCCGGACGTCGCTCGGCGACGAGTTTGTGCTCAGGCCGAGAGTAGCTTGAATACGCGCAAGCCAGCGATGGGAGTCGGAGCGGGCGCAGGGTCTGTTAATTAGGGATAAGTCAAAGCCGCCCAAGCCGGCCGATCCAGGCACAGCAGTTGGGCCGTGGCACCGGCGCCGAGGAAGCCCAAAGGCAAAAGGCGTGACGTATGCCTGACATCGAAGCGCTGGCTATCAGTATCGTGGAGGAAATCTACGACTACACGAGCGGTCGCCCCGGCAAGTCAGTGGACCTTGATCGGATCGCGCAACGCTTGCAGCTCTCTCGCAAGCCCATCCTTGCAGAAGCCATCCGTGTCGCAGAGGCGGAAGATTGGGTCGTCGTCGAAGACGGACACAGTCTCACGCTTACGAACGAGGGGCGGCGAGCCGTCACCTCGACATGAGGCGGAAGCCGGCGATCGATACGAGCCCGGCCAGCAACAGCCGGACGATGCGATCGGAGAAACGCTGCGTGAGCGCGGTACCTACGGCCGCTCCCAGAAGGGCGACGCCGGCATAGAGCGGAAACTCCGGCGCGAGCCGCTGGCCCACGACGATGGTGCCCACTAGTCCGGTGATCGAGTTGCCAAAAATGAAGGGCGCGGACAGGCCGGCGGCCTGCTTCGGGCCGGTCCATCCCAGCACGATCAGGGCCGGCGCCACGAACACGCCGCCGCCGATTCCCGACAAGCCCGACAGGAACCCTGCCGTCGCGCCAAGCAGGGCCATGCCGGTGTTAGACGAAGCCGCCGCCCAGCGAGCCTCCTGCGGCCGCAGCACCATCAGCACTGCCGTGGCAACCAGAAGGCCGCCCGTCACGACCGTGTAAATTCCTGGAGGCAGCGCGATCAGGCCGCCGACGAAGGCTGCCGGAAGCGCCGGTAGTGCCATCGCGACGAGCCGCCGCCAGTCGATCAATCCGAGCGTGTGCAGCCGCCATGTGGTGTACGACGCGGCCACGATGTTCATGGCGAGCGCCGTCGGACGAAGCTGGTCGACCGGCACGCCGGCAACGGCCATGACGGCGAGAAAACCGGTGCCGCCTGCCTGGCCGACGCTGGCGTAGACAGCCGATATGGCGAGAAGGACGAGCGCGACGAGCATCGCCCTCATGTTAGTCGAATCATCCGGATGTTTCCGCTCTTGTCGCAACCTCCTAAACAGCTTTGAATTGACTCCTGATGCCTCGTTCATCAAGCAAAACAGGTCCAATCACCAGCGCCCGACGGACCGTGTCCAGTCGGCAGGTATCCGTCGGAAACGCCGGTGGCAAGGAAGTGCCTTGGGAGCGATTGAGCCGCTGGCATCCTCCCTGCCACCTCATCACCGGCGAGCACGAAGCGGACCGCATCAACCGGGTGAAGCTTCTCAAGCGTCTCATAATTACCCTGCGGATGAAGCGTGACTGGGCCGTCCGGGTCGAGCGGGACCGAGGCCGCTTACTCGTGCAGGCTGCTTTCGAGGACGAGAATGATGCTCTACGTGTGACGGAGGTGCTGGGCGCACGTGCGGTCCGCCGATATGTCGGATGGGAGACGCAGCAAGAGTTCGAGTTTGATGCAGCATTGGCCGAGCGCACCCGCAAGGCGCTGATGCTGACTTGATGCTCGCTACCGCCCTCATTGCTATGTTGACCGGCGCGACCGCCGCTAAAGAACGTGCGTGGACATCGGCGGGGAATCTACGAACTTCGCCCGCATCGATCGCGCCGCTCAATTCGCGAACCGTTCCCGCGCTCGAACCGCGTTGATCAACAAGTTTCCATTTGGATCGGTAAGGCGGAGAGCAACATACTCGCCGTCCGATCGGACGCTGAGTTCTTGCGGTGTCGTGTCAGCCGACGATGTGTCGGCGTACAGCCAGCGAATCGAGCCAGCCTCGCGCCTCATCCACATCCGTGAAGATCTTCATCGAACTTCCAACGGCTGCCGAGACTCCCAGCAGACGCGACATTAGCGGACATTTGTAGTCAGTGGCCGCCACCTCTAACAGTTCATGCGATATCTCACCGGCGCGCAGAGCGCGATGCGGACGCCATGTTGAGAACGACCGTCGGCCCCACAGCGGTCTCACCGCGAATGCCACAGAAAAGCTTACGAATGCGGCGCGCCCCACGGATGAACCGAACTCAACGACTGATCCAACGCACCCAAGCTGTACCTTCATCTCCTCTGACCTCGCCATAAACCTGACGATAGCCGGTGGAGAGAGAAAGCGTGTCCAGGAATTCGAAGGCTTCCTCTACTCCTCCCTCGAACTCAAATGGTCCCGACACGGTAGGACCATTTTCTTTGAACAGACGAACCAGGCACTTCATGAGAATTCAAACTACAGAATATGAACGGCAGTGCATTACCAGTAGCTCAGAGGAGTTTAACGGTGAACTGCAATCCTCCGGAACGCTATCCGAAGCCGAAATGACCGACAAATAACCCCTCGGCCCAGTCGCGATCGTCGCCCCGGCTGCATTCCCGTCTTCGCGATCTCAGTGATGGCGTCAGTACCAGAGGACGAGTACCGCCGTCCCTTAGGCCACTGTGGCTCATCGTCTCGACGACAGCCGGCGACCACACAGCTCCATTAAGCGTAAGTCGATATAGGACCAGCGACATCGGAAGGGTCGGAGCCGGCTCTCAAACCAAAAATCTCAATTGGCGGTAACCCAGAACCACGGCAATGGCGTTATTCAGCTGCCGCACCATTGGCTTGCGAGTGGAAACACCATGCTGGATCTGCAACGAGCTGAACTGGAAAAAAACCTCATACGAGCCGTGGAGAGACTCGAAAGCGTTCGCGCCAATATCGATGATGAGCGAACGATGGAGGCCGCTGAACGCCTGGTCATTGAAGCTAGCAAGGCGCTTACCGACTTCCTGTCCCGATCACCATCGGAGAGCAAGGCTACTGGTAAAAAGAAAAATCTGGTCAGGGGCCAGGCTGGAAGAACGCCTTAAGGGTAGACCCGCTCCGACGAAATCGGAGCAGGCTTCAGTCCCTGAGTGAGGGCCTCAGGAGGTCTGTCTCTTAGAGACCGATCCCAGACCCGACGCCAGTGACTGACAATGCCGCCACCATTACCCAATCACTGAATCAAGATGCGGCCTGACAGGCTGGGGATGCGCCGGGTCGTCGCTGCCGTCGACATAGAGAGCCGGCGAACAGACGATGGGCGCGCCGTACTCGTCAGTGGACGCGTGAACCCTGGAGCCCCAGCGTTGCGCACAGGTGCGGTCCAGCCTCGGCGGCTGGCCTCCTCTTCTGCCTTCTACAGGATGTCGGCGAAGCCGAGCGTCAAGGTTCGGAATCGGGATCGCCGGTAGCAGGCATTCATTTCGAACCTTGATGTTTGACGCTCTCAGAATGGAGTGTTGACCCTGGGAGGGCATTAGCTTGGCAGATGCTCCCCCACCTGCCGTGATTTGATTTGAGGTCAGCCGTCGATGATCTTCTTCAATCCTTCCTTGGCATTGCCGACGGCAGTCTGAGCCTTGCCCTTGCCTTCCTGGACGATTCCTTCGCCCTTCAGACGGTCATTGCCGACAGCCTCGCCGATACCCTGTTTCGCTTTACCGATAGCCTCGTTAGCGGCGCCCTTGATCTTGTCGGTCGTGCTGCTCATGGTGAGCTCCGTGGGTTTGAATGAAGCTACAATATAACGCCAGCTAACTTGATATTGTTCCCTGGAGGCCGAGGCGCGGATTGCTTTCCTCTCGCCCCCACAGCTGGACGTAGCACCAGCCAAAACAGGAAGCGATCGCGACTTCAACGATATGATCGTCACGGGTGCGAGCGGCCACGGGTGACTCGTCTGGGTTTAAATGAGAGGGTCGGGTTCGCCGCCAGGAGGCGTCCTCATCCGCCCCCTAGTGAGACAGCCAAAGAGCGGCCGAAAGCGCGCCGAGGTTCTCGGTCATCCCGAGAGATGCAGGTATTCACCGATTCTATGCGGCGTAGAGCGCGATTGTGGCTACGCTCCGCGTTCCACTTGGTAATTCGCTGCACGTGACATCGCGTAGAAATCACTACGGATTAACGTATCGGTTCTCCAAGCATCCGGGATGCCTCAGGAAGAGCGAGCACTATTCTTTCAAAGCTAGAGCCGGCCTTTGCGCGAAAGGTTGAAGCGAGTCCCGCGATTTCGGGGACTGAGAGGCGATTACCGGAGAGAACCACGCGGCTCCAACTGCATCGGCTCAGGCTGCGGCGCGACGATCTCATCGAACGCCGCACCTGCCGTGCCCAGCACCCGCCAGGCACGTATCGGTGCACTGATTGCGTACCGCTTTCGCGCGGCCGCCACTGGCCAATCAATGCCAAGGCACGATATGCCGGGAGGATGAGTGATCCGACAGAAGACCAACTCGCCGCGCTCGGCAATGCATTCGACACATTCGCGCGCCGCTACAAGCTGGTTGACGCTCAGCGTTCCGACGGGCCGCTTAACGAGTTGGACAAGGCAGCTCTAATCTACATTGCGGAGCATCCAGGTTGCGGCCCAACCGACGTTGCCCGCTTCCTCGCAGTGCCCACCACAACGCTGTCCTCGGCCACGGATCGCCTCGTAAAACGCGGGTTTCTCAAGCGCGAGCGCGTCGAAACCGATCGCCGCGCGGTCGCGCTCACGCTGTCTATAGCGGGCGAAGCGTACGCAGAGGCACAGGTCGAGGCGCATCGGCAAATGTACCTGCTGATGCTTTCGCGACTGTCGCCCGACGAGCGAGAGCAGTTCATCGCGATGATCAGCAAGATCGTTTACAACGAGACTTGAATAGTACGAAGTTCGTTTTACATTCTGAATAGTGCTGCTGCGGCGGCGCCCCGTCAGCAATGGAGCGAATATGCCGATACGCATCAACGGCGCGGAAGTTCCACCACCCGACGACGCCCGGATCTCGCTGCTCGACCTGTTGCGCGAGCATCTCCACCTCACCGGCACCAAGAAGGGTTGCGACCAGGGCGCCTGCGGGGCCTGCACCGTCCTTCTTGACGGAAACCGCGTCCTGTCCTGCCTCACCCTTGCCGTGCAGGCGGAGGGAAGCGACGTTCGAACGATCGAGGGCCTCGTGGGCGAGGGTGGCGGTCTGCACGTGCTGCAGCAGGCCTTCATCGAGCGCGACGGACTCCAGTGCGGCTATTGCACCCCGGGCCAGATTTGCTCGGCGATCGCCATGGCGGAGGAGCTGCGCCGGGGCGCCCCCAGCTATGTGACCCTCGATGTCTCTGCAGGCCCGTCGTTCGTGACGCGCGCGGAAATTCGCGAGCGCATGAGCGGCAATCTCTGCCGCTGCGGCGCGCATAACGGGATCGTCGAGGCGATCGAGGACATGCTGGCGGAGGCCGTGTGATGATGCCATTCGGCTATGTTCGCGCGACCGATCGGGCCGATGCCGTCGCGCGTGCAGCGAGCGGGACACGGTTCCTGGGCGGCGGGACCAACCTCATCGATCTTCTGCGCCAGAATATCGAACAGGCCAGCGAACTGGTGGACGTCAGCGGTCTGGGCGGCACCATCCGGGAAAGCCAGAGCGGCGGACTGATGATCCATGCGTCAGTCAAGAATGCCGCCCTTGCCGCCCATCCGCTCGTGCGGCGCCGCTATCCGGTGCTCTCACGTGCGCTGCTCGCCGGCGCCTCCGCGCAGATCCGCAACATGGCGACGGTCGGCGGCAATATTCTCCAGCGTACCCGCTGCATGTATTTCTACGATGTCGATGGAGCGCGCTGCAACAAGCGGCAGCCGGGCAACGGCTGCGACGCACGCGAAGGATTCAATCGCTATCATGCCATCCTGGGCGCGTCGGATCAGTGCGTCGCCACGCATCCTTCCGACATGTGCGTCGCTCTCGCCATGCTCGATGCAGTGATCCATTTCTGCGGGCCCGATGGCGAGCGATCGGTGCCGCTCGCAGACTTTCATGCCCTGCCGAGTTCCACCCCGCAGGTGGAGAGCGTGCTGAAGCCGGGCGAGTTGATCACCGGTGTCGAACTGCCGCCGCCGTCGGAAGCCGTCACCCACTCGGAGTACCGCAAGGTCCGCGACCGCTCGAGCTACGCCTTCGCGCTGGTCTCCGTCGCAGGTGGACTGGCGCTTGCCGACGGGCGCGTTAGCGAAGCCCGCATTGCGCTCGGCGGCGTAGCCGCCAAGCCATGGCGGGCGAGGCGGGCCGAAACGGCGCTGGTCGGTCGTGCGCCGACCCGCGACGCCATCCTTGCCGCGATCCGCGAAGAACTGGTCGATGCCCGGCCGCTGTCCGGCAACGCCTTCAAGATCGGTCTCGCCGAACGAGCGGTTACCGCCGTTCTGGCAGCCCTCGCGGGAGCGCGCGCATGAGCAAGCTGCAGAATGCAATCATCGGCGGCGTGCGCGCTGTACTCGGCCAGGTCCCGGCCGCCTGGCTGCCCGGCGGCACTCCCGATCCGCTGATCGACAAGCGTGTGGCGCTCGGCGGGCAGCAGTCGCGGATCGACGGACCTGACAAGGTGCGCGGCGCGGCGCGGTTCGCCGCCGAAGTGCCGATGGAGGGTCTCCTCTACGCCGCCTTCGTCCATTCCACGATTGCGCGTGGCCGCATCGTAGAGCTGGACACCGCCGCGGCCGAAGCGGCGCCGGGCGTCCAACTGGTCATGACCTACCGCAACGCGCCCAAAATGAGCGTTCCGCCAGCGATGGGGATCACCAACCTCAAGGCCGCCGGAAATCACACTCTGCCGATCATGCAGAGCGCCGATATTCGCTGGAACGGGCAGGTCGTGGCGGTGGTCCTCGCCGACACGCGCGAGAAGGCGGACCATGCCGCTACTCTGGTACGCGTGCGCTTTGAAGCCTTGCCGGCTCGCACCCGGTTCGAGGCGGGCAAGCAGAGCGCCTACACGCCGGAGTCGCTCCTCGTCGAGCGCAACCGCCTCGACAAGGGCGATGCCGGCAAAAAGCTGGCCGAAGCGGCGTTCAAGATCGATGCCGTCTATACGACGCCCTGGGAGAACCACAATCCAATCGAGCCGCATGCCGCGACGATCGTCTGGCGGGACGGAAAGCTGATCGTCCACGACGCGACCCAGATGATCAACGCGACTGCCGGTTCGCTTGCGAAGATCTTCGGGCTGAAAGCAGACGATGTCTACGTAAGCTCGCCCTATGTCGGCGGCGGGTTCGGCGCGAAGGGCATGTGGGATCACCAGATCCTCGGCGCGGCAGCCGCAAGGCTTTCGGGCCGCCCGGTGCGCATCACGCTCTCCCGCGCCGGCATGCACCGCCTGGTCGGTGGGCGCACGCGGACCGAGCAGAGGGTAGCCCTTGGCGCGGATGCAGACGGCAAGCTCAAGGCGCTGCTCCATCATGGCTATGGCGTCAAACCGCTGCATAGCGTCTGTGATGAAGCGTTCAGCCTTACCGGCCGCTCGCTCTACGCCAGCGAAAGCTTCGATGTCGTCCAGCATTATGTCGATCTCGACCTGCTGGCGAACAGCTTCATGAGAGGCCCCGGCGAGACGCCAGGCACCTTTGCGATCGAATGCGCGATGGACGAACTGGCCCATGCAATCGGCATGGATCCCATCGAATTTCGCCGACGAAACGCCGCGACCCGCGATCCCGTGAGCGGGGCGCCACATTCGCAGAACGCGATGATGGCGGCATACGACCTGGGGGCCGCGCGTATCGGCTGGGACCGGCGCGCGGCGGCGCCCGGCACGCGGCGCGACGGCGAGTGGCTGATTGGCATGGGCTGCGCCACTGGCAGCTTCCCGTTCACGCGGATGCCTGGCTCCTCTGCACGGATCACCATCGACGCCGAGGGCCACGCCCATGTCGCCAGCGCCGCCCACGAAATGGGCATGGGCACCGCGACGGTCCAGCGGCAACACACCGCCGATCGCCTGGGCCTCCCCCTGGACCACGTCGCGGTAACGATCGGGGATTCGAGTCTGCCATTCGCAAGCTTCGCCGGCGGATCGTCTCAGACCGCGTCGCTGGCCGCGGCGATCAGCGCGGCGAGCAGAAAGCTCGCGACCGAACTGATACAGCTAGCGGGCAACGACACGCCGTTGGCCGGCCTCAAGGCGAACGAGGTCGAGTTCGCCGACGGCGGCTTGCGCAGTGTCGAAAATCCCGCCCGCCTGGAAAGCTTCGTCTCCATCCTGCGCCGCGCCGGTCGACACGAGCTGAGCGTGATCGGCGAAAGCGGCGCTCCCCTCGAAATCCTCAAATTCTCCATGCACAGCACTTCGGCGATCTTCTGCGAACTGCGCGTCAGCGAAGTCACAGGCGAGATTCGCGTCGACCGTCTGGTCGGCGCCTTCGATTGCGGTCGCATCCTGAATACCAAGACCGCGACCAGTCAGTTCAAGGGCGGCATGATCATGGGCCTCGGCATGGCCCTGACCGAGGAAACCCTGCTCGACGAACGGACTGGCCGCATCATGAGCACCTCCCTGGCCGACTATCATGTGCCGGTGCATCTCGACGTGCCGGACATCGACGTCCTGTGGACCGACATACCCGATCCCCGCGCGCCGCTCGGTGCGCGCGGGATCGGTGAGATCGGAACGACCGGCGTAGCGGCAGCCGTTGCCAACGCCGTGTTCAATGCGACGGGCAAGCGGGTGCGCGAACTACCGCTTACACTCGACAAGCTGATCTAATAGCAGTTGAAGGAGTAGTTTTAGCGGCGCCCGATGAAGTGAATCGCGTCGCCTTGGTCGAGGCAGCTCTCTACGTGGACGGATTTCTCCTCGCGCAGTTCTGCACAACCCGGACCTGCCGTTGTTTTCATCTCGTTGCCCTGTACGCCCATATCGGCACCGACAGCGGCTTAGGAAGAGACAGGTTGTAGGCGCCTAGCGCCAGGATGAAGATGATTGCCTACTAATGATGAGATCGGTGCGATATTAACGGGCAGCCCCGGGAAACGTGGCGATCTGCCGACCGGAAGATTGACAAGATTCAAGCTGAGAGAAATGGGCGAGGCTATTTGCATCTATTACGAAAGGAGCGTGTAACTCCTTAGTAGTAGGCGGTCGATATGAACCTCGATCTGACTTCCTTGCGGAGCGTAATCGCGGCCGCCGAGCACGGTAGCTTTCGTCAAGCCGCCACGGCTCTTCACATCAAGCAATCTGCGCTCAGCCGCCGTATTCGACACCTCGAGGAGCAACTCGGTGTTTCATTGTTCGAACGCTCGAGTGGCGGCGTGCGGCTCACACCAGCCGGCGCGAGCATGGCGCAGGCAGCCCGCCGTCTGTTCGACGAAATTGACAACATGATTAGGGCATCGCAGCTGGCAGACCGTGGAGAAGCAGGCGTACTTAGAGCAGGATTCGGCACGGCGATATCGACCAGCAAGGTACGCTCGATCCTGGCGGAGCACATCAAGGCGTTTCCGGGGATTACCATCCAGGTTACCGAGCGATCTCGCGGTCAGTTGGTAGCCGCCCTTGGGACGGGGGACGTTGACGTGGCCATCGTTGCCGGGGAAGCGCGACAACATACTGGACTTTCAATGTCGCTATGGTCGGAGCGCATTGTCGTGGCGTTGTATTCACGACACCCGCTTTCCAGCAGTGAGGTCATCGATTGGAATGACCTTAAAGACGAGACAATTCTTCTCAGCCAGTGGGATCCTGGATCGGATTTGCGCAATCTGATTCTCAGGAAGCTCGCAGCGCCTGGTGGTGGCCCCAAGATAGAGACATGGGATGCCAGCAACGAGAATGTTCTAGGAATGGTCGAAACTGGCCTTCACGTCAGCGTTCACTGCGAGTCTTGGACCAATCTCGCCTACCCTGGGGTTCGCTTTCGCGAAATCCGCGATGCGTCCGGCCCGAGCCATATCACCTTCACCGCATGCTGGGAGGAGCACAATAAGAATCCAGCTCTCGCCCGGTTCCTGGAAACGCTCCGGCAAACCCACCATCCAACCACCCTCACCTAGCTTACACCTTCTGCGCCGCGACTTTCGCGGACCGGCGTGCTTTCGCGAACGCTCGATCCGCAGCCATGAACCGAGCCAGCATCGGAGCCACGAGTTTGGCCGGATCGACCGTCTGCTCCGTCTCACGGGCGAGCGCCTCAGCGTAGACAACAAGATCCCGATGAATTGCCGCCGGCAGGTCGATCGTCAGCTTCACAGGCTTCTCGTCGAGAATGGCGCCGAGCTTGAGCTTGGACATAGAGATTCTCCTAATCACGGTACGGCGAAAGCACGAGATCACGCGTCACGATGACCCGGACCGGGTATCCGGGGCGGATCGTGAGAGTCGGCTGGATGTTGAGATTGCGCCGCACGACTTGCTGCCCGGCCTGGTTCAGTGTGTCTCCCGCACCGCGGCGCAGTGCACGGACGATATCGCTATCGTTCTGGTCCGAGCCCAGTTCGGTGCCGACGGCCAAGATTGTCGAGAGAAGTGCAGCTTTGAACAGGGAACCCCAGTGATGGTCGACGCTGTCTTCCAGACCGGCCTGACCGCTGGCATCCGCCCCAGGCTGTCGTTCGAGCACGATCGAGTAGCCATTGGGCAGAAGCAGCCGCGTCCAGACCAGCAGGAGACGTGACTGCCCGAAGCTGACTTGGCTGTCGTAGACGCCGATCAGGCGTGCCCCTTGAGGAATGAGCAACGCGCCACCCGTCGGCGTGTCATAGACGTTCTCCGTCACCTGGGCGGTGATCTGTCCCGGCAAGTCGGATCGAAGGCCGGTGATCAACGCCGCCGGAATGACGGCGCCGGCCTGCAGAACAAACGGCGAAGCGGGCCGCACCAGACGATCAGGACTCGTGGTCTTGCGATCGACAGGCGCATTGATGAAGGCGAGCTTGCGGTCCTGTCCATTCTGGATCGAGGCCTCGTCTGTCGCCGCAGCCCCCGCCGACATTGATGACTGAGACGGGGGAATACCTGCGCCACCCGCCTGTGTCTGACGATTGCCGGGCGCGAACAGGCGGCTGACGCGCGCCGCTTCCATCTCCTGAGCCCGGCGCTGTTGCTCGGCATCGGGCGATGAGGGGGCGGCCTGACCTTGGGCTGCCACGATCGGCCGGCCGAGATCGCCCGGCAGCGGCGGCCCGAGTGGGGGGACATCCCGAGGAACGCCCGTGTAGTCACGCGGCAGCGCCGCCAGACCGTCCGCCACGCGCGGCCGGTCGGTGGTGTAGAGTTCCTGGGGTGAGACGCCTCGTAACCGGTCACTCTGCAAAGCCCAGAGCACGGCGCCGCAGACCAGGATCAGGGTCAGCGCCGTCCCGCCGATCAGCACAGTGCGCGACAGACGCGTGACTCGGCGTCCCTCCGATCGCAACCTGAAGGGCTGAGTGGCCGTCGACTGCGTGGAATCCGACTTAGATTGATCGGTCATCGCTAGCGTCTTCCGTCCGTACGGACGATCCGGACGATCTGCTGGCTCTCGCCACCCAGTCGCAACTCGGCCGCAGCGAACAGGCGGTCGACGATCAGGACGTTGCCGTATGCCCGGGAGTTGACGAGCTCCGGCTTGCCGTCCGCGCCGACGGCGAAGAGAGGAGGCATCGCACCCTGCACGATGCCGGGTGAGAACTCGACATAGACCTTGCGGCCATCGTCGTAGGCGTTGACCGGTCGCCAGGGCGGCTTATCGCCCTCGATCGAGTATCGGTACCGGCGCTGGGCAATCTCAGGGAGGACCGGCACCGGCGGCAGAGCGCGAAGGCTCTTGCCTCGGCTCTCCGGGTAGAACCAGGCGACAGACGGCATATAGGGCCGCTCGTGCGCCCGCAGTTCGATGAGATATGTGCGCCGGTCGGTGTTGACCACAAGGTTGGTCTCGATGGCAGGCCGAGTCGGCTTGACCAGGATATGGACGCGCCGGGTATCGCGGTTGCCGCTCTCAGTGTCGCCAATGATCCAGCGTACCGTGTCGCCGGCCGCCACCGGACCTGAGCCAGTGAGCTGCTCGCCAGGCTCCAAGGCAATGTCGGTGACCTGTCCCGGGGAGACGTAGACTTGATAGAGAGCTCCCGGGCTGTAGGGAAACACCTGCACCGCGTTGAAATATCCCTCGCGGCGTGGCTCGACGCGGGCGGCGCCATTGGCAGCCTCGACGCGCGCCACCGGATCCCTCGCATCGCCGGGTCCTCCCCGTGCCGGCGTCCAGACCGGTGGAATGTGCAGAGGCCGGGGCGGCGGATCCTCGGCAGGCATGGAGGACACCGGAAGCGGCGGCACGCTCTCGTCGTAGCTGATCTGCGGCAGCTTCGTTGACGCGCATCCGGTGACCGCCAGCAGCGAAACAACGACGGCTGGTCTCATTGCGCGATACCTCATTGTGCGAGCTCCTTCGACCAGTTGATGGCGTTGACGAAAACCCCGAGCGGATTCTTGCGCAGGCGATCGGCGTCGCGTGGCGTTTCGATCACGATGGTGAGGATGGCCGTCCAGCGCTCGGTGGCGGCGAGCTGGCCGCTTTCGTAGCGGCGCTCGGTCCAGGCTACCCGAAAGCTCTCCGGCGATGCCCGAATGACGCTCGAGACCTCGACGGAGACCTGCATCTTGCCGAGCTTGGCGAAAGGATCGGCGCGGCGCGCATAGTCATTGAGGGCTGCGGCCCCGCGATCCGTCGTGAACTCGTATGCCCGTAGCCAGCACTGACGCAGCACGACCGCGTCGGACGGCAGCGCACGCACGTCCTCGATGAAACGCGCAAGATGAAAGGCGATTTGCGGATCGGTCGGCCGATAGGAGGCGTCTGCCGGCGCGATCGCCTGCGCCTGGCCAAGCCTGTCGACCTGGACGACCCAGGGCGTGATCGTCCCCCGTGCCGCTTGCCAGATCACGCCACCGGCAAGACCGGCGGCCAGCAACAGGCAACCGAACGCCATCAGGCGCCAGTTCTTGGCCTGCACGCGCGCCGAACCGATGCGGTCGTCCCACACTTGCGCGGCCTTCTGGTAGGGCGTCTCCGGCACGGGTGTGTGGCCGTAACGGACCGACGAACGCTTGAACATCAGTGGTTCCCTTCAGAAAGATCGATAGAAGAGCCGCCGCCACCGTGATCGCCGGACCGGATGGCGTGCGTTGCGGCGGACGCGCCGTGACTAGCGGCCTGGCTCCGCCTCATGCGCCGCGCCCAGGCGGGCGGTGCGTCCGCCGATGCAGTCGTAGCGCCGGCCTCGGTTTCGCCGGCAGCGGCGCGCCCGCCGGCTGCGAAGCTGCTGGAAGCGCCTTTTGCCGCCCGGCGGAACGGGCTGGTCGCGGCGGACGCGCCAGCCACGGTCACACCGGATAGGCCGCCGGCGCGGTAAGCGGCCGAGGCTCCACCTGCCAGGGCCGCAGATCCCCGGGCGGCTGCGCCCGCCGCACCGGCCAGCGCGCTCGCACCGCCCGTGGCGAGGGCGCCACCTGCGGCGGCGAGACCACCGGCCGCCAGCCCGGTTCCGACTGCGGCGCCGGCCCCCAGCTGGGGTCCGCCCGAGACGATGCCGTTGGCGATGCCGGGCCCGAAGATTCCGAGGCCCAGCAGGGCCAGGGCGGCAAGCACCAGCGCCATGGCATCTTCGATGGAGGGCTGCGCGCCGGCACCCGACGTGAACTGAGAGAAGAGCGTCGAGCCGATCCCGACGATGACCGCCAGCACCAGCACCTTCACGCCGGAGGACGCGACATTGCCCAGCACCCGCTCGGCCAGGAACGCGGTCTTGCTGAAGAGTCCGAACGGAATGAGCACGAAGCCGGCGAGTGTGGTCAGCTTGAACTCGATCAGGGTAATGAAGAGCTGGACGGCGAGGATAAAGAAGGCGAGCAGCACCACGACCCAGGCGAACAGCAGGACCACGATCTGGATGAAGTTCTCGAAGAAGCTGATGTAGCCCATCAGTCCCGAAATCGACTCCAGGAGCGGCCGTCCGGCATCGAGACCGACCTGGGCGACCCGCCCTGGCCGCAGAAAATCCGCCGCCGACAGGCCGGTGCCGGAGGCCTTCAGGCCAAGACCTGCGAAGCTGTCGAATACGATGCGGGCCAGACTGTTCCAGTTACCGATGAGGTAGGCGAAGACACCGATGAATAGGGTCTTCTTGACGAGCCGGGCGACAACATCCTCGTCACGGCCCCAGGCCCAGAACAGGGCGGCCAGCGTCAGGTCGATCGCGGCCAGGGTGGCTGCGAGGAAGCCCACTTCGCTGCCCAGCAGCCCGAAGCCGCTGTCGATGTAGCTTGTAAAGACTGCGAGGAATCGGTCGATAACGCCTGTGCCGCCCATCGGCTTTCACTCCATGCCTTCTGCCCATACGGCAGACTCATTCGTTGAACATGCGGACGGTCGACGGCTGATAGCCCGGGTTGGGCGCAAGGAAGCGGCGAAGCTGCTCCCTCGCCTGGTCCTGCGCCGCCACGCGCGCGGCCGCCTCGAGGCTCTGTGCCCGCCCTTGCGCAGCGACCGTCGCCGTGAGATCGGCGAGCTGCTGCGCCTGAAGCGCGATGAGCTGGTTGCCGGCTTGCGCCGCCTGCAGTGCCCCCGCCGCGCCCTGGCTGGCATCGATCAAGGCGGACATTTCTTGGCGGTTGGTGTCGAGATTGCCGACTACGGTCGCCTGCACACGCAAAGCGTCCTGGAGGCCTGCGACGGAGTTCTGCCAACGGGTTTGCGCATTGGCGATCAGTGATTGGTTCGACTGATTCGCCGACGCCGGCGCATAGGTCGTCGAGAAGGCCCGATCAATCTGCTGGACATCGTAAGCGATGTTCTGGGCTTGACTGAGCAGTTGGCGGGTCCGCCCAATCGACTGCTGGAGCTGTTGCAACGAAGAGTACGGCAGGCTCGCGAGATTGCGGGCCTGATTGATCAGCATCTGCGCTTCATTTTGAAGCGACACGATCTGATTGTTGACCTGCTCGAGCGTGCGCGCCGCGGTCAGCAGGTTCTGCGAGTAATTGGTAGGATCGAACACGTGCATCTGCGCCGAGGCCGGCAACGTACTGCTGGAGAGAGCGAGGATGGCCGCAAGCGTAACGCCGCAACGACGGATAGAAGTCATGACAATTCTCCTGTGCTGAGGTCGGGGATGAGATCGGCAGCCCACGGCGCGCCGCGGGCCTGAAGCCAGCCAGCAAGGAAGCCCTCGCGGCCATGCTCCGCGAGAATCCGTTCGATGAGAGCTTGGTCGGCCTTCGATGAAGCGGCCGTAAGGGCAAGCGCGACCTCGCCAAGGCCGAGTTCGAACAGTCGGTTGCCGCGGCGGGAATGGCAGTAATAGTCACGCTTCGGCGTCGCCCGGGCGAGAATCTCGATCTGACGGTCATTAAGACCGAAGCGGCGATAGATCTCCGTGATCTGCGGTTCGGTCGCCCGCTCGTTCGGGAGGAAGAGCCGGGTCGGACAGCTCTCGATGATGGCCGGCGCGATCTCGGAGCCATCGATGTCAGAAAGCGATTGGGTTGCAAAAACGACCGAAGCGTTCTTCTTACGCAACGTCTTCAGCCATTCGCGCAGCTGGCCGGCAAAGTCATCATCATCCAGGGCTAGCCAACCCTCGTCGACGATCAACAAGGTTGGACTGCCGTCGAAACGCGCCTCAATTCGATGGAACAGATAGGCGAGCACGGCACCCGCGGCGCCGGTACCGATCAGCCCCTCGGTCTCGAAGACCTGCACCGAGGTGCTGCCGAGCCGTTCGGACTCTGCATCCAGCAGACGGCCATAGGCCCCTCCCAGGCAGTAGGGTTGGAGAGCCCGCTTGAGGTTGGTCGACTGCAACAGCACCGACAGTCCTGTCAGGGTGCGCTCTTCCACGGGTGCCGAGGCCAGCGACCCGAGGGCCGACCAGACATGGTCCTTCACCTCGGGCGTGAGGGCGATCTTCTCACGGGCCAGGAGGGCGGCGATCCAGTCTGTCGCCCAGCCCCGCTCCGCGACATCGTCGATGCCCGCCAGCGGCTGGAGGGCGACGGGCTCCCTCGCCTCTTTGCCGAGCGCGCTGCCGAGGTCGTGCCAATCCCCACCCATCGCGAGCGCCGCGGCACGGATGGAACCGCCGAAGTCGAAGGCGAACACCTGCGCCTTCTCATAGCGCCGGAACTGCAGAGCCATGAGGGCCAGCAGCACGGACTTGCCGGAGCCCGTCGGGCCGACAACGAGCGTATGGCCGACATCGCCGACATGAAGCGAGAACCGGAAAGGTGTCGCCCCTTCTGTCCTGCCAAAGAACAGCGGCGGCGCATCGAGGTGCTCGTCGGCCGCGGGACCGGCCCAGACTGCCGAGAGCGGGATCATGTGCGCTAGGTTGAGCGTTGAGACCGGCGGCTGACGCACATTGGCGTAGGCATGCCCCGGAAGAGAGCCGAGCCACGCGTCGACGGCATTGACCCTTTCCACCATGCAGGTGAAGTCGCGGCCCTGGATCACCTTTTCGACGAGACGCAGCCGTTCATCGGCGACGCGCGGGTCGGCGTCCCATACCGTGACGGTCACAGTGCAGTAGGCCGCGCCGACCGCGTCCGAGCCGAGCTCCTGCAACGCCGCATCGGCATCGATCGCCTTGTTGTGAGCATCGGTGTCGACCAGCGTAGAGGCCTCGTTGGTCATCACCTCCTTGAGGATGGCCGCGATGGACTTCCTCTTGGCGAACCACTGACGGCGGATGCGCGTCAGCAGCCGCTTGGCGTCGGTCTTGTCGAGCATGATGGCCCGCGTCGACCAGCGATAGGCAAAGGCCAGGCGATTGAGCTCATCGAGCAGTCCCGGCGTGGTCGTTCCGGGGAAGCCGACGATCGTGAGCACCCGCAGATGGCAATCGCCTAGCTTCGGCTCGAGGCCGCCGGTCAGCGGCTGATCGGCGAGCAGCCCATCGAGATACATGGGCACTTCCGGTACCCGCACGCGCTGGCGCCGGCTGGAGATGCAGGAATGGAGATAGGCCAGGGTCTCGGCGTCATCGAGCCAGCGGCACTCGGGCATGAAGCCGTCGAGGAGCTGCAGGACCCTGTCGGTCCGATCGGCGAAGCCGGCCAGGATCTCACGAGCATCCGTCCCCGCGGCGCGGTGGCGGCCTTCGTAAAGAAAGCGCTCGGCGCCGGCCGATTCCCAGGCCGGCGGCAGATAGAGGAAGGTCAGGTAGTAGGCCGACTCATAGTGGGCGCCCTGCTCCTCGAACGCCGCCTTGCGCTCGGCATCGACCAGTGCCGATGCTGCGTCCGGAAACCTTCCCTCCGAGTAGATGCTGGCAGGCAACCGCTGCGCTTCGACGAAGAGGGCCCAGCCCGATCCAAGGCGCCGCAGGACGTTGTTCAACCGCCCAGCGACGCCAACCAGCTCTGACGGTACCGCCGAATCGAGATCGGGGCCGCGGAAACAGGCCGTTCGCTGGAACGAGCCATCCTTGTTGAGGACGACACCGGGAGCGACCAGCGCTGCCCAGGGAAGGAAATCTGCAAGGAGCGTGGCAGAGTTCCGGTATTCGGCGAGATTCATCATGACAGCCCCCTCAGACGTTGAGTCGGCCCGGGATGCGCAGGTGGCGGCGCACCACATCGACGAAGAGTGGATCGCGCTTGGCGGCCCAGACGGCTAAACCGTGACCGACAAGCCAGATCAGCAGGCCAGCGACCCAGAGGCGCAGTCCCAGGCTGATGGCCGCCGCCAGCGTGCCGTTGAGGATCGCGATCGAGCGCGGCGCACCGCCCAGCAGGATCGGCTCGGTCAGGGCGCGGTGGAGCGGCACCACGAAACCGGCAACGGGCTCGGTCATCAGACCAGGACCCCACCGCCGAACGAAAAGAACGAGAGGAAGAAGCTCGAGGCGGCGAAGGCGATCGAGATGCCGAACACGATCTGGATCAGCCGCCGGAAGCCACCAGAGCTGTCACCGAACGCCAGGGTAAGACCGGTGACGATGATGATTATCACCGCAACGATCTTGGCCACCGGCCCTTCGACCGATTGCAGAACCTGCTGCAACGGCTGTTCCCAGGGCATGCTGGAACCTGCCGCAAACGCTGCCGAAGAGTGGGCCAAAACACTCAATGACAGAACCCCGGCTGTTATCACGGCGCGCTGCACTGCAAAACATTTCATTTACGTTCTCCTGCGAGTGAGAGGGCGTAGTCCGAGCCCGCGCCGAGACCATCGACGCGGGCGAGTTCCGTCAGCCGCCGGGCATTCCCCCGACCCGACAACACGGCGATGAGATCGATCGTCTCTGCGATCAGGGCGCGCGGCACCGTGACGACGGCTTCCTGGATGAGCTGCTCGAGGCGCCGCAACGCCCCGATCGCCGTGCCGGCATGGATCGTCGCGACGCCGCCCGGGTGGCCAGTGCCCCATGCTTTCAAGAGGTCGAGCGCTTCGCCGCCCCGCACCTCACCGATCGGGATTCGATCGGGCCTCAGCCGCAGGGACGAGCGCACCAGGTCGGACAACGACGCCACGCCATCCTTCGTGCGCAACGCCACGAGGTTGGCGGCGCGGCATTGCAGCTCGCGGGTATCCTCGATCAGCACCACCCGGTCGGCCGTCTTGGCCACTTCAGCCAGGAGCGCGTTGGCGAGCGTCGTCTTGCCGGTCGACGTGCCGCCGGCCACCAGGATGTTGCGGCGATCGGCAACGGCCTGCCGAAGCGCGCGCGCCTCGCTCATCGTCATGATGTTCGCGGCGGCATAATCATCGAGGGTAAAGACGGCGACCGCCGGCTTACGGATCGCGAAAGTGGGCGCCGCAACGACGGGCGGCAGCAGCCCCTCGAACCGCTCACCCGTCTCCGGCAACTCGGCCGATACGCGCGGGCTGCCGGAATGGACCTCGGCACCGACATGATGGGCGACCAGCCGTACGATGCGCTCACCTTCGGCCGCCGCCAGTCTCTCCTGTGTCTCGACCAGACCGCTCGAAAGCCGATCGATCCAGAGCCGGCCATCGGGATTGAGCATCACTTCGACGACGGTCGGGTCTTCGAGCCAAGTCGCGATCGCCGGCCCGAGCGCGGTCCGCAGCATGCGCGCGCCCCGAGAAATGACCTCTGCCTGGAAGGAATGGACCGTCATCGTCACCCCGATCTGCAGCGCCGCAACAGCGGCCGTCGAACGGGTCGACTAAAAGAAGGAGCAATAAGCTCGGCGCAACAACAACCAAGGGATCGTAGTACTTAGGCGTAGAACGTCGTGTGAATACGCGTGACCGCTCACACAGGCTCCTGGGGCGGGGTGCCTTCCGTGCCCTCACTTGGCTCAATGTCTTGCGCGATTTCTTCCGCGAGCGTCCGGCCTTTCGCCAAGCGCCGGCCAAGAGCGTCGACGAAACCCTCATACCGCTCGCGGCCCTTGGCTTGCGCCGCCTGTTGTGCGCCGTCAGGCAAAGAAGGCGTGGTCGTCAGCCAGAAGCGCACGAAGAGCGCGAGGGCCTCATTCGAGATAGTGACATTGCGTTCCAGCCTTTCGACCTGTCGAACGAGCCGGTCCAGCCGGCGACCAAGCGCTCCTTCCAGTCTTTCGGAGGCATCCGGCGACAGGAACGAGGCGAGTGCGGCCTCCACGATATGGGCCTGCGGCACGCGTTTGCGCGACGCATAGTCGGCAAGTTTCAGCGCCAGATCGGGGGGCAGGCGAAACGTATGCTTGGTACGCATCTATCGGCTCACAAGTCGATGCCATCGCGAGGGTCCATCGCGGCCTGGCGGGCGAGTCCCCGAACCGTCGCGCGCAAACGGCGGGCGCGCACCGCGTCTTCATCGGCCTCGTCTTCGGCGAACTCGAACTCGGGCGAAGGCGTGACCGGCTCGGGCACGATGTCTTCATGCTCGGCAAGCTCCGGCTCCCGCCGAATGCCGCCATTGGCGGGATCGTCAATGGGCTGCCCTGCCTGAAGTCCGTTCGCTGCCTCTTCCGTCGAAGCTGAGGGAACAGGCGCGCCGCTCCAGTCATCGTGGGTGACGCTGGAAGGTCTCGGCCGCTCCAACCGAGGCGGCGGCAGCAGACGCTCCGTCAGCTGCCGGTCTTCGTAGTACCGGGCCTTCCTGGCCCGGATCGGCGGGCAGCCAGAGATCAGGACCAACTCGTCGCTCGCCGGCAGCTGCATGACCTCTCCGGGGGTCAGCAGCGGTCGCGCCGTCTCCTGCCGAGAAACCATGAGATGCCCCAGCCACGGACTGAGCCGATGGCCGGCGTAGTTCCTGGCATCACGAATCTCTGTGGCGGTGCCGAGTGCATCCGACACGCGCTTGGCAGTACGCTCGTCATTGGTGGCAAAGCACACACGGACATGGCAGTTGTCCAGGATGGCGTTGTTCGGACCGTAGGCCTTCTCGATCTGATTGAGGGATTGGGCGATGAGAAAACTCTTCAATCCGTAACCGGCCATGAAGGCCAGCGCCGATTCGAAGAAGTCCAACCGCCCCAGAGCAGGAAACTCGTCGAGCATGAGCAGCAGCCTGTGCCGCCGCCCCTTGGCGTGGAGCTCTTCGGTCAGCCGGCGGCCGATCTGGTTCAACACCAGCCGCACCAGCGGCTTGGTGCGGCTGATGTCTGACGGCGGTACCACGAGGTAGAGGGTCGTCGGCCGTTCGTTCTCGACGAGATCGCGGATGCGCCAGTCACAACGACGCGTTACCTGCGCAACTACAGGGTCCCGGTACAGCCCGAGGAACGACATGGCGGTCGAGAGCACGCCCGAGCGCTCGTTCTCGCTCTTGTTCAGCAATTCTCGAGCCGCCGAGGCGATGACCGGATGGACGCCCGCCTCACCGAGGTGCGCGGTGGTCATCATCGTCCGAAGCGTCGCATCAATTGGCTGTTTGGGGTCTGACAAGAAAGCCGCCACTCCCGCGAGGGTCTTGTCCTGCCCGGCGTACAGAACATGCAGGATGGCCCCGACCAGAAGCGCGTGACTGGTCTTCTCCCAGTGGTTTCGCCGCTCCAGCGCGCCTTCCGGATCGACCAGGACGTCGGCAATGTTCTGGACGTCGCGGACTTCCCATTCGCCGCGCCGCACCTCGAGGAGCGGGTTGTAGGCCGCCGAGGCCGCATTGGTCGGATCGAACAGCAGAACGCGGCCGTGCCGGGACCGGAATCCCGAGGTCAGCTCCCAGTTCTCGCCTTTGATGTCGTGAACGATCGAACTACCCGGCCAGGTAAGCAAGGTCGGCAGGACCAGGCCAACGCCTTTGCCGCTACGGGTCGGCGCAAAGCAGAGAACGTGTTCCGGTCCTTCATGGCGCAAGTAGTCCGCGCCGAGCTTGCCCAGGACCACGCCGTCCGGGCCGATCAGGCCTGCATGGCGGGCTTCACCTGCTGTCGCCCAGCGCGCCGATCCGTAGGTCGCAACGTTCTTCGCCTCGCGCGCGCGCCAGACCGACATGCCGATCGCGACTGCGATCGAGATGAAGCCACCCGACGCCGCGATACAGGCGCCCTCGACGAAGATCGCTGGGGCATAGGCGTCGAAGGCGTACCACCACCAGAAGAAGGTCGGAGGGAAATAGATCGGAACTTGAGCGAGCTCGAACCATGGCGGGCCAAGCTGGGGTTGATAACCCAGCCGCCAAGCCGTCCATTGTGTCGATGCCCATACCGTTACGAGCACGATTGCGAAAACGAGGGTGATCTGCCCCCACAGAATCTTCGTCGCAGACATGACGACGAGATCAGCCATCAATGCTGACGGTTCAATAACGATAGAGTCCGGATCGCTCGCGCGGCGGCTTTGGCGTGCAATCTGGATGGCGGAGTTCGTAAATCCAAGAGCTTATACGCGCGCTTAAGGTTCGCCGCGTGAACCGCTTATGACTTCGCCTGCCAGCTGGTTTTCCTGCCATCAGGTCTGCGAGTCCCGCCCCATCGGCCCGTCTCCCTAGCACCCATAAAGGGGCGCTCCCGAGACTGCAGTAGGGATGCCTTGGAACGTCGCACTCCAAGCTGGACGGAACCTCTAACTCTAAGTCAGCCCGATAAGCAGCGAGACCGATTCACAACGACGAGAATCGTCGCCTCCACATTTGGTTCAGCTTGGCCGGATGCGGGCGGTGCGCGCAGCGGCTCGACGCTTTGCGGCTGCATGACGGTCAGCGATGCGAGGTAGCTCGCCGCATCGTAGGCACCGTCGCCGCGCTTGCCGGCCGACGATACGCGAGACTGTGCACGAGGTGATCGCCGGTCGTGATCCAGTTGAGTGCGACGGTGCCGGTCGTCAGCAGCGTGAGATCGCCGCGCATTGCTCGTTCCGCACGATGGCCGGCCGCAGCGCTCCATATGCGAGCGCAGCCAGCCAGACGAGATTTCGGTCGCCTGCATGCGCGTTACGTCGCGGCGAATCCCGAATTCTTGCGGTTGGCGCCGACAAGCTTTCTAAGCAGCCACAGGGGGCGGGTTACTTACGACACGCGATCCCTGTTTTGCCCGGCGAGCACGTCGCTTTCGAGACCAGATTACAACGCCGGTGACGGAAAGCGCCGCGACGACCAGCCCCATGATCGAGATCAGGATACGGCCCGGCAAGCCGAGAATACGACCGGAATGCAGCGGAAACTGCGCCTGTACGAAGATGTCCGCCACGGTGCCCTTCCACGGCTGGCGGTCACCCAACAATCGGCCGTCGCCGCCGTCGAAATATAGGCGTGCCGGGCCTACTCCCGCCGCGCCGTGATCGTCCCCTGGATGGAAGAACATCGCCCCATAGACGCCGTAGCCTGGCGCGTAGAATAAGCCGCCGACCGGCACTCTCCAGCCACGCCGAGCGGCTTCCTCGCGGGCCATATCGAACACTTCGGCGTATCCAATCTTCGGCTCGATAGGACGATGCTTTTCCGCCACCGTGCGCAGGTCGAACGGGCTCGGCGTCACCTTCGAGATCATCGACATCATCGGATAGAAGGCTTCGCGGTAGAGATTCAGGGAAAATCCGGTGAATGCGAGGATGAACAGCAACAGCCACGTCCAGAGGCTGAAGGCCCGATGTATATCGAAGTTCAGACGGTAGAGGCTACCCGATGTCTTGATCTTCCAGGCCGGCTTCCAACGCGACCACCAGCCTCGTTGCAGCACGCGCTCGACGTTTATTGGACGTGAGGGACTGGGCACCCGGCGCGTTGGCAAAGTCAGATAGAAGCCGACGAAGCAGTCGATGGTCCACAGGATGGCGATGCCGCCCATCAGCCACACGCCCCACCGGTCGATGCCCCACATCTCGGGGATGTGCAGGGTGTAGTGCAGTTTGTAGAGGAATGAAACGAAGGTCTCCGTCGTGATCGGCCAGGCTTGGCCCCATTCGCGCTTTCCGATTTCGACGCCGGTCACGGGGTTCACGAACACTTCATTGTAGCCAGGCTCGAACAGCCTGCCGGTTGCGGCATCGACTCGAGGCTGGACATAGAGCGACAGGGACTCGCCCGGTTCCGCCGCGAGGGGGAAGTAAGTAACCCGCACGCGGGGGTCTCGCGCCTCGACCTGACGCGCCAGTTCAAGCGATGGGATCGCGACGCCGCTTCCGGCCGCTTCATGAAGGTGCGGATTGAGGAAATCGTCGAGTTCGTGATCCCACGAGATCACCGCGCCCGTCACGCCCGACAGAAACAGGAAAGCCGCGATAGCAAGACCGACCCATCGATGCAGGAGCGTGAAGGCGTGGCGCATGGCGTCTCCTAGAAGTCGGCGGTTAGCGACAACATGAACGTGCGCGGCTGGCCCTGAGTCAGGTAGCCACCAGCCGACATCCAATAGTTGTTGTTTCCGATATTGAGTATCTGGCCACGCAGCGCGATCGGCTTGCCATCTGCCCGCTCGAACGTGTAGCTGGCGTTCAGGTCGAAGCGGACCCACCCTGGCACTTGCTGCAGATTCGCGGCATCGAGATATGTCGGTCCCGTGTAAATAGTACGTCCACCAACCGCCAGCCCCTTCACCCAAGGCATCTCCCAATCCAGTCCGAGATTGGCCTGGAATGTCGGCACACCCGGCGCATATTTGCCGTTGTTGATGCCATTCAGCGTATTGGTCTGAACTGCATTCAGGATAGAGAAGCCGCCGATCGGCCGGAGGCCGGGGACGGGCTCGCCGAACATCGTGAACTCGATGCCGCTGTTGCGCTGTTGCCCATCGACCACGAGGCTATTGGTCGCCGCATTCACGAACGAACTTGGACGTGTGATCTGAAACGCACTGAGGGTGGCGCCGAAATTGCCCAGGTCGATCTTGGTGCCCACCTCGAACTGCGTGGACACGAACGGTGAGAATACCTGATTGGCATTGGCGAGATTCGGTGCCGCAATTGGTCCCTGCTCAAGGGCCTGGATGAAGTTGCCGTAGAAAGACACCTCCTTCCACGGCCGCACGACCACGCTTGCCGAAGGCGTCACTGCATTCTGACTGTAGCCGGGCGTCGACAGGAAAGTCGTTCCATTCCAATTCGAAACCTGAACGGACTGGTAGCGCACACCGCCGATGATCTGCAGCTTGTCATCCATGACCGAGATCGCATCGATGATGCCAATGCTGCCAAGCACCTGCTGCGACGTGAGCGGAATGTTCGTCGGCAGCGGGGCCAGGTTCGGAACAGGCTGAGTGATCGGTGAGTAGATGTTCGAGTTTGCGACCGCCAATCCGTTGGCCCGCGAACTCGTGGAAGTGCTGAGAATCGAACCGCTTATGACAGCTTCGTGCTTGAGGGCTCCGGTTTCGAATCGTGCTCGCACACCAGCGTCACCTGTTACGGATTGAGTAATGTTCAACACGCGAAACGGAGTCGCCGTCGTAGCGCCCGACGTATTCACGATCGTAGGGTTCGCCGTCAGGAACGATCCGTTTGAACTCCGCGCGCCAAACTTAACGAAGGCCGTGACGTCCGATGTGATGTCGTACTCGAACCGGGCCATTCCATAGGTTTCATTGGTCGAATAGAACGTCCATGGTTGGTAGAAATTGTTTTGCGCACTCGGAGCCGGGGGAACGAGCAGGCCTGCCGCGACGAAGCTGCCGCTTTGTACGCCCACGATGTTGCGGTTGATGTAGCCCAAGTCGGCATCGAAACGAGCGCGTTCGCCTTTGTAGTCAAAGCCTGCCGTGAGGTTGAGCAGCGTATCCGAATTGTTCGAGATCGACGTCTGGCCTCCCATGAAGGCAGCATTTAGACGGATGCCGCCACTGTCGTCGGGACCAAAGCGGCGACCGAAGTCGAAGTTACCGCCGAACTGGCTGTCGCTTGCGTACCGACCCGTGACTTGTGTGATCGGCGTGCTGGTAGCGCGCTTGGGGGCGAAGTTCATAGTGCCGCCGATGGCACCGCGTGGCGCCATGCCGCTGAGCAACGCGGACGGCCCCCGGAAAACCTCGATCCTTTCAATGCCTGCAAGGTCGACAGAGAAAATAGGCGCGACTCCGTACAAGCCGTTGAACGACATGTCGGACATGTTTGCGAAGAAGCCACGGATCTGGAGGCGATCATCGTATTGGCCCTGACCGTATATCGGGCGGATCGTCGGATCGTCCGCAACGGCCTCGGTCAGAGTGCGGGCTTGGGTTCTTTCGATGTACTTCTCGGTATAGACGGTGGTGCTGAACGGCGTGTTCATGTAGTCGCGATTGCCGAGTTCACCCACTCTGCCGCCGCGCGCGACGTTGCCGCCGGCATACGATGGCGGGAGATTGCCGATCTCGGCCTGCGACGGCACATTGTTGCCCTGCACCTGCACTGGGTCGAGCGTCAGCGCATTCGATCCCATCGGCCCGACACGCTGGACAGAGATGACCGCGCCGGCGCCGACGCTGTAGGTCATTCCCGTGCCGGCCAGCAATTGACGCATCGCTTCTTCGACCGTCATCGTGCCCTGCACGCCGGACGTCGAAGCGCCCCGCACGGTGGCAGCATCGGCCGTGATCTGACGGCCGGACTGTTGCCCGAACAAGGGCAAGGCACTGGCCAGCGGTTGCGGCGGTATGTTGAAGGTACGCGTCACCGCCTGGGCGGTTTCCGCGTCCCTGCCCCCCTGCGCCATTGCCGGGACTGCCGTTGCAACCGCCCCGCCCGCAACCAGCGCCGACATGACGACCGACGCACCAAAGCGCTTCGCGCCCGCGCGAACCTTCATCTTCAACTCCATACGCACTCGGAGCAGAAACGATCAGCGGCGGCTCGTCCGGTTGGACGTCGCTTTGCTACTCCCCATTAGTTCCGACGAAGCAGGAGTCGCGATTTGCAATGGTTGCGGATTTTTTTCGGAATCTACGATTCCGAGATGATCAGCAGCCAAGGCGTCACCCGCCGGACCACGGCGCCGTGCGCCTGGGCGATCGCCCGAAGGGCCGCTTCGGGATCAGACAGCGAATAGGCGCCGGTGACGCGGCGCTCCGCCAGGGTGGAGCCCGTCAGCACGATCGCTCCGTCGAAGTTCCGGCGAAGCTGGTTGACAGCATCGCCCAGCGTCAATTCCTGCGCGAGGAGCTGGCCCTGCCGCCATGATCCGACCAGCGCGGGCGCAACGGCGGCCCGCCGAACCGAGCGGTCCGCATCGACACTGATCGACTCGCCCGCGTGCAGCCGTTCCCCGACAACGGGCCAGCTTCCGGCGCTCACGATGCTGACATCCACGAGGCCCTCCTGAACGTCGACGATCACCTCGCCGCCCGCCTGCCGGACGTCGAACACTGTTCCCAGTACGGTCGTTCTCACGTCTCCGGAAAACACCTTGAAGGGACGAGCCTCATCGCGTGCGACCTGAAAGAGAGCCTCTCCTGCGAGAAGGGAAACCCGGCGCTCGGTGCCCGAGAAGGTGACGGCAATCGCGCTCGCCGCCGACAAAGTCACCTTGCTCCCGTCTTCGAGATCGATCGTGCGCTGCTCGGCAATCGACGTGATGTGATCGGACTGAAGACGCAGGAGCACCGCCGGGACGGCCGTGAATGCAATCGCGGCCGCAACGGCCATCGAGACGCCCGCTGCCAGCCAGAGCTTTAGAGGGCGCGGGCGAGACCGGCTCGATGTCGCGGGCCGCAGAGCGTGAACATTCCGGCCCTCTTCCCTCGCCCGGCTGTCCTTGAGCCAGTCCGACCATTCCCCGCCGTGTGCCGGCGCCATACGCCCGGTGACGCGGTAGACCCGCTCGAGCTTCTGCCAGGCCGCTTCGTTCTCCGCGCTGGCAAGCCGCCAAGCGCGTATCCGGGACCGTAACCGGAGGTCATCGGGCGAGTCGCTCAGCATCATCCGCCAACGGTTTGCCTGCCGTGACGGAGACACTTCCGCTTGCTCGCTTGGCGATACCATCCTAACTCCCGCACAGAGGTTCCCGCGCCGCAGCACACACCCTCTGCATTATTTCCGACGACCGAGCGGTCGCAATTTGCAGAATTAATCGTCCGCCCTGTCGAGATGGTCCTTACAGTGCTCCAGGGCATCGTCAACCAGCACCTTGGCCATCGACAGGGAAATGCCAAGGAAAGCGGCGATCTCTCGGAATTTGGCGCCCCCGAAACGGTGCATTTCGAAGGCGATCTGCGTCCGTTTCGGAAGGGCCTCCAGCGCGACCTGGAGCTGGCGAAGCTCATCGCGGAAAAGCGCTTCGACTTCCGGCGTCGCCGGGCCTTCGAGAGAAAGCTCGGCGGCATCCGCAAAATCGATGTCGGCGAAGATTCTGCCCTCGCGCGCCGCGCGACGCCGGCGATCCAGCGCCAGGTTCTGTACGATCCGATAGAGGTAGCTGAGCGGCTCGCGGACAACCTGCTTGTCGGCGCCATCGAACCGCAGCCAAGCTTCCTGCACCAGATCCTCTGCGAGGGAGCGCGAACCAACGAGCCTCGCGGCATACTCCACCAGCGCGGTTCGGTTGCCCATGAAGATGGCGGCGTTGTGGGACACCGAGGGTGCCGCTCCGAATATTCGTCCGGCGCTCTCCCTACCTCAATTGATATTCGTTCGCAATTGCGACGTCTCCGGAGATGCATAACAGCGGGTGTCGTTCACAGTCCCAGTCCGCGGTTTCGTCCAAGAGACCAGCTGACATCACCGCCGGGCAAGGCCACCCCAGAAACCAATCGGCCAACATGCTGTTCGAGCGTGGGCCGCCACGGAACCAGGCTGAAGCCCAGCCCGTCGTCGAGCATGGCAAACCGTCCACTGGAAAGCTGCGTTGATCCGACCAGCGTCCCGGCAACGTGGCTCCCTGGAATGGCGGGCTGCCATTCCCGCCCCCGTTCGGCGGCGAGCGCGCGGCCGGCGCGCTCGACCTCGCGAGCCTCAAGCCGCTGCACCATGTCGCGAGAAATCCGGATCCGCCCGTCGCCGACATCCGTGGCATAGCCCCTGTCGGCCAACCATCGCCGGCGCCTGGCAAGCGCGGCCGTCACGTCCCGGCCGAATCCGTCTTCGGCCAGAACGGTGCGCTGCCGAGACGCCAGCTCCCGGTCGAGCCACGTCGCGCCATCATGACGGACCTGCTGCTCGAGCCCCGTCGCCGAGAGCACGGTCACCCGACCGGACGCGCCCGCCCGTGCAAGGTCGTAGGCCTGCCCTCGTTCGGCCAGGTCTGCGGGAATGCGCCATTGGTCGGCGTCTATCCGCTCGACATGGCCGGCCCGTCGAAGCGCCTCGAGGCGCCGGACATGGGATCGGACGTAGGCCGCAGGATCGCCGCCGATACGCTCGACGGTTCCGACAGCCTGTTCCAGATGTGCGGCTGGTCGGTATATCCCCTTCTCTCCCGCCATTGCCAGGATATTGCGGTCCGATGCGCGCGGTCCCGCCTCGGCGGCACCAGCGGTCACGATCATGCCGCGCTGAATATTCTCTGCTCGGGCAGGATCCATCTCGAGATGATGGACATGCCCGTCCACGCCGTCGACGACCAGCCGCACCCGCTCGCCCAATTCGTCGCCCGCCAGCCCCTTGTCGAGCACCCGGCCAACGATCGGCGCCGTCATCTCCTCCTGATGAAGGATATAGCCCGCGACCGAGCGGGCGTCGGCCAACCCTTCGCGGTCCAGTGCCCGGTGCATGGTCTTGATGATGTCGCCGCGCTCGCCCAGATCTCGCAGGACGGGTTCGGCCCTGGGCGAGACGGTCCACCGGCCTGGCTCGACCTCGGCAGCCAAACCCATGCGCTCCAGCTTGCGCGCCCGCCGGATCAGCAGCGCCCGATTCTGGCGCAGGCTCTCGAGCATGTCCCGGTCCGGCCTCAGATCGGCGAACTCGGTTCGGCTCCTCTGCTCGGCGAGCAGCATGCGGTCGAGGCGCGTGAAGCGGTCCGCATCGACCTCCCTCTCCAGGCCACGGGACACCTCTTGCTCGGTCTGGCGGCCGAGCTCCCGCGTTACGATTTCGCTAGCCCGCTCGCGGATGCCATAAGCGATGTAGTCGCCAGCGATGTTGAGAGTCTTGTCATCGTCGGTCACGCCCCGAACGATGATGTGAGTGTGGGGGTGACCGGTGTTGTGATGATCGACCGCGATCCAGTCGAGGCAAGTACCGAGGTCGGACTCCATCTGCTTCATGAGTTCGCGGGTGGTCGCGCGATGATCAGAGAGCTCGACACCCTCCTCGGACGACACGATGAAGCGGAACTGGTGGCGGTCTTCCCGACCCCGTTCCACGAATGCACGACCATCCTCGACATCCTGGCTGGCCGAGTAGACCTGGCCCCTTTCTCCGTCCTTCGTCACTCCATCGCGCTGGAGATACCGCAGATGGGCATCGACGGCTTTGGCGCTGACGAACTGGCGTCCACCAGCCGCGCCTCGCTGCGGATTGAGCTTCACGATGCGAGCCTTGACCGCCACCCGACGTGAGCGGGTGCGGATGCCATCGACTCGGCTCCAGGCATTCCGGTTTTTCAGCGCCGCGGCCGCCGGGGCACCGCGCCCCCGTTCGTTGAACCGGCCGCGGGCCTTCCCGGCCTCGCCCAACCGGGAGGGATTGCCACCGGCCCGTCGAATAGCCTGCTGAACTTGCCCATTGAAGGTGGACGCCCGGCTGCCCCGGCTTCCGGCACGGCGCTTGCCGATCCGCGCGTCGACGCGATCCCGGATCCTTCCGGGCCGGAGACGGAAGTCGTCGTCATCGCGGGCCATGGCATAACGATTGGCAGCACCGCGAAACTCTGCAAGCACCAGAACACAAGTGTCGTTGCTGGGCGTAGTAAAGGTGGTTCCAGCGCAACGTCGGCAGGGTTGCCTAAAGAGCGACGGCGCCAGGCGCCTTGAAAACAAAGATAAAAATGCTTCAAGAGCCATATGCTCGCCGCCGAGAGCCGGCGCGTCACGCTCGAAAAACAACGTGCAGACAAGACTTTAGGAGCACAGCGACGGCAGCGGGGCCACCCGCTTTATCTTGCCGTCAATGATCTGGGGTCTCTGGGCCGATGAACCCCATGAGCACTCTCACGAGCACGGCTTGATGAACCACTCGTCTGCTCTCCGCGTCAGGGCAGACGGACTGCGTTTCCATTGCGAACAAACAAGCTGTCGGTCCTTGCTTCTAGCCTCGATGAGCTCTCGGCAGACCGGCCGCCTGATGGCCGTTCAGTTGTCGTCTTGGGCGCTGACGGAGTGACTGCAGCATTGCCGTGATCGCGCGTTACGAATAGCGGCGCTTCCTGCCAGGGAACGATGCGGCGGCTAGCCGTAACAATGTCATCGGCCTGCCGTTCTCCGATCAGAGGCGCGAGAGTAGCCACGTAGAGTTGCGTCTCATACGGCAACGCTCGGCCTGTGGCCAAGTGCTCGTCGTAACGCCCGGGACCTGCATTATAAGCGGCCAGAAAACCGGGCGAGCCGTAGCGCTCATGAAGCTCCCGCAGGTAGGCCGCACCCGCAAGGACGTTGTCGCGCGGATCATACGGATCGTCACCGAGACCATGCCGGACACGCAAACCAGCCCAGGTTTCGGGCATGATCTGCATCAAGCCCATGGCCCGTGCAGATGAAAGAGCCCGCACGTCACCACCGCTTTCAATGGCCATCACCGCTCCGATCCAGGACGCCGGTACGCCAAACCGCTGGGCCGCTTCGCGCACGAAGTTTGCATAGGGACCAGCGTCCGGTGCGGTCTTTGGCATCACTGCAGTGGCTGGCTCGGCACGGACCATGCCGCGGGATGAGACGGCGGCCGACATGAGCAGGACGGCAGCTAGGGACACGATCAACCCGATGGTCTTGTGGCGGACCCTGACCGGGAAGGAGGAGGGATTGCGACGCCGTGTAAACACGCTTGCGAGAAGCTCAGAGCGGGGGCGTGGCACGGTCAGTTCTCCTTCGTCCAAATGCGATGCGCGCGACCGAGGACGGCTGATTGAGGCAGCGGCCCGAAATACCGCCCGTCCAGAGAGTCTGCCGATTGCGAATTCATCAGGAAGAGCGAGTCCTTCGAGATGAGGCGGCAGCCGTGCCAGACTGGCAAAGAGCGCCCGCGCCGATCTCGTTCGCGCGCCATTCCAACAGCAACCTTATCGATGGTGATGACCAGACCCTCTCGACAGACGGTCTGACCGGGAAGCGCCAGGACATGCTTCAACATAGGAACGCCGCGCGGCAGGTAGTTGCCGGCTTCGAGGTAGCTGGCGAGCGGGTCCGGCGGTAGGACAGCAACCAGCTCAGAAACATACCGCGTGCCGGTGGTCTCGAGTAAGTAAAGGCCGACGGGCACGCTGGCCGACGCGTTCCACAGAAGCATGCGATGCGACTGCAAGAGGGCCGGCGCCATCACGCTGACTACGCCCATCCCAATCAGCAGAACGCACTCGCGGCGCGTCACGGCTCGAGCCTCTGCCGCAGCAGCCAGGCCTTGTGGCGTGCGATTGTGTAGGGCCTCAGCGCTTCCCCGACCGCCAGACGACTGTGGACGTGGCGCCAATAGTCCGGTGCCGCGTCGGAGGGATCAACGCCCAGCGCCTCGACGATATCGATCATCTGCAACACATGTTTGACCTTCGGCCAGCCGGACGCGCGCAACAGGATGTCCGCACCCGGCCGCACGTAAGGGATGGTCGAGCAGGCTTCGCTCGGGCGCACGGCACGAAGGATGTCGATGCGTGAAGCGATCGTGCCATAGTCGTTGGCAGCCCACCGGACGAAGCCGAAGACACTACCGGGTGTAAATGAGAGGATCCGCCGTCGCCGATCGAGGATCTGTTCGTCTGCCGGCCGGCCGAAGCGTATCCATCGTTCAATCTGCTTCTCGAGCCACAGCAGTTCGACATGCGTGAGATCGGTCATGCGCGACCTCGTGGCCGAATCGAGCCCGCGCCTTTTGGCCGGTCCCTTCCCGGCGCGGCTGCTATCCCCAGCGGTGGACAAGTCTGGTGCGTTAGACAGATTCCGAAGGAATCTGAGTTAGGGAAGTTAAGGACGTGCCAAGGCGTTGAGTGGCAAGGAAAGTCCGGCGATTCTGGTCCTCGATAGCACGAGGATCGGGTCCCCGATGGCACGACACTTCGCGTCCCCGATAGCACGAGGCGAGTCACAGCTTGTCCTCAGAAAGACCCACCGGCCGATGGACGAGCGGATTGCGCGGGATGGCCACAAACTCAAGCCGTTCAGCACCGCGCAAACCGCGTTGGATGCAAAGCCGATAGCCGGGAAGTGCCTGTCGGCGGACGATCTCGCGCACATCGTAGGCGAAGTGCTTGAGCGGGGAGAGGCTGCCGGACTTGGCGTGGAGATGCGAAAAATCGAAGCTCCACCCGTCAGCCTGACGGCCGCCGTGCTTGCGGACGATGCGATAGAGCCAGCGCTCCAGACCACCCGTCAGATCGAAATACGCACGGTCGATCGTGAGCACCAGCGCATCGTCCAGAACGCCGGCATAGAACCAGTCCGGTAGAATGAGCTCGAGGCCGAGCGGTCGACCATGAGCGTCCGCGGTCTCCTTCCATTCGTTGATCCAGGAGAAGCGATGGCGCCGCCGCTCTGCAGGTTGGCGGATGGACGTCAGCACGCTGGTAGACTGGAGACGGTCGAATGCCGCCTTCAGGCGATCATAGTCACGGGCACCGGTGCCGCGGCCGACGAACGTCAGGATCTCATAAGGCGTGGCAGCCATCAGACGCGAGGTCTTCAAGCCGGCGTCTCTGGCCTCGACGATCTGCGAGGCGGCCCAGATCAGTACATCGGCGTCCCAGATGGTCGCCATACCGTGATCCGGCACGGCCTCGACCCGTATCGCGACCGTACGGGTGCGGTAGTCGATGGGCTGGACACGCATCGACTTGGCGAGTGAGAAGAACGGGTAGGCCATGAGGTCCTGGGCGTCACGCGGTGCGAGATCGCCGGGCAACGCCCTGAACAGGTCGAGCTGGTCTCGCTCGCTGATGCGCTTGTGCTTGAAGGTCACGTTTGGCCTCCGCTCAGCGCCGAGCACGAGGAGCGTTGGCGAGCGGGTTCATGTGCGGCTTTGCCGGCAGCACGGTCCCCGTCCCGGGATCCGAGGTCGACGTCTTGGCCCCGCGGTCGGCCCAGGCCTTGAGATCGTCGACCGCGTACACGACTCGACCGCCGATCTTCCGATAGGTTGGGCCTGTGCCGTAGGTCCTGTGTTTCTCGAGGGTACGTCCGGAGAGGCTGAGAAAACGTGCGGCTTCCGGCGTTCGCAAAAAGCGCGGCGGCAGGCCGGCGGCAGGATCGGGCATGCGGGTGACTCCGTGGTTGTGACGAGAGCCGTCGAGAGGCGACGTCGTAACGACGGTCACGGTGGCGGAGATTCGCGGGCCGGAAGGATGACGAACTGGCCGCTGAAGTTGGCGATACCCCCCTGCGCTGATGTCGGAAGCGGCTAGCGGCTGGCGCGCAGCAGCTTTCGGTAACCGCCGTCCATCATGGCCATGGCATCGGCGACCAATCGGATCGTCTGCCCCCGAACGGAAGACGTCTTCCAGGGGAAGCGCCCGACCGCTTCCGGGCCATAGAGTGCCCGTGCCACCTCGCGATAGCTTGCCCCTTCTAGGTGACCGTCGAGCGCCCGGATCATATCGAGAAGCCGTTTGCGAAGACGCGCTGTGATCTGCCAAGCGGAGGGAAGCCGGCCTGCCGGGTGGCGATCCAGGCGGCGCGTGAGGCGGACCAAACCGGCGAGGCGAAGGAGAACGGTCTCGTCCAGTGGGACGAGCGCCGCCATTGGCAGTGCTGGGCTCTCACCCTCGAGCCACAAGGAATGTGGACCATCGGCATCATTCACGATGCAGCGCCGCTCACCGCCGTGCCGTAGATCTATCGATGGCGGCAAGCGATCCAGTGCTTCGAAGCGGTAGGCATCTTCGAAACCCTTGGGCGCGGGAACGAGTAGCACGGCATGGGGAAGCAGCTCAGGCCGCCATAAAATCCGCGCGGCAGTTGCATCGAGTGAGGGGGCGCAGGCGAAAGGAAAGCCCCCAGTTGCCCCCTACCGTCTCCGGACTCGCTTCTGACCCGTCCGGATCTTCGTCGATTCGGTCGTACTCTTCCCGGTAGGCCGGATTGCGTCGCAGGAATTCCCATGCGAACCCGGCACGATCGAGGTCCTTCAACGCTTCGACATAGTCGGGCGACCTCCAATCGGGTCTCTTGGACATCAAAGACTCCGTTACGCGAACTCAGGGCTAACGGACCCAACCCTTTCATGCGACCAAGGGTTGTTGAAGAGCCCGAACGACGAACGCGCGATGTCATGCGAAGACGCCCCCAAGCGGGTATCTAAAAGTCCATTCTTGGTGGCTTGCCCGTCAGTTGCGCGATGCACGCAAGAGATCACGGAAGCCCTTCTCGGTCATCCACTGAGCCCGGGACAAATGTGTGTCGTAGACCAAGCGCGCGCGATGGGGTTCCAAATCCGGATCAAGCTGGAAGACAATACGCACGACTTCTCGCCAGTCTGCGGCCTCGGCCGCCGCGTCCAGCAATCGTAGATAGGTCGCGAAGTGCCGCTCGTCGTACCGTGTGACCCCGTCGCCTTCAGGAGGGCAGTCTTCGAAAGGAGGCGCTGTCATCTCAGGAATCGCAGCGAGAGAAGAGCATTTGTCGGAACTCCAACCACCGCATAGTCACAGCCCTACGCCGATTGGCGATGCAAGCCACGCATCACATCGATCAGTTTCCATGCTCACCCGGCGGACTGTGAAGGCCATTGAGCCCTGATCTGCATAAAAGCATAGAGACGTCGCTGCGCCAGTAGGTTGGCCGCGTATTATAGTACGTAGCGCCACAATACGCGATTGCCTCCTATCCTGCGGATGGACATTCGCAGGGTGTTCGGCGCCAACGTCCGTGTCTATCGACTGGCAGCGAGCCTCAGCCAGGAGGCGCTAGCCGCTCGCATGGGCGTGGACCGGGCGTATGTCAGTGCGATCGAGCGAGGGGTGCAGAACGTCACTCTGCTGACGATCTGGCAAACCGCACAGTCTTTGGGAGTGCGTCCCGCTGACCTGCTGGTGGAACCGGTTCAAAGCCAAGGACGTGACCGCAAGGGATCGTGACCGTCAGGGATGACGCCCTTCCCTCGCTTCAACAAGGGCGGCTTCGTGCGGTCGCCACTCGTCCCAATTGGTCGCATTGAGCTTCTCCGGCGAAGCCGGATGCGCACCGTCCCTTCAGCCCGCGAAGCCCGAAAGAAAAAGAACGATCGACGGCTGACAGGCCGCTCGAGCTTAGAAAAGCCCCGCCCGGCGGACCGGGCGGGGTCTCGGAGCCTCGGCTCAGTCGCCGTTCTTCTTGCGGCTGCGCGACCAGATCAGGCTGAAGCCCTCGCCCTCCTCGTTGTCGAACAGGTTGGCGAAGATCAGGGCATTGAAGCTTCATGCTCATGTGTCGCAATTGCGAACGATTTTCATTTGGAGTAGTTGAACTTCTGCGCTGCCGATGTGGGGAGCTTGCGGGGTGTCGGATAGTACGGCCATTTTCATGGGCAATCGCCGCGCCCTGATCGAGTACGCGGCGAGCTTGGTCGGCTCACGCCCTCTAGCTGAGGATCTCGTCCAGGAAGCGTGGCTGCGGTTCGACGAAGCTGAACGCAAGCAGTTCGTCCGGGAGCCGCTCAATTATCTCTATCGTATTGTGAAAAATTTGGCGCTCGATCGGCGTCGTCGTTCTGTACGAGAAGGCAGGATTTTCGCCGAGATCAGGGTCGAAGATGCGGCCGAGATCACGACCAGCGGCCCAATATCACCTGAAATAGAAGCACTTTTTCGAGACGAGTTGCGCGAGCTCACCGTTGCGCTAGACGCACTTCCGAAACGCACACGGATCGCTTTCAAAATGCACCGCCTGGGCGGTGCTCGCCTGCACGAAATAGCGTCGTTTCTTGGCGTCTCAGTCACCACGGCGCAGGTTATGGTTAATGACGCCGCGGAGCATTGCAGGAGACACCTAGGCTGGTCGGACGAACCAATTTAAGAAAAGTAAGTCGTTCGGACGTCGGATAACAATGAGGGGGGAGGGCGCCGCGGTAACCCAACCTCGTGCAGGGAGCAGATGGATTTGCGGACCGACCATTCGAACGTGCCTCCATCTCGGCAAGCCGATCTCTGGTGGTGTGCCCGTCTTGAAGCGCCGGACGATGCTGAGTTGCACCGAAAGATCCTTGTGTGGCGGCAAGCCAGCCCCGGAAACGAGGCCGCTTGGCAACGCGTCGAACGCCTTAATCAACTGACGGCGAAGGTTGTCACTGAAGAAGACGAAGAATGGCAGACGTGGCTCGCAAGCAGGAGGACGGCGGCATCCGGAACAAACTTGATCGCGGCGCGCATTCCGCGCCGTCGGTCGCCAGTTCGCCGGCACAGTCGATGGCTGGCCGCTGCCACAGGTCTTGCAATCGCTGCTGTTGTTGCATTCTTGGGATTGCCGGCCGTTCTGCTGCACATGCAGGCCGACTACACGACATCCACAGCTGAGCTGCGGACGATCGATCTGGAAGATGGCACGACGGTAACGCTCGCTGCCGCAAGCGCGGTTGCTGTTTCCTATACCTCCACCGAGCGTCGACTCTCGCTGCTTGAAGGTGAGGCACTGTTCCAGGTCAAACGTGACCCTGATCGGCCTTTCCGGGTGTTCACAGGCGAGGTACGCACAACGGTATTGGGGACTGTTTTCGATGTGCGTCGTGCCGGAAAAGACGTGACGGTCGGTGTTCAAGAGGGCGTTGTGGACGTCAGCGTGGCCTTTGGGGGACAGTGGCCGGCCGGGGGTGAGCGACTTGAAGCAGGGGATACCATTAGTGTCGATTCTGCCGGTACTACTCGCCGCGGCGCCATCTCGCCTTCTCTGGTGGGAGCGTGGCGCCAAGGCCAGCTACTCGCGCAATATGTGACGCTGCGTGATGCTGTCGATCAGCTTCGCCGGAGCTTTAAGGGGAGCATTATCCTCACCGACGCCTCCCTCGGCGATCTCCGCATCACCGGCGCTTACACGCTGGGTGATCCCGAGGCGGCCTTGCGGGCCATTGCGCGGGCGCACGGAGCTGTCGTCCGTCGCGTTACGCCGTGGATTCTGATGATCTCGGCCTCATAAGGCCAAAATAAATCTTCGCGGAAGCCGTATTTTTCGAACGCTCCGTCGTCGGAACGTCCGGGGAGTAGCAACGCGACGTCCAGCCGGGCGAGCTGCCGCAAATCGTGCCTGCTCCGTGTGATGGAGTGAGTAATGAAGATTCGCGGCGGCGCGCGGCGCATTGGCGTGTCAGTAATGGCCTCGGCACTGGTGGCTGGCGGCTTGACCGTCTCAAGTGAAGAAGTCCGTGCGCAGGATGTGAGTGTCACTGAGACTGCCCAGGCGACGACACGGTCGTTCAACATTCCGCCTCAACCGCTAGCCAGTGCGTTGCCGCTATTCGGACAGCAATCAGGGCGCCAGATCACTTCCGATGGGAATGCGGTCCAGGGCGCGACGACGTCCGGCGTTCAGGGAACGATGACGGTAGAGGAAGCCCTGAGGCGACTACTAGCGGGCACTGGAATGACCTACAGTGTTGGAGCCGGAGCGGTCATCTCCGTCCAGCGGGTCGGGCCGACGGGCTCGAACGCGTTAACGCTCGACCCGGTACAAGTGCAGGGAGTGCTGGTTCCTTCCCAAGCCCAAATCGGGCAGCCCGCCAAGCCTTATGCAGGTGGACAAGTCGACAGAAACAACCGGGTCGGTGTGCTCGGGAACCGCGACTACATGGACACGCCGTTCAGCATTTCCACTTACACCGAACAGACGATCCAGAACCAGCAAGCAACCACCTTGACGGACGTTCTGGCAGTCGATCCGACAATTCGTCCCGGATACTCCCAAGGCACGAACGATGATCGCATGTTCATTCGGGGCTTCAACGTAACGCCGCAAGATCTCGGCTTCAACGGCCTCTATGGTCTCTTCATCAACTCAGTAGGCGTCGCGGGAATTGACCGCGTCGAAGTCTTTCGTGGCCCGACGGCGCTGCTCAATGGCATGACGCCTCGTGGCGCGATCGGCGGCACGGTGAACCTCGTTTCCAAGCGAGCGCCCGACGCAGGCATCACCGAGATAACGGCGCGCTATGCATCGGCCGGTCAGGTCGGAGGTCAGGCCGATGTCGGACGCAGATTCGGACCGGACAAGGAACTCGGCATCCGAATCAATGGCGCCTATCTCGGCGGCAACTCGGAAGTCTTGAACAATCCCGACGGGCTCCTCGATCTTACCTTGGGAATGGACTTCCGAAGCCCGGACACGCGTCTGGCTGTCGATATCGGCTATCTCGATCGCACGCTCAATGGTTCACGCTGGGGTGCGACTATTGCAGCCGGAATCCCAGTGCCTGCCGCGCCGAGCTCGTACGGTAACTTCTATCAGCCTGCATCATTCTCGAGGCAGAATAACCTCTTTGGAATGCTGCAATTCGAGCACGATATCGCGCCAAATCTCATGGCTTACCTGAAGATCGGTGGTCAACGCAGCAACTCGAACAACTTCGTCACCAATAATACGATTGTGAATACCGGCGGTGTGCTGAATTCAAGTATGACCCGCAACATCTTCTTCAACGAGACGATATCGGCGGATCTCGGCGTGCGGTCGAAATTCGAAACGGGACCGGTGAAGCATGAGTTGGCGATCAACGGAACATATCTTCTGAATCAGTTCGGCTTCCGTAATACCGCCGTGGGAGCCGCCTTCGCTTCGAATATCTACACGCCGACCTACAACAACTTCGTCATTCCCGCGATTGCGGACATGGCACCCGCCACGACGTCGTTGAACCTGACGAGGAGCATCGGCTTGGTCGATGCGATGTCCTTTTGGGATGACAAGATCCAGCTCATCGGCGGTGTGAGATACGGACGGATCGAGGTTTCCAACTACAACGGCGTAACCGGCCAGATGACGACTGCAACGCCGGGTTACGACATGGGCGCGGTAACGCCCTCTGTAAGCTTGGTCCTCCGCCCTTGGCATAATATCGCTTTCTATGGAAACTACATTGAGGCGCTCGAGCAAGGCGGCGTCGTTGCTGCGCCTTTCGCCAACGCTGGCACGATCTTTGCGCCGTACGTCTCTCGGCAGTTCGAGGTAGGTGTGAAAGCGGACTTTGGGGTGATTGGGGGAAGTCTTAGCGCCTTCCAGATCACCAGGCCGAGCGTCGTCACGAATGTGGCCGCCAACACTCAAGGCGTCGACGGCCAGCAGCGCAATCAAGGTCTGGAGTTCCTGGTGTTCGGTGAGCCGCTGCCGGGCGTGAAGCCGTTGGGCGGGTTCACGGTGCTGAACGGCATTCAGACAGCAACTGCCAATGGCATCAACAACGGCAAATATGCGGTTGGCGTACCGACCTTCCAGGCAAACCTTGGTGTCGATTGGGCCACACCGTTCTGGAAGGGATTTCAGATCGGCGGCCGTGTGATCTACACGGGGCCGACTTATGCAGATGCCGCGAATCTGCAGCCGGTGCCAGCATGGACGCGTTTTGACATGAGCGCGCAATACACATTCGAGCGCGCGGATGGGAAGCCTATTTCAATACGGGCCAACATCTTCAACGTCGGAAATGCGAACTACTGGATCATGAATCAGTTCCTCTCGAACTCAAATCCGCGGACGTTCATGCTATCGCTGAGCGCGGAATTCTAGATCGATGCGATGACTGGCTTTGTGCGGGTTAGGATAATTGCTCGTGTAGTGGCCGTCGTGCTGGGGGGATACGGCGCGACGGCCAGTGTCATTGCAGGAAGTACTATCTTGCTTCCCATGGTTTCGGCCTTGCCTCGGGCCGAGGCTTACGTCCTCGCGACAATGCTGGGTTTCGTTCTCTACCTCGTGCTCGGATTATGGGCCGCGGTCGCGCCCAATCTTTTGAAGGTCTGGTTTGTGCTGGGAGGCCTCAGCGCCTTCGGGTTTGCCGCCGCATGGTTGAAGGGCTGAAATGAGCTTTTCCCTGCGAGACTCGATGAATGAGGCGCATACTTGGATCGGCGTGATTGCTTGTGCACTTTTGTTTGCAATCTTCTGGATGGGAACGCTCTCCGTTTTCGACCGGGAAATCGACCGATGGATGATGCCGGTGACGAGGCTTCCGGCTTTCGATGCTCCACAATCCTTGGAGCCCTTGCGAGAGCCGATGAGGCGCGAAATCGCTGGCAAGAGCGCAGGGTGGGGAATGATGCTCCCGAGCGCGCGAGAGCCTTTCATCAAGGCCTACTACCGGCTGGGGCCAGGCATATTCCGGTACAAATATTTTCATCCCCAAACGCTGGCCGAGATTTCGGATCCGGGTACTTTGGCCGGGACGCAGTTCATCTTTCCGTTTCACTACAGCCTGCATCTCAAGGCCTATCAGATTGGACCATGGCTGGTCGGTCTCGCCGGAATGGCGATGATGGCGCTTTGCGTGTCAGGTGTGTTCATTCATCGGAAGATATTCGCTGAATTCTTTGTGCTGAGGCCTAGGAAGAAACCTCGCCTCATTCAGGATATTCACAATGCTTCCGGCGTTCTTGGCATTCCCTTTCACTTCATGATTTCGCTCTCAGGGCTGATAATCTTTTTTGCCGTCTATTTTCCGTGGAGCTGGCAGCCGGCATTCGATGGGAACCGGGCTGCGTTCAATCGTGAACTCTATGGTGGGTTCTCGCGTGCCAAGGTGGGAACGCAGGCTGAACTGCTGAAGCTGGACGATCTAGTGGCGAGGGCCGCACAGGTCTGGGGAGACAGCCGGCCGGCCCATATCTTCATCTCGAACGCGGGTGATGCGGCGGAAATTGTGGAAGTGACACGTACTGGCGACGCCCAGGTCGCTCAAGTTCGGGACACCATCTATGTTGCCTCCATGACAGGCGATATCTTGCATCGAGCGCAGCCCGCGCCTGTCATGGCAGTGCAACGCTTCATCGCCGGGCTCCACTTCATCCAATTTCGCCACTGGACGTTACGTTGGATCTACTTTGCATTGGGCCTATCCGGGTGCCTGTTGATTGCCACGGGCTTTTTGTCCTGGATCGAGGCGCGCCGAAAGAAGCACGCGCAGCTCGGTCTATCTGGAGTCCGGGTGGTCGAGGCTTTGGCTGTAGGGTCAGTTACGGGTCTCATCGTGGCGACGCTTTCGTTCCTGATCGCCAACCGCGTCCTGCCTATCGGCACCTACTGGAGTGGCTTGGACAGGGCGACGATTGAGACTTGGATATTCTTTTTCAGCTGGGTGAGCTGCTTCGTATTCGCTTGGCAACGACCTAGGAATGCCTGGATCAATCAAAGCCGAACAGCCGCGGCACTTGCGATCGTCGCTGCCAGTCTGAATTGGATGACGACGGGTGATCACCCGATACGGGCTTTCTCGGAATCCCACCTTTGGGCAGTCGGCGGGATCGACGTCATGTTGATCCTGTTTGCTGTGGTTACTCTGGTCGCTTTTCGTAAGGTTACGCAAGCGCGAGCGAACATCGTCTGAGCCGATAAGCGCGCTCCGCTGCCCCATATCGCCACCAATGTTGCTGAGCAACACGCTTTGCGGCGATATGTATGTTGCGGCGCGGAATCAGAAAATACTTACATGTTCCAAATTGGTCCTTCTTCCCGGCTGACGCGGAGGCTCCCGTTGTAAGGCCGGCGTGCTTTTATAAAGGTGCATCGGAAACAACCACTCGACAATCGGGCCCCCGGAGAAAGCGCGCCGAAAGCGCCCGGTAAGCCGGTCCTAAAGGCGATTTGTGCCCCGCATGGTGGCTGTTTTATGCGAAGAAAGCCCTGGGAAACGGCCCTTTCTCCAGGGCCAATGGCCCCGGAGAGAAGGTTCGCAGACTTGATGGCGGAGGGGCGCCTCCTCGCAGTGGGTCCCTGAGGGCTACGATCGTTTTGCGCGCCGCGCCGAGGGGCACTCGGCGTCTTCAGCGTTCCCCACCGCGTTGGCTGAAACTCTGAAGTATGCCCGGCACTTGACTTGCGAGGTCCCGAGCCCGGTATCCAATCAGGCCTTCGCTTTGCGACAGCCGCCGGCCTGCTGCGGCATGAAGATAGACTCCCCAGAGGCAGGCCGTGAGAGGCGCTGCGCCACGGGCCAGCAGCCCGCCGATAATACCCGCAAGGACATCGCCCGAGCCTGACATGGCCAAGCCTGGTATAGGTGCGCGATATCGGGAGAGGTTTCCATCGGCTGTGGCCACGATGGTTGTTTCTCCCGCTTTAAGGACGAGCGTCACCCCCAGCCGCTCGACGGTGGCCCGGGCAGCTGCGGCCGGATCACCGGCAATGTCATCCTTGTCCATGCCCGACATGCCCGCGAGCTCACCTGCGTGGGGCGTAAGAATGCAATTCCGGGCACGGCCCTCGCGGCGTCGCCGCGCCAGCCCGGCATTGGTCCAAAGCGGCTTCAGGGCAGCGGCATCAAGGAGTACAGGCATATCCTCCCGAGAGGCCAAAGCGATGCCCGCCCACCGGCGTGCCGGCGCATCGGCCATGCCAGGACCGATGACCAGGGCATCTGCTTTTTCAAGCATGCGGTGGTTACCCGCGTTGACTAGGGGCAGGATCCGGGCCTCTGGCAGAGCCATTCCCAGCGAACCGGCATATCGATGCGGAGTGGCGACGGAAAGCTTGCCTGCCCCAGCCCTGAGCGCAGCCTCGGCTGTTAGTAGCGCCGCGCCCGGGACCTCCTCAGAGCCAGCGACAACCAGGATGGAGCCGCGCGCCTCTTTCCCGCCCCCGACAGGCGGCGGCAAAGGATGAGCACGCAGCAGCGCGCGACCGATCGTACGCATTCCTAGACGATCGACGACTTGGGATCCGGCTGATGTGTCACCGGTGTCCCCGCCGCCTCAAGCGGCGCGGTGAAATTGTAGCGCCGGAGCACCATGCGAGCGCCGGCCGAACCGCGCGGTCCCATGGCGTCTTCGCAGCGGTATTCCGTGACGCCGCAATTGGCGATGTCACCCTCCCGGTCGATGGCGAGGATACGGTCCTCGTCGAGATCCTCGAGCAGGTAGCGGAAGCACAGGACGACGACCTGATGGGAAACCACGAGAACGCGCCGACCGGCATAGTGAAGACTGAGCGTATCGAGCGCGCTGCGAAGGCGCAGAATGACATCGGCCCAGCTCTCCCCGCCTGGCGCCCGATGATAGAACTTGCCCAGAAGCTTCCGCTGCTCGGCCTGAGCCGGATGGAGCGCAGCGATACCAAGAGTGGTGAAGCCATCGAGGATCCCGAACTCCTTTTCGCGCAGGCGCTCGTCGACGATCGCCGCAGCAGCGTCAGGGCTCACCCCTCCCTCGGCACGGATCAGGTCCGCCGTACCGCGGGCTCGCCGGTAAGGAGAGACCAGGGTCACGTCGGGCTTCTCGTCGTCCGAAAGGTTAGCCATCCAGCGTCCCAGCGCGCGTGATTGCTCCTCTCCCAGGGTGCTGAGCGGAACGTCGGCGTCTCGTACATCGAGTGAGATACGCTGGGCTTTGGCCGCATGGGCGGCGTCCCGTGCGACATTCCCGGCGCTTTGTCCGTGACGGACAAGCCAGAGGCTTGCGGGCCAATTGATCGGCACGGGTTCAATCCTTTGTTGACCGGTTGGCAGCATCAACGGCGCACAAGGTCAGCCGTTGCTGATCGAACCTCTTCGGCTTTAGATCAGCACTATCATCGCTATGGAGGCAACCCCCATCACGACGAAAGTTGTCCAACCCAGCAGGCGCTGCCAGCCAGCAATGACGAAGCGGCCCATGATGTCCTTGCGCGCGCCCACCAGCAGCATCGCGGCGATGATGGGTACGACGATCACACCGTTGAGCACGGCCGACCAGATGAGCGCCTGGATGGGATCGATCGGCAGGAACAGCATGCCCAGCCCCGCGCCGATGGCGGCAGCGATGATGGCATAGAAACGGGGCGCGTCGCGCCACGCACATTCCAAGCCCGTCTTACACCCCCAGACCTCGCCTATGGCATAGGCCGCCGATCCGGCCAGGACGGGAACGGCCAGCAGCCCCGTGCCGATGAGACCCAGGCTGAACAACAGGAAGGCGAGCTCGCCCGCGACCGGCTTCAGCGCCTCCGCCGCCTGTTCGGTGCTTTCAATATTCGTCTTGCCCGCGACGTGCAGCGTCGCGGCCGTAGTCAGCATAATAAAGAAGGCCACCAGGTTTGACACCGCCATCCCCAGCGTCGTTTCCCAGTTGATTCGCGGCAGCTCGACCTCCGCCTGCTCCGGTGCCTTCTTTAGTGGCTGTGCCTCAGGATCGGCCTTCTCGTCCTCCACCTCTTGCGCGCTTTGCCAGAAGAAGAGGAACGGGCTGATGGTGGTACCCAGGAGCGCCACGATCAGCATGAGCGTGTCATGATCGAACGTGAACCGCGGCACCAACGCGCCCTCTGCCACCGCCTTCCAGTCGAGTTGGGCGCTGAAGACCACGCCCACGTAGGCAAACAACGAGAGTGTCAGCCAGCGCAGGAAGGCCACATAACGGCTGTAGGGAATGAATACGATGGTGAGCAGGGAAATCGCCGCTGCAGCCAGGGCGTAGACCTGCCGATTCCACGGGACGAGCATGTCCACGGCCGCGCCCATCGCCGCCAGGTCGGCCCCGATGTTGACTGCGTTGGCGACGAACAGTAGCAGGACTGCCACCAGCACGACGGGTCGAGGAAAGGCACGGCACATGTTGGCCGCAAGCCCCCGGCCGGTGACGCGGCCGATCCTGGCGCTGACGGACTGAACTCCGACCATCAGCGGCAGGGTTAGGACCACCGTCCATAGGAGCCCGAAGCCGGCCTGGGCCCCCGCCTGAGAATATGTTGCTATTCCGCTCGGATCGTCATCGGCCGCGCCCGTTATGACGCCGGGACCAAGACGCTGCAGCAGGCTCTTCTGAGATTTCATCTTCCAACCGATGCGAACAGAAGGATCGGGTCCGAGCCGGTGATAGCGCTTAAGCCTAGGGCGCCTCAGGCCTTGGGAATGCGAATCTTCTGGCCCGGGAAGATCAGGTTTGCGTCCTTGATGACCTCGCGGTTGGCTTCAAATATCGCGGGATACTTGTTGGCATCGCCGTAGAACTGCTTGGCAATGGCCGAGAGCGTATCTCCCGATTTGATGACGTAGTATTGCGTGCCATCCTCGACGGCGGGTGCGCCAGCGACTTTGACCTCACCCACGCCCATGACGTTGCCCGCGATCAGGATCGCCTTCTGCAGCGCTTCGGCCGATCCACTGCCGCTTAACTCGACTTTTCCGTTCTCGAACTTGACGCCCAAGTCCTTCACGCCGGGATTGTCTTTCTCAATCTCGGCCTTAATCTTCGTCCCGGCATCGGAGTCATTCTCTCCAAAGAGCTTCTTGCCGATGGTCTTCACAAAATCGAACAGTCCGCTCATGGCATACTCCTCACTGAAAGGGTCCTGTGAACGAGTCTTCGGGAAAGACGTTGCCGAGCGCCTGTCGGACATCGCGACAAGTGGACGTGTCGAGAACCCGGGGTCTGTAACCGGAAGCTGGACACTCAAGCGCTAAAGCTCACGTTCGATTGAGAAACGGTAGTTCTCTTTGTGGTGCGCGCAAGAGCGTCGATGCCTAGGACTTTTTGATATCGGCTTGGTCCCGCGTCGCCACCGGCAAATCGAACTTCTTGCCTGCTCGCCGCGCCGTCATTGTTCCTTTGAAAATGTCGGGCGCGACGCCGATTGCAGCCGCGGCGGCATCAGCAAAGGCGGTCGCGTCCTGCTCGGAGTCGAAGGCCAAGCAGACGATATCATGATCGACCACCTTCTCTCCCAGGGGCACGGCGGGCTCCTCCGTTTCAGCAAGTGCATGAGCCGTTCTGCGGTCCTCAAAGCGGCCGCGATGCGCTCTGCCGACGTCAACGACCCTCGCCGTATTGATCTTGTTGACTAGGACAGTGAGCTCAATCTTATCCATGTTCGTCCTCATGCGTTCTACAAGGCGAAGCGTTCATCGACCTGCGCAGGGATCACGGGCGTCCATCGCTCAAACACGAAAATCAGGACGTGACTGTCCTAAACGCCATCGCCGTTCTTCGGGTTGCGGGGATGACCGAGCGGGCTAAAGCCCGTCCCCTGGGAAGAGGAACTTTCCCGCCCGGCCGTCCCCCTCGTCGAACAGGTTGGCGGAGATAGAGCGTTGAAGCTCGGATCGTCGAGCTTGGCGCGGCCCTCCCGCGCTTGACCTTAGTGATCGCCCCAGCAACTCGATGTCCCGTGGACAGTTAGAGGAGGACCGCGCTGCCCTGCTCTCACCCTTGGAGGAAAATCGTGAAAGGATCTGCCACCCAAGAACGTCCCGGCGAGCCCAAGTCAGTACAGCATCACGATCGCAAGCCTGCGCCCCAGGAGGGCGAGCGGAACAGCCAGCAAGACGGGGAAAGCAAGCAGAATCCCAATGAGGCGCCCAACCAAGACCAGCTGGCGGGGTAATCCGGCGCCCTGTGGATCCAAGAATCCCCTTCGACCTGCGCGCACACCGGCGCTTCGGCGCGCTCCATACGCTCGACCCGCGTCCCGCCGTCAATTGCGAGCCCCGGGGCTGTAGACCTGGGACCGCGTGCGGTGTGAGCTGCTCGCACCGACGACGTCATCGGCGACTTATGCGAACGTTTTCTTAACTGCGGATTCAAAAGGCACACGGGCTTATGAAAGCTAGCGGGCTATTTCGTTCGCGAGGTGCCTTCCCGTAGCGCTTTCCGCCGCACGGGCAATCGCCTCCGGCACCCCCGCCACCACGACACGCCCACCGTCTTCCCCCGCACCGGGCCCTATATCGATCACCCAGTCGCTCCCGGCCACCACACCCATGTCGTGCTCGACCACGACCACGCTGTTGCCTGCCGCGACCAGCGACTGCAGCTGCAGGACCAGCCGCTCTACATCGACTGGATGCAGGCCGGTCGTCGGCTCGTCTAGGACGTAGAGCGTGCGACCGCGCTGCGACCGCTGCAGCTCGGTGGCGAGCTTGATGCGCTGCGCCTCGCCGCCCGACAGCTCGGTGGCGGGCTGGCCTAGGCGGAGGTAGCCCAGCCCGACGTTGCGCAGCGTCTCCAAGGAATGGCTGAGCGCCCTTTCGCCGTGGAAGAAGGCATGCGCCGCATCGACCGTCATGCTCAGCACGTCGGCGATCGACTGATTGCCAAGTTTGATCTCCAGCGTCTTCTCGTTGTAGCGCGCGCCGTGGCAGGCCGGGCAAGGCGCGTAGACGCTGGGCAGGAAGAGCAGCTCGACGAACACGAAGCCCTCGCCCTCGCATTTCGGGCAGCGCCCCTTGGCGACGTTGAACGAGAAGCGCCCGGCGTCGTACCTTCGCGCTTTGGCCTGCGGCGAGGCTGCGAATAGCCGCCGCACATGGTCGAACAGGCCGGTATAGGTCGCGAGGTTGGAGCGCGGCGTGCGCCCGATCGGCTTCTGATCAACCACCACCAGTCGCGCAATCCGGTCGAGCCCGTTGCCGGGCTCATCGACGATCTCGCCCGCCAGCGTGGCGACCGGCGCATCGTGCAATGTGTCGCTCGGCGTATCGCCTTCCTCTCCGCCCGGCAGCGCATGGCCCAGCCGCTCAGCCACCGCCTCCACCAGGAACTGGCTAACCAGTGTTGATTTCCCTGAACCGGAGACGCCGGTCACGCTGACCAGCACGCCGAGCGGAATGTCGACATCGAGTCCCTCGAGGTTGTTGCGCGTGACGCCGCGCAGCTTCAGCCAGCCGACCGGCTTGCGGGGGGGCTGGCGGTCGAGCGGCGCGTCAGGAAAGAGATGCTGGCCGGTGCGCGAGATCGCTACTTGGCGGAGCCCCTCAGGCGGACCGCTGTAGAGGACCAGCCCGCCCTGGTCGCCGGGACCCGGCCCAACATCGACAATCCAGTCGGCGGCGCGCACCACGTCGAGCTCATGCTCGACGACGAACAGCGAGTTACCGCTGTCCTTCAACCGGCGCAGCGCGCGCAGCAGTGCCTCGGTGTCGGCAGGGTGCAGCCCGGCCGATGGCTCGTCGAGCACATAGACGACCCCGAACAGGTTAGAATGGACCTGTGTTGCCAGCCTGAGCCGCTGCAGTTCGCCTGGCGACAAAGTGGGCGTGCTGCGGTCGAGCGAGAGATAGCCCAACCCGAGATCGAGTAGCACGTCGAGGCGCGTCGCGAGATCGCGGGTGATGCGCTGGATGACGATCGTCTTCTCGGGTGCGTCTTCGTGTGACGTGCCGGAGTCCTTTGCCGCCCCGGCGAACGGCCCCACCAGCGCGGCCAGTCGCTTCAGCGGCAGCCGCGACAGTTCGGCGATGTCGAGGCCGGCGAAGGTGACTGACAGCGATTCGCGCCGCAGCCGCTTGCCGTGGCACTCCGGACAATCGGCACCCAGCATGTACCGCGCGACGCGCTTCTTCATCAGCGCGCTCTGGGTGTTGGCGAAGGTCTGCAGCACGTACCGGCGCGCGCCCGTGAAGGTGCCCTGATACGACGGCTCCGCCTTATTCATCAGCGCGCGCTTCGTCTCGGCCGGCGTAAAACCGGCATAGACCGGCACGGTGGGGGTCTCCTCGGTGAATAGGATCCAATCGCGGTCCTTCTTCGGCAGGTCGCGCCACGGCGTGTCGACGTCGAAGCCCAGCGACACCAGGATGTCGCGTAAATTCTGGCCGTGCCACGCCGGAGGCCAGGACGCGATGGCGCGCTCGCGGATGGTGAGCGAAGGATCGGGTACCATCGTGCGCTCGGTGACCTCGTAGACGCGGCCCAGTCCATGGCAGGTCGGGCAGGCGCCCTCGGCCGTGTTGGGCGAGAACGACTCCGCGTAGAGCAGCTTCTGCCTGGGCGGATAGTCGCCGGCCCGCGAGTAGAGCATACGCAGCAGGTTCGACAGGGTCGTGACGCTGCCCACCGAGGACCGCGTGGTCGGCGTGCCGCGCTGCTGCTGCAGGGCCACTGCCGGCGGCAGCCCGTCGATCGCATCGACCTCGGGCACCGCCATCTGGTGAAACAGACGGCGCGCGTAGGGAGACACCGATTCGAGGTAGCGCCGCTGCGCCTCGGCGTAGAGTGTGCCGAAGGCCAGCGACGACTTGCCCGAGCCCGATACTCCCGTGAACACCACCAGCTTGTCGCGCGGCAGCTCGAGGTCGACGTTCTTGAGATTGTGGACGCGGGCGCCCCGGACCCGGACGAAGCCCGCGCGGCCCTCGGGCAATGGGGTCTTACGGGTGCAATCGAGGTCGGAGCCGTCCATCCCCGAAAACGCCCCGCTTCCAGGGCGGTTGCCGGGGCGATCATCCGCGCCTCCAGCATATCTACCGCTCGAGGAAACCATTCCTTCGAGTGGGCGGTTAGCACAGCACAATCCATCAGCGAGAAAATCAATGACCAAGGATCAGGACCGCCGATCACTCGTTACCGGCTTGGGTGCCGGGCTTGCCGTCATGGCCTCTGCGCCAATTCTGGAAAGCCGCCCCGCCGCAGCGCAAACGCCCAAAGAGGAGCCGCCTAAGGAGCCGGTCGCCGGCCTGACCGATCCCCGCTCCCGCCATCCCAAGCCGCCATTTGAGGCACAGTCGCAGCCCTGGCCGGGTCTGGCCTCAAAGATGAATCCGAGGCCGGATCATGGCGAGCAATCCTACAAGGGCTCGGGTCGCCTGGCCGGCCGAAAAGCGCTCATCACCGGCGGCGATTCCGGCATGGGCCGCGCCGCTGCGATCGCCTACGCCCGCGAGGGCGCCGATGTGATCATCAACTACCTTCCGGCCGAAGAAGAGGATGCGCAGGAAGTCTTGGCGCTCATCAAGGGCGCTGGCCGGAAAGGTCGGGGAATCGCGGGCGATCTGCGGGAAGAGGCATTCTGCAAGGATCTCGTCGACAAAGCGGCCCACGAGCTGAACGGCCTCGATATCGTGGTCAACAACGCGGGGCGTCAGCAGACCCGGGCGTCGATCCTGGATATGACATCGGAGGATTTCGACGCCACGATCAAGACCAACATCTATGCGCCCTTCTGGATCAGCAGGGCGGCCCTGCCGCATCTCAAACCCGGCTCGGTCATCATCTACACCGCGTCGGTCCAGGCCTACGATCCGTCCGAAGACTTGCACGACTACGCCCAGACCAAAGCCGCCAACATGAATGCCGTCAAATCCCTGGCCAAGCAGCTCGGTCCCAAGGGCATCCGGGTGAATGGCGTGGCGCCGGGTCCGGTCTGGACACCGTTGCAGGTGAGCGGCGGCGCCACGCAGGAGAAACTCAAGAAGTTCGGTGGCGACACTGTCTTTGGCCGGCCGGGTCAGCCCGCGGAGCTCGCTTCGATCTACGTCCAGCTCGCCATGAGCGACGCAAGTTTTGCAACAGGGCAGATCTACGGCGCCGCCGGCGGTCACGGCCAACCGTAGGCTAATGCTGGCCAAAGCCCCCGCCCGGCGGACCGGGCGGGGCCTCGGGAGCCTGGGCTTACTCGCCGTTCTTCTTACGGCTGCGTGACCAGATCAGGCTGAAGCCCTCGCCGTCCTCGTCGTCGAACAGGTTGGCGAAGATCGGGGCGTTGAAGCTCGGATCGTCGAGCTTGAGCGAGAGGTAGTCGCGGCCCTCGTTGGAGCGCTTCGACCAGGCGGCCCCGATCTCGGCCCGGCCGACGAACACCCGGTGGCTCGGCGCGTTGTCGTTGGACCGGTTGGCCTCGGGGACGATGCGCACGCCCCTGGCCTGGACGCTCAGCGTCACGATCTCGCCCTGGTACTCGTTGCCGGACTTCTTGAAGGAACCGATGTTGGCCATGTGACTTCTCCTGTGCTGTTTCGAGCCCCGCGACCATCGCGGCCTCGATGGCGATCTGCAGGCCGGAGGCGATCGACGCCGCACCCTTCACGGGCCGGAGCAGAGCGGAGGATGGCGGCGGGGCGACTTTCTTGCCGCGCGAGGAATGGGCGAAGCCCAGGGGAAGAAAGTCGAACCGCCGCCGTTGCGGCTCAGTCGATCGAGGCGCAGCCGTCCTCTGGCCAGATCAGCCCAAAGAGAGGCCGTGGTCGCGCGCCGAACAGCTCCTCGGGAGAAGTCGGTACCAACCTGAGGTCCTGCGCAAGAGGACCGGCATACCGGGCGAAGATACAGCGGCCAGAGCGTAGAAAAAGGACGGCATCGTCTCACCCCACCCGGTCGTCGATAGAGCATCTCACTGCACTCTGTCGGCTCGCCATAGGGGCGCCTTCTCGAAGTGGTCACGGGGGCTGCGACCGCCTGCCGGGTCCAGGCGGCGTTCACCGCCTGATCTTTGCCAACCTGTCCGATGAGGAAGACGAAGAAGCGTCAGCGGCCCTGGTCGTGCAGCCGCTCGCTGGCAGGCGAGCAAACGCTCACCGTGCCCTGCCCCTCCGGCGGCGTGGCCAACAGTGCCAGTCGCGAGAAAGCCGTACAGCCGGAGACAACGGCGCCGATTACGGCGAATGCCGCCTGCCATACGCTGCCGGGCATGCTGAGGCCTGCCAAAGCAAACGACACCTGATAGCCGGCGATGGCAGCCGGGACGGCATAGACCAGACCGACAATAGCGCGGAGCGGCATGCGCGTGGCCGCGAAAACGAACTGTCCAAGCGCCAAGATCGTGCCGCCCACCAGCAATCCGACAGTGATCGCGCCCACGACGCCGGCCCCACTGTGAAACGCCGCCAACCCCGCGGCGAGCCCGGCGAAGGTGGGAAGCGCATAGATGGCCAACGTGAACAGCAGCCAACAAAAGAAGCCAAGGCCGACGATGCTGAGAACGATACCGGTAGCAAGCATGGTGGATCTCCGTGACCAGGGCCGAACGGTCGCGCCTTCCACCACCACCATGGCGCCGGCGGATCTTATCAGGATTGAACGTGACGGAAGAGAGACTTTGGGTTGCAAAATGAGAGACGCTGGACCTCGATCAACCCGAGGAACGTCATTCCAGCCAAGGGAGGAAAGATGGCGAACCCCCGTCGCAAGATCGACCTGCCGGTCTCCAAGGTCCGGCGCTACCTGGAACCCGGACCGATCGTGCTGGTCACCTCGGCGCATGGCGACCAGCGCAACATCATGACCATGGGCTGGCATACGGTAATGGAGTTCACGCCGTCCCTGGTCGGCTGCGTGATCGCCGGCGGCAATCATAGCTTCGGCCTGATCCGGCGCAGCAAGGAATGCGTCATCAACATTCCGACGACGGCGCTCACAGATCAGGTGGTCGGAGTCGGCAGCACATCCGGGGCAGAGATCAACAAGTTCGAGAAATTTAAGCTGACCCCGCATAAGGCGCACGAGGTCAATGCCCCGCTGATCGCCGAATGCCATGCCAGCTTCGAATGCCGGCTGGCGGATGGCAGCCTCATCTCCAAGTACAACTTCTTCATCTTCGAGGTCGTGAAGGCGCATGTCGCGGCCTCGCCCAAGCATCCCGAGACGCTGCATTACACCGGTGACGGTGTGTTCATGATCGCCGGCAAGGTCATCAGCCGGCGATCGCAGTTCAGACCGGGCATGTTGTAAGAGAACTCGACTCTACAGCAGTCCAAGCGAGCGGAACGAAGCATGAGTACCATGACCGATCACAACATGGTCGTGCAGCTCGATCTCGAGAGCCTTGGCAGCTGCTTTTAACTCCCGCGTCATCTCGATGTCGTCCCGCGACGGCTTTGGATCGCCGGATGGATGATTATGAACAACGATCAAAGCGGAGGCGTTTAGAATTAATGCTCGCTTGATGACCTCCCGCGGGTAGACAGGCGTGTGATTGACGGTGCCCCGCTGCTGCACCTCGTCAGCAATAAGATTGTTCTTGGTATCAAGAAACAGGATTCGGAACTGCTCGACCTGCTCGCCGGCCATTGCAGTCTGCAGGTAAGCGATCAGCGCCTGCCAGTTGGTGAGCACGGGACGCCTGCGCACCTCGGATCTGGCCATGCGGCACGCGATCTCGCGAACAAGCCGAAACGCAGCAATGTCACGACCCGTCAATCCGAAGGCGCGAAGCTGCGCCGCTTCGGCTGCGATGACATGGCCAATGCTCGGAAAGTGCTGCAAGAGAGCAGAAGCTTGTTCACTCCCTTGCGCTGAAGCCAGCAATCCGGCGAGCAGGTCCTGCTCCGCAGTCTCTGCCGACGGCAGAACGGCAAGAGCGCCCTTCATGACGGGACCTTGGCGCCGCGACGCGGATGCAGAAGTCAAAGTTGAAGCAGACATCGATCATGTCCCGGAGAGCAGGAAGGGGCGAGCCGCCGCCCGCTCTCTCTGAAGGCCCGGCGGCTCACCCGCTCCCGGCCTTCCTCTTGCTCTCACCACGTCCGGTTATCACCGCAGACGCAGAAAAGAGGTGGCGCTCACGCGCCACCCAAACCGAACCGCCACACGGGAATGCCGAGCTTGCGCGCCTTGTCGGCCAGGTTTTCCTGGATGCCCGACCCCGGGAATACGATGACGCCGATCGGCAGGATTTCCAGGATATGGTCATTGCGCTTGAACGGTGCGGCCTTGGCGTGACGGGTCCAGTCCGGCTTGAACGGAACGTGCGTCACCTTGCGGCTGTCGGCCCAGCGGGCAGCGATGCGTTCGGCGCCGGTCGGCGAACCACCGTGCAGCAGCACCATGTCGGGATGCTTGGCGCGGACCTTGTCGAGCGTGCTCCAGATGAGCGGGTGGTCGTTGAAGTCGGCCCCACCCGTGAAGGCGATCTTCGGTCCGGCCGGCACCAGCAGCTCAGTCTCGGCGCGACGACGAGCGGCCAGGAACTCGCGGCTGTCGATCATCGCGGCGGTGAGAGCCCGGTGGTTGACCATAGAGCCGGTGCGTGGCCGCCAGGTCGAACCGGTATGGACCTCGAAGCGGTCGGCAGCCTGGTCGCGGAAGAGCTCCAGTGCATTGCGGCGCTCGATGAGGGTCAGGCCCTCGGCGACGAGACGCTCCAGCTCGACAGAGCGGATTTCAGAGCCGTTCTGCTCCTTCTGGCTACGCCGCTGCGCCTGCTCATTGCCGTCGAGCTCGCGTTCGATCCGGTCGACGCCGCGATGGAACAGGTTGACTGTAGACCACAGCAGGTCCTCGAGATCGGGCTCGAGACGGGTGTCGGCGAGGGTCGAGACCAGCGCATCGAAGATGTCGACGACGGCGCCGGCGATGATGTTGCCTTCCGGCAGGGGGCGGGGATCGGGCTCGTCCTGGAAGGGACGGTGGCCATGCAGCTGCAGCTCTGCGAGGACGTGATCGGTTGGGGATGACGCGTGCACGGGCTCGAAATCAGGATCGTCGTTGGTCGCCATGATGCTGTCCTTTGTCGGATCGACCGCGCCCATCGCGGCCTTCGTGGGCGTCGACAGACGGCGGGCGGTCCGGGCTCGCACCCGTTTGCGGCCGAAGCGCAGCGGAGGACGGCGGGCCGAGGCTTTCTTGCCTCGCGAGGAATGCCGGCGCAGCCGGCAGGGGAGGAAAGCGGAAGGACCGCCGTTGCGGGACCGGGCTGCCTGCCGTCCGATCGCCCCTCTAGAAGGCCGGGGCGCGCTCCGGTCCGATCCGAAGGGCAGCAGAGCGACCGATGATGAAGAGCTTCACGTGCCCGTGCTCATCCCCTCACGGGCCAAAGCGAGGAAACGCACCACGTCCGGCGGGGCGAGCTGCCGGCACACTGATGCCCGGAGCCCTTCAATGCCCAGGCGGCGGAGATCATCATTGAAGTCGTCGAAGCAGGGCGACAGGACGAACGGCTCGATCCCGGCGGCCTCCGCACGGGTGCACAGGCTGGCCGTCGCGGCGTCGCCGGCCGGGTCGGTATCGCGAGCGACATAGAGACGGCGCAGGGTCGGTGAAAGCAACAAGGCGGCGAGATGGTTGGCCGAGAGCGCGGCGACCATCGGCAAAGTCGGCAGGATCATGCGCAGGGACAGCATGGTCTCGATCCCTTCTCCGGCGGCCATCACGTCGTGGGCCCCGCCGAAGCGGACACCGTGCCCAAGAAGATGGCCCATGGCCCGTCGCGGGGAAGCGATCGGCGCCTTGTCGTGGCCTGACGGATCGAGCCAGGTACGGTGGGCGCCGGTGATCGTGCCACCCAGATCGGTGACAGCGGCGATCAGGGCCGGCCAGGTCTCGGTCGGGCTGTCCTCGTCGGCCCGGTAGTAGCAGCGCGGATGAAAGCGCAGCGGATCGCCGTGAGGTAGGGTCGTAATTCTGCGGCCGTGCAGATAAGCCTGCGCCACGGTGCCGCCTATCGGCCGAGACATCGCATAGAGACGCCGCGCAGATTCGGGCGAACCTCGCGGCGCCGGAATCCGACCCTGCAGCGGTGGGAGCGGGTCCGGTGGCAAGGCCAGGAACGCGCGTGCCTCATCGAGGATATCGCGCAGGCGATCGAACCCGCGATTGAGAGCGATCAGGTCCAGAAGATCGCCATGCTGTCCCGAGGCGGCATCGGTCCACTTTCCAGCAGCGCCCTTGCCGTGATCCGGTCCGCTCAAACGGACGAACAGGCTGCGGCCCCTGGTGTTGGCGACATCGCCGACCAGCCAGTAGCGGCCCTCGCGACGGCCGTTGGAGAGATAGTGACGACATACCGCCTCGGCGTCGCGCGCGAGGCGGCGAGCCAAATCCGCGGCAGGCGACAACATGGCCGCCCCTCACGCCGCGGCTCGATCGGCGATTCGCACGATCGGATAGCGGTCCATCAAGGCCGCCAGGATTTCAGGGCCGGCGGCGCCGGTCGGCACGAAGAGACGGAGCTTCCAGGCGATGATCTCGGAGATCAGCCCCATCGCCTTCAGGCGATCGACCATGCCGTCGGTGAAGCCGCAGAGTTCCACACGGAACAGGCCCATCACCTTGGAGCGGCGCACGCTCAGCCCGTCCTGCAGCTTGAGTATGGTCCGACCGTCGAGCACGACGCTCCAGGCACTCGCCGGAGCCATATTGATGGCATCGGCGCTGACGGCTTGCGCCACCCAGGCTGGCGAGACCAGCCGGCCAATGACGCGCTCGCCCGCATCGGATTGCAGGCGGTAGACCCGCATGGATTCGTCCGGCAGGCGCTTCCAGATCGGCAGCAGCAGGCCCGTGACGATATGGAGCTCGTTCTCGGTGAACGAAGGTATCTCGGTGAGCTCCCGGGCCCAGGCCTCGGCAAACCCAGCTCGATCCGATTGTTGCCAGTGCGACTGCTCGAGGGCCGCTACCGAAAGGGCTGTCCGCTCCATCGGACGCACGAGCCGGACGCGGCGCTCGACCTCGCCATCGTCCAGCATGACGCTCGGCGCCGGCACCTGTACCGCCGCCCGGCCCGACTGCGCATTGAGAAGCAGGACCGCGCGAGGATCGTTGGCCCGGTCCAATGCTTCGGCCAGCGAGAGAGGCTGATTGCGCTCCCTGCGGCGGATGGTGAACACCTGCGTCTCGGCGCCGGTCGTTGGATGGACATTCACTACCTGACGCTTCGTCACCGTCAGGCTCTCGGCCGTCAGCGTCTCGACGCCGAAGTCGTAGGTCCCTGAGACCCGCGCTCCTTCGACCTTCGCGCGCAGCAAATCCTCGAACACGCCGAACAGCGTGTTCTGAAGAGCGATGGTGAGCGCCAGCAGCCGATTGAGGAACGTCGTGATCGGCGGCAGCTCCTCCCGCAGGCTGCCGTCTTGGTCGGTCAGACTCAGGCCCGTTGCCGCCTGGAAAGCCTCCAGCGAACAGCCTTCGACCTTGCCGGCGAACAGCATCATGTAGAGCTGACGCAGCGCCGCCCGGCCGTAGGGCGATTCGAGATTGTCGTCGGCCCGGAACAATCCCTGCCCGCCGGTCTGGCGCTGGCCCTTGGTGATGGCACCCAGCGTGTCGAGCCGGCGGGCGATGGTCGAGAGAAAGCGCTTCTCGGCCTTCACGTCGGTGGCGATCGGCCGGAACAGCGGCGGCTGCGCCTGGTTGGTGCGGTTGCTGCGGCCCAACCCCTGGATGGCTGTGTCGGCCTTCCAGCCCGCCTCCAGCAGGTAGTGTACGCGCAGGCGCTGGTTCCGGGCTGAAAGGTCCGCATGGTAGGAGCGCCCGGTGCCGCCGGCATCGCTGAACACCAGGATACGCTTGTCGTCATCCATGAATGCCTGCGCTTCGGCGAGGTTGGCCGAGCCTGGACGGTTCTCCACACACAGCCGCTCCTTCTTTCGCACGATCCTCCGAGATCGCCCGGTCACCTCGGCGACCAGATCGGTCCCGAAACGCTGCACGATCTGATCGAGCGCACCCTGGACCGGCGTGAGCGCGGCCAGCCGCTCGATCAGCCGGTCGCGGCGCTCGACGGCGTCGCGGCACTGCACCGGGTGACCGTCGCGATAGACCGGCCGCGAGGAGAGATTGCCGTTGCCATCGGTGAAGGGCTCGAACAGCTGGGTCGGGAAGCTGTGCGCGAGGTAGTCGAGCACGTACTCGCGCGGGGTGATGTCGACCTGGACGTCGCCCCACTCCTCGGTCGGTATGTCGGCCAGCCGCCGTTCCAGCAGGGCTTCGCCGGTCGACACGATCTGGATGACTGCGGCATGACCGGCTGCCAGATCGCGCTCCATCGACTGAATAAGGGTCGGCGTCTTCATCGAGGTGATTAGGTGGGAGAAGAAGCGCTGTTTGGCGGATTCGAAGGCCGAGCGCGCGGCTGACTTCGCCTGCGCATTGAGCGTGCCGCGCTCACCGGAGACGTTGGCAGCCTGCAGGGCCGCGTCGAGATTGTTGTGGATGACCTGGAAGGCGCCGGCATAGGTGTCGTAGATGCGGGTCTGCTCCGGTGTGAGCGCGTGCTCGACCAGCTCGTACTCCACACCTTCGTAGGACAGGGAGCGGGCCGCATACAGGCCGAGCGCCTTGAGGTCCCGGGCCAGCACCTCCATGGCAGCAACACCGCCCGCCTCGATGGCTTGCACGAACTCTGCACGCGTGGCGAAGGGAAAGTCCTCGCCGCCCCATAGGCCGAGCCGCTGAGCGTAGGCGAGGTTGTGCACGGTGGTGGCGCCCGTGGCGGAGACGTACACGACGCGGGCGTTAGGCAGCGCGTGCTGCAGGCGCAGCCCGGCACGGCCCTGCTGGGATGGCGCCTGGTCGCCGCGCTCGCCCTTGGCCCCGCCCGCGTTGGCCATGGCATGGCTCTCGTCGAACACGATCACTCCATCGAAGTCCGATCCCAGCCAATCGACGATCTGCTGGACCCGCGAAACCCCTTCGTTGCGCGCGTCGGTCCGTAGCGTGGCGTAGGTGGCAAAAAGGATGCCTTGCTCCAGCCGAATCGGCGTTCCCTGGCGGAAGCGGGCGAGCGGCGTGACCAGCAGGCGTTCCATCCCCAGGGCCGACCAGTCGCGCTGGGCGTCCTCGATCAGCTTGTCGGACTTCGACACCCACACCGCGCGCTTGCGACCCTGCAGCCAGTTGTCGAGCAGGATGCCGGCAACCTGGCGGCCTTTGCCGGCGCCGGTGCCGTCGCCCAGCATCCAGCCCCGCCGGAAGCGAACGGCGTTCTCGGCCCCATCGGATGCGGCCGAGACGACGTCGAAGGTCTCGTCGACCACCCACGACCCGGCGAGAAGCCCGAGGTGCGCTTCGCCGGCATAGATGACGCTCTCGAGCTGCGCGTCAGACAACAGGCCGTCGCCGATGACATTGGCCGGCAGGCTTGGCCGATAGCTCGGCTTGGGCGGCGCGACGGAAGCCATCGCCGCCGACTGTACCATCCGTGTCGGATGGGACTGCGCACCGGCAATCCGGATCGACTGCAGCTCGTATCCTTCGTACAGCGCCTCGGTAAGACTGCCGCCCTCGGCCGGCTTCCAATCGACGGTCTCGTAGGCGAGCTCCGTACCCAGTCGTTCAAGCGAATCGCCGGCAACGGCGCGAGGTTGCCGGGCGGGCTTCCGACGCGACATGACCGTGACGGGAGGGACGGATGCAGGAAGCGCGGTGCCAAGAACAGGCAAGCGTGGCGGAACATGGGACGTCACCCACTGAAGCAGCGTCGCGACATCAGGTGCCATGCCCGGTGATGCCGGAAATGACCTCGGATCATCGGAAGGTACGCGATCGATGACCGTCAGCCGAGTCTCGACCGTGGTGCCGTGGCGGGCATAAACGCGACCATCGACGGCAGCGCTGAACACGACGCGGCCGCGTTCCTGCAGGCGAATGAAGGCCTCACGCCAGGACGGATGGTCCGGCGAGAGGCTGGCGCCAGTGATCGCGACCAGGCGCCCGCCTTCGGCGAGTCGCGCGAGCGCCGACGAAACATGCCGCAACGCTGCGTCTGCAACGGTGCCGTCGACATGCGCCGCAGCCGAGAACGGCGGGTTCATCAGCACGACGCTCGGGCGCACGGCATCGTCGAGATGGTCGTGGATGTGAGCCGCGTCGTAGCGTGTCGTGGCGACAGTGGGAAACAGCCGTCTGAGCAAGGCCGCACGGGTTTCCGCCAGCTCGTTCAGGACAAGTCTGCTCCCCGCGAGCTCGGCGAAGATGGCAATCAGGCCCGTGCCGGCCGAGGGCTCGAGCATGAGGTCGGCCGGGCCGATCGCAGCAGCGCCGGCGGCGACAAACCCGAGCGTCAGCGGCGTCGAGAATTGCTGCAGCGCCTGGCTCTCCTCGGATCGGCGGGTATGCGTGGGAAGAAGCGCCGCGATCCTGCCGAGCATGGAGAGCTCGGCAGCCGGCGACCCAGCCCGTGCGCGAATGGTTGGGCCGAACTTGCGCATGAACAGCACGGTCGCGGCCTCGCAGGCGTCGTAGGCGGACTTCCAGTCCCAGGCACCGGCGGCATCGGAGCCGTCGAAGGCGTGCTCCATGGCGGCGCGCAGGATGACCGCATCGATGCGGCTACCACGCTCGAGGTGAGTGAGAAGAAGGTCCGCAGCAATGCCGGCGGATGGATCGGCAGGAGCGCCGGCAAGCGAGCACAGCGGCGTGGGCTCGGCCGACGGAAGCGAGACATTCGACATGGAAGAGACCTCGGGAGAGCGGGAACGGTTCGAACCGGAAGGCGCTCTCTCTGGACCCAGCCGGCTCACCCGTCCCGGCCGTCCTCTCCCTCTGCCCTTGCCCTTCGAACGTGCGGAACGTCTCAATGGAAAAAGCCCGGCACGGCGGCCGGGCTTATCCAACGATTGGCGGCGATAACGCGGGGCGGCCGAGGCCACTCCGCGATGTTTTTGCTACTCGGCGGCAATGGCAGCCGGCTCATACTCGTCCGTCGCGGCATCCCTTTCGCCGTCGGCGAGGAAAGCGGGAAGCTCCTCGGTCGACTCGGCGGGTGTGTCCCGCATGTCCGCGCTCTCGGCGAGCCGCAGCGGATCGGGCAGCCAGCCCGTGCCGTCTAGCAGCCGCTCGGCCTCCTTCGCCATCTCCACCTTCTTGAGGTGGTCGATGAGCTGCGCTGCCTGGTCGCCCTTGGCTTCCCGCACCGCTTCGAGGATGCGGGGCTTGGTGACGCGGCCAAGGTAGTTGTCGACGGTAGGCCGCCAGCCGGCTTCGACCATGTCGAGGCCGACGGCGCGGGCAAGTCGGTCAGCCTGGGAGATCCGCTGCTGCACACCGTGCGCGGAGACGCCCGGCCCGCCGTAGCGGTCGGCCTTCTCGTAGAGGGCGTTCACGCCGAACGACGCGCAATGCGCGAGCAGCGCGGCACGACGGCCGTCGTCGAGGGCGGCGAGCCAGTCCCACAGCGCACGGTCGTCCTTGGGCAGCTCGGCCTTCCAGGCTTCGTGCCGGTCGGAGACCGCCCGGGCGGAAGGGCTGTCCTTCAGGTCGGTGGCCTGGACAGGGAAGAACACATGCCGCACCGAGGCCTCCAGGCACGCGCCGGGGGCTCTGTGCTGGAAGGTGTCGAGGCAGAGCTTGTGGAGCAGCGCCGTAAGGGCGACCTGCGGGTTGTTCGCCACCGCATCCCGTAGCGCCAGGGTGCGATGCGCCGTCAGCTCGCTCACGAGCCGCTCCGGCAGCGGCTTGATCGCATCGTCGTCGCCGTCGTCCTCCGGCTGGTCGCCGCCGATGGTGATGACGGTACGCTGGGCGGGAGCGGCAGACGCCGCCTCATCCGCCCCGATCTCGCCTGCTGCCGGATCTTCGCTGCCCGCCGGTACCGGCTCATCTTCCGGCCGGACATAGCCGCGGTCGGCGGCAAGGCGTCCGTCCGCATCGATGCTGACGAACACGCCGGCCCTCGCGATCTCGATCGGCTCGTAATGGACCGGACGATTCTCGAAAGCGGCAAGCGCCGTTTCGATCTCGCCCAGCCGCGCATCGACCTCGTCCGGCAGCTCGTCGGCGCCTTCGTACTCCCTCTCGAGCTTGGCCTGCTCCGCGGTCAGAGTATCGAACGTGGCCTGTTCGTCAGGTGTGAGTTCGACCTCCACGCCGTCGAGCCGCCGAAGCTGATGCGCATGCCCGTACCGGAAATCGACCGCCACCTCGATCCACTTCCAGCCTTTGGCGGCGATCTTCTCGGCTTCGGCCGCCAGCTTCTCGCTGGCCAAGCGATCCAGCAGTGCAACGTCCTGGAGCCACCCGCCTCCGTCCTCCTCGAAAAGGTCGCGCAGAAGCACGCCGCCGGCCGTCTTATAAGCATCGAGCCCGACAAAACGCGCCCGGCGATCAGACGCGCGTACAGCGCTCTCTGTGAGCTGGCGGCGGATCAGGTAGGGTTCCTTGCTGTAGGACTGCTGCAGCGCCTCCCAGACCTGCTCCTGCCGTACGGGATCGGTGCTGACGGTAAAGGCCATGAGCTGCTCCAGGGTCATGCCGTCCTCGGCATATATTCCCAGCAGTTTCTCGGAGACCGACGCCAGACGTAGCCGCTGCTTCACCACAGCTGGCGCGACGAAAAAGCAGGCGGCGATCTCCTCCTCGCCTGCTCCCTGGTCGCACAACGCCTTGAAGGCGCGGAATTGGTCCAGAGGATGGAGGGCGACGCGCTGGAGGTTCTCGGCCAGCGAATCTTCTTCGGCTGAGATCTCAGCCCCCGGACTACGCACGATGCATGGGATTGGTGCCGTCTTCACGAGGCGTTTCTGCTTCACGAGCCTCTCGAGGGCGCGGTAGCGCCGGCCGCCGGCCGGGATCTCGAAGGTGCCAGTCTCGGTTCCCGCGGTATCGAGGACCGGTCGAACGTTGAGGCTCTGCAGGAGCCCGCGCCGAGCGATGTCCTCGGCCAGGTCCTCGATCGAGACACCCGTCTTCAAGCGCCGGACGTTGGACTGGCTGAGCACCAGTTTGTTAAACGGGATGTCGCGCGAGGCGCTGAGGATGATCTTTTGAGCGGCCTTTGCCATGAGGGATACTCCACGACGGACGGCCAGGAGACTCTCTCTCGACCTCTAATCCGTCAGCCCGCGAAGCGCAGCCCTCTAACTCTCGAAGCAGAAAGGAGAATCACATAAAGATAGATGTTCAACGACCAACAGCTCTGTGGTGTGCGAAACTCCTCCCATCACGCCATACAGCCAGGAGCGAGAAGTAAGCGGAGGCCGACCGGTAGCTTATCCTAGCAAGCCTCCGCCACCGCAGGCGAGCGAAGCCGAGCTGGCTTCAATCCACGCTGCCACCATAGAAGGAGTATTGGCGGACCAGCGTAGCGTCGCACCTGTGCTCCGTTTGGACCGCTGGTCAGCGCACGCGAAATTTCTGGACTCGGTCTATCCGCTCAACAAGATAGCCTCGATATCCGATCAAAACGTTACTTCCTGGTTGCTCCATCAGCAGTGCTTCCGTCTCACGCAATGCGCGTTGAAGTGAATAGCCTTCAGGGCTGTTATCTAGAAGGCGATCGGTCATCTCCAGCTCGACGCTTCGGCGAACATCGTCTGGCAGGACGGACCGATCTCCAAGGTAGAGCAAGCGCAAGCCAAACGTTCGGAGCCTCTCATCTTCGAAGCGTTCAACGACCTTATATGCGCCCAGCCAGCTGGCATCATGAAAGTCGTGCATGCGTTGCTCATCGTCGGGCCCGAGCATGCCATCGTAGATTCGCTCCTCGACATAGCGCGACATCACCCGTTGCGGCCGGTTCGCCACATAGGCCTCGGTGACCCTGCTGCACAGCAGCGTGTCCTCACTGATGCGATTTGCGAGTTCCTCTACCTTGCTTTGGTCTCCACCCCCCAGCATTTCGTCTGTAGCGTCGTAAAGCGCAGTAACCGTAGGCGCTGCATTGATACGGAGCCGGCGGATAGGGCTTGGCTTGCGGGCAAGAATGTCTGCCAGCTCTGCGTCGGTCGCTCCGACCAGCGCACTGACATCACAGCTCAACGACAGACATAGTCGCGCATTTGGCGCCCTCGGATCCTGCCCCAGGCGTATGACAGGCGTATGGTAGGCATTCCCGCCAAAGAATTCTGTAAAGACGAAGGCATCGCCAGAATCGACGAAGTCTCGTACTGAAGCCTTGCTAGAGAACCGCACAAACCTTTGCCACACGTCGGGCGAGCGGTCTCTCACAAGGCGACATAGCTCAAGCGTAGCCTCGGCGTCTCCCATTGCGTCGTGCGCCATCCCATGCGCGACGCCGTTTGCCATCGCCATTGCACCCAAGCGGAAGGTCGCTCTGCCGTTCTGCCCTCTGGGCACACTGATCGCGGCAGGTGACATTGCAGACGCCGCCATCATGAGGGTTAGCGCATCGGCGCGCCCGTTGCGAGGCTGGCTTGTCAGGTACGCGGGACGCAGCGATTGAAACAGCGCATGTCGCAGCATCTCTTCATCGAAGCGAATTGAATTGTAGCCGACGAAGATCGACGGCGACCATTCACTCAGTATGCGCTCGATGGCGGCCACCATTGACGAATGCGACGGCAACTCGCGAGCTTGCAACCGTTCAATAGTGATGCCGCTTGTAAGAAGTGCGGATGGATTTGGCACCACGAACGGCAGCAACCGACTTCGGGTTTCAAACCGATCGACCTCATTCAGATCATTGTCGGTCTTGATGGCCGCGAAGTGTACAATCTGATCAAAACCGCGCCTAAGCCCCGTGGTTTCAGTATCGAAGAACACGAAGCTCACGGTGCCGACTTCTAGTTAGAAACGCCCTGCCAAACGGAAGCGAATTGCCGCCGTACTCACCCTGAACTTCTTCGCGAGAGCATCAATGTTCGCATCATCCTCAAGGTCGAGACCCGCTGGTCCCAATGCGAGGTCTATAAACTTGCGGGGCATGAGAAGCTCTGAAGCAAATGCATTCGCTTCAATCTCAAGCCGATCAACACCTCGCGATGAAACATCATCCCGCAAGAGCATACGAAAACCTTTGTCTATGTGAACAGCTTTTTGAATTTCCTTCGTGTGCAGCAAATGGTGAGCAAGTTCATGGGCAGCAGTAAAGCGCTGTCGGTTTGGATGATGCAAGGCATTGACGCCAATTATTCCAACTCCATCCTTACTATAGGCCATCCCAGATAAATCATCTTCCAAGGGCGCATATTGAAGAACAATGCCTTTGAACTTGATGATTCTTTCTACCGGTATCGGTGGTGCTTTGACTTCGAACTGCTCCAACAACTCTCTTGCCGCAGTCCTGGCTCTTTCGACACCTGATGTCATCAAGAGGCCTTTCCAGAGCTATGTTTGGTCAACACGGTTGTTATCAATTCGGTAATTTGCGCCTTGCCGCGCTCAGTGACAGATTTGTCAGACAGCGCAAGAATTACCGAATGCTTTTGGTCCGGCTTGGCGATCGCAGGTAGGAGATCGCCTACAGCCGAAAACTCTAGCGCCGATGCCAAGTTGTAAGCGTGATGGAGTAGGACGTTTTGGCGGCCGCACTCGATATTCGCCAGAGAAGCGCGCGACATCCCAATCCGTCTCGCTAACTCCATCTGTGTCAGGCCAAGCGAATTTCGACGCTTAGCGACTGCGTCTCCAAACGCTTTGTAAAGATTGGAATCAAGCATGTTCACTGTTTGCCCCCGCGACCGCGGAATGTCAATCTCGCAAACATATTGTGTATATTACAAACATTTATAGAATCTTAAATGTTTGCATTGACAGCAATTGATCATCTCCATCATCCTCTCGGCGTTCCGCCAGCCGATTCGAGGCGGACAAATTCTCCGATCCCACTCCCGAACCCGAGAGGGCTGGGCCGACCGCTCTAACGACCCTCCGGCGCTAACAGACGAGGCTACGATGACCGCACGACTGACCTTCCATCCCCTCGGCAATGCCGACTGCACCCGGATCGATCTGGCCGATGGTCGCAAGATGCTCCTCGACTATGCCGACATGCGCAAAGCCGACGATCCGACCGACAAGCGCATCGATCTGCCGACTGAGCTGAAAGCCGATCTGCGCGCCGCGAAGCGCGACTACTTCGACATCGTCTGCTTCACCCACCTCGACGACGATCATTGCTGCGACAGCTCGACGTTTTTCTGGTTCGACCATGCCGCCAAGTACCAGGGCGAGGGCAGGATCAAGATCAAGGAACTGTGGGTGCCAGCGGCTGCCATCTGCGAGGAGGGACTCGACGACAGCGCCCGCGTGATCCGCCAGGAGGCGCGCTATCGCCTGAAGAAAGGTTACGGCATCCGGGTATTTTCCCGTCCCAACACGCTAAAGAAGTGGCTCGAGGACAACGGGTTGACGCTGGAGTCGCGCCAGCACCTCATCACCGATGCCGGTCAGCTGGTACCCGGCTTCAGCAAGCAGGGTCCCGAGGGCGTCGAGTTTTTCATCCACTGCCCGTTCGGCTGGCGCCAGAACGAGAGCGATGTCGTCACCCGCAACGCCGACAGCGTCGTGTTCCAGGCAACGTTCCTGGAGGGTGGCCGGCACACCCGCGCGCTGTTCATGTCGGACATCGACTACGACACCATCGCGCAGATCGTCATCACCACGAAGCGGCACAAGAACGAGGAGCGGCTTGAGTGGGACGTGTTCAAGATCGCCCACCACTGCTCCTATCTCTCGATCGGCCCCGAAAAGGGCGAGGACGAGACGAAACCCGTGCCGGAAGTGAAATGGCTGTTCGAGACGCAGGGCCACGAACGTGGGGTCCTGGTGTCGACCAGCAAGCCGATGCCGGCCAAGGGCAGCGCGGCGGACAAGGACGTCCAGCCTCCGCATCGCCAGGCCGGTGCCTATTACAAGCGAGTCGCGGCTCTCAAGGACGGGCAGTTCAGGGTGACGATGGAGCATCCGTCGGTCAGCAATCCCAAGCCGATGACGATCGAGGTCACCCAGCTCGGCGCCCGTCTGCTGACGGTGTCCGCGACGGTCGGCGCGGCCGCTATCATCTCGACGCCGGCGCGCGCGGGTTGAGATGGGGCTGCATCCCTGGCTGGCCACCGTCGGAGAAGCCATTGCTGCCGAAAACTCGATCGAACTCCCGGCAGCCAGGGAGTTCGTCGACCTCCTTGCTGGAGGCCGCGTGACGGGTGCTGTGCTCGTCGCGGTTCGGCAGAACGCGAGCCAGACGACGGTTCACGTCGACATTGAAGTCGAACGGCCCCAGGTGCTTGCCCACGATATCAAGGCGACCGAGCCGATTGGCGTTGTCTTCCCGACGAGTGGTGGCGCGCCAAGAGTCTTTGCGCTCAGAGAGGACTTTCCCGACACGCCGCACCAGAACGAGCGACCGGCCGACAAGCCGGCCTCGCTCTGCATCGACGATCGCACTTGGCAGGAAGCCCGCTTGACGTACACGTCGATGGACTTGGCCCGTCGGATTCAGCTGTGGCTCGCCAACGCCGCGAAGGGCGAACTTCACGACCGGTCCCTGCCGCCGGAACCACTCTTCTATCCGGCGCCGATGTCGATCCTTCTTCCGGCGGCTGCGCTTGGCCCCGAAGGTCATCGGCAGTCGCTGTCGGGTTACATCCGGCGGGACAACGAGTCGCTGATAATTGCTGAAGCGGCTGGCATCGCGGGGACGCGGCCCGGCATCCTGACGATCCTGCAATACCGCGCAAGCCCGCAGAAGCTTGCCCGGATACGGCATGCGCCGTCGACGCTGGCTGAGCTCGCCGGTGAGCTGGAGAACCTGGACGTCAATCTACTGGACGATCTGAAGGCACAGCTCCGCACGTGGGGCGGTTCCAGCAAGCACGATACCCGACTGTCGTCCTACCTGGTCTTTCTGATCACGTTCCCGGTGCTGGATGAGCGGGACGCCGAGTCACTCAATCGCCGAGCATTCGTCTCGGTGGAGAGTGCCGGCGATGTGGGCGAGAAGCTCGGCCTCTTCTTCAAGGAAAAGCCATCTTCCAAGGCCCTGCCGACCTACTTGCCCGCCGTCGGGCTGGAGGCGAAGCCCGACAGCATCATCATCCAGCCGGCTGGCATTCATCTCGCCTTCGAGCGGGAGATTGCTCGAGAAATAGCGGGTCATTCAGCCACTGACACGCGCCGCGTCTTACTCGTCGGCGCCGGATCCATCGGCTCGAACATAGCAGTCAATCTCGCGCGAGAGGGGCGCTTCAGCTGGACCGTCGTCGACAACGACGCGCTCCTGCCCCACAACTTGGCTCGTCACGCTCTGCTGCACCCCGATGTCGGTGCGCCAAAGGCCGTAGTGCTGGCGGAGCATTTGTCCGCGTTGCTCGGCGAACCGTGCCAAGGCGTCATCGCGGACATCATTGCACCAGGCCCGAAGCAGCAGGAGTGCGTAGACAAGGCCCTAGCCGGGGCCGAGGTCATCATTGACGCGTCGGCGTCGGTCGCCGTATCGCGGCATCTGTCAGATCTTCAGACGCCCGGGCGGCGCATCTGCGCCTTCTTCAACCCGGCCGGAACCTCTGCTGTCGTTTTGAGCGAGCCGGTCGACCGTAGCGTCACGCTGCATGATCTCGAGGCACAGTATTTCCGTATGCTGCTGACGGACAAGAAATTGACCAAGCATCTCCAGCCGCCGCCTGCCGGCGTGAGCTACAGCGGATCATGCCGGTCGTTGACAAATCGCATTCCCGCCACCCGGGCGACCGTCCTGGCGGCACTGGCTTCGCGTGGCATTGTCGACTGTCTTGGACACGAACATGGCTCGATCGCGGTCTGGACCCTCGACGACACCGGCCGAGTCGCACACGTGTGCCGACGTGCATCCGCAGTCCACAGGCTTGAGCACCGATGGAAGGTAACCTGCGGCGCCGATCTTCATCAACTGCGGAAGAAAGGTCTGCCGGCAGAGACCGGCGGGGTCCTCATGGGAATCGTCGACAGTAGCCGGCGCACCATCCACCTCGCCTATGCAATGCCCGCGCCCGAGGACAGCAATGCATCGACGACGGGCTTCGAGCGCGGCGTGGCCGGGCTCCTAAAATCTGTCACCGATGTTGCCGAATCGACGATGTACCAGCTGCGCTACGTCGGCGAATGGCATTCGCATCCTAGTCGCGCGTCGGTCCGTCCGAGCAGCACTGACCTCCAGCAAGTCGTCTGGCTCGCCCGAGAAATGAGCGATGAGGGGTTTCCGGCGATCATGGTGATCTCCGGCGAGAGGAAGCGCTATTCGATCCTCATCGGCGATCTAACATTTGAGGTGTCGTCACCAAGAGGCGCCGCATGAGCGACGTCGACCTGCAAGGATCCTTCGCGGCGGACAGGCCCCACGGCGACTTCCTCAATGCCAAGAAGCTTGAGGATGGTCTCGGGCTCTGCCTGTCGGGCGGTGGCTACCGGGCGATGCTTTATCATCTGGGTGCCCTGGTTCGCCTGAACGAACTCGGGCTGCTCTCAGAGCTGCGGGAAGTTGCCAGCGTGTCCGGCGGGTCAATTATTGCAGGCGTGCTGGGCCTTGCTTGGCCAAAATTTGAGTTTTCGAACAAGAAGGTGTCGAACTTCAACGAGCTGGTAACGGTCCCGATCCTGAACTTTGCCGCCGTCGGCGTGGACGTCCGCGCGGCGCTATTCGGGCTCTTGCCCAGTCGCACTCCGGCCGACTATATCGCCGCTGCATATGACAGGTATCTCTTTGGCGGCGCTACGCTGCAGGACCTCGCATCCACGCCGCGCTTCACCTTCATGGCGACCAACCTGCAGACAGGCAGTGGGTGGCGCTTTGCCAAGGATTATGCTGCCGATGTGCGGGTCGGGCGTATCGACAAGCCGTCACTACCCCTGTCTCGGGTTGTTGCCGCCTCTTCGGCCTTTCCGCCCGTTCTCTCGCCGGTTCGTTTTCCGTTCGACGCTGGCAGCGTCCGTCCAATGCGCGGCGCAGACCTTCATCGAGCGCCGTTTACCGAGGAGGCCGTCCTGTCGGACGGCGGCGTCTATGACAATTTGGGCTTGGAACGAGTCTGGAAGAGGTGCAGGCGCTTGCTGGTGAGCAATGCCGGCCTCGCGATGCCTGAAATCGGCCGTCCATCGGGGCGATGGGTGGGACAGGTGTTCCGCACCCTAAACATACTGCAACAGCAGGCGGAGAATGCGCGCAAGCGGATCCTCTTTGGCGTAAACAATCTTGGCCAACGCAAGGTGGCGTACTGGAGTATCGATACGGCTATCTCAACTTATTCTCTTCCGGATGCCCTTCCCCTTTCCAGCGATGAAACGACCACCGCCGCAAGGATGCGCACACGCTTGAATCGTTTCACCCCTGACGAGATCGAACTGCTTCTCAGATGCGGCTATGCCGGCGCCGATGCGTCATTGCGCAAATACGAATTCGCATCGAATAGTCCCCCTGCCGCCTTTGACGGCCTGCCAACTGCTTAGAATCCTAACGCAGTCAGTACCGACCTAGACTATGGACGCTTCCGAATCGCCCGCATTGCACGACCCGCCGATACCGCTGCGGGCAAAAGTCGTCTACCTCGATCAGAACAAGTGGATCGAGCTGGCACAGGCGGCAAAATCGCCCAAAGATTACCCAGTCGCTCGCGACATTCTGGAGGTCCTGTGCGCCAGCGTCGAAGCTGGATCCGTGCGGCTGCCTCTAACCTCGACCAACATCTATGAGACCCACAAAGTGAACCGCCGGGAGCAACGGTGGGACCTGGCATACACTCAGACCACTCTTAGTAAGGGTGAGGTTTTCCGTGGTTCCCATAGGCGGCTGGAGGTCGAAATTGGCCGGGTTCTGTCCAGGATTTATGATCTGCCCTGGATCGAGCCTTTCCCAGACTGGGTGTTTTCTAAGCTATTCTTTGAGGCCACAGCGGAAGCAAAGGACCCTCGCTTGGGCCACGAAATCTCTGATCGTGTCCTTGAGTTCATGCAAGCAGAGCCACAGAGGACCCTCCTTCATTTCTTGATGAATACTCCTGAGCAAGTAAGACAGCAGTCGATCCGAGATTTCACACAAGGATGCGAGACTTTGCGCGTGCAGATCGAGGAGCGACGCGAACGCCACAAGGGCGAAAGCATCTCGATGCGACGAAAGATCTACAGTGTGCTCTTAGTCATGGGAGAGCAGGACGTCATGATTTCAGCCGCGATCAAGCTCGGCCTGCCTTGGAACTGTTTCATGGACAGGGGCGGGCATACGATGAGAGACGTTGTACGCGAGACACCAGCATTCCTGATCGAGCGTGAGATTAGCCTGAGACTGGAGGCTGAGAGTCGGCCGATCCATCTAAACGATATGCGCGACATGCGAACTTTCGCGACCGTCCTGCCATACTCCGACGTCGTCGTGGCTGAAAAGCCGTTCATTAATCTTGCGCGACAGGCTGGCCTTCACACCCGTTTCGGGGTCCAACTGGAGACCGATCTACGGGTACTGAAAGAGCAACTGTAGCTCACGATCTCGGATGGGCATCTTCTGCGGCGCAGCTGTAAGCGGCACGTTCAGACGTTACATGGCAACGGGGTAGTGGCGCGGTAATACCTCAATCCTGCAAACGAGAGTTGGGGGGGGAGGCGCCGCGCCGCCGACTCGTGCGGTCGACTTAGTAGTTGCCGTACACGACAATGGAAACAGCTGAACGCCCCCGTCAAACTAAGCACATGAACCATTTTGACGAACTACCGCGTCGTGACCGAAATCACGAGATTGAGGATGCGGCCATCGCCGCCTTCCAGATGCGGCTCGCCGAAAGTGGCGCATTCATTCTGCAGGCGCCGGACCGCAAGGACTACGGGACCGACTGCCAGATGGAAGTGATGGCTGACGGGCAGGCGACCAACACCCGGGTCCAGATCCAACTTAAAGGAACTGAAAGCGCGCTAAATGCGGACGGTTCGCTCAGTGTCGAGGTGCGCCGTACTAACCTCAACTACCTGCTTATGCAGCCCTACAGCGTTTACGTCGCCTATCACGCGCCGACGGGCTCCTTACGTATCCGAACAGCGGAAAGTGTTGCTCGTCAGTATGTGCATGGCGGGAAGACTTGGACCGACCAGCGATCACTGACAGTCTCGTTCGTTGAAGAACTGACGGTCGAGCGCCTTGGCCGGCTCGCGGAGCTCGCCCATGCGGCGGCAACTTCGTCACGCGATCGGCGTATAGATCAGGTCAGCGTGGTCTCGGCGGACCTATCCAATCACGCTCTAACGTCTCCGCCGAACGTTCACGTCTCTGAGGATCCGGCCCAGGCGCGCAAGCTGCTTGTGCAACTCTACGAAAAGAACGCGGACGAGGCGATTAGCGCCGCCTTCGCTAAGTTCGCGGCTGTTCTTGGTGCTGGCAGTGACGAAATGGGCATTTGCTACATGTCCGAAATCAACCTCGGCATGGATGGCATGAGCGGCCACCCGGAAAGGATCAAGGAGGCCGTCAGTTTTTTCCGGACGAGGCTCGCCGACAATCGGCACCAGGTAGGCGGCCTGCACTACACGATCGGAAACGCCTTCCACGCTCTCCGTAACGAGGAGGAAGCAAGGCGCGCCTTCGAAACCGCCCTCGCTGACCCTTCGCTCACGGCCTCTCACGACCTAGCGGCCCAAGTCCACAAGAACCTTGGCTCCAGTTACGCGCTGCTCGGCGACCATGACCAAGCGGTGGACCACTACCTAAAAGCTTTACGGTTCAATCCCGACCTGGCAGAGGCCCATAACTCCTTGGGCATCTACTATGTGCGGCTGGGTAAGTATGAGGACGCGCTGCGTCATCTCGATCAAGTCGTTTTCTCGGATCAAAAGCAGGGCCGAACCTCCGCAGTTACCGGCTGGCGCGCCAACGTCCTTTTTAACCTTGGCGACGGCCGTGCGGCGTTTCGCGAAATCAATGGCCTGGTGACTCAGGCTGACCGCCTCCCTTGGGTTTGGCCCTGGTGTCGCCGTCTGGTCGCCGGCTTCGGGCGAGCGAGTGTGGGCAATGCCCTTCAAGCTGCTCCCTTCTGGCAGCGTTACGTAAAGACGAACCCCCAGGATTCCGCCGCGAGGTGGGAACTTCTCATGACAACGTTCTATCTGCGCGGCCACGGTGAGGATGTCGGGAAGAGCTATAGCGAGTTCCGCGAGGATTTTGATCGCCACATCGCCCACGTAGACGCCGAGAGCGCCGCGCTGCCTTGGGATCGTCTGGGCCATTGGGCGCAGGATGATCAGGACTGGGCGGAGGCGGAGCGTTGCTTCCGGAAGGCCTATGAATTGGCGGGAGGTGATTACGGCTATTGCTTAGCGATTGCCCTTAAAGCGCTCGAACGGTTCGAAGAGAGCATACCGCTGCTACGGGAGCAGGCTCAGATCGTTCAGCCGGACGCCATGAGCTGGTTTCAGTTAGCAGCCGCTTACGATAGCCTCCGCAGCTGGCCAGAGGCGATTGACGCCTACAAGAGGGCGCTTGCGCTCGACCCAGACTATGCGGTGGCGATGTTCGACCTTGGCGGCGCTCACTGGAACAGCGGTGATGCGGCAACAGCAGCGGAGATTTGGACGGCGGCGATGGAGCGTTTCCCCGAACATGAACTCAGCGCCACGCTTAAGCGCGATTTCTCTTTCTTGTTTAGCGGTCCGGCTGCCGGCTAGTTCTTCGAGAAGCGGGTGCCAAGAGCGTCCCAGCAAGGAAAGGAATTTCCCTTCCCCACTCTTCCAAATGGCCGTCCGATAAGTTTCAATCAGCGCGTGCGGGGACCGCTTTGACTTCGGCGTCGTCTTCTAGCGACCGACTGGTCGCGGCGCCATTGTCGTGTCTGTTGGATTGAGCACATACGCAGAGATCACCAGCAGATCGAACCGCTCGGCGGAAATGATGGTAGTCGGGGGAGCGCGTGGGATTGTACGAAAAGTGGTGTGACGCCACCAAGAAACAGGATAAGCGCAAGCGCTACTGGACCTACGTCGAGAAAGATGGCGGCCGAGACAAGATTCGCGATGATCTCGCCGAGACTATCCGCTCACATTACGACAGACTCGAACGCATCGCCGAGGACGTGGAGCAGCTCGGATACGAGGTAGCCGCCAAGATACTCAGCGAGGCTATGCCCCAAACGCCCAAGGGCCGCTCCGGCGATCTCGGTGAGATTCTCGCGACCGAGCTGGTAGAGGAAGAGATCGGCCTTCGCGTCCCTGTGCGCCGCCTCCGCTATAAGGATGGCCGCAACATGGCCATGCGCGGCGACGACTTCATCGGCGCCGGGTACGATGAAGCCGGCGAGAAGCTGTGGCTCCTGAAGGGCGAAGCCAAGAGCAACAAGGCGCTCGGCAAAGCCACGGTTACGGGCGCCCGCAAAGCACTCAACCGCGATAGCGGCCGTTGCACGCCCGACTCACTGCTGTTCGTCGCTAACCGCCTGTTGGAGAGCACCGATCCAGACGACAATGCGCTTGGCCGCAGCCTCCGTGACGAAGTGGGTTTGAAATCCCTTCGCGCCGATCGCATCGACCACATGCTCTTCACGGTGTCGGGTAACGGCCCGCACGCCTCGCTGAAAGAGGACCTCGAAGCCACGGGGACTAACCGGGACCACTATGTCGTGAACATCCACGTCGAAGGCCATCAGGACTTCATCGCGACCATGTATCAGAAGGCGGAAGACCTTGGAGACGATTGACGAACTCACCGCATTTCTGACGACCGCGACCGTCGACGGCATCCTCGGACGCCTCCTTCATCGTGGTGCAGCGTGGTCGCTGATGCGCCAGGACGGCGTGCTGCCGCCGAATGCGCCGCCCCTTGGCGCAACAATTGAAGCCGATCTTGCCGAATACGGTTTCGCCTTGCTCCGGGGTGCGATGGCGCTGCGGGCTCAGTCCGGCGCCTCGGATTTGACCAGCAAGGCGTTTGAGCGCGCTGCCAATGCATTCGAAGCCCTGGTCCGCAATGGCGATCCAGAGTCTCCCGATCGCGGCTTTCGCCGCACCATCGCCGCCGCCGCCTATCATCTCGCCGGTTTCTCGGCCGTCGCCTATTCGCTCTTCAACGAGACCGCCGAAGACCTCAACACTTCGCCAGGCGAGACGGCGATCCGACACCTGATCCTGCGAGATCTCAGCCGGCTGCGCGACTTCGTTCGCGAGTGGTTGGATGACGAGGCTCACGATGATGAGCGTATCGCGGAGGCGCTGCAGGTTGAAGAGCCCGATGTCGACGACGTGCTGTCGATCATCCTCAACACGACGATCTGCCGAGCGCTGGCGCATTTTGATTTCGCGCTCGAGACAGGCGACCTCGAGCCTATGGAGACTGCGCGGGCGCTGCTCGCCACCACGGTCAGTCTGGCAGACAATGCGGAGAATGTGCCGCTGTGGTGGATTTCGAACCTCTGCCGCCATTTGATCGACGACCTCTGGCAGCATTCGCTGCACCAGAACTTGCCGACGGAGCCGCCCCCAGGAACGGAGGAGAAATATCCAGATTTGCGGCGGCTATTCATCTCATCGCTCTACGCCCGCAAGACCTCCGAGGTGGAGCTATGGCCCTCGCAGCGCGAAGCGGCCCAGCGTTCCACGGACGTCACCGACGACCTGGTCGTCGCCTTGCCAACCAGCGCTGGCAAGACGCGAGTGGCCGAGATCGCCGCGCTGATGACCCTGTCGTCGGCGCGCCGGGTACTTATCGTCACGCCATTGCGCGCCCTGTCCGCCCAGACGGAGCGATCCTTCAGAAGGACATTCGCCCCCCTCGGCTTCAGCGTCTCCTCGCTTTATGGCGCCAGCGGCCTGTCGGCTGGCGATGAAGATGCGTTGCGCTCCCGCGAGATCATCATTGCGACGCCCGAGAAGCTCGACTTCGCGTTAAGAAGCGACCCGTCCCTGATCGATGATGTCGGCCTGATCGTCCTCGATGAAGGCCATATGATCGGCCCGAGCGAGCGCGAAATCCGCTACGAGACGCTGGTGCAACGTCTGCTTCGGCGCGCAGATGCGGGAGAACGCAGAATTGTCTGTCTCTCCGCAATCCTACCCAGCGGCGACGAGTTGGACGATCTCACCGCTTGGATTCGCTCTGACGAACCTGGCGAGCCGGTGCGTTCCGACTGGCGCCCCACGCGACAGCGATTTGGCGCACTCACCTGGCGGGGCAAGGATGCGCTGCTCCGGCTCGACCTCGATGACGATGGCCCCTTTCTCGAAAGATTCGTTACAGAGAAAGCGGCGCTCGGAAAAGAGAAGAAGCCCTATCCACGCAAGAACTCGCACCTCGCCTTGTTTGCGGCGTGGGAGTTCGCAAGTCAGGGCAAGCGGACCCTGATCTTCTCCACCCAGGCGAACTGGGTCGAGAGCTACGGCAAACAGGTCGTGGACCTCTGCAAGCGTGGCTATCTGAATTCGTTGCTGGAAAGCGAAGCGTCGATCGCGCGTGCCTTAGAGGTCGGAAAGGAATGGTTGGGCGAAGACCATCCCGCCGTCGCCTGCCTGAAGGCGGGCGTTGCCATACACCATGGCCGGCTGCCCAGCCCGTTCCTGCGTGAGCTGGAAACCCTCCTATCCGAGGGTGTCCTGAAAGTCATCGTCGCGTCGCCGACGCTGTCACAGGGCCTCAACCTCAACGCTGCCGTCTTGTTAGTGCCAGCGTTGTATCGGGCGTCCGAGAAGATCAAAGGCGAGGAGTTCGCGAACGTCGCCGGCCGCGCCGGGCGAGCTTTCGTGGACGTCGAAGGCCTCATCGTCCACGTCATGTTCGATAAAATCGATTGGCGAAAGATGGAGTGGCGAAAGCTAGTCGCCTCAGCCAAAGCACGCACGCTGAAGAGCGGCCTCATCCAAATCGTCGCCGAAATTCTTGATCGTTTGTCCCGCGAAGGTGTCCTGGATCGCGATGACGCCTGGGAATATCTCGCCAACACCCGCGAAGCCTGGAGATCCCCCGACGAGGAAGCCGCGGTCGCCGAGCGCCTGGCCTCCGCGGGGGAGTACGATGCAGATGGCGACGACGATGAAGACGGCGCCGACGATGAGGGCGAAAGCATCGACGAGGAGCCGCTCTCGCAAATCGTCGAGCGCCTTGATGCGACTGTGTTCGGCCTTATCGAAGCGCTTGATGCCGATCGCGCTGACCTGCCGAAGCTCTTAGACGAGGCCCTCAGGGGATCACTCTGGGCACGTCAGATCGCGCACGAAGACGAGGACATCGCCCCTCTGCACAAGAAGGTATTCGAAGCGCGCGCCGATCTCATCTGGAAGACCACCACGGCGGCGGCGCGGCGCGGACATTTCGCTATGGGCGTTGGGCTTGAGGCCGGCCTTGCGATCGACGCGATGGCCGACGAGCTGGCTGCATTGCTCGACTCTGCCGACGCCGCAGCGCTGAGCGGTGACATCGACGAACTTGTCGACGCTCTGAGTGGTCTCAGCCAACGCCTGCTGTTCATGCGGCCCTTTATCCCCGACAAGGCGAACGCGCTGCCGGCTAATTGGAAAGCCATCCTCCGCAGTTGGGTGTCTGGCGAGGATGTCGCCAAGATCGGACCACAAAACATGCGGGCCGTCGAAGAGGCCTTCACCTATCGTTTGGTCTGGGCGTTGGAAGCTGTCCGCACCCGCCGTATGTCCCTCGGCTGGTCGCCGGAGACGGTGGCGGGCGGCGCTGCAGCGGCGGTCGAAACCGGCGTCCCGCAATTCATGATGGCGATGCTGATCCGCGCGGGCCTGCCGTCCCGGCGCGCGGCCATGGCGGCTATTAAAGATGCCAAACCGGTCTTCGTAACTCCAGCGGAGATGCGGCCCTGGCTCGAATCCGACGAGATCACGGCCTACACCGACGCCGGCGACTGGCCGACACCCGACACAGCCGCGCTATGGGCGCGGTTCCGAACCGAAGCCCTTAGCGGCGGCATCCAGAAATGGTCGGCCGAACACTACAAGCGTATGCTCGACACTGCGGCTGCCCCGCCTGCCGGCCTCTATCGGATTGTCACGGACGAGGGAGATGGGCGGACCTGGCTGGCCACGCCTGACTATCAGCGGGTTGCCGCATTCAAGAAAGCGGCGGTCGATCCCAAGCCCAGCCTCTTCTCGGGCCGGTTGCCGGGTAACACGAGGCTGGTGGAAGCCTTGCGCGTCGGCCGTGGGAAACTGCGCTGGCCGCAGGCCGATGCGTAACGAGGAGCGGTTGCAATGCCCTATGTTTGGGTCCGCGACCTGCTCCGAACCGCCATGACCTTTGGGCTTTGGCCTTTGAGGAAATCCCCCAGTTGGCGCTTCCGTAGGGGCCAAACTCACCCTAGCCAAGATGCAAACACCGTCCCGTGGTTAAACCGGGACGGTGATTGAGTTATGACAGAAGGGGTTGCGGGGACGGGATTGGAACCTACGAACTCGCGGCAATGAGTTTGCTCTAAGCGGCCGATCCGTCCGAATTGCACTACATAACACGCTGGAGCTTACGTCGGCATCACAGGCTCTTGGCTTGGTAACCGTCGAAGACTTAGATCGACAATCTAGGCGATGGGAGCCGTGTCGAATGACGTCAAAACAACATCAGCCCGAGCGCGATCAGCGTCACCCGGGACACCGTCTTCTCAGCGAGTGCGCTTCTACACCTCGTCGCAAGATGGAAAAGCCTGTTTATGCAGCGCGGCCCGATCACCCGATCATGACAGAAAGTTTCGACGCATTTTCACGAACGATGCTCAGAAATGGCGACCGAAAGCAGCGTCGGCTCGCAGAATTCAAGGACGGTTGCCGCTATGGAAAATTCGGAAAGACCAAGGCTTACGAATTGATCGCCCAGCATCGGATCAGGGCCTATAAAATGGGAGGCAAGACCATGATCGACCTCGACAGCGTAGACGAATTTCACGCCTCGCTGCCCAGGGTCGAATCAAGAGCAAGCTAGGCAGCGGGACGACTTAGCAAGACGGTCCGCCTCCCGTCGCGAAGGCTGTCGAGCCGATCAGCCCAGTGCTGCATCAAACGTACACGCTCGACCCAATAAGCCGCACGGTTATAGATGCCGCGAATCTTGTTCTTGTCGCCCTTGCCAAGTTGCCGCCGCACCACCTCGTCGCGTCGCCGCCGCGTCTTTTCCTCCGTCGAATGGGCAAGTTGGGATTCAACGACATCACCGTCGAACGCGCCCTCCTCGTTGAGAAGGGTCGACGCGGTCGAGCGGAAGCCGTGCGCGCAGTGTTCGCCTCCGGCACCAGTTTCGTAGCCCATGATCCGTAGAGCCTTGTTGAGCGTGTTGTCGGACATAGGCACATCATCGTCGTATGAGAACAAGTAGCGGCCTCGGCCGCTCAACGGCCGCAGGCTCGAAAGGACAGCAATCGCCTGGCGGGAAAGAGGCACTTCATGATCATCGCGCATCTTCATCTTCTCGGCGGGGATCAGCCATACCCGGTTCGCCTCGTCGAATTCGGTCCACTCCGCTAGCCGAAGCTCGCCCGGCCGCACCATGGTCAAGGCGATCAGCTTCAGCGCGTAGCGCACCAATCCGCCGTTCTTAGCGTCGTAAACTTCAATGCGGCGCATCAGGTCGCCAACGTCGTCCGGGTCAGTCAGAGCCGGGCGCGGGTTGGCCTTGGGAGCCTTGGTAAGGGCGTGCTTCAAATCGCGGGTCGGGTCGCTGCCGCAGTACGACGCACCAATACCAAATTGGAAGACCCGCGAGGCCGTCGAGCGCAACCGGCCGACTGTATAGTAGCGGCCGCGGGCTTCGACGCGTCGCATCGCCATCAGCAAATCAGGAGGCTCGATCTCGCATAACGGTCGATCGCCGATCTCGCGATTGAGCTGGCCGAGATTCCAGCGTTCCCGCTTGATCGTCGCTTTGGCCTTGTTTTCCTTCTCGAGTTTCTTGCTCACCCATTCCTCGCCGACCGTACGAAAGGTGTGCTTGTGCTTCTCGTCGTCCTTTCGTTGCGCCTCGCGCACTGCGGCCGGATCCTGCCCTTGGTCGAGAAATTTCTCTGCGTCGTGGCGCTTGTCGCGGGCGGCCTTCAGTCCGACCCCTGGAAAAGTGCCAAAGGACATGTTCTTGCGCTTGCCGCCGAAACGGTAGCGGTAGAGCCACAGTCTCGTCCCATTGGGTCGCACCACAACGCTTAGGCCCTGGCCGTCAGCAAGCGTGTATTCCTTGTCGGCCGGCTTGGCATTGCGGATTTTGGTGTCGCTCAGTTCATCCATGGGAATGGTCCCTCGTAAACTGCGAAGCGCCCGTGTACCCGGCCTTTCAGGTGTACCCAGAGTGTACCCGAAGAAGCCGGATGCTCTCGAACAGCCGCGAACTGCGGCGAGCGCAAATATACGCTCAATGCCTGATTTTACGAGGGTTCTGAGTGGTCGGCGAACGAGCGCGGACAACTAAGGACTAGGCCGGATGGAAAATGGTGCCCCGAGACGGAATCGAACCGCCGACCCCATCATTACGAATGACGTGCTCTACCAGCTGAGCTATCGGGGCAGTGGCGGCGGGTTTAAGGGAAAGGGCGCGCGGGCGCAAGACGGCGTTTTTGCCCGGTCTGACGCCACCTTTCGGCCGAAACCGAAGCGTCGGACCGGCTGGACGGCTATAGAACCCCGGCCATGACGACCCTGCTCTCGCTCCTGCCCCTCTTCCTCGTGCTGGGCCTGCTGGCCTCGGGCCGCGCCAGCGCGCTGGTTGCGGGCCTGGCGGGGCTGGCGGCCACCCTCGCCGCCTCGGCGACGCTCGTGCTTCAGGCGGATGGGCCGGCCGCGGTGGCCCTGCTGTTCCGCCGTGAGGTACCGGCCGGCCTGTGGCTGTCCTGGCACGTCATCGCCATCATCGTGACCGGGGTCTTCTTCCATCGCGCCAACCTGGCGCGCGGCGGGGCCGGCGACGAGGGGAATGGCCGGGGCGCCCTCGAGGCGACGCCGCGACGCCTGTTCGCCGTCTGCTTCCTGCTGGCGCCCTTCGCCGAGTCCGTGACCGGCTTCGGCGTGGGCTACATCATCGCGCTGGCGGCGCTGCGGCGTCTGGGGATCGGCGGCCTGCCGGCCCTGCTGCTCGGCCTCTACAGCCAGTCACTGGTGCCGTGGGGCGCCCTCGCCATCGGCACCACCGTCGGCGCGACCCTGGCCGGCCTGACGCCCAACGAGCTCGGCCTCAGCTCGGCGATTCTGCAGGTGCCGATCCACGTCCTCTATCTTTGCCTCTACTGGCGCTTCGCCCGCGAGGCCGGCGTGCCGGTACCGACGCTGCAGAAGATCGACGATGCGCTGTGGACTTCCCTGCTGCTCGCCCTGATCTGGATGGCCAACCGCCACAGCGACGTGGAGATCGCGGCCGCCGCGCCGACCGCCCTGCTGCTGGCCGTGCGCTTCTGGCGCGACGAGCGGCCCGACGGCGCACGCCTACGCGCCACCCTGCACACCGCCGCGCCCTATGTGGCGCTGACCCTGGCGCTCTGCGCCACGCGCCTCGTCACGCCGCTGCGCGACCTGCTGAAGCCGCTCCTGGCGATGCGGCCGTTCGACAACCAGCCGGCCTTCGCCCCCTTCTACGCGCCGGGCTTCTGGCTGTTGTCGATCGGCATCGTGGTCGTGCTGGTGGCGCGCGCGCCGCTCGGCAAGGTCGCGAAGGAAGCGCTGAACGGCGCCTGGCGCGCCTGCGCCGTCACCTTGGCCTTCGTGGTGATGGCCGAATTCTATGTCGGCTCCGGCATGGCGACCTCGATCGCCGAGGCGCTGCGATCGGCCGCCGGACGCGGCGCGGCGCTGGGCGTGCCCCTGTTCGCCGCGGTCGGCGGTTTCCTCACCGGCAGCGGCGCCGCCGCCAACGCCATGCTGATGCCGATGGAGACCGCGCTGGCCCGCGCCCTCGCCCTCGACCCGGCCTGGATCGCCGCCATACAGAACAGCGTGACCACCAACCTCACCATGCTGTCGCCGATCCGCGTCTCGATGGGTGCGGCGATCCTGGCGCTCTCGACCTCCGACGCGATCCTTTACCGCCGCGCCTGGCCGCTCGCCCTGCCGCCGCTGCTGACCGGCGTCGCGGCGGTGCTGGTGCTGCTGGTACTTTCCTGAAACGATCGAGTGAACGACCCTGAAATCGAGAGAGAGGCAATCGTGAGCGGCAACATCGTCAAGGGACCAGCCTCCTACTTCCCCTCGATCGAGAAGAAGTACGGGCGGCCCATCGGCGAGTGGCAGGCGCTGGTGCGAAAGGCCCTTCCGGCAAAGCACATGGAACTGGTCGCCATGCTCAAGAATGACCATGGAATGGGCCATGGACATGCCAATGCCATCGTGGCGCACACGCTGGCCGAGAAGGCGAAATAGACCTTAGGGAGCCATTCATGACCGAAGCCGAATGCCTCCTCATCGAGATTCGAGATCTCGAGAGCAAGGTGGCTGATGCCACATCGGCGAAAGCCCGAAGCGCCACCGATCGCGGCCACTTCGATCTCCAGAGGCTCGAACAGGAGCTGCTGGCACTGAAGCAGCAACTCGAGCATGGATCGCACCGACCCGAGTCCTCGCCTGCTGGTGATTCGCCCACGGAGAGACTGGAGCGGAAACTCGATTCCGCCCTGGCGGACAGCTTCCCCGGAAGTGACGCCGTGTCCTTCCTGGAACCGGCGCCCAACAAGCCGCCCCGCTCACGCTGACACAGGCGCCTGGCGCCCCGCTGCAGGCCGAGCCCGGGCCTAACCGGGACGTTCCTGCACCGGCGCTCGCACTATCCAAGTCGCCAAAAACGCCGGAATCACTCCCCCGGCGTTTTTGTTTAATTTGTTTCGTTTATTGCGTTTATTTCGTTTACGCGCGGTGACGATGTCGCCGGAACGTAGCCGCGGTGCCGCCCTAGTCGAGCTTCTTGGTCAGGACCTTGAAGTTGGGATCGAACGTCAGGTCGTACTTCTTGCCGTCCTGGCAGGTGGCATCGTCGACTTCGAACTTGCCGTTGGGATGAGCCGTGCCCTTGTCATCGTCGAACTCCATCTTGCCGCCGCTGCAGCCGGCTTCCTTCATGGCCGCCTCGAGCTTCGGCCGCTCTTGATCGGTGATGGGACGGTCCTTGGCGAAAGCCGCGCCCGTCGACACGGCGATGAGGGCGGCAGCGATGGGCAGAGCGTACTTCATGGGCGTCCTCCGAATTGCAATGAGAATGCAATGCTCAGCGGCTTCGGTGGTTGCCCTCTTTCGCGCTGAGCCGGGTTCAGGGCTCGGCCCGCTCGACCTCTTGCGACGGACTGACCCGGCGCCGGAATCTGCTTTATTCAGCCGGCGCAAACATTCCGGTGGACCGCAACTCGAACAAGGCCTGTCGTGTGACCACCCAAGCGCCCTGCAGCGCGAGGCCCGCCATGATGACGGCGACGGCGATATCAGGCCAGCCGGTGCCCGTGCCGAACACCCCCGCCGCGGCGAGCAGCACAGCGAGGTTGCCGATCACGTCGTTGCGGGTGCAGATCCAGGCCGAGCGCATATTGGCGTCTCCGTCACGATAGGCCCACAGCAGCGCAAAGGAGGCGCCGTTGGCGATCAGCGCCGTGACGCCAACAACGCCCATCGTGCCCGCCGCCGGCAGCGTGCCGTTCACGACATGCCAAGCGGAGATGCCGAGAACCCAAAGCCCGAACAGGCCCATGGTAGCGCCCTTGGCGAGCGCCGCCGAGGCGCGGTAGCGCAATGCCATGCCGACGACGAAGAGCGAGACCGCGTAGTTCGCGGCGTCGCCCAGGAAGTCCAGCGCATCGGCCTGCAGCGAGGCCGACCCGGACATGATGCCCGCGCCGATCTCCACGGCGAACATCGCGGCATTGATCAGCAGCACCGACCACAGCACGCGCCGGTACCGGGGGGTCTGGCTGGCGTCGTCGCCAGGGCAATGGCCACAACAAGGTCCCATGTGGTCAAGGTAGGTCGCCGGCGCCTGTTATGCAATTACACAGGCCGACCGGTGCCGGGCCACCGCGTCGAGACAAAAACGCCCGCCCCGGTGAGGGGGCGGGCGCCTGTCGGATCGCTAAGTCGTCCCGTTGCTACTCGTCGCAGCAGGGGCTCACGTCCTCGCAGCAGGGGCTGCCTTCGTCACAGCAAGGCTGTGCCGCATGCGCTGCCGCTCCAAAAGCGAACAGCAGGACGAGTGTCGAGAGGATCGTACGTAACATGAGTTTACTCCGTTGATTGGAAAGGTACGGGTCACGGAGAACGGTCATCGTGGTGGAGGCTCGGCTGGCGCCGGATCGATGCCGACGACGCCGGCAGTGATGGTCTCGGTCCAGGCGAGAGAGAATGTCCGGTCGCGATCCGGCAGGCCGTCATCGGCCGGGGTTGCAGCCTGGCAACCGGGACAGGCCATGATCGGGCCGACGGTGGCCGGCCCATCGCAACAGGGACACACTTCGCCTCCGGCATAGCTTGCCTTCGGCGCGGCAAAAGCCGCGACGGGCAGCACGATCCAGGCGATCGCCGCGAAAAGGACGAAGGCCGAAACGATGCGGGATAAGATTGCCATGAGGTTCCAGCGATAGGCGATGCGGCTTGGGCTGCGAGGCCTTATTCCAGGCTGTATTTTACGAGAAACGCCACACGAAGTCGAACCCGCGCGGCCCATTCCTCGCCGCACTTCACACAAGCTGGCACCGTCCCATTTTGCCTCTATGATCGCCGCCGCCCTGGAGCACAGGGACGACATTTCGCGGGAGAGAACGATGGCCAAGGTGGCATTTCTGGGACTGGGCGTGATGGGCTTTCCGATGGCGGGGCATCTTGCCGCCAAGGGCCATGAAGTCACCGTCTACAATCGCACTTTCGCCAAGGCCGAGGCCTGGACGCAGAAGCACAAGGGCAAGGCCGCCAGGACGCCCAAGGAAGCCGCCCAAGGCCAGGAAATCGTGTTCTGCTGCGTCGGCAACGACGACGACCTGCGCTCGGTCGTGCTGGGTCCCGATGGCGCCTTCGCCGGCATGGGCAAAGGCACCATCTTCTTCGACAACACCACGGCCTCGGCCGACATCGCCCGCGAGCTGCATGCAGAGGGCAAGAAGCTCGGCATCGACTTCATCGACGCGCCGGTCTCGGGCGGCCAGGCGGGCGCCGAGAACGGCCAGCTCACCGTGATGTGCGGCGGCGAGCAGAGTCCGTTCGACAAGGTGAAGCCCGTCGCCGACTCCTTCTCCAAGGCGGTGACGCTGATCGGCCCGCCGGGTGCCGGCCAGATCACCAAGATGATGAACCAGATGTGCATCGCCGGCATCGTGCAGGGCCTCGCCGAGGCGCTGAACCTCGGCCAGCGCGCCGGCCTCGACATGGAGAAGGCGCTGGGCGCCATCTCCAAGGGCGCGGCGCAGAGCTGGCAGATGGAGAATCGCTGGCAGAACATGGTGAACGGCAAGTTCGACTACGGCTTCGCCGTCGACTGGATGCGCAAGGATCTCGGCATCGCCATGGCCGAGGGCAAGCGCCAGAAGGCCGGCATGCCGCTGGTCGCGCTGGTCGACCAGTTCTACGAGCGCGTCCAGGCGCGCGGCGGCGGCCGCTGGGACACCTCGTCCCTGATCCAGCCGCTGCAGAAGCCGTAAGAGGGCCGCGTGGGCGGCTACACGCTCTGGGGTCGCCCCGGCTGGGGCTCGACCCTCGTGGAAGCGCAGCTCGTCTGGTACGGGCTGCCCTTCGCCTACGAACCGGTCGAGGACCTGTTCCGTACGCCCGGCGCGAAGGAGAAGCTCGAGAAGGTGAACCCGCTCGCGCAGGTGCCGACCCTGGTGATGCCCGACGGCAGCATCATGAGCGAGAGCGCCGCCATCACGCTCCTGCTGGCCGAGATTGCCGGCACCGACTCGCTGGTGCCGGCGCCCGGAAGCGCGGAACGCGCGAAGTTCCTGCGCTGGCTGGTGTTCATCGTCGCCAACATCTATCCGACCTTCACCTACGCCGACGATCCGTCGCGCTTCGTCTCGGTCAACAATGCGCGCGATCCGTTCCGCGCCGCCACCGACGCCTATGCCCAGCGTCTGTGGCGCCAGGTCGAGAGCGAGGCCGGCGCGCCGTGGTTCCTGGGCGAGCGCTTCTCCGCGCTCGACATCTATATCGACGTCATGACCCGCTGGCGCCCCAAGCGCGGCTGGTTCGAGGGCGAGACGCCCAAGCTCTTCGCCATCGCGCGCAAGGCCGATGCACGGCCGGAACTGAAAGAAGTGTTGAGGAGGAACTTCCCATGAAACGCCCCCTGAAGCGCCGAAGCTTCGTCGCGCTCGCGACCACCGGCCTCGCGACGACCGCCCTCGCGGGCACCGCCCGTGCACAGGGCACGTATCCCGACAAGCCCATCACCATGGTGGTGCCTGCGCCGCCGGCCGGCGGCACCGACCTCGTGGCGCGCCTCTACTCCGACCTGCTCGGCCAGGAACTGGGCGTGCAGGTGATCGTCGACAACAAGGGCGGCGGTAACGGCAACATCGGCACGGCCATCGTCGCCCGCGCCAAGCCCGACGGCTACACCTTGCTGATGCAGTACTCGGCCTACCACTCGGCCAACCCGGCGTTGATCAAGGACCTGAACTGGAAGCCCGACGATTTCGTTGGCGTCGCGATGGGCGCGGTGGCGCCGCATGTCATCGTCATCGCCAAGAAGGTGCCGGCCGACGATCTCAAGAGCTTCATCGCCTACGCCAAAGCCAATCCCGGCAAGCTGAACTATGCCTCGGTCGGCGCCGGCTCGGTGCCGCATCTCGGCGGCGTGCTGCTGAACAAGGAGGCAGGCCTCGACCTGATCCATGTGCCCTACAAGGGCGCCGGCCCCGCGACGGCCGACACCGTGGCGGGCCAGGTCGAGCTGCTGATCGTCACGCCGCCCTCCGTGTCGGCGCATATCCGCAGCGGCAACCTCAAGGCCCTGGCGCTCGCCAGCAAGGAGCGGCATCCGGCGTTCCCCGACATCCCGACGACGGCGGAAGCGGGCCTGCCCGGCCTCGTCCTCGACGGCTGGTTCGCGCTGTTCGCGCCCGCCGGTACGCCGCAGCCGATCATCGACAAGCTGAACGCCGCGATGCGCAAGATCGGCAAGATGGAAGCCGTGGTCGCCCGCGCCACCCAGCTCGGCACCGTGCTGAAGGACTGGACGCCGGCCCAGATGAACGACTTCGCGAAAGGCGAGGTCGATACCTGGGGCAAGGTGATCCGCGAGAACAACATCACCTTCACGGAGTGAAGCAAAGGGTCCCTCGCCACGCTCGGGATGACACCTCTTCTTGAAGCGGCGCACTGCGCCAATTCCAACAATAGTGTCATCCCGAGCGCAGCGAGGGATCCTTACTCACATGCGAACGAGGCTCTTGTGCATCTCGACGACCGGCAACGCCTGTCCGCCGCGCATCGCCGAGCCAAGACCATCACGCACATAACCATGCTTCGCGTAGAACGGCACAGCGTTCACGGTCGCCTGCAATGAGAGGACGGCAACCCTACGGACCCGTGCCTCGTCTTCCGCCGCATGAAGCAGAAGCTTGCCGGCGCCACGTCCCTGTTCGGGATCAACATAGAGCGCCAGAAGCATGGCGTCCTTGATCGACGCGAAGCCGACGACGCGGTCCCCCAGTTCGGCGACGCGCATTACCTCACCGCCGGATGTCATGGCGCGACGATAGTCGTCGGCAACGCGCGGCCCGATCCAGGCCTCGATCTTTTCGGGACTGTAGGCCGTCGCGCACAGCCCCCTCACGGAGGCCTTGTGCACGCGGCAGATCGCTTCGGCATCGTCAGGTGACGCCTTGCGCACGAGGAAGAGCGGCATGGTCAGAAGACGTGCCGCACGCCCACGATCTGACCCAGCGAGCGGCCGACATGCTCGGCGACGGCCGGCTCCAGCCCTTCCACTTCGATCTCGACGCTCAACGCATCGCCGTCGGCCTGCGCGAAGACCCGCGCCGGCACGAGGCCGCGCTTGGCGATCAGTTCGAGCGCGCGCGGCAGCACGCCGGGTTCGGCGTCGGCCTCGAAACAGTAACGGACGGCGGAATTGCTACGCTTGAGGGAGAGGACGGCGGACATCGGACGATTCCTTGGACGGGTAAAAGGCGAACGCGGCAACGCAACGGTTTGCAGGGCAAACCGCGGTGCTAATTCGCTTTCCAAGGAGGTCCATGCGGGCCATGTCGCCAGTGTAGCGCGGGAGCCGGCCGGCGCGCTAGGGTCCCGGCAACGAACCCGCCGGGAAGGAAACAAAGATGCGTTCGACGCCCATTTACGAGGTGCATGCGGTCAAATATGCCCACCTGCCGCGCAAGGCATGGGAAGTGCAGATCAACCCCGACCCTCACGACGCCGACTTCCCGATGGACTATTTCGTCTGGGTCGCTATCCCGCTCGACGAGAACGGCCACCGCGCGATCGGCGGCAAGCCCATCGTCATCGACACCGGCTTCAACGCCACGGTCGGCAAGCAGCGCGGCCGCGAGGTGAAGAAGAATCCGGCCGACCTTCTGGGTGAACTCGGCATCGACGCGAAGGAGATCGAGGACGTCATCGTCACCCATCTCCACTACGACCATATCGGCAACTGGGACCGCTTCCCCAAGGCGCGCTTCCATCTCCAGGACAAGGAGATGAACTTCGCGACCGGCCGGCACATGTGCAAGGGACCGTTCCGCCACGCCTATGAGTGCGAGGACATCGTCGGCATGGTGCGCGCGCTGTACGGCGGCCGCCTGGTGTTCCATGACGGCGACGAGGAGCTGCAACCGGGCATCTCGCTGCACCTGATCGGCGGCCACACCGCCGGCATCCAGTCGGTGCGCATCATGACGCGCAACGGCTGGCTGGTGCTGGCCTCCGACGCCAGCCATTACTTCTGGGGCGTGAACAACGACAAGCTGTTCTCGATCGTCTACTCGGTCGCCGACATGCTGGCCGGCTACGACAAGCTGAAGAAGCTTGCCGAGGGCAGGGTCGAGATGGTGATCCCCGGCCACGACGCCGAGGTGATGACGCGCTATCCGGCGTCGGCCAAGGGCCTCGAAGGCATCAGCGTCCGCCTCGACTGATCAGGAAAGGAAACCGGCGTGGCCAGGCTCGTCTTCGGCATGAACCAGTCGCTGGATGGCTATGTCGATCACCTGTCGTTCGGCCCAAGCCCCACGCTCTTCCGCCACTTCATCAAGGAGGCGGAGGGGCAGACCGGCAGCGTGTACGGCCGCCATGTGTACGAGCTCATGCGGTACTGGGACGAAGATCAGCCCGACTGGGACGCGGACCGCCACGCCTTCGCGGCGGCGTGGCGCAAGCAGCCGAAATGGGTGGTCTCGCGCTCGCTGGAATCGGTCGGCCCCAATGCCACGCTCATCAAGGATGATCTTGGGCGCACGATCCGCAAATTGAAGGCCGAGCGCGACGGCGAGATCGAAGTCGCCGGCCCGACCCTGGCGCGCAGCCTCACCGAACTGGGCCTGATCGACGAATACCGGATCTACCTGCACCCGGTCGTGCTCGGCCACGGCACGTCCTATTTCGCTGGCCCGCGGCCGCCGCTCCGCCTCATGGCCCATGACCGAATCGACGAGGATGTGATCCGGTTGAGGTATGTTCCGGCCTGACGCCGCTCGTCAGCCCTTGATCTCGACGCCGGCCCACTCCTCGAGCACCTTCGCCACCATCGTGAAGTCCGAGTCGGGGCCGAACTTCGCCTTGGTGACGGCGAGCATTTCCAGCACCGCCGCGCCCACCAGCATGGGAACGCCCATGTTCTGCGCCTCGTCGAGACAGAGGCGCACGTCCTTGTGCGACAGCGCGGTGGCGAAGCCGAAGTCGAAGGTGCGCGGCAGCACGGCGCGCGGGAACTTGTCCTGGCTGGCGCTGTTGCGGCCGCTCGACACGTTGATGATGTCGATCAGGACCTTCGCATCGAGCCCCGCCTTCACCCCCATCGCCAGCGCTTCCGACGTGGCCACGAGCGCGGTCGCGGCCAGCATGTTGTTGGCGAGCTTGGCGGTCTGCGCGAGGCCGGGTTTCTCGCCGGTATGGAAGAGCTTCCCGAAGGTCTTCAGCATCGGCTCGAGCGCCCGGTAGGCGGGCGTCGGGCACGAGACCATGACCGCGAGCGTTCCGGCCTTGGCGCCGGTGACGCCGCCGCTCACGGGAGCATCGACCCAGCCGATGTCGCGCTCGGCCAGTCTGGCTGCCACTTCGCCGGCCACCCCCGGCCCGGTCGTCGACAGGTCGATCAAGGTGCGGATCGCCGAGCCGTTGATGATGCCGGCGTTCCCGCCCAGCACGACCTCGCGCACGATGGCAGGCGTCGGCAGGCTGATCAGCACGACCTCGGCGGTCGAGGCCACGTCGGCCGGCGACTGGGCAAGCTGAGCGCCGCGCGCGACCAGCGGCTTGGTCGCCTCCTCCGACACGTCGTAGACGCAGAGCCGATAGCCCGCATCGAGCAGGCGCGATGCCATCGCCCCCCCCATCCGGCCCACGCCCACGAAGCCCAGCAATTGACCCGTCATGCTCATTTCCTCCGGCTTCCAGCCACTCTTTCGTTTTTCTGGTACCGCTACCAGCATATGATTGCCGCGTGGGAGCATCAACGGGCGGACGGAATGAGTAGCAAGGCACGGCGTACCGAGAGCGGCACCCTCAGGATGCGCGACATCGCCCGCCACGCCGGCGTGTCGCCGATGACGGTGTCCCGCGCGCTGCGCCAGCCGTCGGCGGTCTCGGAGGAGATGCGGCGCAAGGTCGATGCCGCGGTGCGCGAGTTCGGCTACCTGCCCAACCGCATCGCCGGCAGCCTCTCCTCCAACCGCTCCAATGTCGTCGGGCTGGTCGTGCCCAGCATCCGCAACTCGCTCTACGCCAGCATGATCCAGGTGGCGTCCGAGGTGCTGCGCGCCAACGGGCTGCACCTGATGATCGCCGACAGCGGCCATCGATTGGAGGACGAGGAGGCGATGGTCTCCGCCTTCCTGGCGCAGCGCGTCTGCGGCCTCATCCTGCACAACACGGTCCACAGCAAGCGGCTGCGCAAGCTCGTCGAGACCAGCGGCGTGCCGGTGATCGAGACCGGCAACCTGCCCGACCAGCCGCTCGACATGGCGGTAAGCTACTCGAACTTCGAGGCGGCCCGCACCATGACCTTGCATCTGGCGCGGCTCGGCTACCGCAAGATCGGCTTCGTCACCCTTCCGGTGCGCGACAACGACCGTTCGGAGGAGCGCCGCCGCGGCTACTTCGCAGCGCTGGCCGAGCTCGGCCGGCCGGCCGACGACAGCCTCGTCCTCGAAGCGGCTGGCGGCTTCAGCGAGGGCGCCGATGCGCTGGTGCGGCTGGTGAAGGCCCATCCCGATCTCGATGCGGGTTTCTTCGCGGGCGAGGTGCTGGCTGTGGGCGCGCTGTTCGAATGCCAGCGCCGCGGCTGGGCCGTGCCGGGACGCATCGCCATCGCCAGCTTCGACGATGTCGATCTGCTGAAGCACGCCGTGCCCAGCGTCACGACCTTGCGCATTCCGCGGCAGGAGATCGGCAAACGCAGCGCCGAGCTTCTCGTCAGCCGCCTGCAGGGCGCACCGGCCGAACGCATCAAGGTCGATCTCGGCTTCGAAATCGTCCAACGCGAAAGCAGCTGAGGGAACGGCAGCCCTGCCGGTCGACGGGGGTGCGAGCCGATCGCTTTCGGCTTTTTATGGTAGCGGTACCAAGAACTCCGCCCTAGTATTTGCACAACAAGGCAAAAACAGGAGGAAACCATGAGCGTAACGCGTCGACAGTTCGGTCCCGCTGCAGCCTCCCTGGCCGCAGTCGCAGCCACCTCACCGGCCTTCGGCCAGCAGACCAACGAGGTGGTGAGATGGCGGCTCACCTCCAGCTTCCCCAAGAGCCTCGACACGCTCTACGGCGCCTCGGTGACCATCGCGCGCGTCGTCGGCGAGATGACCGACGGCAAGTTCACGCTGACGCCCTTCGCCGCCGGCGAGATCGTGCCCGGCCTGCAGGTGCTCGATGCGGTGTCGAACGGCACGGTCGAGTGCGGCCACACCTACACCGGCTACTACATCGGCAAGAACCCGAGCTTCATCTTCGACGGCTCGCTGCCCTTCGGCCTCACCCCGCGCATGCACAATGCCTGGATGATGTTCGGCGACGGCAAGAAGCTGATGGACGAGGTCTATGACAGCTTCAACATCGTGGCCCTGCCTGCCGGCCAGACCGGCGGCCAGATGCTGGGCTGGTTCCGCAAGGAGCTGAAGACCCCGGCCGACTTCTCCGGCCTGAAGATCCGCACCGCCGGTTTCGGCGGCAAGGTCTTCGCCAAGCTCGGCGCCGTGCCGCAGCAGATCGCCGGCGGCGACATCTATCCCGCGATGGAACGCGGCACGCTCGACGCCTGCGAATGGGTCGGCCCCTACGACGACGAGAAGCTCGGCTTCAACAAGGTCGCCAAGTACTACTACACGCCGGGCGTCATGGAGCTGGAGGCGGTCAACCAGTTCATGATCAGCAAGGCGGCGTGGGCGAGCCTGCCGCCGCGCTACCAGATGATCCTGAAATACGCCTGCAGCTACTCGATGACCGAGATGCTCGCCTCCTACGACGCCAAGAACGCCGTGGCCATCGCCCGGCTGGTCGCCGCCGGCACGCAGCTCTCGGTCCTGCCCGACGAAGTCGTGAAGGCGCTGCGCGTCGCGCTCGAATCCGTGCTCGACGAGGAAGCGGCGCAGAACGAGCAGTTCAAGAAGATCCTGGCCAACTGGCGCCAGTTCCGCGCCATCCAGCATCGCTGGTTTTCCATTGCGGACACCCGCGCCGAACTGGCGGTCTATCGCAGCGACCGCTGACGGGCACCACTGTCCCGAACGAAGTGAGGGACCTTTGGCGGCGCCAAAGGTCCCTCTTTCATGTTCGCGATGACAGGTCTTGCGTCGCGTTACTTCTTCTTCTCCATGCCCCACATCGCGAGCGTGGGCGCGGGGACCATGCCGGTCACGTTCGACCGCACGGCCGACGGCGAGGTGAACTGGCCGAGTGGCGCATGCGTCGGGTATTCGGCGGCGCGCAGTTGGACCTGCTCAGCGAGCTCCTTCTGCTTCGCCGGGTCGGATTCGGCTGCAAAGGCGTCGCGCAGCCTCTCCAGCTCGGCATCGCACGGCCAGCCGAACGTCGCCTTGTCGCAGGAGGCGGCGAGGAACGCGGTGGACGCCGGGTTGATGACGTCGACCGCGCCGTAGGAGGTGAAGAAGATGTTCCAGCCACCGGCGCTGGGCGCGTCCTTCTTGGCGCGCCGCGACACCAGCGTCTGCCAGTCCATCGGCTGCAGGTCGACCTTGAAGCCGGCCTTCTCAAGCTGCGGCTTGGCCACGGTGGCGAGGTTGTTGTGCCCGGCCACGTCGGTCTGGTGGAGCATCACCACCGGCGTGCCGTCATAGCCCGCTTCCTGGAGAAGCTGCTTGGCCTTGGCGACGTTGCCGGAGAGCTTGTCGTCCCAGCCCTTGGTCGACTCGTAGGGCGAGCCGCAGGGGAAGAGCGACTTGCAGACCTTGTAATATTCGGGATCACCGACATTGGCGTCCAGGAACTCCTTCTGGTCGATCGCGTAGAGCGCGGCCTGCCGCGCCTTCGCGTTGTCGAACGGCTTGTGCAGTACGTTGAAGCGCATCGAATACTGGCGGCCGGCCTTGTTGCCGACATAGACGGTGACGTTCTTGTCCTTCTTCATCAGCGGCAGGAGGTCGGCCGGCACGATCTCGATGAAGTCGATCTCACCGCTCAGCAGCGCATTGACCTGGGTCTGCGTGTCGGGGATCCACACCCACTCGACCCTGTCGACCTTGGGCACCTTGCCGCCCGCGAAGCCCGCGGCCGGCTCGTTGCGCGGCTTGTACTTAGGGTTCTTGAGGTAGACGGCCTTCTCGCCGGGCTTCCATTCGTCCTTCTTGAAGATGAAGGGACCGGAGCCGGTGGCGTCGGTGATCTGGGCGTTGGGATCGGCCGAGGCGACCGACTTCGGCATCATGAACGGCACGTTCGAGCCCGGCTTGCCCAGGGAATAGAGCAGTAGGCCGTAGGGCTGCTTCAGCACGAACTTGATGGTCTTGGCATCCGGCGCGCTCAGCTCCGACGTCACCGCCATCAGCTTCTGGCCCATCGCATCGCGCGCGCCCCAGCGCTTGATCGAGGCGACGCAGTCCTCGGCCGTGACCGGCTTGCCGTCGTGCCATTCGAGGCCGTCACGCAGGGTCAGCGTGTAGGTCAGCTTGTCGGGAGAAATCTCCCACTTGTCGACCATCTGCGGCTTGACCTCGAGCTTGTCGTCGAGGGCGAACAGCGTATCGTAGACCATGTAGCCGTGGTTGGTGGTGATCAGCGCCGACGTCCACACGGGGTCGATGATCTTGAGGTCCGAGTGCAGCGCCGCCTTGATCGTGGACTGCGCCGACGCAGGTGCGGCGACCGGCACCACCGCGGCTGCGGCCGCGAGCGCGCATATGAAACGACGACCGAACTTCAGCATGAGAACTCCCTGGCCTTCCCCGGCAAGGCGCAAGGTATAGAGCCAAGAAACGCAGAGCGCGACTCTGGCGCTGTACCGTAAACGATCAGTCGCCCTGCGCGATGTCTAGCAGCGCCTGCCAGTCAGCGAACTTCACCCTCGGGCGGCCCTGCGCGGCGCCGGCGGCGATCTCCGCCTTGTCGATGCGGTGCCAACCGTCGGCATCGACCGCGAGCGGCAGGATGTCCGGTCCGCTCTTGGGATCGCGGTCCTCCAGCCAGGCCAGCACGTCCTTGGCCACGGCATGGCTGTCGGCGCGGTTGGTCGGAATGGTGCCGCTGGGACCGCGACGCGCCCAGCCGACGGCGAAGACACCCTCCGACTTCGGGAAGTCTTCGCCGCTGTAGCCGATGCAGGTGACGACCATGTCGGCCGCGATCGTTCCCGTCGAGAGTTCGACCTCACCGGGATGAATCGCCGTCGGCGCCGCATGGAAACGGAAATGGACCGTCACCGGCTTCTCGCCCGCCTGGTGTGCGGCGAACCCTTTCAGCGTCTCGATGTTCTTGGTCTTGCGCAGCTTCTCCGGCGTGGGGTCGGTGGCCGGCGCCACCGCCTCCAGCACGCTCGGGTCGGCGACCGAAACGGCGCGCGACAGCCGGCCCATCTCGGCCAGCTCGTTATTGGTGAAGGACGCATGCTCGGCGCCACGGCGGCCGATCACATGGATGTCGGTGAGAGGCGCCGCCGCAATCGCGGCACCCGCCTCAGCCACGATGTCGGACTTGGCCATCTCGTCGGGACTCTTGGCCAGCAGGCGCGCCACGTCGAGGGCGACATTGCCGTTGCCGATCACCGCGACGGACTTCACCGAAGAGAGATCGGGGCCGCCGCGGAAATCGGGATGTCCGTTCAGCCAGGCGACGAAGCGCCACGAGCCCCAGACATGCGGCAGCTCCTCGCCCGGGATGCCGAGCTTGCGGTCGATCACCATGCCGGTGGCGACGATCACCGCGTCGTAGGCCGCGACGAGTTCGTCCCACGAGAGGTCCCGGCCGATCTCGATATTGCCAGCAAAGCGCAGATCGGGCTGGGCCAGCAGCTTGTCGAACTGGCGGACCACGGCCTTGGTGCCCTGATGATCTGGCGCGACCCCTGCGCGGACCAGCCCGAACGGCGTCGGCAGGCGGTCGATGATGTCGATGCGCAGGTCCGGCCGCCCGCGCAGCAGCCCGTCTGCGGCATAGAAGCCCGACGGCCCGGCGCCGACGATGGCAACCCTGTGAGTCATGACGGCCCGCTTAGCATATGATGGGCACATGGCTAAATACGCAAAACTCAGACAACTCGGTCAGGCCACCAACCTGCCCGCCTCACCCGACCAGGCCGTGCTCGAGACGGTGCCCAATCCGCATCCGGGCACGCTTTATCTCGCACGCTTCACGCAGCCCGAGTTCACCTCGCTCTGCCCGGTAACGGGACAGCCCGACTTCGCGCATCTCGTGATCGACTATGTCCCGCGCTCAAAGCTGGTCGAGAGCAAGTCGCTGAAGCTCTACCTCAACAGCTTCCGCAACGAGGCGGCGTTCCATGAGGACTGCACCGTGGGCATCGGCAAGCGGCTGGTGAAGCTGCTGGCGCCGCGTTGGCTCAGGATCGCGGGCTATTGGTATCCGCGCGGCGGCATGCCGATCGACGTGTTCTGGCAAACCGCAGCACCGCCCAAGGGACTGTGGCTGCCGGACACCGGCGTGGCGCCCTATCGCGGCCGGGGATAATGGCCAAGCTGCCGCCCCGTCCCAAGCGACCGCCCAAGCAGGCGAGTGCGGCGGAGCTGCGCGATGCGATTGCCGCCAAGGCACTGGAGCTTGGTTTCGACGCGGTGGCCTTCGCGCCCGCGCAGCTCTCGCCCGAGGCGCGGCAGCTGCGGATGGAGCGGATGTCGGCGTTCCTGGAGCGCGGCTTCCAGGGCGACATGGGCTGGCTGGTCGATCGCGCCGAGCAGCGCATCGATCCCTCGACCCTGTGGCCCGAGGCGCGTACCGTCGTGTCGGTCGCGCTCAACTACGGGCCGGCGAGCGATCCGCGCGACGTGCTCGAACAAAGCGAGCGCGCTGCCGTCTCGGTCTATGCGCAGGGCCGCGACTATCACGACGTGATGAAGAGCCGGCTGAAGCAGCTCGGTCGCTTCATCTGGGACACCTATCATCAGAGCCTGAAAGTCTTCGTCGACACCGCGCCGCTGATGGAGAAGCTCGCCGCGCAGGAGGCGGGACACGGCTGGCAGGGCAAGCACACCAACCTCGTGTCGCGCCGCTTCGGCTCCTGGCTGTTCCTCGGCGAGCTGCTCCTGTCCATCGAGCTGCCGGTCGACGAACCCGAGACCAACCATTGCGGCCAATGCCGAGCCTGCCTCGATGCCTGTCCGACCAACGCCTTCCCCGCGCCCTATCAGCTCGATGCGCGGCGCTGCATTTCCTATCTCACCATCGAGCATGCCGGTCCCATCGATCGCGAGTTCCGGCGCACCATGGGCAACCGCATCTACGGCTGCGACGACTGCCTCGCCGCCTGCCCGTGGAACAAGTTTGCGCGGCAATCGCGGGAGGCCGCCTTCACGCCGCGCGCCGAGCTGCAGGCGCCGCTTCTGTCCGAGCTTGCAGAACTCGACGACGCCACCTTCCGCACGCGCTTCTCCGGCACCGCGGTGAAGCGCATCGGCCGCAACCGCTTCCTGCGCAACGTCGCCTACGCGCTGGGTAACAGCAGCACACCGTCTGAAGCATTACCGGCGGTCGAACGGCTGCTGCACGACGATTCACCTCTGGTGCGCGGCGCCGCCGTCTGGGCGCTGTCACAGCTCGCCCCTGAAGAGTTCGAACGACGCAGGACGTCGACCAGCGAAGAAGATCCTGTTGTCCTGAACGAATGGACATGAAGACGTTCTTTCGCATTGCCCTCGCCATCGCGGTTGCCGTCCTGTTGAGCGTGGGCGCGATGTGGTGGATATCGACCGTACAGGAGGAAAGCCGGCGAAACGACTTGCTCTTCTTCCTGCAACGAGTGCGCGCCGTGGAGTCGGCAGAGGCACGGCCGGTTCGGCTCCGCGCCACCGACCTTCCGGGCAAGCCGATTTCTGTCTGCACGATATGGGACTACGAGCGCGTCGACGAACTCCGGACGTTTCTCGGGCAACAGCGCTTCGAGCAGCTCATGGGGTCCTATCGCATGAACGATCGCAAAGGCGGTATCGTCGCAGTCCATGAGAAGTTCATCGTCGTCGCGGATCCGGTCCAGACGGCGAGGACGGCCTGCTCCGCCGCGGACAAGGCATTGCTCATCCTGACAGGGCGCAGCTTCGACCTCCAAGGCCCTTGAGGGAGTTGCGCGGCGCGGTCAAACAACCGAAGACTCCGATGCCGGCGTCTGCGCCGAATGGGCGGAGGCGCTCCGGCAGGGAGTGAAACAATGACTTTCAAGAGACGGGCGATGATCGCGGGCGCGGCCCTGCTTCTCGCAACCGGCACGGCCATGGCGCAGCAGCCGAACTCATCCGCACGCATCGCCGAGATCCTGGCGAGCCCGGACCGCAGCGCCGCCGACCGCACCAACGACCAGCGCCGCAAGCCCGCGGACATGCTGGCGTTCATCGCCATCACGCCCGGCATCACCGCGCTCGATCTCAGTGCGGGTGGCGGTTACACGACGGAGCTGCTGGCCCGCTCGATCGGACCCACTGGCGCGGTCTACGGCCAGAGCCGGCCGCCACGCGATCCCGGCCAGCCGGCACCACGCCCCGCCGCGCCGGAAGGCAATGCCAATCCGACGGCCGCTCCGGTAGCAGCCCCGGCAACACCGCCCGCGCCGCCGCGCCCCTCGCCGGTCGCGCTGGCCGATCGCAGCGAGAAGATGAAGGCCGCTGGCGTCGCCGCCGCGCCGATCACGGCGCTGTCGCGGCCGTTCGAGGATCCGGTGCCGGCCGAACTGGCCGACGGCCGCTTCGACCTCGTGACGTTGATGTTCAACTATCACGACCTAGGCTTCCTGGGCGTCGATCGCGCGAAGATGAATGCCGCCGCGTTCAAGGCTCTCAAGAAGGGCGGCTTCTACGTCATCGCCGACCATTCGGGCCGGCCGGGCACCGGCATCTCCGAGTCCGGCACACTCCATCGGATCGAGGAAGCCTTCCTGCGCCAGGAGGTCGAGGCCGCCGGCTTCAAGCTCGTCGCCGAGGGCAACTTCCTGCGCAACCCCAACGATCCGCGCGACAAGAACACGCCCGACCCGCCGCAGCCCAAGGACGAGTTCGTCCTGAAGTTCGTGAAGCCCTGAAGCACCCGCAGCACGCACCGCCTGCCGCGCCGCCGTCCAGGACCGTCACAATCGCGTTGGATGAGGTTGCGCGACGCACCCAAACGGCAGAAGACTCCGATGCCGGCGTCCGTCATGAATGGGCGGAGGCGCTCCGGCAGGGAGTGAACCATGACACTCGCACGTCTGGCGAGGATCGCGGGCACGGTCCTCATCCTCGCAACCGGCATGGCCTTCGCACAGCAGCCAAACACGCCGGAACGCATCGCTGAGATTCTGCAGAGCGCCGATCGCAGCGATGCCGATCGCACCAACGACCAGCGGCGCAAGCCCGCCGAGATGCTGGCCTTCATCGACATTGTACCGGGCATCACCGCGCTCGATCTCAGCGCCGGTGGCGGCTACACGACCGAACTGCTGGCCCGCTCGATCGGTCCCAACGGCGCGGTCTATGGCCAGAGCCGACCTCCGCGCGAAAGGATCCAAACGGCAACACCAATCGCGGCGCCGGTCACGCCTCCCGGGCCAGCGCGTTCGTCACCGCTCGCCCTCGCCGAGCGTCACGAGAACATGAAGGACGCCGGCGTTGACGCGGCGCCAATCATCGCCCTGTCGCGGCCGTTCGAGGATCCGGTGCCGGCCGAACTCGCCAAGGCGTACTTCGATCTCGTGACCATCATGTTCAACTATCACGACCTCGACTTCCTCAGGGTTGACCGCGCGAAGATGAATGCGGCCGTCTTCAAGTTGCTGAAGAAGGGCGGATTCTACGTCATTGCCGATCATTCGGGGCGGCCGGGCACGGGTATCACCGAGTCCGCCACGCTTCACCGCATCGAGGAAGCCTTCCTGCGCAGGGAGGTCGAGTCCTCCGGCTTCAGGCTGGTCGCCGAGGGCAACTTCCTGCGCAACCCCAACGACCCGCGCGACAGGAACACGCCCGACCCGCCGCAGCCCAAGGACGAGTTCGTCCTGAAGTTCGTGAAACCCTAGTCATTGGAGCGCGCCACTCCAGTGGCGCTCAAGCT
>JAESFU010000006.1_pt1 | contig 165851 bp, 160 predicted proteins | sample 9269461 | NCBI WGS metagenome assembly JAESFU01 (sample SAMN14502556, study PRJNA617107) | algae metagenome | isolation source: Stenomitos rutilans HA7619-LM2 and co-occurring heterotrophs from cave walls | place: USA: Waikapalae cave, Hawaii | collected 2009-07-28 | reverse complement strand
ATGGCGTTGAGATGGATACCCCGCCCGACCATGTTGTCGGTCAGGATGGTCGCGAACTGCTTGTCGGCGGTGCAGGTGGTGACGATCTCTGCCCCCTCGACCGCGGCTTGCGCCGTGCTGCAAGCGGTGACCGAGAGGCTGCTTCCCTGCAGATTGCGCAGCGTCTTCTCGGTGGCGGCGGGGTCGATATCATAGAGCCTGACCGCCTCGATGCCGATGACCGCCTTCATCGCCAAAGCCTGGAACTCGGCCTGGGCGCCATTGCCGATCATCGCCATCGTGCGCGCGCGCTTCGGCGCCAGATGCCGAGCCGCCATGGCCGAGGTGGCGGCGGTGCGCAACGCTGTCAGCAGCGTCATCTCGGTGAGCAGGACCGGATAGCCGCTGGCGACATCGGCGAGCAGGCCGAAGGCAGTGACCGTCTGCAGGCCGGAGGCGACGTTCTTCGGGTGGCCGTTGACGTATTTGAAACCGTAGCTGGTGCCGTCCGAGGTCGGCATCAATTCGATCACGCCGTCATGCGAATGGCTGGCGATGCGCGGCGTCTTGTCGAAGCTCTCCCAGCGCCGGAAATCCTCCTCGATGCGGTCAGCGAGCTCGCGCAGCATCGTCTCGATGCCGACCCGGTGGACGAGGCGCATCATGTTGTCGACGCTGACGAAGGGCACCATCGCCTTGGCGGAGGGAGGAGTTGCGGTCATTGGAGGTGCCAAGTCTCAAACTGTCGAGAGACGAGTCTACAGCCGGCGGCATGTTGGCCGAAATATCAGAACTGTGTTACTTCCGTCATGAAACTGAACAGATTGCTTGCCTGAATTGTTCAGTCCGTCAGGACGCTCTATGGCTGCCGAAATCGCCAAATATGTCCCCGATGCGCTCGACCGGGCGCTGATCACGCATCTGCGCGGCGATGGCCGCGCGTCGCTCTCCAAGCTGGCGATGGTGCTGGGGGTCGCCCGCGGCACCGTCCAGAACAGGCTGGAGCGGCTGATCGAGACCGGAACGCTGCTCGGCTTCACCGCCCGCGTCCGCGACGACTACGATGAGAATGCCGTGCACGCCGTGATGATGGTCGAGGTCGTCGGCAAGTCGACGACGCAGGTCATCCGCCAGCTGCGCGGGCTGCCGGAGGTCCACACACTGCACACTACCAACGGCAATTGGGACCTGGTGGCCAATATCCGCGCCGGCAGCCTCGCCGAATTCGACCGCGTCCTGCGCGAGGTGCGGATGATCGACGGCGTCGCGAACAGCGAGACCAGCCTGCTGCTGAGCAGCGTCTAGGCGTCCCACCCACGCGATGACGGCGGGCCGCTCTGCATCCGCACCAGATGACGCCGTCCTCCGGATCGGCCAGTGTGACGCCCCGTTTTACCCTTTTTGGTCTCGATGCTCGCCGCTCTCGCCTCCGCCCTCGCTCTGCTAGGCCGCTACGGCACGCAGGGCTTCGCGCTCTCGATCTTCCTCGGCCTCGCTCTGCCGCAGTTCTCGGCGGCGGCGCGCCCGCTCCTGCCGATCACGATCTTCTGCTTCACCACCGTCGTGTTCATGCGCGCTGATCTCAGCGTCATCGCCGAACTTGTGCGCCGGCCGGCAAAGCTCATCGTGACCTGCCTCTGGCTGCTGTTCACCCCGGCACTGCTGATCGCCGCCGCTCTCGCTGTTCTGGGACGCGAGGGGCTCGATCCCGGCCTGCTGCTCGGCATCGCGATCATGGGCGCCGCGCCGCCGATCATGTCCTCGCCTGCCGTCGCCATCCTCTACGGCTTCGAGCCCTCGCTGATCATCGCCGGCGTCATCGTCACCACAATCGTGAGTCCGCTGATCGCGCCGCTGCTGGTTGACGGGCTGGCGGGAGCCGCCGTCCCGCTCGACCGTCTGGCGCTGACCTTGCGCCTCGTCATGTTCATCGGCGGCGGCATGGTCGTCGCCTTCGCGATCCGGCGCTGGCTCGGGGCCGAGCGCATCCGCGCGCTCAAGCCCAATCTCGATGGCTTCGGCGTGCTGATGTATTTCGTCTTCGCCATCGCGGCGATGGATGGCGTGACTAAGGCGGCGATGGAGCGCCCGGGCCAGGTGGCGCTGTTTCTCGCCGTCGCCTTCCTCGTTTCGGCAGTCGGCCTCGCCACTGCCTGGCTCGCCCTGCGCCGCTTTCCCATCTCCGAGCGCTTCATGATCGGCTACGGCACCGGCCAGCGGAATATGGGCCTGTTGGTCGCGGCGCTCGGCGCCGGCGTGCCGCCGACCACCTTCCTCTATTTCGCTCTGGCCCAGTTCCCGATCTATCTCCTGCCCTGGCTCCTGCGCGGCATCGCGGCGCGGATCCGGCGCAAGGAAATCTCTGCTGACGCGAGCTGACTGCAAGCTTTGCCAGGATTCCGGCAAGCAAAGCCGGAGTTCCTGTTATGATCACGCTCTATTCGGGGCCGCTCAGCCTGTTCTCGCGCAAGGTCGAGATCGCATTGCGCGAAAAAGGTCTCGCCTTCGAGCGCATCATGGTGCCGTTCAACCAGACGACCGGCTATGATCCCAAGCATCCCGAAGTCGTCGCCATCAACCCCAAGCGCCAGGTCCCGGTGCTGAACGATGACGGGATCGTGCTCTACGACTCAACGGTGATCCTCGAATATCTCGAAGACGCCTATCCCGAACCGCCGCTCTTGCCGCTCTGCCCCGGCGCCCGCGCCCGCTGCCGGCTCGACGAACTCTATGCCGACGAGATCATGCTGCAGGCGCTGAAGCCGCTGATGCACCGCACCACCCCGCCCTCAACCGATCAGACCCGGCGCCTCGCCCAGGAGGCCGATGCGCTGATTGCCGAGAACGCGCTGGAAAAGCACTATGCCGTGCTGGAGGACCGGCTCGCCGGGCGCGAGTTCTTCGGAGACGCGGTCTCGGTCGCTGACATCGCCCTGTTCATGAGCGTGCTGTTCTCGCTTCGCCTCGGCGGCCCCTCGCTCGCCCCTTTCGACGGGCTGTCGCGCTGGTTCGAGCGGCTGAAGCTGCGCCCCGCCTTCACCCAGGCCGCCGTCGAGATCGCCGAGGCCGACCGGCGCCTCTCCTTCCCGTTGAAACGGGCCTGACCGCAGGCTTTCGCGATTGCGAGAGCGGCAATGCGGCGCTAGACCACGCCGCATGAGCACGATCCGCATCGCCCCATCCATTCTTTCCGCCGATTTCGCCAAGCTCGGCGAGGAGGTTCGCGCCGTCGACGAGGCCGGCGCCGACTGTATCCATTGCGACGTGATGGACGGGCATTTCGTGCCCAACATCACCTTCGGTCCCGACGTGCTGAAGGCGATCCGCCCGCACACCAGGAAGTTCTTCGACGTCCACCTGATGATCGCGCCGGTCGATCCGTACATCGAGGCCTTCGCCAAGGCCGGCGCCGACCTGATCTCCTTCCATGTCGAGGCCGGCGCGCACCCGCACCGGACGCTGCAGGCGATCAAGGCGCAGGGCAAGCAGGCCGGCATCGTGCTCAACCCCGGCACGCCGGCGAGCGCCGCCGAGCCGCTGATCGGCGATGTCGACCTGATCTTGTTGATGACAGTCAACCCCGGCTTCGGTGGCCAGAGCTTCATTCATTCGGTGATCGAGAAGATAGCGCAGGTCCGCGCTTTGATTGGCGAGCGCCCGATCGCGCTCGAGATCGACGGCGGTGTCACGCCGGAAACCGCACCGCTCTGCGTCAAGGCCGGCGCCGATACGCTGGTCGCCGGCTCGGCGGTGTTCAAGGGCGGGCCGTCGGCTTATGCCGGCAACATCGCCGCCATCCGCAAGGCGGCCGAGACCGCCCGCGGCGACTGGGTCTGAGAGCTCTAAAGATCGATCGCGGCGAAGCCGCCATAGATCAACCGCGTGCCGTCGAAGGGCATCGGATTGACGTCGGGCTGCATACGCGGATCGGCCATGATCTTCTGCCAACCGGCATCGCGCGCCTCCTTGCTCTCCCATTCGACCCAGGAGAAGACGACGACCTCGTCATCCTTGGCTGCGACGGCGCGATAGAAATCGGTCTGCTTGCCGTGGGGAACGTCGTCGCCCCAGGATTCGAAGACGCGCGTCGCGCCATGTTCCTTGAACAGCGGCGCGGCCTTGCGGGCATGCTCGGCATAGGCCTCGCGATTGGCGGCAGGCACGGCCGCGACGAAACCATCGACATAGGACATCGGTCTTTTCCTCCTTGGGTCTGTCGGCGCTCCTACGCTACGGAGCGTCCCGCCCAGCCGGCGCGGACGCTAGGCAGCATAAGGGTCCGAAGCTGTCAGCAGCAGCCCTCCGGCATTCCGTCAGCGGCCCACACGTGCTAGCGAGCCGGCGAGCCTTTCATCGTCACGTCGCGAGCCCGCTATGATCCCCCGTTATTCCCGCCCCGAGATGGTCGCGATCTGGGAGCCGCAGACGCGCTTCCGCATCTGGTTCGAGATCGAGGCGCACGCCACCGACAAGCTCGCCGAGCTCGGCGTCGTGCCAAAGGAAGCAGCCGCGACGATCTGGGCCAAGGCCAAGGACGCCACCTTCGACGTGGCCCGGATCGACGAGATCGAGCGCGTCACCAAGCATGATGTCATCGCCTTCCTGACTCATCTCGCCGAGATCGTCGGGCCCGAGGCGCGCTTCGTCCACCAGGGCATGACCTCCTCGGACGTGCTCGACACCACCCTCGCCGTTCAGCTCGCCCGCGCCGCCGATATCCTGATCGCCGATGTCGACGCCCTGCTCGTCGCCATCAGGCGCCGCGCCTTCGAGCACAAGCTGACCCCGACCATCGGCCGCTCGCACGGCATCCATGCCGAGCCGGTGACCTTCGGCCTCAAGCTTGCCCAGGCCTATGCCGAATTCGACCGCTGCCGCGCCCGCCTTGTCGCCGCGCGCGCCGAGATCGCGACCTGCGCCATCTCCGGCGCCGTCGGCACCTTCGCCAATATCGACCCGCAGGTGGAGGAATACGTCGCTGAGAAGATGGGCCTGACCCCGGAGCCGGTCTCGACCCAGGTCATCCCGCGCGACCGCCATGCCATGTTCTTCGCGACGCTCGGCGTCGTCGCCTCGTCGGTCGAGCGCCTCGCCACCGAAATCCGCCATCTCCAGCGCACCGAGGTCTATGAGGCCGAGGAGTATTTCTCGCCGGGCCAGAAGGGCTCTTCGGCGATGCCGCACAAGCGCAACCCCGTCCTGACCGAGAACCTGACCGGCCTCGCCCGGCTGGTACGCGGCATGGTCACGCCCGCGCTGGAGAACGTCGCGCTCTGGCACGAGCGCGACATCTCGCATTCCAGCGTCGAGCGCATGATCGGCCCGGATGCGACGGTGACGCTCGATTTCGCCCTCGCCCGCCTCACCGGCGTCGTCGACAAGCTGCTGATCTATCCGCAGAACATGAGGAAGAACCTCGACAAGCTCGGCGGGCTGCACAATTCGCAGCGCGTCCTGCTCGCGCTCACCCAGGCCGGCGCCAGCCGCGAGGACAGCTATTCGATGGTCCAGCGCAATGCGATGCGCACCTGGGAGCATGGCGAGGACTTCCTGACGAACCTCAAAGCCGACAAGGACGTCACCGCGAAGCTCTCGGTGGCCGAGCTCGAGGCGATGTTCGACGAGGGCTACCACTTCAAGCACGTCGACACGATCTTCCGCCGGGTATTCGGGGAAGCCTGAGACGCCGGCTGGATTTCACCGAATCGAGCGCTATCTAGCGGTTATGAAAACCTCCGACACCGACATCCTCATCGTTCCTGGCTGGTCGGGCTCCGGCCCCGACCATTGGCAGAGCCGCTGGGAAGCCAAGCTGGCCACCGCCCGCCGCGTCGAACAGGAAGATTGGTACAAGCCGACCCGCGACGGCTGGGCGAACCGCATCGTCGCCGCCGTGCGCGCCGCGACGAAGCCGGTCGTCATCGTCGCCCATTCGGCCGGCTGCAGCGCCGTCGCGCATGCCGCCGAGCATCTGAAGCCTCGCGAGGTCACCGGCGCCTTTCTAGTTGCTCCGGCCTCCGAGCGGGCCAAGCGCGCCATCCCCGGCATGGCCGACGATTTCGCCTCGATCCCGCTGAGGCCCCTGCCCTTCCGCTCGGTGCTGATCGCCAGCGCGACCGACCCCTATTGCACTCAGGACGAGGCCAAGGCACTCGCGGAGGCCTGGGGCTCGGATTTCGTCGATGCCGGCGACAGCGGCCATATCAACAGCGAATCCGGCCACGGCCCCTGGCCGGACGGGCTGCTGCGCTTCGCCGGATTCATGAAGAGCCTGACGGTGGCGTGAGCGGCTCTCGCCGCTCCCGCGAACAGACCAAGCTGGCCTCGGGCACCTCGAGCCGCCGCCGGAACGACAGGCCTCCTTCGCGGGCTTGCCTGATCAAGCCGGAACATAGGTCAGCCTGACCACGTTCTCGCCGATCCGGTCGGTGGCGATGAGGCGCAGCGGCGGCCGGGGGCCGGCAAAAAACGGCTTGCCGCGGCCGAGGACGACGGGGTGGAGGTAGAGCCGGTACTCATCGACGAGGCCAAGCTCGGTCAGGCTTTGGGCCAGTTCTGGCCCGGACACCGTGACCTCGCCGGCAAGATCCGCCTTCAGACTGCGTATCACCGCGTCGACGTCCCCCTCGACCAGCGTCGCGTTGGGACCGACCGACTTCAACGAACGCGACACCACCCATTTTGGCAGCTTCCGCCACGCTGCCGCGAAGTCGCGATGCTCTGCGGTCCATTCAGGGCGGTCGTCGTCCCAATAGCGCATGACCTCATACATGCGGCGGCCGTAGACGCTGCCCGCCAGGCCCCACACATGCTCGATCCAGTGCTGGAACAGCGCTGGCTCAGGCACGAAATACTCGTGGCCGACATAGCCGTCGAGAGACTGGTTCATTCCGAAGACGATCTTCGCCATGTCGTGTGGTCTCCGCCCCCGCAATCCTGAACAGCCTGAGCGGTCAGCATGCGTCAGTGGCCCCCAGCAGAAAGCTGGTAGCCGGCCTAAAATCTCATCACCCTCACCCAGCCGAAGAGGCGGTGAAGACCGCCAGTTGCGCCTCGAAGGCACGCCTATAGGCCGGCCGCGCCTCGGCACGGGCGACATAGGCGGCAAGGTTCGGATACTCCTCGAGAATGCCTGAGCCCAACAGCCGGCGCAGCACCGTCACCATCAGCAGATCGCCCGCGCTGAATGCGCCGTCGAGCCAGTCGGCCTCGCCAAGACGGTTGGAGAGGCCTTCGAGCCGTTTGCGGATGATCTGGTCGAGGGCGGCGAGGCGCTCCTCGTACCAGGGCTTGTCGCGTTCCAGGATCCTGACGAGGCTGCGATCGAAGATCGGCGGCTCCAGCGTGTTGAGCGAAGCGAACATCCACATGATCGCGCGCGCCCGGGCGTTTGCATCCTCCGGCAGCAAGCCGCCATGGCGCTCGGCGATGTGGAGCACGATCGCTCCCGACTCGAACAGGGCGAGATCGCCATCCTCATAGGTCGGGATCTGCCCGAAGGGCTGAAGCGCCAGATGCGCGGGCTGCTTCATCGTCTTGAACGATAGAAGACGAACGTCATAGGTCTGGCCGACCTCCTCGAGCGCCCAGCGCACGCGCATGTCGCGCGCCAGCCCATTGCCGCGGTCTGGCGAGCGTTCGAAGGCGGTGATGGTTGCGGTCATCGGCAACTCCCGTGACTGGTTCGTGCGCTTATGTCCGTAGGACGAACGGCCATCGCGTCTCCCGACAACCCGCTCGTTCTTTCATCGCAAGAGCTCAGCCCGAGCCCAAAGAAAAACCCGCCCCGGATCGCTCCGGGGCGGGCTCTCACAGACGCTGTGGCGATCAGCCGTCGAGATCAATTCTCGACATAGGTGATCTTGCCGTCGGCACCCTTCTTCCAGGTGTAGACGGTGTAGTCCGGGCGGGTGATGTCGCCCTTCTTGTCGAAGGCGATCTTGCCGATCACCGTATCGACCGCCTGGCCGCCATGCAGCGCCGCGGCGACCTTCTTCGGGTCGAGCGAGTTCGCGCGCTTGGCGCCCTCGGCCATGATCTGGACCGCGGCGTAGCTGTAGAGGGTGTAGGCTTCCGGCTTGAACTTGCGGGCCTCGAACTTCTTGAGGACCGCAGCCGCCTCCGGACGCTTCTGCGGGTCCGGCGGGAAGGTCATCAGCGTGCCTTCGACGCCGGGGCCGCCGATCGTGGCGAACTCGTCGGTGGTGATGCCGTCGCCGGAAATCAGCACGGTCTTCAGGCCCTGGTCGCGCATCTGGCGCACGATCAGGCCGCCCTCGGTGTGCAGGCCACCCCAGTAGAGGTAGTCGGCGCCCGTCGACTTCAGCTTCGAGATCAGCGCCGAGAAGTCCTTCTCGCCGGCGTTGACGCCTTCATAGAGCACGTCCTTGATGCCGGCCTTGGTCAGGCCCTTGCGGGTTTCGTCGGCGAGGCCCTGGCCGTAGGTCGTCTTGTCGTGGACGATCGCGACCTTCTTGTCCTTGAGGTTCTTCGCGATGTACTCGGCAGCCACCGAGCCCTGCTGGTCGTCGCGGCCGCAGGTGCGGAACACGTTCCAGAGGCCACGCTCGGTGATCTTCGGGTTGGTCGCCGACGGGCTGATCATCAGGATGCCGTTCTCGGCATAGACTTCCGACGCCGGCATGGTGACGCCGGAGTTGAAGTGGCCGAGCACCCATTTGACGCCGTCGCCGACGAACTTGTTGGCAACCGAGACGCCCTGCTTCGGATCGGAGACGTCGTCGCCGACCGAGACCTGGATCTTCTGTCCGAGGACGCCGCCGGCAGCGTTGATGTCTTCAGCAGCCTGTTCCGCCCCATTCTTCAGCTGCGCGCCGAACGCCGCATTCGGACCCGTGATCGGGCCGGCGACGCCGAGCTTGATCTGTGCGTTCGCTACGCCAGAAAAGGCGAGGACCGCGCCAAGGGCAATACCGCCCAAGAGCAGCTTCTTCATGCGTTGTGACTCCCCTGTGAGTATAGTACGGGCCGGCTTGGCCGCCCCGTCTCGGCGCGTGGTGCCACCGTGAAACGCAGTCTTGCGCTTTTTCGCGGTACTGTCACGCGGCAAGCCTCGTGAACTTTGGTGGTGTTTAAGGCGCGTTCAGGCGCTCTCGCGTGCCTTCCAGCTGAAAGGCCCGGTGCGCTCGTAGAGCCAGCGATATTGCGTCGTCATCTGGCGCGCCCGGTTGTAGCGCCAGCCGGCGAAAGCGAAGGCGAAGAGCACGAGCGTATCGACGATGTAGAAGTGCAGCGTCAGCAGCGTTGCCTGGAACAGCGCGAAATGGATGAAGCGGATCACCACTCCCAGGACCAGCGTGTAGAAGACGAGCTGGATGGGCGGCCGCCAGGTGATCGCCACCGCTCGTCCCGCCATCCAGGCAGCCCAGCCGCCCATCACCACGGTGACGAACAGGAAGAGCCAGATGGTCGGCTCCTCGTAGAGAATGCCCTGCATCATCGTGCTCCGTTAAAAGCTCGCGGCGCTCAATGCCGCCCGCCTTCGAGATAGGCCGCCCGCACCTGCGGATTGGCGAGCAGTTCCTTGCCGCTGCCGCTCATGGTGATGACGCCGTTGACCATGACATAGCCGCGATGGGCGAGCTTGAGCGCATGGAAGGCGTTCTGCTCGACCAGGAACACGGTCAGTCCCTGGCTGCGGTTGAGCTCGCGGATCGCTTCGAAGATCTGCTTGACGATCAGCGGCGCGAGACCAAGTGAGGGCTCGTCGAGCATCAGCAGCTTCGGCCGCGCCATCAGCGCCCGCGCGATTGCGACCATCTGCTGCTCGCCGCCCGAGAGCGTGCCGCCGCGTTGCTGCAGGCGCTCCTTCACCCGCGGGAAGAGGGTGCAGATCTTCTCGAGATCCTCGTCGAAGTGCTGCATGCCGGCGACGGCGGCGCCCATCTGCAGGTTCTCGAACACGGTCATGCGCGGGAAGATGCGGCGGCCTTCCGGCGACTGCGCGATGCCGAGGCGCGCGATCTCGTGGCTCGGCATCCTGGTGATGTCGCGCCCCTCATAGGTGATCGTGCCCTCGCGGGCCTGCGGCGCGCCGAAGATCGTCATCATCAGGGTCGACTTGCCGGCGCCGTTGGCGCCGATCATCGTCACGATCTCGCCCTGGCGGACATCGACGTCGACGCCCTTCAGCGCGATGATCTTGCCGTAATAGGTCTTGACGCCGCGGACGGAGAGAAGCGCTTGAGCTTCACTCATAGGCCGACCTCCGCTTCCACCTGCTCGACCTCTTCATCGTCGACGCCGAGATAGGCGGCGATCACCTTCGGGTCGGCCTGCACTTCGGCCGGCGTGCCGTCCGCGATCTTGGTGCCGTAGTCGAGCACCACGACATGGTCCGAGATTTCCATCACCACCGACATGTCGTGTTCGATCAGCAGCAACGCCGTGCCGTGGTCCTTGCGGATCGACAGCAGCAGGTTGTTGAGGTCGAGGCTCTCGCGCGGGTTGAGGCCGGCGGCGGGCTCGTCGAGGCAGAGCAGCACCGGGTCGGTGCACATGGCACGCGCGATCTCGAGGCGGCGCTGATCGCCATAGGGCAGATCGGCGGCCGGATCGTCGGCGCGATGGATCAGGTTGATCTTCTCCAGCCAGAATTTGGCCTTCTCGATCGCCTCCTTCTCGCGCGCCTTGTAGCCGCCGATGCCGAGCACGCCGAGGAAGGTGAAGCCCGAGGCGATCATCAGCGGGTTGTGCTGCGCGACCAAGAGGTTCTCCAGCACCGTCATGCCGCCGAACAGGCGAATGTTCTGGAAGGTGCGGGCGACCTTGGCCTTCCAGGCGATGCGGAAGTCCGGCATGCGCTCCAGCAGGTAGCTGTCTCCGCTGTCCTGCGTCAGCGTCATCATGCCTTCGGTCGGCTTGTAGAAGCCGGTGATGCAGTTAAAGACCGTGGTCTTGCCGGCGCCGTTCGGGCCGATCAGCGCGGTGATGTCGCCCTTGCGGGCCTCGAAGGAGAGGTCGTTGACGGCAGTCAGGCCGCCGAAGCGCATGGTGACATGCTCGACCTGGAGAAGCGGCTTGGTCGTCATCAGCCGTGCCCTTCCTGGACCATGTCGGCCGAGATCGCCTTTTTCTCCTTGAGGAAGGCGGTCGGCTCACGGGTCGAGATCAGCCCGCGCGGCTTCCAGATCATGATCACCACCATGGCGAAGCCGAAGATCAGCATGCGGTACTTGGTCGGGTCGAAGTCGGGCCCGAAGATCTGCTTCATCCAGTCGAGCTCGCGCAGCAGCTCGGTGCCGCCGATCATCGCGATCGCCGCGATGGCGCAGCCCCAGAGCGAGCCCATGCCGCCGAGCACGACGATGGCGAGGATCACCGCCGATTCCATGAAGACGAAGGATTCAGGGCTGATGAAACCCTGCCGCGCCGCGAAGAACGAGCCGGCGAAGCCACCGAACATCGCGCCGATCGAGAAGGCGGTCAGCTTGGTGTTGGTGGTGTTGATGCCGAGCGAGCGGCAGGCGATCTCGTCCTCGCGCAGCGCCTCCCAGGCGCGCCCGACCGGCAGGCGCCGCAGCCGCAGGCTGACATAGGCGGTCAGCAGCGCCAGCATCAGGATGACGTAATAGAGGAAGATCGTGCGGTAGAGTGGCGAGAACTCCAGTCCGAACACCGCCGCAAAGCCGTCATCGGCCGCCGTGAACGGTATGCCGAAGAACGTCGGCCGCGGGATGCCGGAGATGCCGGCATAGCCGTTGGAGAAATCCGTCCAGTTGATGAGGACGAGGCGGATGATCTCGCCGAAGGCCAGCGTCACGATGGCGAGATAGTCGCCGCGCAGGCGCAAGACCGGGAAGCCGAGGATCATGCCCCAGAAGGCGGCAAGGATGCCGGCGAGCGGCAGCAGGATCCAGAAGGACAGGCCGAAATTCTTCGCCAGCAGCGCATAGGAATAGGCGCCGACCGCATAGAAGGCGACATAGCCGAGATCGAGCAGGCCGGCGAGACCGACGACGATGTTCAGCCCCCAGCCGAGCATGACGTAGATCAGGATCTGGACACCGAAATTGTCGATCCATTTCAGCGCCCCGCCCCAGCCGGCGAGGTTGATCGCGATGATCGGGAAGGTCAGCAGGAAGCCGAGGCCGAACAGCGAGAACAGCTTCGAATTCCGCTGGAAGAAGCCGATCGTACCATGCGGCAGGAGCCGCACGATGGATTTGCCCTCGCCGCGCTTCTGCTGGCGCAGCGCCATCAGGAAGCGGCCGATGAAGACGATCGCCACCGCCCAGGCCACCGCATCCCAACGCGGATCGAGCACGAGCTGGTTGTCGAGGTTCTGGCGCGTGCCCCAGGCGATGATCGGAATGCACAGGCCGAAGGTGATCAGCGCCGCGAAGGCGGCCTCCTTCAGCGCTGCCGTCATGTCGGCCTGGCGCTTGGCCGGCGTCGATGCGTCCATGGCCATGGGCGTCAGACCTTCTCGACTTCGGGCCGGCCTAGGATGCCGGAGGGCATGAACACGAGGACGACCGCGAGGATGCAGAAGGCAGCGACGTCCTTGTAGTCGATGGTGAAATAGGCCGACCACATCACCTCGATCAGGCCGATCAGCAGCCCGCCGAGCACGGCGCCGGGCAGCGAGCCGATGCCGCCGAGCACAGCAGCGGTGAAGGCCTTCACGCCCGGCACGAAGCCGTCATGGAAGGAGACCACACCGTAGAGCACGAGGTACATGACGCCGGCGACCGCGGCGAGCGCCGCGCCCATCACGAAGGTGATCGAGATGGTGCGGTCGACGTCGATGCCCAGCAGAGAGGCCATCTTGCGGTCCTGCTCGCAGGCGCGCTGGGCCCGGCCGAGCGGCGTCTTCTGCACCAGGTACCAGAAGGCGGCGAGCAGCACGACCGTCGTCACGATGATCGCGATCTGCTTGTAGGAGATCGAAACCGGATAGGTTGAGCTGTCGATCAGCAGGATCGACTGGTTCAGCATCGGCGGGATCGGCTTGTTGCGCGGCCCCTGCACGACCTGGACGAAATTCATCAGGAAGATCGACATGCCGATCGCCGAGATCAGCGGCGCAAGGCGGAACGAACCGCGCAACGGCCGGTAGGCCACCCGCTCGATCGTCCAGTTCCACAGCGAGGTGAAGAACATCGCCAGGACCAGGACGAAGAACAGTGACAGCACGATCAGGCCAGCGCCGAGCCATGCTGAAATCAGCATGAAGAAGATCAGCGCGATGAAGGCCGACAGCATGAACACGTCGCCATGGGCAAAATTCACCATGCCGATGATGCCGAAGACCATCGTATAGCCGATGGCGATGAGGCCGTAGATCGACCCCAGGGTCAGCCCATTGATGAGCTGCTGGACGAAGACTTCCATTGAACGACGCCTAACCCCTCGAATCAGTTGCCCGTTCTTGTCTGCGCGGCATGACACCGACGCATGCGGGATGCGATTTCGGCGCAGAGCTACCAACCGTCTGCGCGCTCGACAATCACTCCGCGCCACATTTCTGTCAAAAGCAATCTGCGCGACATTGCATATGCAATAGGCAGCCGATGCTGCGGCTCCGCGCGCTTTCCGCGCAAGATGATTGCTCGGCATGCAGTACACGATCCCGCGATATCTGAGCCGGTTGGTGCAGATGTCGCACCAACTCCGCGTGAGATACCGGAATGGTGGCGCCAATGCGCCCTGCGCATGCGCTTTAGGCCTCGCGTGCGGCCCCAAGCGCTGCCACGATCGCCCTTCCCGCGAATCCCGCTTCCAGGTGCGCCATGGTCCTCGCCGCCCCTCCTCTCGCCGACGCCGCCTACGCAAAGGCGCTCGCCTTGCTCGATCGCATCCCGCTGATCGACGGCCATAACGACCTGCCCTATGTCGTGCGGCTCGACCGGAGCGCGAAAGGCGATCTCGGCGTCTACGATCTCGGCAAGGTCCATCCCGAGACCGATACCGACATCCCGCGCATGCAGGCCGGCAAGCTCGCGGGCCAGTTCTTCGCAGCCTATGTCCCGCCGAACCACCCCAAGCCGGCCGGCTTCGCGCTGGCGCAGATCGCGCTGATGCGCCAGATCTGGGAACGCCATGCCGACGTCTTCCGGCCCGGCCTCTCGGCTGACGATGTCGAAGCCGCCAAGAAAGAAGGCCGCATCGCCCTGTTCATGACGATCGAGAACGGCTCGGCGCTCGACAACGAGCTCGATGCGCTCGACGCCTATTGGGACCTCGGCGTCCGGCTGATGACGCTCTGCCATAACGACACCCATGACTGGTGCGATTCGGCGACCGATGCACCGCGCCACAACGGCCTCAGCCCTTTCGGCAAGCAGGTGATCGGGCGGATGAACCGGCTCGGCATGATCGTCGATCTCGCCCATGTCGCGCCGAAGGTGATGCACGACGTGCTCGACATCAGCACGGCGCCGGTCGTCTGGTCGCACTCCAACGCCTTCTCGCTCTGCGACCACCCGCGCAACGTGCCCGACGACGTGCTCGACCGGGTCGCCGGCAAGGATGGGCTGGTGATGGCGACCTTCGTGCCCGACTTCATCAGCCAGGCCTCGCGCGACTGGCACCGGCCGGCGAAGGACCGGTATGGCAAGACCCCGGACGGGCTCGACTACAAGAAGGCCGAGGCCGAGATCGTCCGCACCACCGGCCCCCGGCCGAAGTCGACGCTGGCGCAGTATTGCGACCATCTCGACTACCTCGCCAAGAGGATCGGCCACGACCATGTCGGCATCGGCTCGGACTTCTTCGGCGGCCTCACGCCCGAGGGAATCGAGGACGCCTCGACCTTTCCTAACGTGATCGCCGAACTGATCCGTCGCGGCTGGTCGGACGAGAACCTCGCCAAGCTCGCGAGCGGCAACATGATGCGGGTGATGCGAGCGGTCGCAGGCGCAGCCGCACGCTGAACGGGTTGTCGAGAAAAGGCGAAATTGAGGCAAAATTTTAAGGGTGTGATGCCAATCCTCCCAGGCCCGACATTGCGAGCGGGGGCGGAGCACTAGCGATTCCCCTGTCCCGCGCCAGAACAGCCCGGACAGGACCCGTGAACTTCTTCCCCAATTCCATCAGGAACTACCTCGTCGCCACCATGGCATGCCTGTGCGTGCCCGGCCTCGGCGCGCTCGCCTTTCTCGCCGAGCAGTCCGCCGAGGACGTGCTGACCAGCCGGCGGCTGGTCGATCTGGTCGCTGCCGACGAAGCCCTCCTCAATGCCGGCAACACGATCCGCTCCAACCGTGGCCAGGCCCAGACCGCGATCCAGGTCGCCGACGATCCGGCGCCGACGCTGAAGAAGATCGAGCAGGCCAATCGCGAGGCGCTTGGTCGCGCCAGGGCGCAGATGCAGGCGACCGACCTTGCCGAGCGCACCGCGCTCGCAGATGCGATCAGCCAGCAGGAGAAGGCGACCGAAAGCAAGCTGCCGGAGATGTACGCCGAGGCCGGCAAGCCCAAGGCGCAGCGCAACCTCGCCGCCACCATGCCCTGGTACAATGGCGTCGGCGATATCGAGACCGCGATGACCAAGGCCTCGGATGCGACCTCGACGGCGGTTCGCCTGTCCGACCCGGCCCTCGCCGACCTGCAGAATTTCAAGGCAGCGGCCTGGCGCGTGCGTTCGAGCTACGGCACGCAATGCTCGGTGCTGCGCCCCGTCTTCGGCAGCAACAAGCCGATGGATGCGGCGCAGTTGCGCCGGCTCGGCGAGATGCGCGGCGCCTCAGATGCCAGCGTCGCCCAGTTGACGCAGCTGGCGGCACGCCCCGGCGTCAGCCCCGAACTGGTGCGCAAGGTCGGCGCCATGAACAGCGAGGTCACCGCCGCCAACCGGCTGATGGACGAGCAGATCGGCCGCGTCGGCCAGGGCAGCAGCCCGGTCGTCGGCGCCGAGGACTGGACCAAGCAGTGCAATGGCCCGTTCAACACCATCCTCGCCGCCGTCGGCCAGTCCTTCGACGAGATGGAGAACGTCACGCAGGCGACGCTGTCGCGGGCCTGGACCCGGCTTGCCATCACCGGCGGCCTGTTCCTCGCTCTGCTCACGATCTGCGTGGTGAGCTGGCGCGGCGTGCAGCGCCGCATCACCCGGCCGCTGGTCCAGCTGCAGACGTCGCTCGCCGGCATGCAGGCCGGTGACTTCGCCCAGAAGATTCCCACCCCGCCCTGCCCCGACGAGATCGGCACACTGAGCAGCGCGCTCGAAGACTACCGCCAGAACGCGCTTGCATTGGAAACCAACCGGCGCGACCGCGAGGTCGCGATGCTGGCCGATGCCGAGCAGGCCGCCAAGGTCCGCAGCCTCGTCGGCGAGGTCGCGCAGATCGTCGCGGCGGCCCGTGCCGGCGACTTCTCCGGCCAGGCCGAGGCCGGCGATGTCGACGGCCCGCTGCGCGAGCTGGTCGAGGGCGTCAACGAGATCAACGCCGTCGTCGATGCCGCGACCACCGAGTTTGCCGCTGCAATGCAGTCGCTCGCCGCCGGCGATCTCACTCACCGCGTCACGACCGGCTATCGCGGCCGCTTCGCTGCGCTGCAGGAAGCGATCAACCAGACCGCCGAGCGGCTCTCGACGACGATGCGGACGATCCAGGCCAATGCCTCGGATGTCGGCCTGTCGGCCCGGGAGATTTCGACCGGCGCCGACGACCTCTCCAAGCGCACCGAGGATCAGGCCTCCTCGCTGGAGGAGAGCGCTGCGACCACCGAAGAGCTAGCCGCGTCCGTGAAGGCTTCCGCACAGGCCTCGCAGCAGGCGGTGCGCCAGGCCGGCCAGGCCATGCAGGTCGCGCAGGATGGTGGCGCCATCGCCGGCGAGGCGGTCGCGGCCATGGCCAGGATCGAGGACGCCTCGAAGAAGATCTCCGAGATCGTCTCGGTGATCGACGGCATCGCCTTCCAGACCAACCTGCTCGCGCTCAATGCGGCGGTCGAAGCCGCCCGCGCCGGCGATGCCGGCAAGGGCTTCGCGGTCGTCGCCTCCGAAGTGCGGACGCTGGCACAGCGCTCGGGCGAGGCGGCCAAGGACATCTCCGGCCTGATCTCCTCCTCGAACAGCGAGATCGAGTCCGGCGTGAAGCTGGTCCGCCAGGCCGGCGACGCACTGACCCGCATCGTCGATGCCTCGCGCGGCGTCCAGACCACCATCTCCGAAGTCGCGACCGCCTCGGCCGAGCAGGCCAACGGCATCGAGGAGATGAGCCAGACCGTCGCCCATATGGACGAGATGACCCAGGCGAACGCGGCGCTGGCCGAGCAGAGCGCGGCATCGGCCAATGCGCTCGCCGGCAAGATCGCCGAGCTCAACGCCCTGGTCGCCGCCTTCCGGACCGGCGACGAACTCGCGCCGATCGCAAGGGCGCCAGCCGCTGCCGCATCCTATGCTCCTCCGCCCTTGCGCACCTCCGACCTGGCGGCGATCGCCAATGGCCGGGGCGCGGAGCCGGAACGCCTGCGCAAGCTCGCCGCAGCGATCGCCGAGCAGAAGACGGCGCCCCGTCAGGCTCCCGCTCGCAAGCTCGCCAATGCCCGCTCGGATGATGCTGGCTGGGAAGAGTTCTAGAGACGCATAGATCGTCTCGGACGATCGAACGGGCGCAGCTTCGAGGCTGCGCCCGTTCTGCATTTAGCGGATCATTAAGCCTGTTTTGGCACGCTCTCGCCTGATCTCGACAGGCAAGAGGGCCATCGCGTTGTCTACCGCAAACTCGCGCTCGGCCGCGTCTCGCCTGACGATCCAGCTCCGGATCGCGCTCGTCAGCGTCGTCTTCATCCTCGGCCTCGTGCTGATCGGCGCCGCATCCTGGACCGGCAGCGGCCGGCTGACAGCAGCTTTCGAGGATCACAAGGCCTATTCCGCTCTGGCCGCACGCTCACGCGAGGTGCGCGCCGCCAGCTATGCGCTGAAGGCGCAGAGCCGCGATGTCCGTTTCCGCCAGGAAGCCACGGATATCAATGATTTCAAGACCGGTCTTGAATCACTGAAGCAGGCAATTGCCCGCCTCGGCGCCTCGTCGGGCGCCGAGCGCCTGCGCGACGGTATCGCCGCGGTCGAGGCGCCACTCAAGGCGATCGAAGCAGATTTCAACGCCATCAGCAAAATGCAGCTCGCCTTGCGTTCTGCTGCGCCCGAGGGTCTCGCCGCGCAGGTCGAGGAGGCTGCCGACGCGCTGGGAACCAAGGTCCGCTCCAACAGCATGGGCTCCGATTCGGTGGATCTTGCGCGCCTGCCCGGCATTCTCGCTGCGCTGCGCCGGATCGACGCGGCCTATCGCCTCAGCCTCGACGAGAGTCTGCTCGGGCAATGGGAGGTCGAGCAGGGCCGTTTCGAACGCGCGCTCGGGCGCCCTGGTGTCCCGGCCGAGGCCAAGGCCGAGATCGAGCCGGCCTTCAAGGCCTATGCCGAGATCGTCCCGGCCTGGACCAAGGCCGAGAAGGATTTCATGCTCGCCGGCGAGAAGCTCTCCGGCGAGTTCGACCTGATCGCGCCGCCCCTGCAGGAGCTCGAAGCCCGCCTCTCCGCCGAGGAAGCGCAGGCCGGCGCCCGCCTCTCTGAAGCACAGAGCTGGACGCAGGCCATCATCCTCGGAACGATCGCGGTCGCGCTCGTGCTCGGCCTGATCGCCGCCTTCATTGTCGGCCGCACCACTGCCGTTCCCTTGCGCCGCCTGCGGGACGCCATGTTGAAACTCGCCGCCGGCGATTACGAGGTCGCAGTCACCGGCCTCTCCCGCCGCGACGAGATCGGCCAGATGGCGCAGGCCGTGCAGGTCTTCAAGGACAACGGGCTTGCCGTGCAGCGCCTGGAGGCTGAAACCAGCGAAGGCCGCGCCGAAGCCGAGCGCCAGAACCTCGCCATTGCCAGACAGCGCGAGGAGGCCGCGGCCGCGCAGGGCTCCCTGCTCGCAGAACAGCGCGAGGTCGTCGCCCTGTTGGCCGACGCGCTCGCCCGCCTCTCGCAGGGCGACCTCACCGTCCGGATCCAGGATGCGGTCGCGCACGACTATGAGACGCTGAAGCACGACTTCAACAGCGCGATCGAACGCCTTGCCGCCACCGTAGACGCTATCAAGGCGACCTCGATCGAGGTCGCGACCGCCGGCCGCGAGATCACCAGCGGTGCCGACGATCTCTCCAAGCGCACCGAGGAGCAGGCCTCCTCGCTGGAGGAAAGCGCTGCGACCACCGAAGAACTCGCCGCCTCGGTCAAGGCCGCGGCCGACGCCTCGCGCCAGGCTGCCAGGCTCTCGCATGAGGCGAGCGGCATCGCCCGCAGGGGCGGCGCCATCGTCGACGACGCAGTCGAGGCGATGACCCGGATCGAAAAAGCCTCGCACCAGATCTCCGACATCACCTCGGTGATCGACGAGATCGCCTTCCAGACCAACCTGCTGGCCTTGAATGCGGCCGTCGAGGCGGCTCGCGCCGGCGATGCCGGCAAGGGTTTTGCCGTCGTCGCTTCCGAAGTCCGTACCCTCGCCCAACGCTCCGCCGAAGCGGCCAAGAGCATCTCGACCCTGATCCAGGCTTCGAACACCCAGATCGGCGATGGTGTCGAGCTGGTGCGCTCGGCCGGCGCCGTGCTCGGCCAGATCGTCGAGGCCTCGCAGCGCGTCGCGACGACGGTCACCGAAGTGTCCTCGGCCTCGTCCGAGCAGGCGAGCGGCATCGACGAGATGAGCCAGACCATCGCCCATATGGACGAGATGACTCAGCAGAATGCCGCACTGGCTGAACAGAGCGCCGCCTCGGCCACGGCGCTGGCGCAGCAGATCGAACGACTGAACGGGCTGGTTGCGGCCTTCCGGACGCGCGACGGCAGCATGAGCGGCCAAACCACTGACCTCTCCCGCGAGCGCCGCCGCGCCTGAACCCTGCGAGGCGGTTGACGGGAGCGGCACAGCCGGCGCATGGCTGCGCCCTCTTTCAGGACGCAGCTTTCATCACATGACCGGTTCCGGCACCGACCGCACCCGCCCGCCCATCACGGGCAACGGCCCCATCGTCATTCTCGTCGAACCGCAGCTCGCCGAGAATATCGGCATGTGCGCCCGCGCCATGGCGAATTTCGGCCTGACCGAACTACGGCTCGTCGCGCCGCGCGATGGCTGGCCGAGCGGCGGCGGCCTCAAGAAGGGCGCGACCGCGGCCGCCTCGGGCGCCACCCATATCCTCGACAATGCCCGGCTCTTCCCCGATGCCGCCGCAGCGATCGCCGATCTCAACCACGTTCTGGCGACGACCGCCCGCGAGCGCGGCCAGATGAAGCGCGTCTTCACTCCTGCCGAGGCGATGCCCGGCCTCAGCGAGCGCATCGCTACCGGCGAGCGTGTCGGCATCCTGTTCGGGCGCGAGCGCATCGGCCTGACCAATGAGGAGATCAGCTTCGCCGACGCGATCCTGACCTTCCCGGTCAATCCCGCCTTCGCCTCGCTCAACCTGGCGCAGGCGGTGCTGCTCTGCGGCTATGAATGGCTCAAGACCAATGGCGGCGAGCCGGCCTTCCGCGAGAACAACCCCTCCCCGCCGGCGAGCAGGGCCACCGTGCTCTCGATGTTCGACTATCTCGAAGGCGAGCTCGATCGCTGCGGCTTCTTCCCGCCCGGCAAGAAGCCGATCATGACCGCCAATCTGCGCGACATCCTGCACCGGCTGGACATGACCGAGCAGGAAGCCCGCACCTTGCGCGGGGTGTTCAAGTCGCTGGCCGAGGGGCCGAGAGCGGGCCGCGGCGAGCCGAAGGCCTGAGATCTCCAAATGAAAACGCCGCCGCAGAACCTGCGGCGGCGCCTCGACGATTTCGTTTGCGCGAAGATTCAGCTGCCCGAGCGCCCTGCGAGCTGCGGCACGAACATGTCGCTCCACTTGGCCGGCTTGACCTTGATTGAGCCGGCCTTGTGCATGAACTCGGTGAACTGCATCACGCCTTCCGGCGTCGCGGTGAAGCGTGCATCCTTGTCCTCAATCATCTCCTGGACCTCGGCCGCGTCGACCTTGACCTTCGAGCTCCGGGCGAAAATCTCGGCCGCCAGCTTCTTGTCCTTGCCGATCAGGGCGTTGGCGTCGTCCATCGCGTCGATGAAGGCCTGCGTCATCTTCGGATTGGCGTCGACGAACTTCTTCGGCGCGAAGGTGACGTCGAGCGTCAGGTTGCCGAGATAGTCGACCGAGTTGAGCACGCGGTGGATGCCGGGACTCTTCGCCTCGATGTACTGGAAGGGGGGCGAGGTGAAATGCGCCTTGATCTCGGTCTTGCCGCCGATCAGCGCCGCCAGCGCTTCCGGATGCGGCAGGCTTACCGTCATCGGGTCCATCTTGGCGTAATTTGCATCGCCGAACTCCTTGGCCGCGATCATCTGCAGCACCACCGCGGCGAGCGAGGTCTTGATCCCCGGCAATGCGATCTTGTCGGCTGTAGTGAAGTCCTTCAGCGCCTTCAGCTCCGGCTTGTTCGACATCAGCCAGAGCGAGGTCGAGCTCATGCCGGAAACGCCGACGACCTCGACGCCCGGAATGCCCTTGGCCTTGGCCCAGAGCGTGACGAAGCCGGGTGCGCCGGTGCCGGCGAAGTCGAGCGTGCCGGCCATCATCGCATCATTGATGACGTTGCCGCCGTCGAGCATCAGCCAGTTGACCTTGACGTCGCCAAGCCCGGCCGCCTTGGCGCGTTTCTCCAGGAACTGCTGATCCTGCATCACGATCAGCGGCAGATAGAGGATGCCGAAGCCCTTGGAGATGCGGACCTCGCTGACCTCGGCCCGGGCGGGGGCGATGAAGGCGGCGCCGAGCGCCAGGGCCGCGATGGCGGCACGAAGACAGGTCTTGATCGTCATTGTCTCTCCCTTGGAACCTTGGCCGTTCGGCCTTGTGAAAACGGGTATCAATGCTGCATGCCCCAGCGGCGGATGGTCTTGCGCTCGATGGTGGCGAAGATGATGTTCTCGACGAACAGGCCGATCAGGATCACCGTGAACAGGCCGGCGAAGACATTGGCCGTCTCGAGCTGGTTGCGGTTCTCGAAGATGAACCAGCCGAGCCCGCCGGAGCCCGAGGACACGCCGAAGACGAGTTCGGCCGCGATCAGCGTGCGCCAGGCGAAGGCCCAGCCGACCTTGAGGCCGGTCAGGATCGCCGGGAACGCCGCCGGGATCAGGATGAGCCGCACCAGCTTGAGACCGCGCAGGCCATAGTTCTGGCCGACCATGCGCAGCGTGTTCGAAACCGAGCGGAAGCCGGCATGGGTGTTGAGCGCGATCGCCCACAGCACCGAATGCACCAAGACGAAGATGATGCTGCCGGTGCCAAGCCCGAACCAGATCAGCGCCAGCGGCAGCAATGCGATCGCCGGTAGCGGGTTGAACATCGAGGTCAGCGTTTCCAGCAAATCGGCGCCGATGCGCGAGCCGATCGCCAGCGTCGTCAGCAGCGCCGCGAGGCCGATGCCTATGCCGTAGCCGACAACGAGCGTCTGCAGCGAGACCAGCATGCGCTGCGGAATGACGCCGTTGACGATGTTGCCGACGAAGGCCTCGACCGTCTGGCCGAAGGTCGGGAACAGCAGGGGATTGCCGAGCCAGTGGCCATAGAGCTCCCAGGCGAGGGCCAGCACGGCGAGGATGAAGGCCTTGCGGACGAAGCCTATTCGATAGATCCGCTCGGCGAGGCCAATCGATTTGGCCACCACGGGCGCATCGCTCGAATGGACCTCGCGGATGATTTCGGGGCGGAAGCTGACGAGATCGGTCATGTCGGTCACCTCCGGCTCAATGATGAGCGAACAGCATGTCGTTGATGCGGGTTTCGAGCTCGGCCTGCTTGCCGGTGCCCAGTTCCTCGGGCGGCACGCTGTTGAGCTCGGCCTTGACCTCGCCGGGATGCGGCGAGAGCAGGAGGATGCGGGTGCCGATCCGGATCGCCTCCTCGATCGAATGGGTGACGAAGAGCACGGTGAACTGCGTGTCGTCCCAGAGGCGCAGCAGTTCGTCCTGCATCTTGCGGCGGGTCAGCGCGTCGAGCGCGGCGAAGGGCTCGTCCATCAAGAGCACGTCCGGCTCCATCGCCATGCCGCGGGCGATCGCGACGCGCTGCTTCATGCCGCCCGACAGCATGTGCGGATAGCTGTCGATGAACTTGGCGAGGCCGACCTTCTCGATATAGGAGCGCGCCCGCTCCTCGGCCTCGGCCGGCGTCGCACGGCCCGAGGCCGTCAGCGCGAAGACGACGTTCTCGCGCACCGTCTTCCACGGCAGCAGCTGGTCGAATTCCTGGAACACCATCATCCGGTCCGGGCCCGGCCCGGTAACCGCGCGCCCTTTCAGGGAAATCTGCCCTTCGACGGGAGTCAGGTAGCCACCAATCGCCTTGAGCAGGGTCGACTTGCCGCAGCCGGAGGGGCCGAGCAGGACGAAGCGGTCGGACGGGTAGACGTCGAACGAAACCTTCCGCGTCGCGGTGACGACGACGTCGGGGGTCTTGTACTGCAGCGTCACGCCCTCGACGGAGAGGAGCGGAGCCGCGGAGGCGGCGTCGAACGGGGCTAGCATGAACCTTCCCTTGCTTCGTTTCCCAGCGCACTTATGGGCGCTTGCGGGATGGGATAGCCTGCTCCGCTGACACCAACCTGACTCAAGGACCGGAGCCCGCGTTTGCGCATCCTCGTCGTCGAAGACACGGCCGACATCGCCGAAGCCGTCGTGATGCGGCTGGAGAAAATCGGCCACGCCGTCGACTGGGAGCAGGACGGCCAGACCGCGGCCGAGCTGATCGAGGTTCAGGCCTATGACCTCGTCATCCTCGACCTGACGCTGCCCGGCCAGGACGGGCTAGCCATCCTCAAGGGCATGCGGGCCCGCAAGGTCAAAACGCCGGTGCTGGTGCTGACCGCGCGCTCGCATGTCGACGAACGCATCGGCGCGCTCGATCTCGGCGCCGACGACTATCTGATCAAGCCCTTCGACTATGGCGAGCTCGAAGCCCGCGCCCGAGCTCTGCTCCGGCGCAGCGCCGGGCAATCGGACAACCTTCTGCGCGTCGGCCCTCTCGTGATCGATCGCGCCGGCCGCATCGCCAGCATCGGCGAACGCCCGCTCAATCTGACAAGGCGCGAGCTCACCGTACTGGAGATCCTCGCCGCCCGGCCCGAGCGCATCGTCCCGAAGGAAGAGCTGGTCGAGCAGCTCTTCAATTTCGAGCAGGAGGCGAGCCCCAACGCGGTCGAGCAGTTCGTGGCGCGGCTGCGGCGCAAGCTCGCCGATGCGCCGATCGAGATCCGCACCTTGCGCGGACTGGGCTACCAACTTGCCGCTCTCTGACCTGCGCCTTTCGCTGCGGGCCCGCATCATCGCCGTGCTCTCGGCCGTGCTGGCGGGCGGGGCCGTGGCGCTCGGCCTGATCGCCTGGCATTCCGCCGGCCTCGCGGCGCAGCAGGCCTATGACCGCCTCCTCTCCGGCGGCGCGGTGCAGATCGCCGAGAACGTCTATCTCCAGGGTGGGGTGCTGACGCTCGACCCGCCAGCCTCGGCGATCGCGACGCTCTCCGACTACGATCTCGTCTTCTATAAGGTCGTCGACCCGCGCGGCGTCGTCGTCGCCGGCTATGAGGACCTGCGATCGCAGGCGACCTGGGAGGCCACGCGCAATGGCGTCGTGCTGGAGGATGGCACCTATCAGGACCACCCGGTCCGGATCGCGACGCTGTCGCGCCGCTTCGACGATCCGCTCGCCGGCGGCTGGGCCACCATCGTGATCGCGCAGACGACGCAGGCGCGGCTGACGCTGGCGCGCGACCTGACCTTGAAGGCGCTCGGCGTCATCGCGATCATGAGCGCGCTTGCGCTGATCGCCACGGGTTTCGCCGTTCGACTCGCGCTGAAGCCGCTCGCTCGCATCGAGCAGGAGATCGCAGGGCGAACCCCGGACGATCTCAGCCCGATCAAGGCGCAGCCGCCGGTCGAGGTCCGCAACCTCGTCGAGGCGATCGACGGCTTCATGCGCCGCCTTTCCGACCGCGTCGCGCTGATGCAGCGCTTCATCGCCGACGCCGCCCACCAAATCCGCACGCCATTGGCGGCGCTCGACGCGCAGGTCGAGATCCTCTCGGCGACCGCGCCGTCGCGGCGCAAGGCCGAGACGGTCGGCCGCATCCGCGAGCGCACCACCGAGCTCGGCCGCCTGACCGGCCAGCTCCTCGACCATGCCATGGTGATCCACCGCGCCGATGCGGCGGCGCTCGCTCCGGTCGACCTCAACGCCCTGACCAAGACCGTGCTCAGCACCGCGGTGCCGCTGTCGCTGCCGCGCGAGGTCGACATCAGCTTCGAGCCGGCTGTGCCGGCGCCGATCATCCCCGGCGACGCCGTCAGCCTGCGCGAGGCGCTCGGCAACCTGATCGACAACGCCCTCGCCCATGGCGCCCATAGCCGCCTCATCGTCGCGGTCGGCGCCGACGAGGCCAATGTCTGGATCGAGGTCGCCGATGATGGTGACGGCTTCTCCGGCTCGCTGGCTGAGTTGGTTCAGCCTTTCGCCAAGGGCGCGGCCTCACATGGCTCAGGCCTCGGCCTTGCCATCGCGGCGGAGGTGGTGCGGGCGCATAAGGGCGAGCTGAGCCTGGCGCGCGAGGATGGCATGACCCGGGTTAGGCTCCTCCTCGCCGGCTGAGTGGGCCGGCGGGTACCGGCATGAGGGTTACGCGGGAATAGTCCTCGCCACATCAGCCTCGACAAAAAGCCGGCCCCGAAGGGCCGGCTGAAGTCAGGTCTCGAAACTTGTGACGCTCAGAACTGGTATTTGAGCGTCGCCTTCACCGTGCGGCCGGGCTCGCTGTAATAGTCGCGGGCCTGCGCCAGCACACCGGTCGGCACGTTGGCCGCGTCGAAATACTTGCGGTCGAAGAGGTTATAGACGCCGACCTGCAGCTCGAGGTCGGCGATCTGCGGCAGCGGCCGCCACCAGGCCGTGGCGTTGAAGATCGCATAACCCGGCGCCTTGAAGCCGGTGGCGACGCCGGCGGGGGTCACGCCGACATTGTCGCGCCGGCCGGCGAGCTTGGTCGAGAACTCCGCCCCCCAGACGTCGGTGCCGTAAGCGATCGCGACGATGCCCTGCATCGGCGGGATCGAGTTGAGATAGACGTGGTCGCTGGTGTTCTTGCCGCGAGTGTAGGCGAAGGAGCCGCGCACCAGCCAGTTCGGTGCGAAGGCGTATTGCATGTTCGCCTCGACACCGGAAATCTCGGCGCGCGGGATGTTGCGGTAGCTGGTGATGCCGCCCTGCGGGTAGAGGCCGCCGACGCCCGGGGCCTGGACCTGCAGCTGCTCGATGAAGTCGCGATACTTCGTGTAGAAATAGGTGACCGAGCCGCCGAACTGCTTGTCGCCGAAGCGGAAGCCGACATCGATGCCGTTACCCTCCTCCGGACGCAGCAGCGGATTGCCGGTGCGAAGATAGGTGCTCGGCCCGCCGAAGCGTCCATAGAGCTCATCGGCAGTCGGCGCCCGGAAGCTCTTGGCCCATTGTGCGAAGACGGTGACGTCCTTCACGACAGGGGCGTTCTTCAGGATGTCGTATTCTAGCCGGATGCGCGGCGACCAGCCGGATTCGCTGGAGGACGGCGGCAGGCCGACTGGGCGCGAGCCGCCGAGCGAATAGGCCAGCGTCGGCTGCGGCTTCTCCTCGTACCAGTCGAAGCGCACGCCCGGCGTGATGCGCAGGCGGTTGTCGAGCAGACCAATCTCGTCCTGCACGTAAAGACCGACGAGCCGCCCATCGACCTTGGGCTGGTCGGCCTGGTTGGTGAACAGGTTGTTGCAGGTGGCGAATGCGCCCGTATAGGAGCCGGAGGCGGGCCGCGGCGGGCAGTTGTCGACGCCGGAAGAATATTGCTTCAGCGTCGACATGCGCAGTTCGGTGCCGAACGTCACGCGGTGCGAAGCCAGCCCCGTCTGGAAGTTCTTCACGCCATAGGCATTGAAGCCGTAGGCGTTCTCCTCGCTCTCATTGTCGCGGGCGTAAGGTCCGATGATGCTGGTATAGCGCCAGGCGTTGACGAGGTCGTTGCGCTTCAGACGCTGCCAGTAGAGGTTGGCATGCGCCTCGTCGAGGAAGCCGCCGGGTTGCCTGTAGTCATAGGTCAAAGAGACGCGGTTGCGCTCGACATCCTCGCCCTGCTCGTAGGAGCCCGGGCGGAAGTTGCCGGTCAGAGAAACCGTGCTCGTCCTGGTCTGGATGCGGTCGGCACGCTTGAAGAACTCGCCGGTGATGCCGAACCGATGCGCCTCGCCGACCTGCTGGTAGACCTTGCCGAGGAAGCTGTACTGGTTGAAGTCGGCCGGGTTCGGCGCCGTCCTGGTCGGACCGATCGACTTGAGGCTGCCCCGGTTGTCGATCTCGTTGCCGTTGCGGAAGCTGCCCTGCAGCAGGACGGAGGTGCCGCCCATGCGCGCCGCCGCCGCCGCGCTGCCGAACCAAGCCTGGTCGGTGCTGTCATAGCCGGTCTTGGCGAGCGCGCCATAGGAGCGGCCATTGCGGATCAGATCCTCGGGGTCCAGCGTGCGCACCGCCAGCGCGCCGCCAAGCGCGCCGCCGCCCAGCGTGGCGCCACCGCTGCCGCCGCGCAGCAGGTCGAGCGAAGACAGCGAATCGAAGTCGAAGGCGGTGGTGCCGGCGCGGCCGATGCGGGTGTCGATGATGAAGGGCTGGCGGATGCCGTCGACCGTCGTCAGCACGCGCGCGCCGTCAAGCCCGCGGATGTTGAGCGAGCCGTTCTGGCGATTGAAGGTGATGCCAGCCTCGACCCGGTTCGACAGGTCCGTCAGGTTTTGGACCTGCTGGCGATCGAGTTCCGCGCGCGAGGTGGTCGTCGTCGTCGGCCCCTGCAGCAGCGGCGCCGCCTGCCCCTCGCCCTGCACGTTGATCTGGTCGAGTTGCACCTGCTCGGTGGCCGCAACCGGAGCGGGGCTGCGTTGCTGCTGTGCCAGCGCCGGCGTCATCGCCAGCATCAAGGCTCCAAGTGCCACGCCTTGGCGCAGCCCGCTGCAATTCGTCCCCATCGCCTGTATCCCGTCGCTGAGAAGCAATTCGCGTCGCCAAGTGGTCTTGCCAAGTCGAATTGCTTTTTATAATGCCTGAAAACTAGGCTATATGCCTTACTTTCACCATCAGCGGTTATTAAAACTGAATTTAACTGTCAATAGACTCGCTGCTACGTGACACATTACTTACTTATTCGAATTTCAAACTAAGTTTTTCATTCGTCTAAACTGATGAGCGAGCCACCCGTACCGCAAACGCGACGCCAGTCTCGCAAAGCTGTGATGGCCCTGATCCCGCCGCACTCGCAGTCGTGTATTGCAGCGCGAAATGCGGCTGCCATCCTGCACCCGCCGCAGATACGGACCACGCTTCATGCTCGACCGCCGGAGATGGCTGATAGGATCAGGCGCGCTGGCAGCTAGCCTTGCCGGCCGGCCCCTTCCCGTCCGCGCCGCCGAGCCTGATGCCATCGTGATCGGCGCCGGCGCCGCCGGCATCGCCGCGGCAAAGCAGCTCCAGGCGGCGGGCCGCTCAGTGATCGTGCTCGAAGCCCGCGGCCGGCTCGGCGGTCGGACCTTCACCGATTCCTCGCTCGGTGCCTCCTATGACGCCGGAGCGATGTTCATCCACTGGGCCGAGCGCAATCCTTGGACCGAGATCGCCCGCGAGCTCGGCGTGGCGACGCCGAACGAAAGCTGGGGGAGCGGTTTCCAGCTCTTCCAGAGCGGCAAGCCCATGCCCGCCGGCGATCGCGCCCGCCGCCGCGGCGCCTTCGGCGAAATCGACCGACGGCTGGACAATGCCGATCTTGAGAATCGCGACCTCTCGGTCGCCGAGTTGCTGAGCGATCTCGGCCCCGATCTCGCGCCGGTCGCGGCTTCCGGCATGCTGCTCTCGATCGGCGAGGAATCCGCGCGCATCTCGGCGCGGGACTATCAGCGGCTCTGGGCCGGCGAGGACTATGTCGTGCCGAGCGGCTACGGCAACCTCGTCGCCCGCTACGCCGAAGGCCTCGACATCCGGCTTAATCAACCTGTTAACGCGATCGACTGGAGCGGCGCGCGCGTTGCCGTCACCACCGCCGCGGGAACGCTGCGGGCCCGCGCCTGCATCGTCACCGTACCGGTCGGCGTGCTGAAGGCCGGCGCGATCCACTTCACGCCACAGCTGCCAGCCCGCACGCGCGACGCGCTCGCCGGCATCGGCATGGGCGCGCTCACCAAGATCGCGCTCAAGGTCGATGAACGCTTCGGCATCGCGCCGGGCACGACCTATTTCGAGGCCGGCGCGGCGACGAAGCTGATCAGCTTCGATCTCTTCCCCGGCGATCAGGGCATCGTCATCGGCTATTGCGGCGGCGATTTCGCCCGCGATCTCTCGACTGCAGGGCCAGATGCCGCCCGCGAACAGATCGTCGACCTGCTCGCCGCGATGATCGGCGGTGAATTCCGCAAGGCCGCCGGCCCGGTTTCCTTCCCGGCCTGGTGGACCGACCCGTTCTCACACGGTTCCTATTCTGTCTGCATGCCCGGCCATGCCGGCGCGCGCGATGTCCTGGCCGAGCCGATCGGCGGCAAGCTCTGGCTCGCCGGCGAGGCCAGCGCCGGCGGCGGCGCCATGACCGCGGGCGGCGCCACACTTGCCGGCCGGACGGCCGCAGCAGCAGTCGCACGGCTCAAAGTCTAGGCACCGCGCAAGACCCGCTCAATCGCGGACAAGGCTTGCCCGACCCGCCCAGTCTTTGCCACCATGGCGGCGCTGGGGATCGAAGCGGAGCCTGATGATGCGTCTGTCGCTCGTTATCGCCGGTATGCTGTTGGCCTCGCCGGCGCTCGCCGCCGGGCCTTATGCCAAGTTCTCCGTCGGCAACTGGGCCGGCGGTGCCTTCACCAACAACCAGACCGGCGACTTCTCGCATTGCGCGGTCTCCGCCAGCTACAAAAGCGGCGTCACCATGCACGCCTCGCTCAACAGCGCCTATGGCTGGAATCTCGGCTTCTCCAACCGGGCCTGGGGGCTGAAACCGGGCGACAGCGTGCCGATGGAGCTGGTCTTCGACCGCAACGACATCGTCCGCATCAACGCCAAGGCGGTGCAGCCGCAGCTCGTCGTCGTGACCATGCCGGCGAACTCCAACATCGTCCGCGCCTTCCGCGGGGCGGAGTTCCTCGAAGCCAACATGCTCGGCGCGCGCTACACCTTTCGCCTGACTGCGACGGCCGACGTCATGCCGGCGCTGCTCGATTGCGTGAAGACCAACGCCAACCTCAAGGTCGCGCCCGGCACGCCGGCGCCCGCTCCGGGCGGCGGCACCACGACCGCCACCGCGGCCGACCCGGCGATCCAGCTCGAGGCGGTGACGCTGGCGACCAACTTCCTGCTCAAGGCGCAAATGCCCGAGCCGCAGGTGCTGAGCGGCCCGGAAGCGCCGTCCGGCATTGGCAATAACGGCGCCGGCTGGCGGGCCAAGGGCGCGACCGGGCTCGTGCGCGTGCTGGCAAACCCGAACCAGAAGGATGTCGACGTCGCCGCCTTGGTCTCCGCTGCCGACGCCCGCGGCTGCCAGGGTCGGTTCGCCTCCGGCCGGACCACCGACACGGTTGAGGGCGCCAGCGTGCTGCGGGGCTTTTCCTCCTGCGAGAACGGCGGCGACGCCAAGTATTCCGAGTTCTATGTGCTGCCGCGTAAGCAGGGCGGCTTCGTGATGTTCTCAGTGGTGACCACGGGAGATGGTTCGCTGCACCAGCAGCGCCGCGCCGATTTCCAGCGCGCGGCGCTGACCTCGGTGCAGTGACGACGAATGTTTCGCCTCTCCGTCATGGTCGGGCTTGTTCCGACCATCCACGTCTTCATTTTTCGAGAGCGGTGTTCAAGACGTGGATGCTCGCCACAAGGGCGAGCATGACGAGCTAAAAACACGTCGTCTCATCGTGAGACTACAGCTCGCGCTCCCAGTTCTGCCCGACCAGATCCTTCCCGAAGGAATGGTGCTTCTCCTCCGCCACCAGCCTGAAGCCCTCGGCGATATAGATGGCGCGGGCGGCATGCAGGATGTCGTTGGTCCAGAGCACCATGCGGCGATAGCCGGCGGCGCGGGCAAAGGCGATGGCGTCCTGCACCAGGCGCTTGCCGAGGCCGAGCCCCTGCGCCCGCGTCTCGACCAGCACGAGCCGGAGCTTCGCCACCTCATCGCTCTCCTGCACCACGAAGGCCGAGCCGACCGGCGCGCCGTCGAGCTCGGCGATGAAGCAGCGCTCCTGCCCCGGCTTGAACTCGCGCAGGAACTTCGCCGCGATCTCGGCGACCAGCGCCTCGAAGCTGATGTCCCAGCCATAGACCTCGGCATAGAGCTTCGCATGGGCCGAGATCACCCAGCCGATATCGCCGGGACGGTGCTCGCGGATCGTCACAGAAGGCTGCGGGCTGGCGGCGCCTGACAATAGCGTCTGGGCCCGCTCCAGCGCGGAGACAAGGCTCGCCTGCTCGCCGTCCGCCAGGCGCGCGAGAAGCGTCCTAGCCTGGCTGCGCGAAGCCTCGTCGAGCGGCGCGAAGGCCTCGTGCCCAACCTGCGTCAGCTTCAGCTCATAGGCGCGGCCGTCTCCATCTGCCCTCGCCCGCTCCAGCCAGCCGAGGTCGGTAAAGCGCTTCAGCAGGCGCGAGAGATAGGCCGGGTCGAGCCCGAGCTCGCGCGCCAGCTCTCCGGCGCGCCAGCCATCGCGCTGCGCCAATTCGTAGAGCACGCGCCCCTCCGTCAGCCCGAAACCCGAACCGTGCAGATCGCCGCCCAGCGCCCCGATGAAGCGGGTATGGAAACGACCGAAACGGCGGATCGCCGCAATGGCGGGCGTATCGACGGTGGACATGGCTGGCCTCCTCATCCCGTCGCCAGAATCATCAATTAATGGACAGAGTCATTTAAATTATCCGACTGCCAAAAGCCTTCGATTCACCGCGCCTTAACCGGGCCGGCGTCCAATCCAAGGCTTGGCGAACGCGATGGGTATGAGTGCGATGCGGGTCGATCTTCTCGCCGGAGCCGGCTATGCCGCGCCGGTGCTGCCCTTGCGAACCCCGACCATCCTCGCCTTCGATTCCGGTCTCGGTGGCCTCACCGTGCTGCGCGAGGTGATGCGCCAGCGTCCCGACGCTGATATCGTCTATGCCGCCGACGACGCCGCCTTCCCCTATGGCCGCCTCGACGAAGCGGCGCTGGTCGCGCGCGTGCTCGCAGTGATGGAGCGCCTGGTCGCGCGCTTCCATCCCGATCTCGTCGTCATCGCCTGCAACACGGCTTCGACACTGGTGCTGCCGGCACTCCGGGCCCGCTTCGCCATTCCCTTCGTCGGCACCGTCCCAGCAGTGAAACCCGCAGCCGGACGCACCCGCAGCGGGCTGATCTCGGTGCTGGCGACACCCGGCACCGTCGCCCGCGACTACACGCACGACCTGATCGAGCGCTATGCCGCCGGTTGCGAGGTCACCCTGGTCGGCGCGACCCGTCTCGCCGGCCTGGCGGAGGCGGCGCTGAAGGGTGAGCCCGTCGACGATGCTGAGATCGCGGCAGAGATCGCGCCCTGCTTCGTCACCCGCGATGGAAGCCGAACCGACGTCGTCACCCTTGCCTGCACCCACTACCCGCTGCTGCTGCCGCGCCTGCAGCACCTCGCCCCCTGGCCGGTCGAGTGGATCGACCCGGCCCCGGCGATCGCACGGCGCACGGCGCAATTGCTCGGGCCGTCTCTGCCTCGCGCGGAGCACGCTTCGACCGTCGCGGTCTTCACCGACGGCTCCCGCCTCTCCGGTCCGGCCCATATCGCGCTCGCCGGCTTCGGCCTGGCGCGGATCGAGACCGAGACGATGCCGCTCGCACTGTGATTTGGAACTGTTCTGATCTGGAGGCGTTACCGACGCCACCACCCGTCACAGGGGAGAGATCGATGAAGAAGCTGATCCTGGCCGCCATCTTTGGCCTCGGCACCATGCTGTTCGGGCTGGGCGGCATCGACGAGGCCCAGGCCAAGCCGAAGGGCTGGCATGGACACAAGGGCCATCATTATGGCCACAGCTACGGCCCGCGCCGCCATCATGGCTGGAATCGCGGCCGGCATCTTGGCTGGTATAAACACCCGCATCACCGCCGCGCCTATTGGCGCTACTAGCGCGCGGCCTCACAGGCGGTCACAAACCCTACGGCGATCGCCGAAGCGATCGCGCAGAACAGCAGGGCATTGCTCGGGTTACTCTCTGACGATCACCACGAGCCGCATGCATAGCCGAAGACGGGCTTCCGTCTTCGGCCGTCAGCTGCGTGCTCGCATCGCCGGAGGTTGCCTTGACTGCTGACGACATCGCCCCGCTCGACCCGCGGGAAGAGCACTTCCTGATTGCCGGCCCGCTCGACGGACTGCCGCTGTTCCTGCGCCATCTCCCGGCACCGGCAACGGGCTTCTCTCCGCGCCGCGCGGTGCTCTACATCCATGGCGCGACCTTCCCCTCGGCGCTCTCGATCGCCCATCGCTTCGACGGACGCTCGTGGCGCGACGCGCTCTGCGAAGCCGGTTTCGACGTCTGGGGGCTGGATTTCTACGGCTACGGCCATTCCGGACGCTATCCAGCGATGGAGGAAGCCGCGGCGGCCAATCCGCCGCTCGGCACGACCGAGGATGCTGCGCGCCAGATCGAGTCCGGCGTCCGCTTCATCCTTGACCGCTCCGGCCTCGACCGGCTGTCGTTGATCGCCCATTCCTGGGGCTCGATGCCAGCCGGCCGCTTCGCCGGCACGCGTCCTGACCAGATCGACCGCCTCGTCCTGTTCGGGCCGATCGCGCAGCGCCAGCCGTCAGGCAACGCGCCCTCGCCCCATTTGCCGGCCTGGCGATTGATCTCGCTTGACGACCAATGGCGGCGCTTCGTCGAGGACGCCCCGGCCGGTGCCGAGCCTGTCCTGTCGCGCCGGCATTTCGACGACTGGGGCGAGCGCTATCTCGACAGCGATCCGCAAGCGCGTTCGCGCGAACCTGCCAGCGTCCGGACACCCGCCGGCCCGGCGGCCGATATCGGCGAGGCCTGGCAGGGCATGCTGCCCTACGATCCGGCTGCGGTCCGCGCGCCCGTTTCGATCATCCGCGGCGAATGGGACAGCCTGACCACCGATGTCGATGCGCGCTGGCTGTTCGACGCCTTCAGCTCCTCGCCACTCAAGCGCGACACCAAGCTCAGCCGCGGCACGCATCTGATGCATCTGGAGACGATGCGCCTTGCCCTCTGGCCGGAGAGCATCGCCTTCCTCACCGGCGCCGACGCGCCTGCCCTTGCAGCCTGAGCCGATGGAGAAACCGATGTTTTCCGTGATTTTCGAAGTCCATCCTCATGCCGACCGCAAGGACGAGTACCTTGCGCTCGGCAAGCAGCTGAGACCGATCCTCGAAGGCATCGACGGCTTCATCGACAATGAGCGTTTCGAGAGCCGGATGCGGCCCGGCTGGGTGCTGTCGCATTCATCCTGGCGCGACGAGAAATCGCTGGTCCGCTGGCGCTCCCAGGGTGAGCACCACGCCGTGCAGCGCAAGGGGCGCGACGAGGTGTTCGAGGATTATCACCTGCGCATCGGCGAGGTGATCCACGACAGCGTTCCACAGGAAGCGTCATCGCAGCGCCAGCGCTTCGACGAGACCGAGACTGGCATCGCCAAGGTCGCGAGCTTCACTGAGATCACACCGCAGGATGGAATCGATCTCGGCGAGCGACCGGACGAGCTCCTCGCGCAGATCGGCCTGACCGGCTTGCCCGGCCTGGTCGGGCACGATCTCTTCGCCAGCATCTACAATCCCGGCAAGTTCGCTTTGCTCGCCTCCTGGCGCAATGCCGATGTGGCCAAGGACTTCGTGCCGAAGCCGGTCGCGGGCGTGGCCACGCGACGGCACCGAACGGTGCGGATCGTCCGCGACTATGGCCGTTTCGACAGACGCGAGGCGCCGCAATATTTTCCGCCGGTGCAGCGCTGAGCGGTCCCTGGTAGCAGAAATCCGCCCTTCGGGTTTGACAAATCGCGCCGGCAGTGCTTGTAAGCCGGCGTCGCGCGGCTCCTCACGGGGCCGCGTGGCTTTTTCCGCACCCGTGATCCGCTTCTCTTCTGAGGCCGGATCTGTCGCCCCGGAGACGGGGACAGGAGGGCGCGGTCCTCAAAATCGCGAACCATAGAGGACACGCGACATGTCGAAGCGCCATGAGGCGAAGTACAAGATTGACCGCCGTCTCGGTCAGAACATCTGGGGCCGTCCGAAGTCCCCGGTCAACCGCCGCGAATACGGCCCCGGCCAGCACGGCCAGCGCCGCAAGGGCAAGCCGTCCGACTTCGGCACCCAGCTGCGCGCCAAGCAGAAGCTGAAGGGCTATTACGGCTCGATCTCCGAAAAGCAGTTCCGCCGCTACTACGCCGAGGCGATCCGCCTCAAGGGCGATTCGGGCGAGAACCTGGTCGGCCTGCTCGAGCGCCGTCTCGACGCGGTGATCTATCGCGCCAAGTTCGTCCCGACCGTCTTCGCCGCCCGCCAGTTCATCAATCACGGCCACATCACCGTGAACGGCAAGCGCGTCAACATCGCTTCGTACCAGGTCAAGCCGGGCGACGTGATCGCGATCAAGGAGAGCTCGCGCCAGCTCGCCATCGTCATCGAGTCGGCCGCTCTCGCCGAGCGCGACGTGCCTGACTACATCGACGCCGATCACACCAAGTCGACCGCCACCTACACCCGCACCCCGACCCTGTCGGACGTGCCCTATGCGGTGCAGATGGAGCCGAACCTGGTCATCGAGTTCTACTCGCGCTGATCACGGCCTGCGGAGTGGTTTCTACCCCGCTTTCCGGACTGTTTCAGGAGAGGGCTTTGCCCTCTCCTTTTTTATTGTCCGGCGCTCGCGAACCGACTGACCGCATCCTATAACCGAGCGCTTTTCCAGTCGCAGCGCGCGCGGGCAAGCTGGGCGACTTGTCGTGCCGTGTCCAAGGCCGAGGGGCCGTGCCGCTCAATCAAGGCTGCCGCTTCGCTCTTGACGATATGGCGCCGATGAAAAACGCACTCGATAACCAACTCACGATGTCCGATGAGAACCGAGTAGGATTGGACAATCTGAGTTCCTGGGCACTGCAGTAGACCGAGCCAGCATCGATAGTCGCCACATATCATGGCGACCGGCAATCGGCTCGCGGCGAAGGGCAGGGCCGCCTTCTCCCTTCCGGTGAGAGCATTGATTCAGCGTCTCAGCCGGATGCGTCAGCGCCCTGATCCGACTCGCGAATACAGGCTCTGTAGCGCCCAGTCAGCGTCTGCTTGCGGGGGGCATGACGTTGCGTCGCGACTCAGGCTAGCGTCCTTCTCCCGCCACAGGGATCAAACGCGCCATGAAGACGCTCATCCTCGCAGTCCTCGCCATCGGCCTTGCCAGCCCCGCCTTCGCCCAGAACCCGAGTTGCAACGCCCAGGCCGCCGAGAAGAAGCTCGCCGGTGCAGCCAAGACCAGCTTCGTCACCAAATGCGAGAAGGACGCCGGCGCAGCCTGCGACAAGCAGGCGGCCGACAAGAAGCTGGCGGGCGCCGCCAAGACCAGCTTCACGACGAAATGCGTCAAGGACGCCGTGGGGACCTGACGAGCGAGAACACTTGCTCGCCGAAGAGAACGCGGGTCGTCCCGGGCGAACCGGAGGGAGACCCGGGACCCATTCCGGAACCTTAATCGGAAAGGCTCAGGAATGGATCCCGGATCTCCGCTGCGCTCCGTCCGGGATGACGGTTCAGGTAAAACGAAAAAGGACGGCCCACCGGACCGCCCTTCTCTCTTCCAAAACTTTGAAAATCAGCCGCGATCATCATCGTCCCGATCACGGTCACGCCAACGGCGCGGGCCGCGATCGTCATCATGGCGATCATCGCCGCGGCCGTGCCATTCCATTGCGCGCCCGCGCATCTCGCGCATGCGCTCGCGGCCTTCCGACATCGCCTGGCGCACGGCCCGGCGCGCCACGGTCTTCTGCTCGTCGCTGAAGGTCGACCAGAGCGGGCGGACTGCGTCGGCCATCTCCTTGCTGCGGGTGGCGCGCTCGGCCTGGCGGTTCGCCCTCATGTCGAGCCGTTCCATGATGTCGGCATCGCGATAGAGCTCGCGCTGCTCGCGCATCTTGCCGAAGCGTTCCTGGCGCTCCTGCGCATTGCGCTTGATCAGGGTCTCGAGCCGCTCGAAAGCCGGCACCTGCTCGGGTTTCAGCTTGAGATCGGTACGCAGTTGGGCGAGGCGCTCGTTCATCCGGGCCGTGGCCCGTTCGGCACGCCGCTGGCGCCATTCCTCGCGCCGGTCGGAGCGGTCGCTGCGCTCGGCACGGTCACCGCGCGGCTCGCTCTGCTGCTGCCCCGGCGGAGTGCTGCCCGGCGCGGGCGGGATCGGCTGCGGCTGCGCGATCGCCAGCGTCGCCGCGACGGCCGCGGCGCTGGAAGCGACGATGAGGGCGATGCGTTTCATGCGAGGTCTCCGGATTGTGGTCTCTACAACAACGGGTCGCTTTGCGGGTCTCGAAGCCGGGCCGCGATGTCGCCACGGTGCCTCAGCCGGCCTGACCCGGCCATGGCGCGATGATGAAAAGATCGTAATGTCGGGACGACGCGCCGGCGAGCGCGAAGTTCCACCGGATCGTCTCCTGCCCATGCGCAATCTCATCACCGATGTTCGCGGCATCGTCGTGGGCAATGCCGAGGATGCCGCCGCCGCGACCGGCGTCACCGTCGCCTTATTCGAGCGGCCGAGCATCGCTTCCGTCGCCGTACTCGGCGGCGCGCCCGGCACCCGCGACACGGCGCTACTCGAGCCCGGCATGACGGTCGAGCATGTCGACGGCATCGTGCTTTCCGGCGGCTCGATCTGGGGCCTTGCCGCCGCCGATGGCGCCCTGAGCTGGCTGGCGCGCGAGGGACGAGGCTTCCCGATCGGCGGCTATCGCGTGCCGATCGTACCGCAGGCAATCCTGTTCGACCTCGCCAATGGCGGCGACAAGCCTTTCGCCCGTGGTAATGGCGAGGCGCCCTATCGTACGCTCGCCGAGAAGGCGAGCGCAGCAGCTTCGGCCGAATTTGCACTCGGCAGCGTCGGCGCCGGCCATGGCGCGACCACGGCCAATCTCAAGGGCGGGCTCGGCTCGGCCAGCGCAAGGGCGGCGACCGGCCAGATCGTCGGCGCGCTGGTCGCGGTCAACGCAGTGGGCACGGCGACGATCGGCGACGGCCCGCATTTCTGGGCCGCTTCTTACGAGCAAGGCGACGAATTCGGCGGCCGCGGCTGGCCGGCGGCGATCTCGCCGGAAGATCTCGGCCTGCGCTTCAAAGGTGGCCCCGGCGCCAATACCACCATCGCACTGGTCGCGACCGATGCGGTGCTGACCAAGGCGCAGGCCAAGCGCATGGCGCTCTGCGCCCATGACGGGCTCGCCCGGGCGCTGCGCCCCGTCCATGCCCCGCTCGACGGCGACGTCGTCTTCGCCGCCGCGACCGGCCATAGCGGCGCGCCCTCCGACGCCTTCGCCCTGACCGAACTCTGCGCCACTGCCGCCGATGTGCTGGCGCGCGCGGTCGCCCGAGCGGTATATTGCGCCAATGCCCTGCCCTTCCCCGGCGCCAAGCCGGCCTGGCGCGACAGGTTCGGGAGCTGACCAGCGCTTGGCACCGTGCTAGAGCCCGCGCCATGTCGACCGATGATTTCCTTGCCCGCTTCGGCGCCGCCGGCCAACGCCAGCCCGATCCCGTCGCCGCCGCCCAGCAGGCGATGCGCAATCCGCTGCCAAAGCGGTTCTACGAGAAGGCCGACGTGCTGGAGCGCGACGGGCTGTTCCATGTCGCGCTCGACGGCCGCACCGCCCGCACGCCGGCCCGCAAGCCGCTCGCCGTCGCCTCGCGCCCCGTCGCCGACGCGCTTGCAGAGGAATGGGAAGCCCAGACCAGTGAGATCGACCCGGCCCGCATGCCGCTGACCCGGCTGGTCAATTCGGCTCTCGATGGCGTCGCTGACCAGCATGAGGCCGTCCGCGCCGAGATCGTCCGCTATGCCGGCAGCGATGCCCTCTGCTACCGCGCCGGCGAGCCGGAAGCGCTGGTCGAGCGGCAGGATGAGGTCTGGAGCCCGCTGATCGCGGCGCTGGAAGAGCGCATCGGCGGGCGCTTCGTCATGGCGCAGGGCGTTGTCTTCGCCCAGCAGCCGCAAACGGTGCTTGATGCCGTGAGCGAACGCGTCGCCGCAATCTCCTCCCCTGTCGCGCTCGCCGGCGCCCACAACGTCATGACGCTGACCGGCTCGACCATCGTGATGCTCGCCCTCGCCGAAGGCCTGATCGACGCCGAGGCAGCCTGGGCCGCCGCCCATCTCGACGAGGATTATCAGATCGGAATCTGGGGCCAGGACGAGGAAGCAGCCGAGCGCCGCGCCATTCGCCGAAAGGAATACGACGCCGCCGTGCTGCTGCTGACGAAAGGCTAGACGCGATGATCCCGGGCGCGCCCAAGGCCGACAACCCGGAAGACTATATCGCCCAGCTCGGTGGCTGGCGGCTCGCCACGGTCGAGGCTCTGCGCGCCGCCGTGAAGGCCGCCGCCCCGCTCGACGAGCGGATCAAGTGGACCCATCTGGTCTATTTCTCGAACGGGCCGGTGCTGCTGATCCGGGCTGAAAGCCAGCGCGTGCTCTTCGGCTTCTGGCGCGGCAAGCGCCTGCGCCATATCGAGCCGCGGCTGAAGCCGGGCGGCAAGTTCGAGCTCGCCACCATGGTCCTGCGCGAGGGCGATACGGTCGATGCGACGATCGCGACCGAGTTGGTGCGCACCGCGGTCGCGCTCAACCGCGAGATCGGCGACCCGAGCAAGCCGAGCGGGTGATCAGGCAGCCACAGCGGCTAAGCTCCTCTGCCTTTTCCTTGTCATCCCGGACAAGCCGCGACGCGGCGCCGATCCGGGATCCATTCCTGAGCCTTTCCATAAGAGGTTCCGGAATGGGTTTCGGGTCTCCCTGCGGTCGCCCGGGACGACCAGCGCGTGGAAAAGACGCCAAGACAACCTCCCTCGGCCAATACCTCATGCCTCCGCCGGCGCCTCGGTCAGCACCCGATCGATCAGACCCCACTCCTTGCCTTCCTCGGCGGTCATGAAGCGATCGCGATCGAGCGTGCGCTCGACCTCCTCCTCGCTGCGCCCGCAATGCTCGGCATAGAGCCGGATCATCCGGCGCTTGGTCTTCTGGATCTCCTCTGCATGGATCAGGATGTCGGAGGCCTGCCCCTGCGCGCCGCCAAGTGGCTGGTGGACATGCAGGCTGGCATTGGGCAGCGCCGCGCGCTCACCGGGCTCGCCCGCCATCAGGAGGAAGGAGCCCATCGAGCGGGCCGTGCCCATGCAGAGCGTGTGCACCGGCGAGCGGATGTATTGCATCGTGTCGTAGATCGCGAGGCCGCTGGTGACCACGCCGCCCGGCGAGTTGATGTAGAAATGGACCGGCCGCTTCGGGTTCTCGGCTTCCAGGAACAGCAATTGCGCGCAGACCAGCGCGGCGCTGGCGTCGTTGACCTCGCCGTTCAGGAAGATGATCCGCTCGCGCAGCAGGCGCGAATAGATGTCGAAGGACCGTTCCCCGCGGGTCGACTGTTCGACGACCACAGGGACGAGTTGCATCGTGCCGTGCATCGACGACCTCCTCAGTTCTGCAATGTTGGTGGACTGGCTTGTGACCTGCGCCGTCAGGCGGCGCGCAGCATCAGCGGCTGGTTGCTGTTGGCCGGCGCTGGCGGCTGGCTCAACCTAGCGTTGCTCAGACTATGGATGATCCGCAATTCCGTCCCGCCCTCGTTAGGCGCGAGCTGGAAGGTCACGACGCTTTCGAGGAAAGGCGGCTCCTCCTCCTTCAGCCGGTAGCGCACTTCCTCGCCGGGCACGGAAGACAACGCCTCGACCTGCGCCGGCAGCCAGCGCTCGCGGAAGGCGGGGATGCTGAGCGCCCGCCAGACCTTCTCGGGCGGCGCATCGAGCTGGTATGCGAAGACGAGCTGCTTCGTCCGATCCTGCGTGTCGCTCTCGCTCATTGGTCCATGTCCCGCAGCAGATCCTTGCGGGTATCGATGCGCGCCGGCCAGTAGGCCCGATATTTCGCCAGCCATTGCGCGATCAGGGCAAGCCCGTCCGGGTCGACCTCGTAGTTGACGAAGCGCCCCTGCCGTTCCTCCCGCACCAGCCCGGCGGTCCGCAGCACGGCAAGGTGCTGCGACATCGCCGGCTGGCTGATCGCCATGCCCTCGCGCAAGACGCTGGCGTTCATGCCGCCGGAAGCGAGCTTTTCGAAGATCGCCCGGCGGGTCGGGTCGGCCAGCGCCTTGAAGATGTCCTGCTCCATGACAGACACATAAGCATACACTTATTTAATTCGCAAGCGGCCGAACATCGATGCGCAGCCGGCCTTGCACCAAAGCCGCAACCGCACCCGATGGACAGTCCGGCCTTCCGCCCTTAAGCCGGATAGCGACTTGCCACGCTCGCGGGGGCTCCATGAAGGACATTCTCGAACAGCTCGAAGACCGGCGCGCCGGCGCCCGCCTCGGCGGTGGCGAAAAGCGCATCGTCGCGCAGCACAAGCGCGGCAAGCTCACCGCCCGCGAGCGCATCGAGCTCCTGCTCGACAAGGACTCCTTCGAGGAGTTCGACATGTTCGTGCAGCACCGCGCCGTCGATTTCGGCATGGACAAGGCCGAGAAGATTCCCGGCGACGGCGTCGTCACCGGCTGGGGCACGGTCAATGGCCGCACCGTCTTCGTCTTCTCCAAGGACTTCACCGTCTTCGGCGGCTCGCTCTCAGAGACCCACGCCCAGAAGATCATCAAGATCCAGGACATGGCGCTGAAGATGCGTAGCCCCATCGTCGGCCTGTTCGACGCCGGCGGCGCCCGCATCCAGGAGGGCGTCGCGGCGCTCGGCGGCTATGGCGAAGTCTTCAAGCGCAATGTGCAGGCTTCGGGTGTCATCCCGCAGATCTCGGTTATCATGGGCCCCTGCGCCGGCGGCGACGTCTATTCGCCGGCGATGACCGATTTCATCTTCATGGTCCGCGACACCTCCTACATGTTCGTCACCGGCCCTGAGGTGGTGAAGACCGTCACCAACGAGACCGTGACCTCCGAGGAGCTCGGCGGCGCCAAGGTCCATACCGCCAAGTCCTCGGTCGCCGACGGCTCCTTCGAGAACGATGTCGAGGCGCTGCTGCAGGTGCGCCGGCTGATCGACTTCCTGCCGGCCAACAACACGGTCGGCGTGCCGGAATGGCCGAGCTTCGACGTGCCCGATCGCGTCGACATGAGCCTGGACACGCTGGTCCCGGACAATCCGAACAAGCCCTACGACATCAAGGAGCTGATCCTTAAGGTCGTCGACGAGGGCGATTTCTTCGAGATCCAGGAAGCTTACGCCAAGAACATCGTCACCGGCTTTGCCCGGATCGAGGGCCGCACCGTCGGCATCGTCGCCAACCAGCCGATGGTGCTGGCCGGCGTGCTCGATTCCGACGCCAGCCGCAAGGGCGCCCGCTTCGTGCGCTATTGCGACGCCTTCGAGATCCCGATCGTCACGCTGGTCGACGTTCCCGGCTTCCTGCCCGGCACGGCGCAGGAATATGGCGGCCTGATCAAGCACGGCGCCAAGCTGCTCTTCGCCTACAGCGAATGCACCGTGCCGCTGGTCACGATCATCACGCGCAAGGCCTTCGGCGGCGCCTATGACGTGATGGCCTCCAAGCATATCGGCGCCGACGTCAACTATGCCTGGCCGACGGCGCAGATCGCGGTGATGGGCGCCAAGGGCGCGGTCGAGATCATCTTCCGCGGCGGCGACGCCGAGACGATCGCGCGCCAGACCAGGGAATACGAGGACCGGTTCATGTCTCCCTTCGTCGCCGCCGAGCGCGGCTATATCGACGAAGTCATCATGCCGCATTCGACCCGCCGCCGGATCGCGCGGGCGCTGGCCATGCTGCGCACCAAGAGCGTCGAGCGCCCCTGGCGAAAGCACGACAATATCCCGCTGTGAGCGGAGCCGAGACAAACGTCGCTTGCCAAAATCGAGAATGTTCTCTATTTGTTCATATCGATGAGCATAATCAAGCGAATCCGTGACCCGGTCCATGGACTGATCACCTTCGACTTCTCGAAGGAGGTGGATAAAGCTGCGTGGCGCCTTATCAACACCCCAGAATTCCAGCGGCTGCGCAGAGTGAAGCAGCTTGGCGTCTCGGAGTTCACGTTCCCGGGCGCAACGCACACGCGGCTGTCGCACTCAATCGGGGTATTCCATTTGGCCCGGCGACTTATGGAAGTGGCCGAGCGATACGTGCCTTCGGACCAACTCAGCCAGTCCCGCAAACGTACGGCCCTGCTAGCTTCGCTGTTGCATGACGTTGGGCACGGCCCGTTCAGCCATGCCTTCGAGAACGCGGAGAAGGCGCGCCTGCCAAAGGAACAGTATCGCGATCATGAGCATTGGACGGCTGAATTGATCCAGCGAAGGGACGGCGAAATTCGCCGTATTCTGAAGGAGGATTTCGGAGGTGATGGTTCGATTGCAGACGACATCGCCAAGATGCTGAAGGGCGACCAGCCGGACCTCTACTCCTCGGTCGTGTCGAGTTCGTTCGATGCCGACAGACTGGACTATCTTCAGCGTGATCGGATGATGACTGGCTCCGGCGCTGGTGCCATCGACCTCGACTGGCTGCTTGATAACTTGCGCGTCGTCGATGCACCGGTGAGTAGCGATGAAAGCCCGGACGACCCTGGCGGTGAGACCGTTCAGGTTTTTGCTTTTGACGAGAAAGCGCTTCAATCGGCTGAAAGTTTTATTCTTGCCCGTTTCCACCTCTATTCGCAGGTCTACCTTCACAAAACGACGCGGGGCATAGAAAAGATGCTCACGGCCTTTCTGCTCGCCTTCAGTCAGGAGGCGGCCAAAGGGTCAAAAGCTGATCTTGCAGTTCCGAAGGACCATCCCCTGCGGACATATTACACCAAGGCAACACCGGATCTGAAATGTTACTTCGCCCTCGACGACGCGGTTGTCTGGAGTGCGATCGAGGTGTCTGCTGCTAAGGGTAAGGGAGCGATTCGGGACTTCGCAGCACGCATTTGTTCGCGTGAAATCATGAAGGGCTTAGCCATCGACATGGTGAACCCACAACCGAATGACGTCGCTCGGCGGAAGTTCATAGACCAGAACATGAAAGGCGAGCTCGACAAATCCGTGTTCGAAGACCGCGCCCCGCTGTCGATTTACAAAGATCCGAGCAAGGAAACGGTTAAGCCTCATAAGCGAGTTCATATCCGCCGCGAAGGCGGACGAGTTGTCGACATCACGTCGTTGTCCAAGCCTATCGCAGCCCTCTATCAAGAGCAGGAAATCCTGCGTTATTACTTCGTTAACGAAAATGACCGGAAGAAAGTTTTAAATGTCACGGGAGACAGCCATGCCGGAACTTGACCAACTGGTCGTTGGAGCAGTGGCGTTGGCGGGTGGCGAACTTGTCGGTCGCATTCGCCTGCAAAAGGTCGTCTACCTGCTCGACCAACTCGGGATGAACAGCGGCGCACAGTTCGAATATCATCACTACGGCCCGTACTCGGAAGCAGTTTCAGATGCAGTTACGGATGCCAAATTCTGGGGCCACATCAAGGAGTCCGTGAGCTTCCGCGTGGCCGATGGCGCGCCATATAGCTCGTTCAAGTCTGACGGTCATGCCCCCCTGCAGCTTGGAGATCTAAGTGCAGAGGACGCCAAACGATACCTTGCGAAATTTGCAGGCCATACTTCCACCGTTCTTGAATTGGCTGCCACCGTTCACTGGCTGGCATTCAAGGAAAGGCACCCGGATTGGCGCTCAGAGATTGAAGTTCGCAAGGCTGGCAAGACAAGCGACGGTCGCCTCGATAAGGCGTTGGTATTGCTGCGAGAAATCAACCTCGCTCCAACTTGATCCTAGTTGGAGGTAAATTGATAGCGCCGCATTCGACCCGCCGCCGGATCGCCCGCGCCCTCGCCATGCTGCGAACAAAGAGCGTCGAGCGCCCCTGGCGCAAGCACGACAACATCCCGCTCTGAGCGGAACCTAACGCCGGGGCCGTCTCACATCAGCCCCGGCAATTCCGCTGCCAGCACGTCGATCGCAACGCGCACCTTCGGCGGCAGATGCGGCGTCTGCAGCCGGAGCGCGTGGACGTCATAAGGCAGCCGCCCCTCTCCCGGCAGCAATTCGACCAGTTCCCCGGCCTTGAGCCGCTCGCGCACCAGCCAGGAGGGCAGCCAGGCCAAGCCCATGCCGAGCGCGGCTGTATCGGCGATCGCCTCGAGATCGTCGAACCGCAAACGGTGCCGCGGCATCACCTCGACCGGCGGCCCCTCCTCGCGCGGAAACAGCCAGGGGCGCACGCCGCCGGAGCGGCGATAGATCAACGCATCATGATCGGCGAGGTCGGCAAGCTGCGCCGGGCTGCCGTGAGCTTCGAGATAAGACGGCGCAGCGCAGACGATCATGTGCTGGCGCGCGAGGCGGCGCGTCACGAGGTTCGCCGCATCATGGAGCTCGCCGGTGCGGACGGCCAGGTCGTTCCCGCCCTCGGCCAGATCGACGAAGCTGTCGCCGAAGGACAGATCGAGCTCAAGCTGCGGGTATCGGCGCGCGAGATCGAGCAGGATCGGCATGACGCAGCGCCGGCCGAACAGCACCGGCAGCGTCACCCTGAGCCGGCCACGCGGCTCACCCAACTGATCGGCGGCGAGCGCATCGGCCGCGTCGGACTCGGCGAGGATGGTCTTGCAGCGCTCGTAGTAGGCGCGGCCGAACTCGGTCAAGCTCTGCCGGCGCGTCGTGCGGTTGAGCAGGCGCACACCAAGCCGCTCCTCCAGGAAGCGGACATGCTTGCCGACCATCGGGGCGGAGAGACCGAGCGCTGTCGCGGCCGCTGCGAAGGAGCCGAAGTCGACCGCCCTGACGAAGACGCTCATGCTGGTAAGGCGATCCATCATTCGAAATCAGTAGTTCCGATTATCAATCATGCTGCATGATTTATCGGAAGACGGAGCCCCGCCATAGCTCATTCATTCGCTTTGATTTGGAGTTACGAGCATGGCCCGCGCAGTCCGCTTCCACCGCCCTGGTGGCCCCGAGGTCCTGACCATCGAGGACATCGACGTTCCGCCGCCCGGCCCCGGCGAGGTCCAGATCCGGACCAAGGCGCTCGGCCTCAACCGCGCCGAAGCGCTGTTCCGCGCGGGGAGCTATATCGAGCAGGCGCAGTTCCCGTCAGGCCTCGGCCTTGAAGCCGCTGGCCTGATCGACAGCGTCGGCGCCGGCATCGAAGGCCTCTCCCCTGGCGATGCGGTCAGCCTGGTGCCCCCGCGCTCGATGGTGCGCTGGCCGGTGCATGGTGAGCTCGTCACCGTTCCGGCCGAGCTGGTGATCAAGCACCCGCCCACGCTGAGCTGGGAGGCGGCCGCGGCGAGCTGGATGCAGTATCTCACCGCCTACGGCGCGCTCATCGACATCGCCCGTCTCAGCCAAGGCGAGCATGTCGTCATCACCGCAGCGTCGAGCAGCGTCGGCCTCGCCGCGATCCAGATCGCCAACCGGGTTGGCGCGATTCCGGTCGCGGTCACGCGGTCGTCGCGGAAGGCTGAGGCGCTGCGCGAGGCCGGCGCGGCCCATGTCATCGCCTCGGCCGACGAAGATATCGAAGCCCGGCTGAGGAAGATCGCCGGCGAGGACGGTGTCAGGGTCGTGTTCGACGCGGTCGGCGGCCCCGCCGTCCTGCCGCTGACCGCCGCGATGGCGCGCGGTGGCATCCTGTTCGAATATGGCGGCCTCAGCCTGGAAGCCACACCCTTCCCGCTCTTCAACGTACTGAGCAAGAGCCTGACGCTGCGCGGCTATCTCGTCCACGAGATCACCGGCGACCCTAAGCGCCTCGCCGCCGCCAAGGCCTTCATTCTCGACGGGCTGAGCGACGGCTCGATGAAGCCGATCATCGCCCGGACCTTCCCGTTCGAGGAGATCGTCGAGGCGCATCGCTACCTCGAATCGAACGAACAGTTCGGCAAGGTCGTGGTGACGCTCTAAAAGGGCGCTCAGCTCCAGCGCCTGAACACCACGCTGGCATTGACGCCGCCGAAGCCGAAGCCGTTCGAGATGGCGTGCTCCATCGCTAATGGCCGCGCCGTCTTCGCCACCAGATCGAGCCCGGCCGACTCCTCATCCGGGTTCTCCAGGTTGAGCGTCGGCGGCGCAATCTGGTCACGTAGGGCGAGGATGGTGAAGACCGCCTCCAGCCCGCCGGCCGCGCCGAGCAGATGGCCGGTCGCCGCCTTAGTCGCGCTGATCGCAATGCCGCCCTCGTTGCCGAACACCGCCTTGATCGCGGCCAGCTCGCCGCGATCGCCGACCGGCGTCGAGGTCGAATGCGCATTGAGATGGGCGACATCGCCGGGCTTCAGGCCGCCCTGCTTCAGCGCCGTCTCCATCGCCCGGCGCGCGCCCGAGCCATCCTCGGGGCCGGAGGTGATGTGATAGGCGTCGGCGCTGGTGCCGTAGCCGGTCAGTTCGGCCAGGATCGTCGCGCCGCGCGCCTGCGCATGCTCCAGCGCCTCGATCACCAGGATGCCGGCGCCCTCGCCCATGACGAAGCCGTCGCGGTCGCGGTCGAAGGGGCGCGAGGCCTTCTCCGGCTCGTCATTGAAGCCAGTCGACAGCGCCCGCGCCGCGGCGAAGCCGCCGAGCGCGACCAGATCGACGCAGGCCTCGCTGCCGCCGCAGAGCGCGATGTCGACTTCGCCGGCCCGGATCATCCGGGCGGCATCGCCGATCGCCTGCACGCCGGCGGCGCAAGCCGTCACCGGCGCGCCGATCGGGCCCTTGAAGCCATGGTCGATCGAGACATGGCCGGCGGCGAGATTGACCAGAAAGGACGGCACGGTGAAGGGCGAAAGCCGGCGCACGCCGCGCTGGTCGGTGATCCGCACCGCCTCGGCGATCGCCGGGAAGCCGCCAATGCCCGAGGCGATCACTGTCGCGGTGCGCTCGCGCTCGGCCTCGTCCTGCGGCTGCCAGTTGGCCTGGGCCAGCGCCTCCTTGGCGGCGACCAGCGCGAACTGGATGAAGCGGTCCATCTTGCGCTGGTCCTTCGGCGCGATCGCCACATCGGGATCGAAGCCGCCCTCATTGTCCTCGGCCTTCCCCGGCACGAGGCCAGCGACCTTGGCCGGCAGGGTCTCGGCGACTGCCTCCGGCAGGCGACGCAGGCCCGAGCGGCCGGCGAGCAGGCGCTGCCAGGCGAGCTCGGTGCCGCAGCCCAGAGGCGAGACGACGCCCAGCCCGGTGACGACGATACGGCGCATGAAAGGCTCCTGGTTCATCTGGCTTGGGTGGCTGCCTGGCGCGCGGCGAGGCGCTCGCGCAGGTCGTTGCTGGCGCGCGGCCCGGCGATGACGGTGGCGCTATCCGCGGTGACCGGCTGCAGGGTCGCAGCATCGACGACGATCGGCGTGATCGGCCGCCCGGTCCCGCGCTCGGCCAGCAGCAGCGAGGCGCCCTCAGGCGCAAGATGCCGGTTGGCGAAGCCGATCAGCGCCACGACGACCGGGAAGACGTCGCGGCCTTTCTCGGTCAGCACGTATTCGTAGCGCTTCGGCCGCTCGCTATAGAGCCTCCGCTCGAACAGCCCGCTCTCGGTGAGATGCTTCAGCCGGCGCGTCAGCATGTTCGGCGCAATGCCGAGGCTGCGCTCGAACTCGTCGAAGCGGGTCAGCCCCTGCAGCGCATCGCGCAGGATCAGGATACTCCACCACTCGCCGACGGTCTCGACGGCAAGGGCGCAGGGGCATTCGGTGAGTGGAGCGAGCTTGGGCTGCATGGCCCAGGCTCGCTAACGCAGTCACTATCATTTTGCAAGCTGCAACGAGCAGCCCGCCAGATTACCGCGCGCCGTTCGGAGCCCTCGCTGGCGCCCCTGCCCCGGTCAGAGCCCCGGACAACAAGGCAGCGGCCCCGGCGAGCCCGTCGCCACCGCCGGTGACGACCGTGTTCGGCACGAGCCGCCCGACGAGGTTCACCAGCTCCGGCTTCTTCTCCAGTGTCGCCAGCACCTTCTCCAGCGCCTGCAGATAGGCGACGCGGTCCTGGCCGAGGACATTGGCCTGGGCGTTCTGGCCCTTGGCGAGCTCCTCCAGATAACCGCGCTCGGCCTGCCCCAACAGCTGGCGCTCCTTCTGGCGCTGTTCGGCGACCTGGACGCCGATCTGCGCCGCGACGAATTCGCGCTGCTGGTCGGCTCGGGCGCGAGCCGCCTCGGTGTCGAGGCGGACCTTCTGCGCATCGGTCTCGCGGGCATAGGCGCGCGAGAGCTGCTCGGCGAGCTGTTCGCGCAGACGCGAGACCAGCAGCTCCGGTGGGATCGAAGGCTCGCCCATGCGGACCTCCTTGATCTCGATGCCGGCCTTGCGCCCTTCGATGCGGATCTGCTGCTCGATCGTGCTTTCGAGCGCGTCGCGATTGTCGATCAGGTCGAGCACGCGCGTCGGCCGGGTCTGGAACTGGCCCGGCATCAACTCGCCGGCAGCGTTGCGCACCGGCACCCGGATCGAGGAGCCCGCGACATTGCGGACGATCGAACGGATGGTCGGCGTCAGGATGCGGTCCTCGATCTGTTCGAGGCCGCCGACGCCGCCGACCACGACCGGCGCATTCTCCGGCGGCACCTGCACGACGACGCGCAGTTCGACCGGGATGTCCCAGCCCTCGATCTTGACGAAGATCGCCTGGTCGGCCGCCTCCTTCGGTGTCGGCTGCTCGACGAACCGCTCGACCTGGCGGATGCGGCCCTGATCGTCGATGGCGAGGTCGATGATGCGCTTGCGGAAGCCGCCGCGATATTCCCAGGTCTGGATGCGGGTATCGACCTGCGTCATCTCGTAGGCCTGGTGGTTGAGGTAATAGGCGCCCGGCAGCAGCACGGTCCGCCAGATGCCGACGCAGCCAGAGGGCACGACCGGCACCACGATCGCGTCGGACGTGTCGGCCGTCTGCACCTTCTCCTCGCGGCAGGCGACGCCGGGAGCGGCGACGTTGGACTTGATCACGCCGACGAAGCCGGCCGGCACGATGCTGGCGATCGTGCGGTTGTTGATCTCGACGTCGAAGAGATAGCGGTTGAGCCGGTAGACGCCGGGCTTCAGCACCGTCTCCTGCGCGCCGCGAAGGCCGCCAGAAGTCAGGAAGGTGCGGGCGTCGAGCATTCCGGCGAGCTTGTCGTCGGGGATGGCCGGCGCCATGAACACGCCGGACGGCAAGGCGAGACCGTCCTTGGCGACCAGCCGGCCATAGCTGCCGTTCGGCACGGTGACGAGATCGAGCTGCTCGACCTGGTTGAGCACGTTGACGAAGGGGATGAAGTGGAAGCCGGGTCCGAGCACCTCGGCCTGCGGCCCCTTCTGCCCGTCGATCGCGATGATCTTGCCGGTCGGCAGGTCGGAGCCGCCATAGATGCGGCGCAGATGCCCCGTCTCATTGGTGCCGACCACAACATAGGAGGTCGAGGCGAACAGGAAGACGGCGATCAGCACGCAGATGATCGCGGCGAAGTTCATGCCGGTGCGGCGCTTGAGCGCCGCTCCCTCCCGTTCGGCAATAACGGCATTCGGGTCGCCGCGGCGGGCGAGCAGGCCAAACACGACGGCAAGCAACACGGCCAGAAGCGTGAGGATCAGGATCAGCATGGACGCGATCGACTTCCTAGCGACGGGAGCGGCAGGGGATCGTCGCCCTGACGCATAGTCAAGCGGATTCGCGTGCTTAGCCGGCGCGATCCATAACCTGCGCCAGCCTGCGGTTAATCGAGCGTGCTCCTGAACCGCATCAAGGCGAGGCCAGCGTAGATCGGCACGAAGATGGAGAGGTAGAACACCTCCAGCCCGATATCGCCGAGATCGGCTCCCTTCAGCATGATCGCCCGGACCACCCGCAGGAAATGCGTCAGCGGGAAGATCTCTCCGAGCCACTGCGCCCAAAGCGGCATGCCGGCATAGGGGAACATGAAACCGGAGAGCAGCAGCGACGGCAGGAAGAAGAAGAAGGTCAGCTGCATCGCCTGCAATTGCGTGCGCGCCATGGTCGAGATCGTGTAGCCGAGCAGCACCAGCGCCAGCACGAAGATGGTGACGCAGGTCAGGAGCAGGCCGAGACTACCGAGGAAGGGCACGCCGAAGAGCAGCTTCGCCGCCGAGAGCACCACCGCGACCTGGACGCTGCCGACGGCGAGATAGGGCAACACCTTGCCGAGCATGATCTCGCCCGGCGTCGCCGGCATCGCCAGCAGGTTCTCCATGGTGCCGCGCTCGATCTCGCGGGTCAGCGCCATCGCCGTCATCATCACCATGGTCATCTGCAAGATGACGCCGAGCAGGCCGGGCACGATGTTGTACTGGGTGATGCCCTCGGGATTGTAGCGCCGGTGGATGACGAAGGAGAGCGCGCTCTCGCTCTGCTCGCGCTGCAGCTCCTCGGTGCCGAGTGCCCGCGTCAGCGCCCGGCTGGCGATGGTCTGGAGCGCGCCGACCGCGTTGCTCGACGCCGCCGGATCTGTTGCATCGGCCTCGACCAGGATGCGCGGCTCGTCGCCGCGCTCGACCCGCATCCCGAAATCGCTGGGAATGGTGACGAGGAAGGAGATTGCGCCGCGCGCCATCAGGCTCTCGGCCTCGGCCGCGCTCTCCGGCCGCTTGCCGAAGCGATAATAGCCGGAGACCTCGAGCGCCGCGACGACGGAGCGGGTATAGCGATCCTGCCCCAGCGCCAGAACCGCCGCCGGCAAGCCCTTGGGATCATTGTTGATCGCATAACCGAATAGCAGCAGCTGGACGATCGGCACCACCAGCATCATCGCGAAGGTGATGCGGTCGCGCCGCATCTGCACGAACTCCTTGGCGAGCACCGCGCCGAGCCGGCCGGGCGAGAAGAGGGCGAGCGCAGTCATGCCGCTCTCCCCTCGGCTTGCGCCTTCGCCATGAACTGGATGAAAACATCCTCCAGGCTGGTCGCGTCCGGCTCGATGCGGATGCCGGGGCGGTCCTTCAGAGGCGCCAGCGCAGCTTCCAGCTTGGCCTTGTCGGTGCCGACGACATGCAGCGTCGTCCCGAAGGGCGCGACCTGCTCGACGCCGTCGGTCTGCGCGAGGTCGGCGATCTCGGCCGGCTTCAACGCGCCATGCACGACAAAGGTCGAGAGGCCCGAGCCCTTCACCACCTCATCGACCGTGCCGGTCGCCAGCATCCTGCCATAGGCGATGTAGCCGATGCGGTGGCAGCGCTCGGCCTCGTCCATGTAATGGGTCGAGACCAGCACGGTCAGCCCGTCGCCGGCGAGGCGGTGGATCTCGTCCCAGAATTCGCGCCGGGCCTTGGGATCGACGCCAGCGGTCGGCTCGTCGAGCAAGAGCAGTTTCGGCTGGTGCATGATGCAGGCGGCGAGCGCGAGGCGCTGCTTCCAGCCGCCCGAGAGCGTGCCGGCGAGCTGTTCCTTGCGCGAGGTCAGGCCGAGATTGTCGAGCGTGCGGGCGACCGCGTCCTCGACCGGCTTCAGCGCGTAGAGCCGCGCCACGAAGGTCAGGTTCTCCTCGATCGTCAGGTCCTCATAAAAGGAGAACTTCTGGGTCATGTAGCCAACCTGGAGCTTGATCTCGGCGCTCTGGGTGCGGACATCGAGGCCCAGCACCGTGCCCTCCCCGGCATCGGGGGTGAGCAGCCCGCAGATCAAACGGATCGTGGTGGTCTTGCCGGAGCCGTTCGGCCCGAGGAAGCCGACGATCTCGCCTTCCCTGACCGTCAGGTCGACATTGTCGACCACGGTGCGCTTGCCGAAGCGCTTGGTCATCCCGCGCACATCGATGACATTGGCGCCGCTCACTTGCGGCCCCGCAACATCACGTCGACGATCTGGCCGGGCTGGAGCCGCGTCGCCGGCTCGCCCTCGGGCCGGGCCTCGACGAGATAGACCAGCTTCTGGCGGGTCTGCGCCGAGTAGATCACCGGCGGGGTGAATTCCGGCTCCTGCGAGACATAGGAGACGGTGGCGGTCATCCCCTGCGGACAGCCCGAGCAGCGCACATCGAGCCGAGTGCCGACCGTGGTTCCCGAGAGCAGCGCCTCCGGGACATAGAGCATCAGCTTGACCGCCCCGTCGGGAAGGATCGTCAGCGCCGGCGCGGACGGGCCGGCGAGTTCGCCGGGATGGCGCACCAGATCGGTGACGATCCCGGCCGCCGGCGCCATCAGCTTGCGCTGGCCGAGCCGCCATTTCGCCTGGTCGAGCGCGGCCTGCGCCTGCTCAACCTGATTGCGCGCCGCCTTGATCTCCTCCTCGCGCGCTGCAAGCCGGGCAACGGCGAGATTGGCGGCGGTCTCGCGCACCCGCGCCACGGCGACATCGCGCGCCGTCTGCGCCTGGTCGAGATCGGCCTGTGTCGAGACGCCCCGGCGGAACAGGTCCTGCCGGCGTTCCAGCGCCCGCTCCGACTCGCGTTCCTGCGCCTTTGCCGAGGCGGCGATCGCCTCGATCACCGCGATCTCCTCCGGCCGCTTGCCGCTGAGCAGATTGGCGAGCTGCGCCTGCGCCTGCACCAGCCGCGCCTCGCTTTCGGCGACGGCGTTGCGGGCATCGTCCGCCTGCAATTCGGCGAGCAGCGCGCCGGGCGCGACACGCTCGCCGCGCCGAACCGAGACGCTCTCGATCCGGGCCGTGTCGATCGGCCCCATCCGGACATACTCGCCCTCGACATAGCCGACGACGCGGGTCGTCGGTGGCGCGCAGATGCCGAGCGATGCGGCGATGGCGAAGGAGCAGATGAAATCGAGGATCATGACGCCTCTCCCCTGCAGGCGAGAATGCTGGCGCGGATCGAGCGCCTGATGGCTTCGCTGATGGCGCGCGCCTCGTCGGGACCGATCTCGTCCCAGCCCATGCGCCGGGTAACGGCCGGACGCGCAATGCGGAAATAGATCAGCTGGCCGACCGCGGTGAAGACGGCGAGCCTTGTCTCCGGCGCCTCCGGCGCCATGCCGGTCGCCGCCGCCCAGACCTGGCAGACCCGGCGATGCACCGGCTCGAACAGCCCGCCATAGATTGTGTCGAAGGCCGGGCTCGGCGTGAACATCTCGCGCACGACGAAGCGCGCGATCACCTCGCTCTCCGGCGCCGTCGTCAGGAAGGCGATCATGCGCTCGATCAGGACGAGCAATTGCCCCGTCGCGGCGTCGCGGTCGACGGCATCGGCCGTGATCGCGACCGGGGCCGCCCCTCCCGCCAGCACGGCCTGCATGCGGGCGATGACCGCCTCGGCGCAGGCCTTCCTCAGCCCGTCCTTACCGCCGAAATGATAGGCGATGCCGGCGCTGTTGACCTTCGCCGCCTGGGCGATCTCGCGCGTCGAGGTCGCGTCGAAACCGTTCCGGCCGAACAGATCGAGCCCTGCCCGAATCAGAGCCTGCCGCGTGCCCTCGGCGTCCTTGAGAATGGATGTGCGTGCCATGGCGGATGCCAATAGCACGGCCTCATAATTTAATCAATCGATTGATTGAATCACTATCAAGCGTTTCATGGCGACAGGCGCCTCGGCGAATTGAGCGATCGGGTGACCTGCCAATCTCTTACTTGACGCGTGGCGATTACAGGCTGGGCGGCCGCAGCCGGTGGAGGCATCCACAATGGGAATGAGACCTGAAACCACCCGATCGTGCCTTGCGGCCGGTTCTTGACGCCAACTTCGCTTAGACCTTCACCTGCGCGGAGACCGGCGTCGAGCCTACCTTGAATGTATAGCCTGCAACTCGCTGACCCACCGGCAAGGTGGAGGCGTATCGGGGCAACCACGTGGCATAACGCAGATGGCCATGAGCTGACGTTGTCCATGGACCTCCATGCAAGTCGTGATTCGCAGCCAGCCCGTCGATCATCAGAGCTGACGCAAACCGATATGCTCAATCAGGGGAACGATCTCGTCGCGCGCCGCGACACGGTGACCGCGGGCATGGCGATGCGCCTCCCCTGAATCTCCAGAACGCACGGCCGCGATGATCAGGCGGTGCGCCTGCGCCGAGCCGCTCGGCTTCGCCCGCAGCCTCAGCGTCAGCATCCGGGCGCGATGGGCCTGGTCCGTCACCGTCTGGGCAATGCGGCGCAAGCGGCCATTGCCGCAGTGCTCCACCAAGAGGCGATGGAAGCGCTCATCGGCCTCAGCCCAGCCCGACAGGTCGTCACGCGCCAGCGCCGCGTCCATTGCGCCGGTCGCCGTCTCCAGTTCGTCGACCGCGACCATGCGTATCGTTTCGGGCAAGGCCGCCAGCAGTTCCACTGCCATCGATTCCACCGCGATGACGACCTCGTAGATCTCGCGAATGTCCTGCGGCGCCAGCGGGCAGATCAGCACGCCGCGCTTTGAGAGGACGCGGACCAGCCCGTCCTCCTGCAGGCGGATGATAGCCTCGTGCACCGGCGTCCGGCTCATGCCGAGGCGGACGGCGATCTCCTGCTCCGAGCCCTGATAGCCGGGCGGAAAGTCGGTGTCGCGGATCGCCTGCTTCAGCGCCGCATAGGCCTCATCGACCAGCGAACCGCGTTTGGCTCCAGCCTCTGACATCTCGGTACGGGCAAGCTCGACCATGGGCCCCTCCAGCAGTCGATTGAGCACATCCGATTGTTTCCATGCAAGCAAGAATGGAAGCTTGACAGCGTACGCTTCTGCGACAACGATCAACCATGCAAACTTCCATGGAAGACAAATGGAAGAGCGGATCGAGGCGCCGCCGAACGGCGCCACTCAAGGGAGAAAACCGATGAAGCAAATGCTGCTTACGCTGGCGCTTGGGCTGGCGGTGACATCTTCAGTGGCTGCGCAAACCTACCCGAACCGCTCGATCACGCTGGTCGTGCCCTTCGCCGCGGGCGGCACCACCGATATCGTCGCGAGGTTGATGGCGGATCATATGGGCCGCACGCTCGGTCAGTCGGTCGTGGTCGAGAACGTCGCCGGCGCCGGTGGCACCACCGGCGCGTCCCGCGTCGCCAAGGCGACGCCGGACGGCTACACGCTGCTGATGGGCAATCTCGGCACGCAGGCTGCGAGCGTCGGGCTCTATCCCAAGCTCGCCTATGATCCGCGCACCGATTTCGAGCCGGTGATGAACTCGGCCTCGACGCCGATGCTGGTCGTCGCCAAGAAGGACCTGCCCGTCAAGGATTTCCGCGAGTTCGTCGCCTATCTCAAGGCCAATGCCGAGAAGCTGAATTACGGCTCCGGCGGCGTCGGCTCGACCTCGCACCTGACCTGCCTCTTCTTGGACTCGCTGCTCGGCACCAAGCCGCAGCACGTCCCGTTCCGCGGTTCCGGGCCGGCGCTGAACGCACTGCTCGGCGGCCAGGTCGACTATGTCTGCGACCAGACCGTCGCCATCGTCCCGAGCGTCCAGGCCAAGGAAGGCAAAGGCCTCGTTGTCGCGGTCAAGGATCGGCTTTCGGTCATTCCCGATGTCCCGACCTCGGCCGAGCAGGGCCTGCCGCAATTCCAGGCCACCGGCTGGAACGCGATGTTCGCGCCCAAGGGCACGCCGAAGGACATCGTCGACAGACTGAACGCCGCCGCGCGCGCCGCCCTCAAGGACGAGCCGACGCGCAAGCGCTTCCTCGAACTCGGCGCCGAGCTGCCCGACGAAGCCGGCCAGACCCCGGCTGCGCTCGGCGAACTCGTGCGCAGCGAGATCGACAAATGGGTACCGGTCATCCGCAATGCCGGCGTGACCGCCCAGTAATCACCTGAGCGGCGTCCGCTCTCGCCGGTCGCCGCATCATCACAGCAGCAGCACGACAGCATCGGACAAGAGCATGCGCACGCACAGGATCGCCGCCATCGGCGGAGACGGTATCGGCCCCGAGGTCATCGCCGCCGGGCTCCAGGCCCTGGATGTCTGCGCCGAACGCGATGGCGGCTTCCGGCTCGATATCAAGGCGTTCGATTGGGGCTCCGACTATTATCGCAGGCACGGCGTGATGATGCCGGCTGACGGCGCCGACCAGTTGCGCGCTTTCGATGCGATCTATTTCGGCGCGGTCGGCGCGCCCGATATTCCCGACCACCTGACGCTCTGGGGCCTCAGGCTCGCCATCTGCCAGCCGCTCGACCAGTACGCCAATGTCCGGCCGACGCGCATCCTGCCCGGTATCGTCAGCCCGCTGCGCCACGTCTCCGGCCCGGAGCTCGATTGGGTGATCGTGCGCGAGAACTCCGAGGGTGAGTATGCGGGCGTCGGCGGCCGCGTCCACAAGGGCCTGCCCGAGGAGGTCGCGACCGACGTCGCCATGTTCACTCGCGCCGGCGTGACCCGGATCATCCGCTATGCCTTCGAGATCGCCCGCTCGCGGCCGCGCAAGCTCCTGACCGTCGTCACCAAGTCTAACGCTCAGCGCCACGGCATGGTGATGTGGGACGAGATCGCCGCCGAGGTCGCCGCTGGCTTCCCGGATGTCGCCTGGGACAAGATGCTGGTCGACGCCATGACCATGCGCATGACGCTGAAACCGGAGACGCTCGACACCATCGTCGCCACCAATCTCCACGCCGACATCCTGTCCGATCTCGCGGCGGCGCTGGCCGGCTCGCTCGGCATCGCGCCGACCGCGAACCTCAACCCGGAGCGCAAGACGCCGTCCATGTTCGAGCCGATCCACGGCTCGGCCTTCGACATCACCGGTAAGGGCATCGCCAATCCGGTCGCGACCTTCTGGACGGGCGCGATGATGCTGGAGCATCTCGGCGAGAAGGCTGCAGCCGCCCGGCTGATGCGTGCGGTCGAGCGCATCACCGCCGACCCCGCTTTGCACACGCCCGATCTCGGCGGCAGCGCGACGACGGCGCAGGTGACGGAGGCCGTGTGCGAGGCGCTCAGGGGCGAAAACATCTGAGCGGTTGGCGGCAGGGAGAAGACAGGATGCGATGGTCTCGATCATGACAGGGCGGCGATAATCGTCTAAGGCGGCCTTCTCCCGCCGCCGTCTCCCGCCCGATGCTGTTCAACTCCTTCGCCTTCCTGCTCGGCTTCCTGCCGATCGCGCTCGCCCTGCACTGGTTGGTCGAGCGCTTCGCGCCGGCCTGGCGGCTGCCGCTGCTGGCGGTGCTCTCCTTCGCCTTCTACGGCTGGTGGGACTGGCGCTTCGTCCCGCTGCTCGCCTTCTCGATCCTGCTCAACTGGCTGATCGCGGAAGCCTTCCTGAAGACCAAGCGCGGGACGCTGATCACGCTCGCCATCGTGATCAACCTCGCGATCCTGGCGCTGTTCAAATACTTCAACTTCTTCGCCGATCTCGCTGCGATGATTCCGGGATTGCCGACGACGAAGCTCGATCTGGCGCTGCCGCTCGGCATCTCCTTCTTCACCTTCCACCATGTGATGTACCTGACCGATCTGCGCCGGGGCGAAGCGCCGCGCTACGATCTCGTCCGCTACGCGCTCTACATCGCCTTCTTCCCGCAGGTGCTGGCCGGCCCGCTGGTGCGCTGGCGCGAGATCATGCACCAGTTCGACGAGCGGCCTTATCTCAGACCCGATGCCGCCGAACGGATCGCCCGCGGCATCATGCTACTGACGATCGGCCTGGCGAAGAAGGTGCTGGTCGGCGATCCGCTCTCCGAATACGCCAACCCGGTCTTCGCCGCCGCCGCGGCCGGCGATGTCGTGAGCATGGCGCAGGCCTGGCAGGGAACCCTCGCCTTCACCTTCCAGATCTATTTCGACTTCTCCGGCTACACCGACATGGCGCTGGGCCTGGCCCTGCTCTTCGGCATCGTGCTGCCGCAGAATTTCGACGTGCCCTATCGCGCGACGAGCCTGCAGGATTTCTGGCGGCGCTGGCACATGACCTTGTCGCGCTTCCTGCGCGACTATCTCTATATCCCGCTCGGCGGCTCGCGGCACGGCCTGCCGCTGCAGCTCTGGGCCCTGTTCGCCACCATGGCGCTCGGCGGCCTCTGGCACGGCGCCGGGCTCAACTTCGTCGCCTGGGGCGTGGCTCATGGCATCGCGCTGGCCATCGGCGTGCTCTGGCGCCGCGCCGGATTGCCGATGCCGAAGCTGCTCGGCTGGGCGCTGACCTTCCTCTTCGTTGCCTTCTGCTGGGTGCTGTTCCGCGCCACCTCCTTCGAGGCGGCTGTCGCCATCTACAAGGCCATGCTGGGATTCGGCCCCGTCGGCACCGGCTTCAAATGGCGCGCCTTCCTGCCCGCGATCGCCGTCGCGATGATCGGCCCGACCACCTGGGCGGCAGTGCACAAGGCGACGCCGGCGCGCTGGCTCGCCGTCCTCACCGCCATCCTGTTCGTAGTGATCCTGTTCAAGATCGGCGACGACGCGAACTATGAGTTCATCTACTTCCAGTTCTGACGGCGAGTGGGGCGGCTTCGTCCGCACCTTTCTCGCCGCGGCGATGCTCCTTACTGCGGGGCTGCTCGCGCTCGCCTTCCTGGTAGACCCCTATGACAGCGGGCGCTCGCCGCTGAAGCTCAAGATTGGTGTCAGCCCGCAGGGGCCACGCACTGCCGCCGCCAGCCGCGGTCGCGATCCAGCCTTCGCCGGTGCGATCTTCGGCAACTCGCATATCCAGCTGGTTTCGCCGGAACAGCTGGCGCAGCAAACCGGCATCCCCTTCGTCTCGCTGATCGCCCCCGCCACCGGCCCACGCGAGAGCCTCGTTCTGCTCGATTGGTTCCTGCGCCAGCGCAAGGAGCAGGCGAAAGCGCTGGTGATCGGCATCGACGTGCGCTGGTGCACATCGGACCCAGCACTGGCGATCGAGAAGCCCTTCCCGTTCTGGCTGTTCGAGACCTCGACCACGCGCTACCTCGCCGGCCTGCTGCGTTTCGACGTCATCGAGGAGACGCTGCGCCGGCTTCGCTACCTGACAGCCAAGACGCCAGAGCGCGCCCGCCCCGACGGCTACTGGGACTATGAGGAAGGCTACGAAGTCCAGGGCTTCCATATCGATCCGATCCGTCGCGCCAAGCTGCTCGAATCGCTCGACACCAGCGGCGGCAACGCCACCGGCTCCTTCCCTGCCGCCATCGCGCTGCGCCAGTTGCTCGACCGTGCCGCGCCCGACGTGCCGGTCGTGCTGGTGCGGCCGCCCAATTTCGTCTCGGCCCTGCCCGCCCCAGGCAGCCCCGGCGCCCGCGCGGACGTCGCCTGTCGCGACGCCTATGTCCGGTTCGCCGCGGAGCGCCCGCGCACAGCCCTCGTCGACTGGCGCGTCGACCGGCCGGAGAATCGCGAGCCGGACAACTATTTCGACCATACCCACTACCGCCGGACGATCGCGGTGCCGCTCGCGGCCGACATTGCCGCGACCATCGTCCGATTGCGTTGATTTTCCAGCACTTTGCCAGCCTGTTCACGGCTGCGCGAAAGCGATTGTTCCCGATGTGACCAATCGCTATAAGGGCGCCAAATCGGCGGCCTCGACACGGCAAAGCCGGCGGGGCCTTCGAGCGGACGCTCATGCAGAAGGCCTGCCATGTCGAAGCAGATCAGTCTCGATCCTGACTACAAGCCCACCGACAATGAGCCGTTCATGAACGAGCGGCAGCGGGAGTATTTCCGCAGCAAGTTGCTGGTCTGGAAGGAGGAGATCCTCAAGGAGGCCAAGGAGACCCTGGTCACCTTGCAGAGCGAGAGCGAGAACCACCCCGACATCGCCGACCGTGCCTCCTCGGAAACCGACCGCGCCATCGAGCTGCGTGCCCGCGACCGCCAGCGCAAGCTGATCTCCAAGATCGACGCGGCGCTCTCCCGCATCGAGGACGGCTCCTACGGCTATTGCGAGGAGACCGGCGAGCCGATCTCGCTGAAGCGCCTGGAAGCTCGCCCTATCGCGACGCTTTCTCTGGAGGCGCAGGAGCGCCACGAGCGCAATGAGCGGGTGTTCCGGGACGATTGAGGAATCGAGCGCATCGCGCTTGCTATGAGAAAAGCCCCGCAGCTTGCTGTGGGGCTTTTTTCGTGGACGGCCTGACGGCCTCTGGCGGGCAGAATTCTGTTCTACCGAAACGTCTTCGACAGCGCATCGGCATGTTTGGTCAGCAGGCCGAGATCCGAGCCGACCGCGACGAAACGGTAGCCCCATTCGATGTAGCGGCGCGCATCGGCCTCGGACGGCGTCAGGATACCGGCCGGCTTGCCGACTGCCGTGAGGCGATCGACTGCGCCCTTGATCGCAGCCTGAACCTCGGGATGGCCGGGGTTGCCGATATGGCCGAGCGAGGCGGAAAGGTCGGCCGGGCCGATGAAGACGCCATCGACGCCTTCCACCGAAGCGATCGCCTCGATCTGCGCGAGCGCCTCGCCGGTCTCGACCTGCACGAGAACGCAGATCTCGGCATCGGCGCGCTTGAGATAATCGGGCACGCGGCCGTAGCGGCTGCCCCGCCCGCTGACGGTGATGCCGCGGATGCCGGCCGGAGGATAGCGGCAGGCTGCGACGGCCTTGGCCGCCTCCTCGGCATTCTGGACGAAGGGCACCAGCACCGACTGGGTGCCGATGTCGAGCAGGCGCTTCAGCAGCACCGGGTCGTTCCAGGCCGGGCGAACGATCGGCGTCGCGGTGCCGGCCTGCAGCGCCTGAAGCTGTGCGAGCACGGCCGGCGGTTCGTTCGGCGAATGCTCGGTGTCGACCAGAATCCAATCGAAGCCGCTATGGCCGATGATCTCGGCGACGATCGGACTGCACAGGCTGCTCCACAGCCCGATCTGGAGCTCGCCGCGGGCGAGCGCGGCCTTGAAGGCGTTGCGGGGCAGGTCCATCGGATGCTCCTTCAGACGAACTGCACGGAGACGCTACCGAGCGGCCCGAAATCGACGTGCAGCGTATCGCCCTTAGCCGCCCAAACGGGCCATGTGAAGGAGCCCGACAGCATCAGGTCGCCCGGCTGCAGGGTGATGTCGAACGGGGCGAGCCTGTTGGCGAGCCAGGCGATCGCCATCGCCGGATGGCCGACCACGCCAGCGGCGAGGTCGGCGGCCGTACCATTGTCGGCCACCGTGTCGAAGATCTTGCGCGGCTCGGTCACGCGCGCATCGATGATCTCGATCGAGGGCACGACATATTCGGTCGCCCGCAGCACGTCGATGAGCCCGATGCCCGGGTCTTTCAGCGGCGCCTTCAGGATGAAGGTCAGCTCCGGCTCGACGCGCGGCACGCAGAAGTTCTCGAACTTCACCTCGGCGCCGTCGTTCAGCACCTTGTCGCGATAGACCTGGCTGATCAGCGGGCCGAGTGCGGTCGAGGCCTCGAACGGGTTGCCGGGCTTCAGCTTCTCGGCCGCCTGCTTCAGTCGCCGCGTGAATTGATCGAAGATCGGCCGCTCGACATATTGGCGCCGAGTTCGAGCGAGACCGGGCGGACGCCCCTGGAACACGCGTTGGTGTTCATGCTTTCCGGGCTCAGGCCTATCGGCCTACCCCGGAAAGACGCCGGGGTTCCAGCACGACTCGCCAAGGCGAAGCCCCGCGCGGGAGGGCGCGGGGCTTCTGGCCGCCAGCCTTGAATAGCTTGGGGAGCGTGAGCGGGCGGCCGGGATGAATGGCGGCTCGGGAGAGACCGCCTGCCGGCACGAAGGCATGAAACGTGGGGAGCGTTGCCGTCGTGCCGGAACCTGGGACCAGGCGGTTCAGAAGGGCAGCAGGATATCCATCACCTGCTGGCCGTAGCGCGGCTGCTGCACATCGGTGATCTGGCCGCGGCCGCCATAGGCGATGCGGGCCTGGGCGATCTTGGCCGACTCGATCGTATTGTCGGATTCGATGTCTTCGGGCCGGATCACGCCGGCGACGATCAGTTCGCGCACCTCGAAATTGACCCTGATCTCCTGCTTGCCCTCGATCACCAGATTGCCGTTCGGCAGGGTCTGGGTCACGACGGCGGCGACATTGGTGGCGAGTTGCTCGGCCCGGCGCACCGAGCCCGAGCCTTCGCTCGACGAATCCGAATCCAGCTTGAGCAGCGAGCTGGGATCCGCCTTCTTGCTCCACTTGTTCTCAGAGCCGAAGAAGTTCTCGGCGCCGAAATCCTCGCCGTTCTTGCGGCTGCGCTTGGTCGTGTTGTCGAGCTGGGCCCGGTCGGTGACCTTCACCTTGACGGTGACGAGGTCGCCGATCTGGCGGGCGCGCTGGTCCTTGAAGAAGGCGCGCGAGCCGGTGCGCCAGAGCGAGTTCGGCGCGTAGGAGGCGTGCTCCACCGCCGGCATCGGCATCTGCACGGGCTTGTATCCCTTGGTCGCGGTCGGGTCCTCGATCGGCGACAGCGCCGGCGCCTGGCCGACATTGGCGAGCCGATCGGCGGCGCCGCAGGCGCCAAGCATCAGGCTGAGGCTAAGGGCAGCGGGGATGGCAAGAGGATTGGTCCGGGTCATGGCAACGGTCCGCAACTGGAGCAAAAGGGTCATCAACGGGCCGCGGCGATCTGGCCGCCGCCCTGCGGGCTGACATTGACGCGGCCGGGACCGGTGACGGTTCCCTGCAGCACGCGCTTCGACTGGGGATTGGTGACCGAGATGACGTCACCGACCGCGCCGGCCTCGTTGGCGCGGCCGCGCAGGCTGATGGCAATGCCGCGTCCCTCATAGAAGAGGGTGATGATGTCGCCGCGGCCGATGACCTCCTCGCGCTGGACGTCGCCGTTGCGCAGCACAGAGCCGGCCATCAAGGTCCGCTTGGCGACCTTGCCGATCGCAGCTTTCATCTCGCCGAGCACGTCGTTGAACTGCGCCTCGCGCGGGCGGCGCTCGATGGTGACGTCGGCGTTGGTCAGCGTCTCGCCGCGGGCGATCGTGCGCAGCGGCACCACCACCTCCGCGGTCTCGACCAACTGGCCGGAGACACGCACCGGCTTCAGGCGGGTCGCGGCGCTGCCCGGCATGGTCAGGCGACCGGTGACGCGGCGGGTGCGCGCGTCGTAGTTCAGATCGAGCGCCGCAAGATCGCCGGTCAGCTCCGGCTCGACCACGACGGAGGGTGCGCCGCCGTCGAGCAGCAGCGAGAAAGCGCGACCGTCGACACCGAAGCGCTCGAGCAGCGCCGATTTCACCGCGGCTTCGACATCGACGCCGGTGATCCGGCGCGCCGCCCGGGTCACTACGACCTGGGCAACGGTCTGGCCATCGAGATCCTGCGCATCGCGCAGCAGACCCTGCTTGACCGCGGCTTCAACGATGCGACCAACCTGGATCGTGCCGGTCTCGCCGAGCGCCGGCGCGCGGAAGGCCGGTAGCGCCGCGTCCTGCGGCGACAGGCCGGCGATCAAGTCGCCGAAGCTGACGATGTCGCGCGACAAGGTGAGATCGGGCTTCAGCTTGAGCTTCGCGGCGGTCGCCGGCGCGGCGGCCGGTGCGCGCTCGCCGGCCGGGGCGGCGGTCTGCGCCGGCGCCATCGCGGGAAGCGCCGTCAGCGTCGCGATGATGAGAGCGGAGCGGATCATCTGGCTCATCCTTCGTCAGCGCATGATCTGCGTGGTGGACTGCATCATCTGGTCGGCGGCCGAGATCACCTTCGAGTTCATCTCGTAGGCGCGCTGCGCCGCGATCAGTGAAGACAGCTCGGTCACCGCCTGGACGTTGCCTTCTTCGAGGTAGTTCTGCTGCAGCGTGCCGAAGCCTTCCTCGCCGCCGAGCCCGTCGATCGCCGGGCCGGAGCCCGCCGTCTCGATGAACAGGTTGTCGCCGATCGATTCGAGGCCGACCTTGTTGATGAAGCGCGAGAGCTGAATTTGCCCGAGCTGCTGCGGCGCGGTCTGGCCGGGCAAGCTCACCTCGACGGTGCCCTGCGCGTTGATCGAGACGCCCGTCGCATTGTTCGGGACGGTGATGCCCGGCTGGACGACATAGCCGTCACGGGTGACCAATCGGCCCTGGCTGTCGAGATCGAAGGAGCCGTCGCGCGAATAGGCGGTGCGCCCGTCCGGCATCTGGATGCGGAAGAAGCCTTCGCCGCGGATGGCGACGTCGTATTGCTTCTCCGTCGGCGTCAGGTTGCCCTGGCTCATCACCCTGCCGGTCGAGGAGGTCTTGACGCCCGAGCCGACGAAGGTGCCGGCCGGAACCTGCGTGTTCTGGTCCGAGGTCTGCGTGCCGGCGCGGCGAAAGTGCTCGTAGAGCAGATCCTGGAAATGGACGCGCTGGCGCTTGTAGCCGGTGGTGCGAACGTTCGCGATGTTGTTCGAGATGACCTGAACGTTGAGTTCCTGGGCCATCATGCCGGTGGCGGCGGTGTAAAGGGCGCGCATGGATCTGCTCCTTCGCGTCAGGCTTGCTGATCGGCCAGGCGGGTGATCGCCTTGGCGCGCAGTTCGTCGGTCTTGCCCATCATCGCCGACAGGGTCTGATAGGCGCGCTGGACCTCGACGAGGCGGGTCATCTCGACCACCGCTTTGACGTTCGAGCGCTCGATCGCCCCGGTTTCGAGCCGCGCCTGCGGTCCGGCGGGCTGGGCGGCGGCGGTCGAGGAAAACAGGTTGCTGCCATCACTGGCGAGGGCGCGGGGATTGTCGAAGCGGACGATCCGGAGCTTGCCGCGCTGGCCCTGGTCGGAGGTGACCGTGCCGTCGGTGGCGATGCTCGGATTGCTCTCGGTCGAGCCGAAGACGATCGGGCCGCCGTCGCCCATGACCGGCTGACCGGCCTGGGTGACGAGTTGGCCGCGGCCATTGATCTCCAGCGAGCCGGCGCGGGTATAGCGCTCGCCCTGCGGCGTCTGGACGACGAGGTAGTTGTCGCCCTGCACCGCGACGTCGAGCGGGTTGCCGGTGCGCTCGATCATGCCGAGCGACAGATCGATCGGTGTGCCCTTGTCGATGACATAGGAAAGCCGGCGATCCTGCGTCTGGAAGGTGTCGGCCCGCGCGGTCGGCGAGACGTATTCGGCAAAGCGGGCCGAACGGGCCTTGAAGCCGTTCGTGCCGACATTGGCGACGTTGTTGGCGATGACGTCGAGCTCGCGCGCCAGAGCCATCTGGCGCGACAGGCTGACGAGAAGCGCGTTTTCCACGGCTCCTGCTCCCGATCTGTCCCGTGACCGCCCCGACGCTCCCCAGCGCGGTGGCCACGACAATCAGATGGCAAGCGGCGTGCCAGCATGGTTAATCAATACAAATTATTGAAATCATTGGATATCAGCCTGAAGGCCACCTTCACCACCGCTGGACAGAACCGGCCCGCGCGGCAGAAACGACCCGGCAAAATCTGCCCTGCTTAACGGGCCGTTAACTGTAACTGGGCAAGGTCGGCATCAGAGAGACGGGCCGGGGCGGCGCCCGTTCCGGGCGGGCGGGCCGAGATGGCGAAGAAGACGAAGAAGGACGACGAAGCCGCCGAGGGGGCCGAAGAGGCGCCAAAGTCCGGCAAGAAGAAGCTCGTCATGATCGGCGGCGCCGTGGCGCTCGTCGCCGCGCTCGGCGGCGGAGGCTGGTTCTTCTTCATGAAGAAGAAGCCCGCCGAGGAGGTCACGGCCGAGCAGGCGGCCGCGGCCGCAAAGAAGCTGATCACCTTCGTCGAGATGAAGGACATGATGATCGGCATCTCCGCCGGCCCGCAGCAGGAGCGCCAGCCGATCGTCAAGATCAAGGTCGCGCTCGAGATCGCCGACCCCAAGATCGCCGATCAGGTCAAGCCGCTGCTGCCGCGCGTCGAGGACGCTTTCCAGGTCTTCATGCGCGAACTGCGCCCCTCCGACCTCGACGGCTCGGCCGGCATGTACCGACTGAAGGAAGAGTTGCTGCGCCGGGTCAACGTCACCGTCTACCCGGCCAAGGTCGACGCCGTCCTCTTCAAGGAACTGCTGCTGCAATAGCGGCAGCCCGATCGCGCAAAGCAGACCATCATGGCCAACGACGATCTCGAAGCCCGAGACAACGACAAAGACAAGGACAAGCTGCCGCTGACGCCGGAAGGCATGGCGGCGGAATGGGCCACCATGTCCGACGTCGTCTCGGACGACGGCAGCGAACAGGAAGCCAATATCGATCGCCTGATGAATCAGGAAGAGATCGATACCATGCTGGGCTTCTCCATCGGAGATGACGGCAAGGGCGGCCGCAACGGCATCCAGGCGATCGTCGATTCCGGCTCGGTCACCTATGAACGCCTGCCGATGCTCGAAATCATTTTCGAGCGCCTGGTCCGGCTACTCTCCACCAGCCTGCGCAACCTGTTCAGCGACAATGTCGAGGTGACGCTGGAGGGCATCCGTTCGGTCCGCTTCGGCGACTACATCAACTCGATCTCGCTGCCGGCGATGCTGGCCGTGTTCAAGGCGGAGGAATGGGATAATTTCGGGCTCGTCACCATCGAGTCCGCCCTCACCTATTCGGTGCTCGACACCATGCTCGGCGGCAAGCGCGGCCAGGCGGCGGCGCGCGTCGATGGCCGACCCTTCACCTCGATCGAGATGAGCCTGCTGCGCCGCGTCATCGGCGTCGTGCTCGGCGATGCCGAGGCGGCCTTCCGGCCGCTTTCTCCGGTCAACTTCAGGATCGACCGGATCGAATCCAATCCGCGCTTCGTCTCGATCTCGCGGCCCGCCAATGCCGCGATCCGCGTCGAATTGCGTTTCGACATGGAAGGCCGCGGCGGCTCCCTCCATCTGCTCCTGCCCTACGCCACCATCGAGCCGATCCGTGAATTGCTGCTCGAAAGCTTCATGGGTGAGAAGCTCGGGCGCGATCCGATCTGGGAAAACCACCTCGCCACCGAGGTCTGGCAGGCGGACATCGCCGTGAAGTGCGTGCTGCACGAATGCACCATGCCGCTGAAGCGGGTGATGAAGCTCGAGATCGGCGACACGCTGATGTTCGACGCCCGCCCCGATTCGGTCGCCTCGCTGCGCTGCGGCGAGTTCATCGTCAGCGAGGGCCGGATCGGCCGCGTCGACGACAAAATCGCCGTCCAGGTCGTCAGCCCGCTGCGGCGCTCGAAGACGACCATGGCCGCCTTCGACACCAGCCACCTCACTTCGGCGTCCTGACCAGGGAGACCTGCCCCATGACCATCACCCTGATCGCCGATGCACTGGTCGCCTGCCTGCTGGTCGCCACCATCATCACCTGCTTCGTGCTCTCCAAGCGCATCGAGCGGCTGAAGGCCGACGAGAGCGCCATGCGCCAGACCATCGGCGCCCTGATCTCCGCCACCGACACGGCCGAGCGCGCCATCGCCGGGCTGAAGCTGACGCTCGGCGATTGCGACCGCACGCTGGCCGAACGCCTGCAGACTGCCGAGCGCTATGCCGCCGACCTCGCCCAGCAGATCGAGGCCGGCCAGGTCGTGATGGAGCGCATCGGCCAGATCGTCAGCGCCGCCAGCATGGTCGCATCGAAGCCCGAGCCCGTCGCCGAGAAACCCGCCCTCTCGCGCATGGCCAGCGCCGCCGACGCCGCCGCCGCCATCCGCGCCCGCGCCGCCCGCAGGCTCGAAGGCCAGGCTGCGTGATCCAGACGCCCCGCCTCATTCCGGCAGTCATCCTCGGCGCCATGGGCCTCCTGGCGCTGAAGCTGCTTAGCTGGTCGGCGGAGCCCAGCCTGGGCAAGATCCCTGCCAGCCCCCCGGTGTTCACCATGAAGCCGGAGAAAGAGGCCGGCGCCCCCGCCAAGGTCATCGCCAAGGCCCATCAGCCCGACGCCTTCAGGGACCCGGAGACCACCGGATCGATCGACCCGCCGGTGCCGAAGCTCCCGGCCGAGGAACAGGCCAAGCGCGACGCAGCTCCGAACAACAAGGCCGGCCTGATGAACGGCACCGCCCAGCCGGTGTCGCCGGCCGAGAAGGCCCTGCTCGAGCGCCTTGGCCAGCGCCGCGAGGAGATCGAAGCCCGCATGCGCGAGCTCGACATGCGCGAGAAGCTGCTCGACTCGGCCGAGAAGAAACTCGGTGGCCGCGTCGACGACCTGAAGGCGCTCGAAGAGAAGGTCGACGGCCCGCGCAAGCAGGAGGCGGACACCAATCAGGCGGTCAAGAACCTGGTGATCATGTACGAGACGATGAAACCGAAAGACGCCGCCCGGGTCTTCGACCGGCTGGCGCTCGACATCCTGGTCCCGGTCGTCCAGCAGATGAATCCGCGCAAGATGTCGGACGTGCTCGCCGCCATGTCGCCCGAGGCGGCCGAGCGCCTCACTGTCGCGCTCTCGCTGCGCGGCCGCCCCGCCGTCGCAACCGAACGCGCCCCTGCCCCGGCGCCTGCCGGCAACGAGTTGCCCGCCATCGAGCCCGCCCCGCGGCGCTGAGCCAATGCAATCGCCTTAAGTCCCGCTAGCCCTCATCTTTCGAGACGCGAGCCTGCGGTCCGCTGCTCAGGATGAGGGCTTGGAAAGCGGTAGGCGATCTGCCTACTGCTGAACGGTGATGCCGTTCTCCTTGATGATCGTCGCATAGGTCGCGACATAGCGGTCGATCACCTTTTCAAACTCCGCCCCCGGCCGCGCCAACACCGTGAAGCTCAGGGCCTGCAGGCGCTCGCGCACGTCCGGGCGCGACAAGGCCGTAAGCCAGGCCCGCTCCAGCGCCTCGCGGGCCGGCGCCGGCGTGTCGCGCCTGATCATGATGCCAAACCAGCTGTCGGAGAGAAGGTCCGGCAAGCCCAGCTCGGCGAAGGTCGGGACTTTGGGCAGCTCGCGCACGCGCTGGTCGGCGGTGACCGCAAGCGCGATCAGCTTGCCCTCTTCGATCGGCTGAACGACATCCGGCAAGTTGCTGAGTGCGAAATCGATCCGGCCGGCGTAGAGGTCGACGAAAAGTTGCGCCGTACCATTGTACGGAGCGTGCACGGCCTTGCCGCCGGCCAGTCGCAGGAAATGCTCGGCGCCCAGATGCGGCGAGGTGCCGATCCCCGGTGAGCCATAGGTCATCGAGCCGCCGCTCTCGCGCAGGCGCTTCATGAAGCCCGCCCAGTCGGTCTTCAGCGACGGCGCGGCCACGAGGACATGAGGCACCACCGTCGCCTGCACGATCGGCGCGAAGGCGCGCTGCCAATCCGCCGTCCGCGTCCGCAGCGTGATGTTCGCCGCGAAGCTGTTGGCGATCATCAGCATGGTGTGTCCGTCGGGCGGTGCCTTCAGCGTCTCGGCCCCGGCGATGACGGTCGCGGCGCCGGCGATGTTCTCGACTACGACACTCTGGCCTAGCGTGTCCTTGAGGCTCTCCTGCGCCAGCCGCGCCACCGGATCCATCGAGGTGCCCGGCGTGAACGGCAGGATCAATCGCACCGGCCGCTCCGGCTTCCAGGTGGTCTGCGCTCTGGCGAGTGTCGGCAAGGCGAGCCCTGCCAGGAGAAGCGCACGTCGATCAAGCAACATCGGATTCTCCATCACCGTACCGTTCGATTTCCGGCAACGCACCGGAGCGTCCGCAAGGGGTCAGCCCCGCGCCTCGATCACGATTTCCCTTGGCAGGCCGCGGACATCCATCTCGTAGTCGAGCACCGCCACCGGCGGCCGGGAAAAGTGCCAGGTCACGGCGCGGCCAAGGCTGGTGATCGGGGCGAGGACGTCATTCAGAAGCGGGTGAATGTCGCGCACGGTGTAGATGTTCGTGACCAGGGCATCGCCCCAGCCATAGCCGAGGCCCGAGAGCCGGCGCTCCATCTCGCCCATCACCCATTGCGCCTTGGCGCGCACGCCGTCCGGAGAGGCATCGCCGGGGCGGATCGTTCCTTGCGCGTAGCTGGCGCCGCCCTCGGGCGCCTCGCCGCTGCCCGCGACCACGAAGCTCGCCCGGGCCGTGTCACCGGGAACGGTGTAGCTGAAGGCATGCAGCGAGACGGCCTCCGGCTTGCCGATCTCGGGGCAGATATTGGTGCGGGCGACCGGGTTCACCTGCCCCTGCAGGATGCCCCATTGGTCGAGCCGGGAGGCATAGAACCGGTTGAAGGCGTCGAAGCCGCCTTCCGAGAACGGCTCGGGCGAGCGCAATTCGCAGGCGCAGAGCGCGGTCAACGGCCTGCCGGCCTGCTTCAGATGCGCCTCGATCAACGCCAGACCCTGGTCCAGCGTGACAGGGTTCGCCAATTGCGCGCGCTCGATGCGGAAGCCCGGCTCGGCCGCGACCCCACCGGAATACTGGTAGACGGCCGGAATGAACCGGTAGCTGCCGTCCTCGCTGGTTCGGGTGGAGTACATCGGATCGCTCCCTCGTCTGGTTCTCCTAGTCGTAGAAGGCGGACCGATCGCTCAGCCAGCGTGGATTCGCGGAGAGTTCGTTGCCGATCCGGCAACACTCGCTTACCGTCGAAGGCTTCTGCCGCCGGCCGCTGCTCCGCCATGTCGCTCACCCGCTATCGCTATTTCGCGCTCGTCGCCGACCACGGCTCGGTCCGCGAGGCGGCCGATGCGCTGCGCGTCGCGCCCTCGGCGATCAGCCGCCAGATCGCCGGGCTCGAAGAAGAATACGGCACTGCCTTGTTCGAACGCCGGGCGCGCGGCATGCGGCTGACCACGGCCGGAGCGGCCGTGCTGGAAACGGCGCGCACCATCCTCGACAGCGTCCAGACGGCGCGCTCTGCCATCGACGAGCTCCAGGGCATGAAGCGCGGGCATGTCCGCGTCTGGACGGTCGAGGGCGCGATGGACGATTTCGTCTATCCGGCCCTGGCCGAGTTCTCGGCCGCCCATCCGTCGGTGAGCTTCGACATCATGGTGGCGAGCTCCGACCAACTCGTGCAGCGCCTGCTCGACGACGAGGCCGAGGTGATCGTGGCGTTCAACCCGATCCAGCACCGCAGCGTGCTCTCGCTCGCCGAGATCGCCGATGCATTGGTCCTCGCCGCCCGTCCGGACGACGCCATTGCGCAGCGGCACTCGGTCAGGATCGCGGAGATCGGCGAGATGCGCCTTGCCCTCCCCGACCGGACTTTTGGCCTGCGCCGCCTGGTCGACGACATGGTCGCGGCGGCCGGGATCGAGCTCAAGCCGGCGCTGGTCACCAATTCGATCCAGTCGCTGCGCTCCTTCGCGCGTGCCGGCCTTGGCGTCAGCGTGCTGACGCGCTGCGCGACACGGCGGGACGTCACCGAGGGGCGCCTGGTCGCCGTTCCCTTGCAGGGCCGCAATCTGCGCAAGGCCTGCCTCAAGATCTGCGTGCGCAACGGACGGACCCTGTCCCCGGCGGCGCGGGCGCTGTCGCGGCACCTTGCTCGAAGCGCCAGGGGTTATGCGGCCGGCCATGCCTGAGGAGCTGGGCCAGAAAGGGGACGCAACTGCCTCCCAACAGTGCGCCCCCTTCCCCGGGCCCGCCTCGCCTCGAGTGCCATGTGCGGCTGGCGCATTCCAAGACGAGTGAACGGGCTTTAGACACCGATCCCCGGCCGGCGCATGACAAGCGGATTAACAGAGTGACAGGTATCGGCCGATCGGCGGCGCGGCGTTCACAAAGCGTCGCAACCTTAACCGCTCGTTATCCTTGACGGGCTAGCCTCCGCGCAGGTTGGGGCAGCCTGTCGCCGCTCCGCCCTTGCGTCGAGTTGAGTAGCGGTCGTGCGTATCCTGCGGTCCCTGAGCTTCGGCATCGGCCTGGCGGCGCTTAGCCTTGCTGCCGGCTTTGACGCGCCGGCAATGGCCGCCACCGCGACCCTGCGCGGCGAAGCCATGCGCGCCGGCTTCGGTCGTCTCGCTTTCGCTTTCGACGAACCCGTGACGACACGGGTGCGCGTCGCCAACGGCGTCGTCATCATCGGCTTCAGCCAGCCGGTGAAGCTCGATCCGAGCCGGCTCGCCGCCGAATTGCCGAACTACATCTCGGTGGTCAGGATCGATCCGGACGATCGCGGCCTGCGCCTGGCGCTCGCCCGTCCCTATCGCGCCAACCTGCTCGAAGCGGGCGACAAGGCGTTCATCGATCTGCTGCCGGAGAACTGGACCGGTCAGTTGCCGGGCCTGCCGCCCGAAGTGCTCGCCGAACTTACCCAGCGCCTGCGCCTCGCCGAGGCGCGCGCCCGCGACATCGCCCTGGCGCCGGTGCCGGCGCCGAAGCCACTCGGCTTCCGCACCGCCCGCCTGCCGACGCTTGACCGGCTGATGTTCTCGGCACCGCCGGAGGCCCTGCTCACCCCCAGCCTCGACGACGGCAAGCTGACGCTGAATTTTGACCAGCCGCTGGCGGTGACACCGTCGCAGATCCGCAGCCTGCTGCCGGCCGACTTCACGCTGGAGCAGGCGACGATCGGCGACGACCGGACGCAGCTCGTCTTCACCGTGCCGAAGGATCGCCAACTGCGCAGCTTCCGGGACGAGGCCGGCTGGACGGTCGACTTGCCCCACCCCGGCGCCGCGAGCCCACTCTCGCTGGCCGATCTGCAGGCTGCCCCGACAGGTCCTGCCACCAAGCCGGCGGAAGCCAAGCCCCCCGAACAAAAGCCGGGTGCGACAGCACAGCCTCCTGCCCCCAAAGCCGAGGCACCACAGGCCCAGCCCAAGGCCGCTGCCACGGTCGCGGTCGACACACCGCCCCGCGATGTCGAGATCGCCTCTGCCGTCGACGGCGATGGCGGCCGCATCGATTTCCGCTTCTCGCGCCCGACCGGCGCCGCCGCCTTCGCCGAACCCGGCCGGGTCACGCTTGTCTTCGATACCCGCGACACGCTCGACCCGGACAAGCTCAAGGGCGTGCTGCCGGCGCTGGTCGAGGGCGTCACCGTCACCCGCGAGGCCAAGGTCACCGTCGTTAGGCTGAAGACGCGCCGCCAGCAGATCGTCCGGCTCTCCGACGACAATACGCAATGGTCGCTGACCTTCGGCGACAAGGCCGGCAAGCCCGCCGGTGCGCTCATGCCGCGCCGCGATGCCGACGAGCGCGGCCAGACCATCGTCGCCGTGCCGGTGCCGGGCCTGACCGGCGTGCACTGGCTGGAGAATAGCGAAGGCGGCCCGACGATTGCGGTCGCGACCGCGCTGGGGCCGACGCGCGCGGTCTCGAAACCCTATCGCTTCATCGAGTTCGGCCTGCCGCAGAGCGCCCATGGGGTCGTCGTCAGCGCCATCGCCGACGATCTGGCGGTGCGCGCCGACACCGACGAGGTGCGGATCGGCCGCCAGAACGGCCTGGTCGTCAGCCTCGATGCCGAGAAGCCACGTGAGTCGGAGAAGACCGCCCAGGCTCTCGTCCGGCCGCTGCTCGACAGCGAGACCTGGTCCGCCTTGCACACCAACGACATTCGTGATCGCGCAGCTAGCCTGCTGCGCGATGTCGCCGGCGCCTCGCGCGGCCGCAAATCCGAGACCCGACTGGCGCTGGCCCGCTTCCTCGCCGCCAACGGCATGATGCCGGAAGCCGCCGGGCCGCTGAACGCGCTGCTCGCCGACGACGCAGCGATGCGCGGCAACCGCGACGCGCTGTTCCTGCGCGGCCTGATCGCGACCGGCATGCACCGCAGCGCCGAAGCGCTGAAGGCCTTCGACGCCGCTCCGATTCGCGACGAGGCCGAGACCGGGCTCTGGCGCGCCCTCTCCGAGCAGCGGCTTGGCCGCAACACCCAGGCGCTCGCCGGCTTCCGCCGGGCCGAGGACGTTCTCGACCGCTATCCCGCGGACCTCCAGGCCAAGTTCCGCCCGGCCATGGCGCGGGCCGCGCTTGCCACCGGCGAGGCGACGGTGGCGGAAAAGCAGATCGGCCGCCTCGCCGAGATGCCGGAGGACCTAGTCAATCCCGAGGCGCTGGCGCTGCTACGCGCCAGGCTCGACGATGTCAGCGGCCGCCCGGAAGCGGCCATCAACGGCTACAAGCCGCTGTTCGAAGCGAAGACCCGGCCGGTTGCAGCCGAGGCGCAACTGCGCGCCGTCAAGCTCGCCCGCGCCGAGAAGCGCGCCGACTTTTCCGTCGACGAGGCCATCGCCCGCCTCGAAACCGTCTCCGCGATCTGGCGCGGCGGCGAGGTCGAGATCGAGGCCTTGGCCGAGCTCGGCCGCCTTTATGCCCAGCAGCAGCGCTGGCGCGACGCCTTCCAGACTGCACGGCGCGCCAATGAGGTCTTCCCGGAGAACCCGGCGACGCGTCTGCTGCACGACGAGACCGCCCAGCGCTTCGAGGCGCTGTTCAGCGACCCGGACCTGGAGAAGCTGCCGCGGCTCGAAGCCCTGGCGCTGTTCTATGACTTCAAGGATTACCTGCCGATCGGCCGGCGCGGCGACGAGATCACGCGCCTGCTCGCCGACCGGCTGGTCGAGCTCGACCTGCTCGATCAGGCCAGCGAGATCCTGCAATATCAGATGGACCGGCGCCTGACCGGCGCGGCGCGCTCCACCGTCGCGACCCGGCTCGCCATGATCCGGCTGATGAACGGCAAGCCTGCCGAGGCGTTGCAGGCGCTCGTCTCGACCCGGCTCGCCGAGCTGCCCACCGACGTCAAGCGCGCCCGCCTGCTGCTGGAAGCCAAAGCGTTGTCCGATCTCTCGCGCACCGACCAGGCGCTCGACCTGCTGGAGGGCGAGAGCGGACCGGAAGTCGACCGGCTCGGCGCCGACATCCTCTGGAACGGCCGGCGCTGGCGCGAGGCCGGCGAGGCACTCGAACGCATCCTCGGCGAGAGCTGGCGCGGCCAGGCGCCGCTCGGCGACGGCGAGCGCAGCGACGTCATGCGCGCCGCCATCGGCTATGTCATGTCGGACGAAGCGCTATCGCTTGACCGCCTGCGCACCAAGTTCGCCGCCAAGATGGCGCAGGGCGCCGATGCCCGCCTGTTCGGCTTCGTCACCGGCGCGAGCCGGGCGAGCGCCAGCGACATCCGCGAAGCCGCCCGCACGGCGGCCGGCTCCGACACGATGAGCGATTTCCTCAAGGAATATCGCAAGCGCTACCCGGCCTATTCGAGCGCCGTGCGCGAAATGCGCAAGCCGGCCGAGACCGACGCCGCCAATGCCGGGCCGAAGCCGGGTCAGGGCTAAGCTATTGCGTCAACTGCCGTAGCTCTTGACCAGCGAACCGGCGACCAGCCCCCAGCCATCGACCAGCACGAAGAAGATCAGCTTGAACGGCAGCGCCACCGTCACCGGCGGCAGCATCATCATGCCGACCGACATCAGGATCGAGGCGACCACCAGGTCGATGATCAGGAACGGCACGAACAGCAGAAAGCCGATCTCAAAGGCCCGGCGGAGCTCCGAGATCATGAAGGCCGGCACCAGCACCTGGATCTGGATGTCTTCCGGCCGCTCCGGCCTGGGCTCGCGCGACATCTCCATGAATAGCGCCAGATCCTTCTCGCGCACATGCTTCAGCATGAACTCGCGGAACGGCACGATGCCGCGCTCGAAGGCTTCCTGCGGCTGCATCTGCCCGGCAATCAACGGCGCACCGGCGACGCGATAGGCCTCCTTCAGCGTCGGCGCCATCACGAAGCCGGTCAGGAACAGCGAGAGCCCGATGATCACCGCATTGGGCGGCGCGGTCTGGGTGCCGATCGCCGAGCGCAGCAACGACAGCACCACCGCGATGCGGGTGAACGAGGTCACCATGATCAGGATCGACGGCGCCAGCGACAATACCGTGATCGCGGCGATGAGCTGCAGGGCCCGCTCGGTGACGCCGCCCTGGCCGAGATCGAGCGAGAGCGTCTGAGCCTGCGCGACGGCGGCGATCCCGAGCACGCCGAGCGCGGCGGCAAATCCCGCCAGCCAGCGCAAGCTCCGTCTTGAGGGTATCCGCCTGCCCATCATCCGTCCCCGCCCGAATCACGGCGCGGGCAGGAGGAACGCTAGAGCAAGGCTCACCGGCGGGCGAAGTGGGTTTCGTTCGCTATCCCCGGCGCCTTTCGCTCCGGGGAGGCTGGCTCAGCCCTTCTTGGGGTCGCGCCCGAGCAAGCGGGCGAACTCGGCCTCGATCGCATCGACCGAGAACGGATCGTCCTCCGGCGGCTTGGCGGCCGGCTTGGGCTCGTCGGCGGGCGTTGCCTCAGCCGGCTTCGCATCGGCGGCCTTGGTATCCGCAGGCTTGATGTCCGCAGGCTTAGCTTCCGCGGGCTTCACCTCGGCCGACTTCCCTTCCACGGGCTTGGTCTCGCTCGGCTTCGGCTCGTTCTTGGCCGGCGTTTCCGCCTTTGCGGCAGTCTCGACCTCACCCAGCACGTCATCGAAGACGGGCGCAAACTTGGCGGGCTTGCTCGGCTCTGGAGCCGGCGGCGACTGTTCCTTCACGGGCTCGGGCTTCTTCTCCTCCGTCTTCGCAGGCGCGGCGGCCGGCGGCTTCGGCGGCGCGAAGACCGGCGGGGCGACCAGCGGCGCCTCGGACGCGGCCGGGCGCGCGGCTGCAGGCTTCAACCCCAGCGCCATTTCGAGCTCGGCTTCCATGTCGAGCGCCGGGCGGGCCGGTGCGGGAGTCGGCGCTGCCGGCTTGTTGGCGGCCGGAGGCTCGGGAGCAGCCGGCGGCGGCGTGACGACCGGCTTGGGAACGGGCTGCGCTTCCGGCTCTGTGCGCGCACCGGGAGTGCCCGGGCGCACAGCCGAGAACGGTCGCTTCAGCGCCTCTTCGAGCTGGCGGGCCATGTCGCCGAGCTCGCTGGCGCTGGCAGCCGGGGCCGGATCGCGCGCCAGGGCGGCGCCGATCCCGGCGGCGCCAGCGGCGACAGCCGGCGGAATCGAGGTGGACGGTGCAGCCGGGGCCGGCCGTGGCGGCTGCGGCTGGGCCGGCGGCGGCACGACAGCGCGCGGCGGCGGAGCGGGCGGCGTAACCGGCCGCGGCGGCGGCACTGGATCGACCGGAACGGCAGGAGCCGGCACCGGCGAAGGCGGCAGCGGGCGCGGCTCCTCGGCAGCAATCGGGCGCGGCTCGGGCTCGAGCGCCAGCGGCCGCTCGGCCAGGCCTTCACTCGGCAGCGGCGCGGCGACCCGTCCGCCGCTGCGCACGATATTGGTCTCGACGACCACGTCGGAAGCCCCGCCGATCATAACGAGATGTTCGACATTATCGCGCCGGACCAGGATCAGCTGGCGCTGCCGGTCGAGGTCATAGACGTCGACCACGCCGAGGCGCGGCTGTCGGGTGCGTCCGCCGCCCTGGCCCTTGAACTTGAGCCGGCCACCACTCATGCGCCGCAGGAAGAAGCCGAGCAGCGCGACCAGGAGCAGCACCACTGCGAAGGCGATGATCCAACGCAGGCCGGAAGAAAGTTCGAAGCCAAACAGAGTCTGCAAGGTCTGCCTCATGAAGCGACGCGACAGCCGCCGACCGCTCGTTGTAAGGGCGATCAGACGGATAGACGGAGCTGGCTATACCATAAGCCCCGGCGGTTCGAGAAACATGGTTAGCAGATGGTTAATGCGATGGTGCATATCCCTGTGAATTAACCCGATATTAACCATGCACCCGGCAATAATTTCCCACTTCGGCGCTGGCCGACGGGAGATTGCGGCATGGCGAACAACGGCCTTGGCCTGATGGGAGCGCTGAAGACGCGGATGCACTGGCATCAGGCGCGCCAGAAGCTGCTCGCCGAGAATGTCTCCAATGCCGATACGCCGCGCTTCAAGCCGCACGATCTGCGCGCGCCCTCCCCGGCTGGCGGGGGCATGACATTGGCGCAGACCTCGCCGATGCATCTCGGACTTTCCGGCCAGCAAAACGGCTTCGATCCGCGCGATCCCAAGCGCTTCGAGACCACGCCGAGCGCCAACAGCGTCAATCTCGAGGATGAGATGATGAAGGTCGCGCAGAACCAGTCGGACTACCAGCTCGCCGCCTCGCTCTACAGCAAGAGCCTCGGGCTGATGAAGATCGCGATCGGCAAGGGCCGGTAAGGAGCCGCATCATGGATCTGCTCAAGAGCCTCGCTGTCGCCGCCTCCGGTCTGAAGGGCCAGGCCGGCCGCATGCGCGTCATCGCCGAGAACCTCGCCAATGCCGATTCTTCGCCGGATCGCGCCGGCGTCGACCCCTATCGCCGCAAGATCGTGACCTTCCAGGGCAAGCTCGACCGTGAGCTCGACGCCCAGGTGGTCGAACTCGGCCGCGTCAGCCGCGACCGCAGCGACTTCAAGACGAAATACGATCCGGGCCACCCGGCGGCCGATCCCAGCGGCCAGGTCCGCATGCCCAACGTCAACTCGCTGATCGAGACCATGGACATGCGCGAGGCCCAGCGCAGCTACGAGGCCAACCTCAACGTCATCTCCTCCACGCGCCGGATGATCCAGCGCACCATCGACATCCTGCGCGCCTGATCGACGGCTGAAGCGGAGCCAACCCCATGACCACCTCGAGTTTCGCCGCCGGCGCCTATGCCTCGATGCAGGGGATGGGCGCGAGCGCCCTCCTGAAGAAGCCAGCCTCGGTCGGCGGACCCGACGGCGTCGGCGCCGGCCTGCCGGACTTCTCCTCGCTCGTCAGCAAGGCGTTGGAATCGACCGCGCAGAGCGCACGCCAGGCGGACATCCAGACCGGAAAAGTCGCCGCCGGCCGCTCCGACGTCGTCGACGTGGTCACCGCCGTCGCCGAGAGCGAGGCGGCGATCGAGACGCTGGTGGCGGTGCGTGACCGCGTCATCGCCGCCTATGAGGAAATCATGCGGATGCCGGTCTGACCACCGCCATCCCACCGAACTCCCGCTGGATCAGAACCCGATGACCTCCGCAGCCATCCTCGACGTCGCCCGCGACGGCATCGTCGTCTTCCTCAAGGCCGGCGCGCCACTGATGCTGATCGCGCTCGTCGTCGGCCTCGTCGTCTCGCTCGTCCAGGCGCTGACGCAGATCCAGGAGCAGACCCTGGTCTATGTCCCGAAGATCATCGCGGTCTTCGCCGCCATGCTGCTGTTTTTGCCGTTCATGGGCGATGCCCTGGCGGGTTATATGGGCAGGGTCGCCGTCCGAATCGCCACGGGCGAATGAGCCTCGCGCCAGCCAGCGCCTCCTTGCTGTGGAGTCCGGCCGGTGCGCCCTTCTGGCGCGGGAGCCGGGTTCGCCCGATGCAGATCGCCATCCTGCCCGAGATCAGCGCGCTGTTCGTGCTGGTCTTCGCGCGCGTCGGGACTCTGGTGATGCTGATGCCGGGCATCGGCGAGCGCCTGATTCTGGCGCGCGGCAGGCTCGCTTTGGCCTTCTTCCTCGCGCTCGTGATCCTGCCGATGGCGCGCGGCGCGATCACGATCCCGCAGACCCCGGCAGCGCTGGGTGGGCTCCTGATCAGCGAGATTCTGGTCGGACTCGTCATCGGCGCCAGCGTGCGCCTGCTGATGGGCGCTCTGCAGACGGCCGGCTTCATCGTCGCCCAGACCATGGGGCTCGGCTTCGCGGTCACCGTCGATCCGACCGGTGGCCTGCAGAACCCGTCGATCGCCAACTTCCTCGCGATGCTCGGCATCACGCTGATCCTCGCCGCCGACCTGCACCACCTCGCCCTCGCCGCCATCCATGAGAGCTACCGGGTGCTGCCGCCCGGCGGCTTTCCGGAGATCGGCGACGTGATGATGCTCGCGGTCAAGGCGATGACGCAGGGCTTTTCGCTGGCGGTGCAGATCTCCGCGCCATTCATCGTTTTCGGGCTCCTGTTCAATCTTGGCCTCGGCGTGCTGGCGCGGCTGATGCCGCAGCTCCAGGTCTTCTTCCTCGCCGTGCCGGCCTCGATCCTCGGCGGCATGCTGGTGCTCCTTGCCTCGATCGGCGTGATGATGGGCGTTTTCCTCGACGATCTCGGCGCCTTCCTGCGCCAGTTCATCGGCCTGTAAGGAGATCGGTCGATGGCGGGCGACGTCGAGAATGAAGATCGCACAGAAGAACCGACCCAGCGAAAGCTGGATGAGGCGATCGAGAAGGGCGATGTCGCGCGTTCGCAGGAGATCGGCACATTCTTCGTGCTCTGCGGCTTCACTTTGGCGCTGCTGGTCGCGGCCGGCAGCTCGGCTCGCGACGCCGCGCTGTCGCTGCGCTCCTTCCTGATGAACGCCCATCAGGTCTCGGACGACGCGGGCGCCCTCTTCCACGTCACCAGCAAGGGCGTGATGACCGGCTTTGCCATCATGGCGCTGCCGCTCGGCTTCATCCTCATTGCCGCCTTCGCTGGCGCACTGATCCAGCACAAGCCGCTCTGGACCACCGAGCCGATGATGCCGAAATTCGACCGGATCTCGCCGATGGCGGGCGCCAAGCGCATCTTCGGCAAGGAGGCCTGGGTCAACTTCGCCAAGGGCCTCGCCAAGATCCTGGTGGTCGGCGTCGGCGTCTGGATCGTGCTCTGGGGCGAGCGCGACCGCCTGCAGGGCTTCGCCCAGATGGACGTGCACGCCTTGCTGCCGGCCGTGCTGGTCCTGACGATCAAGCTGATGGCGGGCGTGCTCGCCATCTTCGCGGTCATCGCGATCGGCGATTTCGGCTACCAGCGCTTCACCTGGTATCAGCGCCAGCGCATGACCAAGCAGGAACTCAAGGACGAGTACAAGAACACCGAAGGCAATCCCGAGGTGAAGGCCAAGCTCAGGCAATTGCGGGCCCAGCGCGCCCGCTCGCGCATGATGGCGCAGGTGCCGAAGGCGACGGTAATCATCACCAACCCGACCCACTACGCCGTTGCGCTGCAGTACGAGAACGGCCAGGGCGCCCCCGTCTGCCTCGCCAAGGGCGTCGATGCGATCGCGCTCAAGATCCGCGAGGTCGCCGGCGAGCACAGCATCCCGATCGTCGAGAACCCGCCTTTGGCGCGCGCTCTCTACGCCACTGTCGATGTCGATGATGAAATTCCTGTCGAACACTATCAGGCGGTGGCGGAAGTGATCGGATACGTCTTGCGCCTGAAGCGTCGGCGCGCCTAACTCGCTGGCTGGACAGGCATCCTTGCGGTATGCCCGCCCCCGACCCGCCGCTGACGGGCGACTGAAGGAAACGGACCCGCTGCAATGAGCGCAAGCACGGCATCGAGCGCGATCGACCGTTCCGACCGGCCCGGCCATGTCGGCATCATCCTTTTGGTTGCGGGCCTCCTGGTCGGCGCAGCGATCGCGCTCGGCTTCATCGCCAATGAATGGGCGCAGCCGCTGATCCTCGGCCTGCTCGCGCTGCTCTCGGTGGTCGGGGTGTTCTGCCTCTTCGCCTTCGCGATCGGGCTGATCCAGTTCGCCGGGCGCTCGGCCCGCAACGACCTGACCAAGGCGATCGTCGACGGCGCTGAGGACGGCGTCGTCGTCACCGAGGGCGAGAACCGTATCGTCTACGCCAACGAGGCCTATCTCGCCTTCGCCGGCGCCCGCAACGCCAGCGAGATCGCCCCGGTCGAGCGCCTGTTCAAGGGCCGCGCCGAGGTCTCCGAGGCGATCTACCGCCTCGCCACCGCCGCCCGCGCCGGCCGCCGCCTCTCCGAGGAGATCCGGCTGGAGCCGGCCCTGAACGAGCGCGGCGCCGTCGGCTGGTACAGGGTGCGCGTCTCGCCGATCACGCGCGCAGGCCGCCCGGCCTGCCTGTGGAGCGTCACCGACATCACGCCCGAGCGCGAGCGCCAGGAGAACGCCTTCCAGGAACTCCAGCACGCGATCGACTATCTCGACCACGCGCCCGCCGGGTTCCTCTCGATCGATGCCGACAGCGAGGTGCCTTATCTCAATGCGACGCTGGCCGGCTGGCTCGACTACGATCTCGCCCGCTTCGGCTCCGGCGGCCTGCAGCTCGAGGACATCGCCTCGCCCAACGCCGCGGCGCTGATCCAGGCCATTCGCGGCCAGCCCGGCGATGTCCGCATCGAGGTGCTCGACGTCGACCTGCGCCGCCGCAACGGCCAGTCGTTGCCCGTCCGGCTGCACCATCAGGTCGCCTTCGGCCAGGACGGACGCGCCGGCGCCTCGCGCACCCTCGTCCTCAATCGTGCCGCCGGCGAAGCCGGCGCCGACCGCCACACCGACGCCGAGGCGCGCTTCGCCCGCTTCTTCCACGCGACGCCGATGGCGATCGCGACCGTCGACCGCCATGGCGCGATCCTGCGCTCGAACGCCGCCTTCACCCGTCTGACCCAGGGCGGCGCCCAGCCGGCGACGATCCAGGAACTGGTCAACGGCAACGGCGCTCTCGCACAGGCCTTCGATGCGGCGCTCGCCGGCAAGGGCGAGATCGCCCCGCTCGACGTGGCGCTCGCCGGCGAGGACGGCCGCTCCGCCCGGCTCTATCTCTCGCCGGTCCCGGCCAGCGAGGACGCCGATGGCGAGCGCGCCATCGTCTATGCGCTGGAAACCACCGCCGAGCGCAAGCTCAAGGACAATATGGACCAGGCCGGCAAGATGCAGGCGGTCGGTCAGCTCGCCGGCGGCATCGCGCACGACTTCAACAACGTACTGCAGGTCATCATCAACGCCTCGGAATTCCTGCTCGCCAGCCACAAGCCGACCGACCCGTCCTTCCCGGACATCATGCAGATCAAGCAGAACGCCTATCGGGCGGCCTCGCTGGTCCGGCAGCTGCTCGCCTTCTCGCGCCGGCAGACCTTGCGCCCGCAGGTGCTGGCGCTCGGCGACGTGCTCTCCGACCTCTCGCTGATGCTGAAGCGCGTCGTCGCCGACAAGATCGCGCTCGACGTTCGCCAGGGCCGCGACCTCTGGCCGGTCAAGGCCGATCTCGGCCAGCTCGAGCAGGTCGTGGTCAATCTCGCGGTCAACGCCCGCGACGCGATGCAGAGCGGCGGCAAGCTCCAGGTCCGCACCCGCAACGTGCCGGCGGCCGAGGTCGGCGAGCTCGGCTATGAAAGCCTGCCGGCGGCCGACTATGTCCAGCTCGAAGTCGAGGACAGCGGCACCGGCATCCCGCAGGAGCATCTGGAAAAGATCTTCGAGCCGTTCTTCACCACCAAGGAAGTCGGCAAGGGCACGGGCCTCGGCCTGTCGATGGTCTACGGCATCGTCAAGCAGACCGGCGGCTTCGTCTTCTGCGATTCCGTCGTCGGCCGCGGCACCAATTTCCGGATCTTCCTGCCGCGCTACATCCCGACCGAAGAGGACATCGCCGCCGAGGCCGCCGCCAAGGAGGCGCCGAAGAAGACGGCCGCCGACCACACAGGCGCCGGCGTCATCCTCCTGGTCGAGGACGAGGATGCGGTGCGCGCCCTCAACGCCCGCATGCTGGTCTCGCGCGGCTACACCGTGCACGAGGCCGCCTCGGGTGTGGAAGCTCTCGACCAGTTCCAGAAGCACGAGGGCAAGATCGATCTCGTCATCTCCGACGTGGTCATGCCCGAGATGGACGGCCCGACCCTGCTCGGCGAACTGCGCAAGCGCAGCCCGTCGACCAAGGTCGTCTTCGTCTCCGGCTATGCCGAGGAGGCCTTCCGCAAGAACTTGCCGGAGGGCGAGGATTTCCACTTCCTGCCCAAGCCGTTCACGATGAAGCAGCTCGTCGAGACGGTGAAGGCGGCGATGAGCTAGAGCAAGTTGCGGCGGCCAGAGGGTCGCCTGCAACGCTCAGCCCTTTGCCGCCTGCCTCGATCTGGTGGCTCGGTACGCTGACTTGCGTCTCAGGCCTTCTGAGCCCGGATCAGCATATGCGGGCGGAAGCGCGGGAACAGGTATTCGAAGCTCCGGAACGGCAGCTTCTTCAAGCTCTCCGACGGGCTCTGCCAGAGCATCTCGGCCTCGACCAGCTTCAGGCCGGCCTCCCGCAGGCAGGCTTCCAGCTCAGGCCGGGTATATTCACGCCGGTGGACATATTCGTGCTCGAAATCGACCTCGGCGAAGAGGTCCTTCGGCAAGGCGACGATCGAGCGGTTGAAGATTAGCTTCAGGATGTTCCGTAGCCGCGCAAAATTGTCGGTGGTGATGAAAATCTGGCCGTTTTCCGACAGCGCCGAGCGCAGCTTGCGCAGGATCCTGGTCGGGTCGATGCGCAGATGCTCGATATTGTCGAACCAGAATACCGCATCGACACCGTCGAGCGGCGAGACCCAGTCCGGCGCAGAGATATCGCCGGCAAACATTCCGGCGAAATTGCCGTAGAGGTCATTCTCGATCGCCAGGGTCTCGGCGAAATCGACGACGAAGACCGACGCATCGAGATGCTTCTGGACGATTTCCTCGACGAAAGCGCCACCAGCCCCCAGGGACAGGACACGAGGGCTGCGCCCCAGCGCGCCCAGCGCCATGTTCGCCGAGCGATACTGCCGGTAGAAGCTGCTTTCGAAATAGGACTTCATATGGAACTTGCGCTTCTCCAGATCGATCGACGACCTGAAATCATTCGGTGACAGCGCATTCATGCAGCGCAACCTTCCCAAGCACTCACCAGCAGGCAAATAGCGCAGACAGATTAAATAATTGTCCCCGGGATCGTAGAATTGGCGCCTATCCGATCAAGGAGTTCTGCGTCGTCACCCGGCACCCAGCCTCGCGGCTCGCTGCGCCCTTCGCCAGCATTACCAAGAGTTCATAAAGCGGACAGGCGCCCGGCTCTCTCCGGTTGTAAGATGACGGCTCGTCGACAGCGCTGCGCCTTGGTGACCGATGAAACGCTACGCGATCATAGCCCTCCTGGTGGCTGTCGCCGCCTTTGCCGCCTGGCGCGTGATCAGGCCGCAGGACGGTCCCGATCAGGCTCATGCCGAGCGCCGCGCGGGGCCCATCGCAAGCCCGGTCACGACCGTGCTCGCCGGCCGCGCAGATATTCCGGTGACACGCCGCTCGATCGGCTTCGCCGAACCGGTCGCCATCGTCGCGGTCAAGTCGCGGCTAGACGGCGTCATCGCCGACATGCACGTCAAGGAAGGCCAGGAGGTCAAGCAGGGCGACCTGCTCTTCACCCTCGACGATCGCGAGCTCAAGGCGCAGGTCGCCCGCGACGAGGCCAATGTCGAGCGCGACAAGGCAACCGTGGCGCAGAAGCGCGCCGACCTCGCCCGCCAGAAAAGCCTGGTCGACAAGGGCGCCGGCACGCAGCAGGCGCTCGACCAGGCCACTGCCGACGAGGCCGTCGCCACCGCCGCGGTCAAGGCGGACGAGGCGACCCTGGCGCTCGATCGCGTTAGGCTCGGCTATACCACGATCACCGCCCCGATCTCGGGCCGGCTCGGCGCCATCACGGCGACGCCCGGCAATGCGGTGCGCGCCAACGACGCCAGCAGCAACCTCCTGACGGTGACGCAACTCGCCCCGATCCGCGTCACCTTCACCTTGCCCGAACGCGACCTGACCTTGCTACAGGACGCAGCGAAGGCATCGACACCGGCGAAGGTCACCGCCTATGCGTCCGGTACGCGCGAGGAGCTCGCCACCGGCGACCTCTCCTTCATCGATTCAGCCGTCGACATCCCCTCCGGCACCGTCAGCGTGAAAGCGCTGTTCACCAACGTGCCGCACCGGCTCTGGCCGGGGCAATATGTCGACGTCGTCATCCAGCTCGGCATGTTGCCGGGCAGCGTCACCGTGCCTTCAGTCGCCTTACAGGAAGGCCAGAAGGGCCCGTTCGTTTACGTCGCCAAAGCCGACGACACGGTCGAGGCCAGAACCGTCAAGGTCGCCTCGAACGAGAACGGCGTCGCGGCGATCGCATCGGGCCTGGCGCAGGACGAAAAGGTGGTGACCGAGGGCCAGTCGCGGCTTTCGCCCGGCGCCAGGATCAGGCTCGCCGCCCCGCAAACTGCCAAGCCGTGAGGGTGCACCATGTCGGTCTCGGCCTTCTGCATCCGCCATCCTGTCGCGACGATCCTGATGTCGTGCGCGCTCATTCTCGGCGGCCTGTTCGCCTGGCGCTCCCTGCCGGTAGCAGCGCTGCCGCGCGCCGAGTTCCCGGTCGTCAACGTCTCCGCGCAATTGCCGGGCGCCTCACCCGAGATCATGGCGACCTCGGTGGCGACGCCTTTGATCAAGCAGTTCGCCACCATCGCCGGCATCGATTCGATCGCGACCACCAACGCCCTCGGCTCGACCTCGATCGCGATCCAGTTTGCGCTGAATCGTGACATCGACGCGGCAGCGGCCGACGTCCAGGCGGCGATCGCCCGGACGCAGCGGCAGCTGCCGATCGACATGACGACGCCGCCGAGCTACCGCAAGTTCAACCCGGCCGACGCCCCGATCCTGCTGCTGGCGCTGAAAAGCGAGGTCACGCCGCTCTCCAAGATCGACGCCTTCGTCCAGCAGGTGCTCTCCCCCACGCTCTCCACCGTCGAGGGCGTGGCGCAGGTCCAGATCTTCGGCAGCCAGAAATACGCGGTCCGCATCCAAGTCGATCCGACGGCGCTCGCCGCCCGCGGCATCGGCATCAACGAATTGCAGGCCGCAATCACCGCCGCCAACGTCAACACCCCGGTCGGCACCATGCAGTCCGGGCCGCAGCAGTTGACGCTGGAGGCGCAGACCCAGCTCGCCGACGCCAGCCATTTCGCCGACATCATCATCGCCACCCGCGACGGCCGCCCGGTCCGGCTCGGCGACGTCGCCAAGGTGATCGACTCCGTCGAGAACCTTCAGCTCGCCAGCTGGTATGACGGCTCGCGCGCCCTCGTCGTCGCGGTTTTCCGCCAGCCCGACGCCAACACCGTCGAGGTCGTCGACCGGGTCAAGACCGCGATTGGCCAGATGCAGTCATTGCTGCCGCCGGCGACCACGCTCGGCCTGCTCAACGACCGTTCCGCCTCGATCCGCCAGGCGGTCGAGGATGTGCAGTTCACCCTCGGGCTGACGATCGTGCTGGTCGTCGCGGTGATCTTCCTGTTCCTGCGCCGCTTCACCGCGACGCTGATCCCGGCGGTCGCGGTGCCGATCTCGCTGATCGCGACGCTGGGGGCGATGTATCTGCTCGATTTCTCGATCGACAACATCTCGCTGCTCGGCCTGACGCTCGCGGTCGGGCTCGTCGTCGACGATGCGATCGTGATGCTCGAGAACATCGTCCGCCATATGGAGGAGGATGGGCTCTCGGCCTTCGACGCGGCGCTGAAGGGCTCGAGCGAGATCGGCTTCACCATCATCTCGATCTCGCTCTCGCTGGTCGCGGTCTTCATCCCGGTGCTGCTGATGGGCGGCGTGATCGGGCGCGTCTTCAACGAGTTCGCGGTGGTCGTCACCGTCGCCATCCTCGCCTCGGCCTTCGTCTCGCTGACCCTGACACCGATGATGTGCGCCCGCCTCGGCGCCAGCGCCGCCGGTCACGTCGAGCCCGGCAAGAAGGACCGCCTCGCCTTCCTCGAACGCGGCTTCGACGCCGTGCTCGGCGCCTATCGCGCCGGGCTCGACCTCAGCCTGACATACCGCCGCACCGTCCTGATGATCTTCCTCGCCAGCGTCGCCGCCAGCGCCTGGCTGGTAGTGACCATTCCCAAGGGCTTCTTCCCGCAGGAGGACATCGGCCAGCTCCAGGTCGCGACCGAAGCGCGCCAGGACATCTCCTTCGACGCCATGTCGGCGCTGCAGCAGAAGGTCGAGGAGGTCTTCCGGGCCTCGCCCTATGTCGCCCATGTCGCCTCGACCATCGGCTCCGGCGGCCAGTCGAGCAGCCTCAACGCCGGGCGGCTCTTCGTCGAATTGAAGCCGAAGGACCAGCGCCCGCCTCTGCAGCAGATGCTCGCCGACCTGCGCCGCCAGCTCGCCGCCATTCCCGGCATCGCGACCTACATGTCGCCGGTGCAGAACCTCAACATCGGCGCGCGTTCCTCCAAGAGCCAGTACCAGTTCGTGATGCAGTCGATCGACCAGGCGGCGCTCTCCGACTGGTCCGGCAGGATGCTGGAGGCGCTGCAGCACGACCCGCTCTTCGTCGACGTCACCACCGATCTGCAGAACAAGGCGCTGCTCGCCAACCTCGTCATCGACCGGGCCAAGGCGCAGTCGCTGGGCATCAGCGCCGACGTGCTGCGCTCCAGCCTCTATTCCGGCTTCGGCGTGCGCCAGATCTCGACGATCTACACCACGAGCGACAGCTACCAAGTGATCATCGAGTTCAATCCCGACATCCAGTGGTCGAACGACCGGCTCGACCAGGTCCGCTTTCGCTCCTCCTCGGGCGCGCTCGTCCCGCTCGGTTCCTTCGCCCGGATCGAACGCAAGGCCGGCCCGCTCACGGTCAACCAGCTCGGCCAGCTCCCGGCCGTCACCCTCTCCTTCAACCTGCCCGCCGGCCGCGCGCTCGGCGAAGCCGTGCAGCGCATCGATGCGATCAAGGCGCAGCTCGGCCTTCCCCCGCAGATCGGCACCAGCTTCGCCGGCGTCGCCAAGACCTTCGAGCAATCGCTCGGCAATCAGGGCTTGCTGATCGCCGGTGCGGTGCTGACGATCTATATCGTGCTCGGCATCCTCTATGAGAGCTTCATCCACCCGCTGACCATCCTGACCGGCCTGCCGGCGGCGGCGCTCGGCGCGCTGCTGACCCTGAAGCTCTTCGGCCTCGACCTCTCGGTCATCGCCGTGATTGGGCTCCTGATGCTGATCGGCATCGTCAAGAAGAACGCGATCATGATGATCGACGTCGCGCTCGAACTGCAGCGCGCCGGCGAGCCGCCGGACAGCGCGATCCGCGAGGCGTGCCTCCGCCGCTTCCGGCCGATCATCATGACGACGCTGGCGGCGATCCTCGGGGCCCTGCCGATCGCGATCGGCGCCGGCGCCAGCGCAGAGTTGCGCCAGCCGCTCGGCCTCGCCGTGGTCGGCGGGCTGATCGTCTCGCAGATGCTGACCCTGTTCATCACCCCGGTGATCTTCCTCTTCATGGAAGGTCTCTCAAGGCGGCTCGGCAACAAGGGAGCGAAGGCGCCTGCCCCGGCGGAAACACCCCACGCGGCAGGGTGATCAGCCCCGCGGTCGGCATGGGCGGTTTGCCACGAGCGCTTTGCGAGATTTGCTGTCCCCTCCGGCGTATCTTCGGCGGAGGTTGTTCGGCAGCACGGGAGAATGAGCATGACGGAGATGCCGAAAGGCCGGGAAGCGCCGCCGGACGAGCCGGCCCTCGATTTCGGCGGCGTCGTGCTTTCGCCGCAGAAGGAGATCGTCCGAGTCTTCTACAAGGAGATGTGGGACCATGCCGACACGTCGCTGATCCCGCGGATCTTCCACGAGGACTTCACCTTTCGCGGCTCGCTCGGTCCGGTCCTGCGCGGCCATCGCGAGTTCGCCGGCTATGTCGACTGGGTCACTGGCTCGCTCGGCGACTACACCTCCGACATCCTCGCGCTGGTCGAGGAAGGCGACCGCGTCTTCGGACGGGTCCGCTTCCACGGCTTCCACCGCCGCGAGATGTTCGGGGTACCGCCGAGCGGCCGCCATGTCTGGTGGCACGGCGCACCGGCCTTCACTTTCGAGAATGGCCTTGTGCGCGACCTCTTCGTGCTCGGCGACATCCATGGCCTGATCGGGCGCCTGAAGCAGGGCTGAACCACCCTGCTCTACCCCGCGAAGGTGATGCCCGCCTCCTGCCCCGCCAATCGGATCAGCCGGCAATCCCTGACCGCCGCTTGCCGGTGCACCATCGCCTCGCGATAGATCGGATCGCGAAACATCGCGGCGAAGGCCTCGACGCTCGGATACTCGGCAATGAAGCAGATGTCCCAGCGCTCGCCCCGTGGGCCGATCAGCATCTGCTCGAAACCGCCGCGCCAGACGATCCGCCCGCCGAGCCGCGCCAGCACCGGAGCGCTGATCCGGCCATAGGCCGCGAAGGCCTCGCGGCCGCCGCCATGCGGCCCATCCGGGTACTGCGCCTCGCCATTGAGCCGGATCAGGTTCAGCATCTGCACCGGGCCCGGCCGGTCGTCGGCACGGAAGGCGGCGAAGGCTTCGCGGCTGAAGCTCGCATGGTCGCTCACCATCACCTCCTCAGCCGGCCTTGGCGACCAGCGACCAGTCGCCGGAATAGGCCGGCTGGCGCCGCGCCATCCAGGCGTCGAGCCCCTCGCGCAGATCGGCCGTCGGCACGACCCGGGCGAACTGCTCGCTCTCGATCAGCAGCCCCTCCGCAATGCTGGTGTTGATGCCACGCGTCACCGCCGTGAGGATGCTCGCTGCCGCCAGAGGCGAATGACGCAGGATCCGCTGCGCCAAGGCATACGCGGCCGGCAGCAACTCCTCATGCGGGACCACCGCATTGATCAGTCCCATCTCCAGCGCGCGCTGCGGCGTGAACGGGTCGCCGGTCAGCAGCAACTCCATGGCGCGCTTGCGTCCGGCGAGCCGCGGCAGGCGCTGCGTTCCGCCGAAGGTCGGCGGCATGCCGAGATTGATCTCCGGCTTGGCGAAGATCGCACGCTCGCTGGCGATGGCAAGCGGCACCGCCTCGGTGACCTCGCAGCCGCCGCCATAGGCGAGCCCGTTCACCGCCGCGATCACCGGCTTGCCGAACGCTTCCAATCGCGCCGTCAGCTTTTGCCCGCGGCGAACGAAATCGCGCACTGCCTGCTCCGGCCCGGCCGCCACGCTCTGCGAGAACTCGTGGATGTCGCCGCCGGCCGAGAAGGCGCGCTCGCCCGCTCCGGTCAGGATCACTGCGCGGATGGAGGGATCGACCTCGATCGTGTCGAGCACTTCGAGCAACCGGTCGATCAGCCCGTAGCTCAGCGCATTCAGCTTCTCGGGGCGGTTCAGCGTCAGCGTCGCGATCGCCTCGTGCTGTTGAATCAGGATGGGATCATTGTCGGGCATGGCCTTGGCCTTCTTCCGGTTTCGACCGGTCGAGGCTGCGCTCGAGGCTTGACGATGTATACTCACTGTACGGTATACATCGAGCCATGGCCGAACCCGACAAGCCGACGCGCACCCGCATTATCGAGGCCGCCAGCAAGCTCTTCTATGGCGAGGGTATCCGGGCGGTCAGCGTCGATGCCGTCGCCGAGAAGGCCGGTGTCACCAAGCGCACGCTCTACTATCATTTCGAGAGCAAGGACGAGCTCGTCGCCGCCTATCTGGAGGCGCGCGACCAGCCCAATCTCAAGTTGATGGCCGGCTGGTTCGATCAGGCCGAGGGCGGATTGCCGGAGAAGATCGAGGCGATTTTCCAGAACCTCGCGCGCTCCGCCCGCCATCCGCGCTGGAAAGGATGCGGCTTCCTGCGCACCGCCGCCGAGCTCGCCAACCTGCCGGGCCATCCCGCGATCAGGATCGGCGCGCGTCACAAGGCCGGCTTCGAACGCTGGCTCGCCGGCGAATGCGCCGAGCATGGCATCGCAGCCCCCGATGAACTCGCCCGCCAGGTCGTCCTGCTGATGGACGGCGCCTTCTCGGTCATGCTCGTCCACCGCGATCCGGCCTATGTCGAGGCCGCCGGCCGCGCCGCCGCCGCGTTGGCATCGGCAGCGCAAAGCCGACCGGTTTGATCGTCGCCCGGCCGCCTTCTATCCTGCACCGATGACGCAAAGGCCGGTCCTCGCCTACACGCTGCTGCTGATCGTGCAGACGGCCTGCGCGCTGGTGATCCTGTTCCACATCCACAGCGCCTTCCGCATCCTGGTCGAGCGGATCGGCCAGTGGCAGGAGCTGTCGACCGAGATCATGGTGCAGGTCTGCGCCGCGGCGCTGCTCGGACAGATTTGCTACTGGACCCGGCTCTACCGGCTGCCGGTGCCGCAAGGATTCCATAGCCCGGTGCTCGGGCATCTGCTGGCCTTCGCCGCCCGTCTCGGCGCGATTGTCGGCGGCGCGCTGGCCTCGATCTATTTCCTGCGTCATTTGCCCGAGCTGACCAGGCTCGCCGACAGCTTCACCCTGACCTGGCGTTCCAGCCTGCTCCTCGCAATCGTCTTCGCGATCTACTGCTATACCGTCGAGCTCGAACGCCTCGCCGCGGCCTGGCAAGCCAAGCCGGAGGCATGATTCCCGCCGGCTCCATGTCAGGCGCGCAGGCGCGCCAGCCAAAGCTTCACGCCGCGCAGGCGCTCGCGCGCCGACCGCACCAGCCCAACGGCCCGCTGCCACGCGGCGCTCGCCTTGATCCGCCCGATCACCACCTGCCGGATCGCCTCGATCCAGCCCATGATCCGCGCAAACCAGGGAATGGTGAGGAGTTGCGCCCGTCCGGCATGATAGACGCGTTCGACCAAGAGGAAGCCGGCGAGATGGCCGATTGCCGTCGTGACGATCCCAGCCGTGAATGCGCCCCGCGCCAGAAATAGCAAGCCGAGCAGCTTCAGCGGCTCGACGATGGCGAAGGGGATCGCGAGCGCGACCAGCGCGCCATAGGGCGGCAGCCGCCCGATCGCTTCCTCGCAGCGCGCCACCAGCCTGAGCGAGGCGAACCAGGCGATCAGCGGCCGGTAGAGCGGCCGCAGCATTTCGTCGAGCAGGATCACGAGGCCGACGACGAGATCGAGCGGCACAAGCAGCATGCGGAGCAGCGACCTCCGCATCATGCCGCCTTTCGATCGCGTTTGACGTGCCGGGGCGCCTGCGGCGGTCCCCGAAATGGCGGCGCGGGACAGGGCGATGCGGGCTCGACCATGCTGACGATCCGGCTGGCTGCGATCGGTGGGCAACCAGCCGGTACTCCATATCAGGGCGGCGCGACAAGGCGGTTCGCGTAGGCCGGCGGCAGATCCGGGCGAGAGCCCGTGAGCGAGGACGCGCGCCGTCGCCGGGCCGAGCCGCATCGAGATCACGCCCGGCGTCGCCGCCGCGAGACCTCAGTCCGCGTCGATGCTGATGCGGACATCGTCGGGGAAAGGCATTCCCTTGCCGGTCTCGAGCAGCGCCTTCAGGCTCAGCAGGAACGTCGCCCATTTGGTGCTGCAGTGATGCATGAACTCGACCGGCTCGCGCCAGCCCTGATGCTTGAAGAGGATGGTCGTGCCAGCCTCATAGGGCTTCAGCTCCCAGATGACCCGTGTGCCGACCCATTCGTCAGGCCCCGCCGTAACCTCCCAGACCACCCGCTCGGCGGGCAGCAGCTCGATCACCTTCATGTCGAAGAAGCCGCGGTCGCCGAACTGGAAATGGATCGTGCCGCCGACGCCGGTCTCGCCGGTCGTCTGGTTCGTCCACCAGCCGTTGAGCCGGTCGAGCGAGGTCAGGGCGTCGAAGACGTCTTTCGGCGGAACGCCGATGCCGAAGCGATGGAGGATATCGACCATGGAAGGTTCCTTGGAACTGGGACTGCGGATGGATAGGGGCGGAGGGGCTACGCAGCGCCGGGAAGCGCCGCCGCGCTGTTTCAGGGCGCAACCGGCTTCGCGGCGAGGTGCAGGCCGCGCCCGGTTTCGAGAAAGGATTTCAGGCTCGACAGAACGAGGGGCCAGCCCCTGCTGACGCCCGCGGCCATGCCGCTGCCGGCCTCCAGCCCGTCATGCGTCACGGTCAACCGGGTCATGGAGCCGAAATCATCGATTTCGTAGATGACGCGGCTGTAGCTGGCCGGATCGTCGGCGCTGGATACGCCGGCCCAGCTGGTGACGAGCCGGCGCGGCGCCGAAACCTCGACCACCTCGCCGACGATCTCGACCGGGCGATCGGCATTGTCGCGCACATGCTGCCATCGCGATCCCGGCCGCCAGTCCGAGATGTTTTCGTGATCCCAGAATTGCCTTGAGACATCGGGCCTAGTGATGGCCTCGAACACGCCTTCCGGTCTGGCCCGGACATAGGTCACGTACGAAAACTCGACCTTGTTGCTGGTCATCCATACTCCCCTTCGACGCAGCGGTTGGATCGCGCCGCTCGCCGAACCGGCGGCGCGTAGGCCGATCTGCGGCCCTGAGCGGGCCCCAGCATCGCCACCCGGTTATCCGCTGATGATTGGCACTACAGAAGGTCCAATTCGTGCGAATATGACTAGTCCAATCAGGAGAGCTCCCGCTATGCCGCTGCACATTGCGCTGGAAGGACAGAAGGACCTTAGCGGCCAGATCTATCGCCAGATCCGCCGGGCCGTACTCGACGGCCGGCTACGCGCGGGCGACCGGCTGCCCCCCAGCCGCGAACTGGCTCGTGCGCTGGCCGTGTCGCGTCTGACCGTCACCATCGTCTACGAGCGCCTCGCCGGCGAAGGCTATGTCAGGACCGCCACCGGCTCCGGGACGTTCGTCAGCCCGGCCATGACCCAGCCGCAGCGCAAGACGCACCCACAACGGCCTCCGGCGGCGCTGGCGGTGCCTCGCTCGGTCTGGGAGAGCATTCCGCTTCCCACAGCCTTCGACCAGCCGGCGCGTTTCGATTTTCGCACAGGCCTGCCCGATGGCGCGCTTTTTCCCCACCGCAGCTGGAGACGGCTGATCGGCCGCCAGATGCGTGCCGCCGAGCGACCGACGATGACCTATGGCAACCCGGCGGGGGCCGCCCGCCTCAGAACCGCGATCGCGAGCCACATCGCCGTCTCGCGAGGGGTCGACGCGCTGGACGACACCATCCTGATAACCAACGGAGCGCAGCAGGCGCTGGACATCATCGCCAGAGTTCTGCTGACGCCGGGCGACCGGATCGCGATCGAGGATCCGGGCTATGAGCCGCCTCGCCAGCTCTTCAGGTCGCTGGGTTTGCAGGTAGCGGGCGTGCCGGTCGATCACGAAGGCATCGTCGTGGACCGCCTGCCGAAGGACGCGCGCGCCGTCTATGTCACGCCGTCGCACCAGTACCCGCTCGGCGTGGCGATGAGCATGCGGCGGCGCAAGGCCCTGCTCCAATGGGCCGAGCGCAGCAATGCGGTCATCATCGAGGACGACTACGACAGCGAGTTCCGCTTCGGCGGCCGGCCGCTCGAGCCCCTGCAGACGATCGACCCGAGCGGGCGCGTCCTCTATGTAGGCTCCTTCTCGAAGACGCTCTCGCCGCAGCTCCGCATCGGCTTCCTGATCGCCCCCGCTCAACTGCAGCCGGCTCTGCAGAAGGCCAGATACCTCTCCGACTGGCACGCGCCGGGCCTGCTGCAGAACGTCCTGGCCGATTTCATCGCTGACGGCGGCTTCGCACGCCATGTGCGCAAGGTCGGCGCCGTCTATCGCAGGCGTCGCGAGATCATCGAGTCTACGATCCGGGACGATTTCCGGGAGCATCTCGATCTCGTGCCGTCGGAGACGGGGCTGCATCTGACCGCTATGGCCCGGAGCCGATCGCTGACGCAGATCGAGACCGTCGCGCGACGAGCCCTCGAGAGCGGCGTCGCCCTGCACCGGCTCGCATCCTTTGCGAGCACCGACCAGCCTCTGGCCGGGCTTGTGCTCGGCTACGGGGCCATCAGGAATGAGGATATCGTCAAGGGCCTCGAAATCCTGCGCCGCTGCTTCTAGGCCATTCTCAGGCGAAGCGAACGTCGGCTCGCGGTGCTTCGGGGAACTGCGGCGCTGCTCTGGAGCGGGCCGTCGTCTCGGCCTCTCTTATCTAGAGCGCCGGTCCGGTCGCGGTGCCGCCTTTCACGACGCTCTGAAAAAGAACAAAAAAAGAACTTGCGAGAGAGAACAAACCATGACCATAGTCGTTTCAATGGCGCGGATTGAGATGTGGTCGCGCCCCTGCCATAAGGAGCGCACGTCGTGAATCAGGCAAATCTCAGGCTCGTGGAAGGCTCTTCGATGGACAAGGCCAAGGCGCTCGATGCGGCGCTCTCGCAGATCGAACGGGCTTTCGGCAAGGGCTCGATCATGCGCCTGGGCAAGAACCAGCAGGCGATCGAGATCGAGACGGTCTCGACCGGTTCGCTCGGCCTCGACATCGCGCTCGGCGTCGGTGGCCTGCCCCGCGGCCGCGTCGTCGAGATCTACGGCCCTGAATCCTCCGGCAAGACCACGCTTGCGCTGCACACCATCGCCGAATCGCAGAAGAAGGGCGGCGTCTGCGCCTTCGTCGATGCCGAACACGCGCTCGATCCGGTCTATGCCCGCAAGCTCGGCGTCAATCTCGACGACCTGCTGATCTCGCAGCCCGACACTGGCGAGCAGGCGCTCGAGATCACCGATACGCTGGTTCGCTCCGGCGCGATCGACGTCCTCGTCGTCGACTCCGTCGCGGCGCTGACGCCGCGCGCCGAGATCGAGGGCGAGATGGGCGACAACCAGCCTGGCCTGCAGGCGCGCCTGATGAGCCAGGCGCTGCGCAAGCTCACCGCCTCGATCTCGCGCTCGAACTGCATGGTCATCTTCATCAACCAGATCCGCATGAAGATCGGCGTGATGTACGGCAGCCCCGAGACCACCACCGGCGGCAATGCGCTGAAGTTCTACGCCTCCGTCCGCCTCGACATCCGCCGTGTCTCGACGCTGAAGGAACGCGATGAGGCGACCGGCAACCAGGTCCGCGTCAAGGTCGTCAAGAACAAGGTCGCGCCGCCCTTCAAGCAGGTCGAGTTCGACATCATGTTCGGCGAGGGCATTTCGAAGGCCGGCGAGTTGGTCGACCTTGGCGTCAAGGCCGGCATCGTCGAGAAGTCCGGCGCGTGGTTCTCCTTCGACAGCCAGCGCCTCGGCCAGGGCCGCGAGAACGCCAAGACCTTCCTCAAGGCCAACCCCGACGTCGCCGCCAAGATCGAGACGACGATCCGCCAGAATTCCGGCCTGGTCGCCGAGCGCATCCTGGAGAACGCTGACCCGACCGCCGAGGATCTCGACGAGGGCGAGGCCTGAGTCTTCAAGCTAGGCTTCAGCGACGCCGATGTTTTGCGGGCGGCCTTCGGGCCGCCCGTTTCTTTTTTGCCAGCAGCGGCTTGTCTGCATCACGATCCTTGCAGGGCCTTTCTGGACAGGCATAAGTGCGCTGACTAGAACCCTTTCAGCCCTGCCGGCGCTTGCCGGCCCCCTGCTTGAACCAGAGCCAAGATTGCGATGAGCGGCGTCAACGAGATCAGGTCGACCTTCCTCGATTACTTCAAGGCGAACGGCCACGAGGTGGTGCCGTCGAGCCCGCTCGTGCCGCGCAACGATCCGACCTTGATGTTCGCCAATTCCGGCATGGTGCAGTTCAAGAACGTCTTCACTGGCCAGGAGAAGCGCCCCTATGCGCGCGCCACCACGGCGCAGAAATGCGTGCGCGCCGGCGGCAAGCACAACGATCTCGACAATGTCGGCTACACCGCTCGCCATCACACCTTCTTCGAGATGCTGGGGAACTTCTCCTTCGGCGACTATTTCAAGGAGCAGGCGATCGCCCATGCCTGGACCCTGGTCACCCGCGAATTCGGCCTGCCCAAGGACAAGCTGACCGTCACCGTCTATTCCGAGGACGATGAGGCACACGCGCTCTGGAAGAAGATCGCCGGCCTGCCGGATTCGCGCATCATCCGCATCGCGACCTCGGACAATTTCTGGCGCATGGGCGATGTCGGTCCCTGCGGCCCCTGCTCAGAGATCTTCTACGACCATGGCGATCACATCCCCGGCGGGCCTCCCGGCTCGCCCGACGAGGATGGCGACCGCTTCATCGAGATCTGGAATCTCGTTTTCATGCAGTATGAGGAAGCTGCGGGTGGCATCAGGACCAACCTCCCCCGCCCCTCGATCGACACCGGCATGGGCCTCGAGCGCATCGCCGCGGTGCTCCAGGGCACGCATGACAACTATTCGATCGACCTGTTCGCGACGCTGATCCGCACCATTGCCGATCTGACCAACGTTCCTTCGGACGGACCGATGAGCGCGAGCCACCGCGTCATCGCCGACCACCTGCGCTGCTCCGCCTTCCTGATCGCCGACGGCGTGCTGCCTTCGAACGAGGGCCGCGGCTATGTGCTGCGCCGGATCATGCGCCGCGGCATGCGCCATGCGCAGCTGCTCGGCGCCAAGGACCCGCTGCTGCACAAGCTGGTGCCGGCGCTGGTGCGCGAGATGGGCCAGGCCTATCCCGAGCTGATCCGGGCGCAGGCGCTGATCTCGGAGACGCTGAAGCTGGAGGAGACCCGCTTCCGCACCACGCTGGCGCGCGGCCTCTCCATCCTCGACCAGGAATCGCAGAGCCTGAGCTCCGGCGACAAGCTGAGGGGCGACGTCGCCTTCACCCTCTACGACACCTATGGCTTCCCGCTCGACCTGACCCAGGATGCACTGCGCGCCCGCGGCGTCGGCGTCGACATCGAGGGCTTCGATGCGGCGATGGCGCAGCAGAAGGCCAAGGCGCGCGCCGCCTGGGCCGGCACCGGCGAGGCCGCGACCGAGACGCTGTGGTTCCCGCTGCGCGAGCGCGTCGGCGCCACCGAGTTCCTCGGCTACGACACTGAGAGCGCCGAAGGCGTGGTCACCGCGCTGGTCAAGGACAATGCCGAGGTCGCGTCGCTGAAGGAAGGCGAGAGCGGCACCGTCATCCTCAACCAGACGCCGTTCTACGGCGAATCCGGCGGCCAGGTCGGCGATACCGGCACGATTGTCGGCAATGGCTTCAAGGCCGAGGTGACCGACGTCCAGAAGAAGCTCGGCGACGTCTTTGCCCATCAGGTCAAGGTCGTCTCCGGCGCGATCGAGATCGGCAAGCCGGCCGAGCTGACCGTCGACCATGGCCGGCGCGGCGGCATCCGTGCCAACCATTCGGCAACGCATCTGCTGCACGAGGCGCTGCGCCGTGTGCTTGGCGACCATGTCGCGCAGAAGGGTTCGCTGGTTCAGCCCGAGCGCCTGCGCTTCGACTTCAGCCATCCCAAGCCGATCTCGCGCGAGGAACTGGCCAGGGTCGAGGAGATGGCGAATCGGCTGGTGCTGCAGAACGAGCCGATCACCACCAAGCTGATGTCGGTCGATGACGCCATCGCTTCCGGCGCGCGCGCCCTGTTCGGCGAGAAATATGGCGACGAGGTCCGCGTGGTGTCGATGGGCACAGACCGCGATTCCGACACGCAAAAGACCTTCTCGGTCGAGCTTTGCGGCGGCACCCATGCCAGCCGGACCGGCGATATCGGCCTCGTCACCGTCCTGTCGGAGGCGGGCGTCGCGGCCGGCGTGCGCCGGCTCGAGGCGCTCACCGGCGAGGCGGCGCGCCGCCATCTGCGTGAGGAGAGCGTCGCGCTCGACGAGATGGCCGGCGTATTGAAAGCCCCGATCGCGGAATTGCCGGCGCGCGTCACCGCGCTGGTCGAGGAGCGCCGCAAGCTCGAGCGCGAGCTCAGCGAGGCCCGCAAGAAGCTCGCCATGGGCGGCGGCGGCGAGGCGAGCGACCCGATCCGCGAGGTCGCTGGCGCCAAGCTCCTGGCCCGCGCTGTCACCGGCGTCGAGATGAAGGACCTGAAGAGCCTGGCAGACGAGGCCAAGACCCGTGTCGGCTCCGGTGTCGTCGCTATCGTCGGCGTCGCCGAGGATGGCAAGGCCGGCGTCGTCGTCGGCGTTACGCCCGACCTGACGGAGCGCTTCGATGCGGTCGCTTTGGTGCGTGCGGCATCCGAGCGCCTCGGCGGCAAGGGCGGCGGCGGCCGCCGCGACATGGCCCAGGCCGGCGGGCCGGACGGCACGCAGGCTGAAGCCGCGCTCGACGCCGTCGCCGCAGCGATGGGCTGACAGGACAATGCCCGCCGCCCCGCAGCTTGCGACAACGAGCTGGCGGCGGCGGGCGCATCTCATCATCGACCACGGCGCCGGTGACGATCTCTCCGCCCGGCTCGTACATGGCGGGCTGGTGGCGCTGATCCTGATCAACATCACCGCCTTGGTGCTGGAATCGGTGCCAAGTCTCGCCGCATCCTACGGCCGGCTGTTCTACTGGATCGAGCTGGTCTCGACCGTGCTGTTCACGCTCGAATATGCCGTGCGGCTCTGGGTCGCGCCCGAGCATACGCGCTATCGCGGGCTCGACGACAATGCGGCGCGCCGGGCCTATCTGGTCTCGCCGGGAGCGATCCTCGATTTCCTCGCCACCGTGCCGCTTTACGCCGCCCTGCTCGGCTATGGTGATCTCAAGATCCTGCTGCTCTTTCGCCTGGTGCGCTTCTTCAAGCTCGGGCGCTATTCGCCCGGCATGGCCTCGCTCGGCGCAGCACTATCGGCCGAGCGCAAGGCGCTGATCGCCTGCATCGTCATCCTGATCGGCGTGATGCTGCTCTCGGCGACCGCGATGCATTTCGTCGAGCACGATGTGCAGCCGGAAAAATTCGGCACCATCCCCGACGCAATGTGGTGGGCGATCGTGACGCTGACCACGGTCGGCTATGGCGACGCGTTTCCGGTGAGCCCGGCCGGCAAGGTCGTGGCGTCGCTAACCGCGGTGATGGGCCTCGTCATGCTGGCGCTGCCGGTCGGCATCATCGCCACCGCCTTCGCGCAGGAGATCCATCGGCGCGAATTCGTCGTCACCTGGAGCATGCTGGCGCGGGTACCCCTGTTCAGCAACCTCACCGCTGCCGAGATCGCCGAGATCATGAACGCGCTGCGCGCCCGCACAGTCCGTGGCGGCGGTGTGGTGTTGCGCCCGCAGGAACCGGTGCATTCGCTCTATTTTGTCGCCAGCGGCGAGATCGAGCTCGTAGCGCCCGATGGCAGCCGGCGGCTCGACGAAGGCTGCTATTTCGGCGAGCTCTGCCTGACCGAGCTTGCGGCCGCTGAAGGCGGCGTTGCCGCGCGCGCTACCGTCGCGACCAAGCTCCTTGTCCTTGATCCTGCCGATTTTCGCCTGCTCATGCTGCGCCACCCGGAACTTGCCGCCCATCTCCACCGACTAGCAGCAGTATGATGCCGACCCGCCGCACCGCCCTTGCCCTGCTCCTGAGCGCAGGCAGCCCCGCTTTGGCACAACAGCCGCGCCCGCAACAGCGTGCCCCGCAGGGCCCGAGCCTGTCGGCGCCGCGCACGCTGATGGCCGGGGCTATGGCGACCGCCTTCATCAGCCGCGCCCCGGCCAATGCCCGCCTGGCTATCACCCGGCCGGTCGACCCGCCGGACTCGGCGATCGTCGCCGGCCCGCTCGGCCAGGCGACGGTGATGTCGTTGCCGGCGCCGGGCGAGGTCGGCACCTATGAATGGCGCCTGCTCGCGGAGAATGACGGCAAGCCGGTCATCCTGCTGCGCCAGCCCTTGCTGACCACGGCCCCGAACGCGACGCTCGCCGCCCCTGCCCGCGTCGCGCGCGGCAATCCTCTTCCGGTGCGCGGCATCGGTCCCAATGGCGATCGCGACCGCGTCGTCCTGGTCAAGCCGGATGCGGCGCCGGAGGCGCAGGGCCCGAGCTTCTTCCCGGCCGAGAATGTCGAGAGCACGCTGGAGGCGCCGGCCGAGCCCGGCACCTACGAACTGCGCTATGTGATGGACGCTCCCCTCACCAGCCCGCGCGTGCTGGCCCGGCGCGAGCTCGTGGTCGAGTAGCGCTCAATCATGATCCGGATGCTGGCGCGAGCGATAGGCCGGCAGTTCATCCTCGGGGATATCGTCCTCGGTGCGCGTGCCCTCCAGGCGGCAGAGCTCGTCGAACCAGGGCGCCCTGCCCTCGACGCCATAGGCGTGGTTGGGCGGAAAGGCAGCCGGATCGTCGAGGCTGCCGACCGCGAGCGAAAGCGTGCCCATGCCGGGATAGCTGAAGCTCAGCGGTGTGCCGCAGTCGCGGCAGAAGCCGCGCTCGGCCACTTCTGACGAGCGGAAAACGGAGGGATTGCCGCGCGTCCAGACCACATCGGCGATGCGCGAGGAGGCGAAGGCGCCGAAATAGTTGCCGACCGCCTTCTGGCACATCCGGCAGAAGCAGACCGAAACTTTGTGCGGCGGCTTCAGCAAGCGATAGCGCACCGAGCCGCACTGGCAGCCGCCTGTAAGAGGCGTTGTCGTTCCGGTCATGTCGGCTTTCCGTTCCGGTTCGCGTTCAAGCGCTGAAACGATCAGTTACCACTCGATATCAGTTCTACCGAATGCCCCCGACTTGAAGATGGCTGCGCCGGTGCCGCTTGCGCTTGGTCCCTGGCCTGCAGGGCCTCTCCCCAATCCCGCAGGCTGATGAGCACCGGTTCCAGCGTGCGGCCGAACGGGGTCAGCTCATACTCAACCCGCGGCGGCACCTCGGGGTAGACGATGCGGCGCACGACGCCGTCGGCCTCGAGCTCGCGAAGCTGGATCGTCACCATGCGGGGCGTCGCGTTCGCTGTCAGCCGGCACAGCGCATTGAAGCGCAGCCGCCCCTCGAGCAGGTGAAACATCAGTACCGGCTTCCAGACCCCGCCGAGGACGCTCAGCGTCGCCTCGACGGCACAGCCTGTCCGCGTCGCCTTGCGGCGCGCCTGCCTGACACTATCATTCATGATAGTACATGTTCCTTTTGATCGTACTTACGAAAACATCCTTACAGGCCTAGCTCTAGCGCGCCAACCCCGACCAAGGAGACGACGTTGCGCGCTTATCGACTGAATGGAACGAACGCCCCGCTGACGCTGCACGATGAACCGGCGCCAAAGCCTGGCCCGGGGGAAGTGCTTGTCGACCTGAAGGCCGCCACCCTCAATTATCGCGACCTGATCGTGCGCGAGGGGCGCTATGGCGGCGACCAGAAGCATGATCTCGTCCCGCTTTCGGACGGCGCGGGGATCGTCACGCAGATCGGCGACGGCGTGTCGCGCGACCGGCTCGGTGAGCGTGTCACGCTCGGCTTCATGCCCGGCTGGCTGGACGGAGCATTCTCGGCCCGCAAGCAGGCGACCGCACTCGGTGGCGGCTTCGTCGACGGCGTGCTCGCCGAGCAGATCGTCGTCCCAGCGGCCGCTGCCGTCGCCTTCCCGGACGCCTGGTCGTTCGAAGAGGCTGCCGCCTATCCCTGCGCCGGGGTCACCGCCTGGAACTGCCTGTTCGGTGGGCGTGGATTGCGCCCCGGCGACAGCGTCCTGGTCCAGGGGACCGGCGGCGTCTCGACCTTTGCGCTGCAGATGGCCAAGGCCGCCGGGGCACGGGTGATCGTCACCTCCAGCTCCGACGAGAAGCTCGCTCTGGCCCGCAGGTTCGGCGCGGAGGCGACGATCAATTACCGCACCACGCCGAACTGGGGCGAGGTCGCGTCGGACATGGCGGGCGGTGAGGGTGTCGATCTCGTCGTGGAAGTCGGCGGCTCCGGAACGCTGAACCAGGCGCTTCGCGCCGCCCGGCCCGGCGGCGAAGTGGCGTTGGTCGGCGTTCTCACCGGATTCTCCGGCGAGATCGACACAGGTGCAATTCTGATGAAGGCGATCGACGTTCGCGGGGTCTATGTCGGCTCGGTCGCCGACCTCGCCGCCGCGGTGGCGACTGGCGTCAAGCCGGTCATCGATGAGGCTTTTCCGTTCACATCAGCGGACGCGGCCTTCGACCGGCTGCGCAGCGGTCAGCATCGCGGCAAGGTTGCGATCAAAATTGCAGCGTGAGCTGCAGACAGGATCGCGCGAGCGTCTTCCGATCATGGGAGCGGACACCTGGCCCGAGACAGAGCTCTGATCACGATCTGAGCTTCTCGCCCCGGGTGTGATGCTCCCCTCAAGGCGCCTGGAGCACCTGCACAACGAAAAAGCCCGGCCAGACCGGCCGGGCTTCTTATCTCAAGCAACCGCCGATGTTGCGCTCACGCGGCCATCGCCTTGCGCAGGTTGTCGCTGACCTTGTCGAGGAAGCCGGTGGTCGAGAGGAACTTCTGGTCGGGACCGACCAGCAGCGCCAAGTCCTTGGTCATGTCGCCCGCCTCGACGGTGTCGACCGTGACCTTCTCCAGCAGCTGCGCAAACTTGGCGAGCTCGGCATTGTTGTCGAGCTTGGCGCGATGCGACAGGCCGCGGGTCCAGGCGAAGATCGAGGCGATCGAGTTGGTCGAGGTCTCCTTGCCCTTCTGGTGCTCGCGATAGTGGCGGGTCACCGTACCGTGCGCGGCCTCGGCCTCGACAGTCTTGCCGTCCGGCGTCATCAGCACCGAGGTCATCAGGCCGAGCGAGCCGAAGCCCTGCGCCACCGTGTCGGACTGCACGTCGCCGTCATAGTTCTTGCAGGCCCAGACATAGCCGCCCGACCACTTCATCGCCGACGCGACCATGTCGTCGATCAGGCGGTGCTCATAGATGATGCCGAGCTTGTCGAACTCTGCCTTGAACTCGGCCTGATAGATCTCCTCGAAGATGTCCTTGAAGCGCCCGTCATAGGTCTTGAGGATGGTGTTCTTGGTCGAGAGATAGACCGGATATTTGCGCATCAGGCCGTAATTGAGCGAGGCGCGGGCGAAATCGCGGATCGAGTCGTCGAGATTGTACATCGCCATCGCGACGCCGGCTTCGGGGGCCTTGAAGACCTCCTTCTCGATGACATTGCCATCCTCGCCGACGAACTTGATCGACAGCGTGCCCTTGCCCGGGAACTTGAAGTCGGTGGCGCGGTACTGGTCGCCATAGGCATGGCGGCCGATGACGATCGGCTGCGTCCAGCCCGGCACCAGGCGCGGCACGTTCTTGCAGATGATCGGCTCGCGGAAGATCACGCCGCCGAGGATGTTGCGGATCGTCCCGTTCGGGCTCTTCCACATCGACTTGAGGCTAAATTCCTTTACGCGCCCTTCGTCGGGCGTGATGGTCGCGCACTTGACCGCGACACCATGCTTCTTGGTCGCGTTGGCCGCGTCGATCGTGACCTGGTCGTCGGTCGCATCGCGGTTCTGGACCGAGAGGTCGAAGTAATCGAGCTCGAGGTCGAGATAGGGGAAGATCAGCTTGTCCTTGATGTGCTGCCAGATGATGCGGGTCATCTCGTCGCCGTCCATGTCGACGACCGGGTTGGCGACCTTGATCTTGCTCATGTGATGCGACCCCTGCTCTGGCCTGTCTGGAACGTTTCCGGGCTGTAACGACTTCGCCGCAGCCGCCCGCGCGCTTCCTAGCGGGTTACGCGCGCAGGGGGAAGCCGGCCTTTTGTGCAAGGGACTGGCAGAGAGCAGCGGTGTCAACGCAGAGCGCCCTGTCTTCCGGCGCAGTTGGCAACGCTACGAACCGATTTAGATTGGAGCCATGACAAGCTCTCCCTCTCCCTTCGCCCTCGTCACCGGCGGCACCCGTGGCATCGGCGCCGGCGCCGCCCTCGCATTGGCGCAAGCTGGCTACCAGGTTCTCGCCACCGGCCTCACCGATGACGAGGTCGCGGCGGCGCCCGCCCATGCCGCGATCCGCCATGCCAGGCTCGACGTCACCAGCGACGCCGAGGTCGCGGCGATCATCGCCGCTTGCGAGCGCATCGACGCGCTCGTCAACTGCGCCGGCATGATCCAGCGCGGCGGCAAGGAATTCGAGATCGAGGCCTTCCGGCTCACCGTCGAGGTCAATCTCACCGGCACGATGCGGATGTGCCTCGCGGCCAAGGAGAAGCTCGCCCAGGCCAAGGGCGCGGTCGTCAACACCGCCTCGATGCTGACCTTTCACGGCTCGGCCTATGCGCCGGGCTATGCTGCCTCGAAGGGCGGCGTCGGCCAGCTAACCAAATCGCTCGCCGCTGCCTGGGCGCCGGACGGCATCCGCGTCAACGCGGTCGCCCCCGGCTGGATCGCGACCGAGTTGACCAGGCCGCTGGTCGAGGACGCAACCCGTTCCGCCCCGATCCTCTCACGCACGCCGATGAACCGCTGGGGCGAACCGGGTGATGTCGGCGGCGCCGTCCTGTTCCTGCTCTCGGACGCTGCGCGCTTCATCACCGGCGCGATCCTGCCGGTCGACGGCGGCTATCTCGCTGTCTGAAATACTCGAAGCATCAGCAGGCTGGCGGCGTTTGCTGAATCGATCGCCCAGCCAGCTGAATCAAAAGCTCAAGCGGAGGATATCGCCATGAACAAGGTCAGCCCGGTTCCGGTCCAGGTCAGCACCGAAGAGCGCTGGACGCCCTATCGCCATCCGCAGCCGAAGGATTCGCCGCCCGAGCTGATCGTGCCGAACGTTATCCCGGAGGATGAGCGCGTCTGGGTACCGGTCGACGACAATGTCTGGTTCCGGCCGCTCTGCCTTTCGGTGACGCGCGGCTACTGGATGAACCTGTTGCGCGTACGCCGCGCCGGCGTGCTCTCGCGCCATCGTCATCCCCAGCCCGTGCACGGCTATGTGCTCAAGGGCAAGTGGCGCTACCTCGAACATGACTGGGTCGCGACGGAAGGCTCCTATGTCTACGAGGCGCCCGGCGAGACCCATACGCTGGTGGTCGATCCCGATGTCGAGGAGATGATCACCATGTTCCAGGTCAACGGCGCGATGATCTACGTCGATCCGGACGGCAAATGCCTCGGCTATGACGACGTCTTCACCCGGCTCGACAAATGCCGGGCGCATTACGCGACGAACGGTCTCGGGGCGGAGTACGCCGATCAGTTCATCCGCTGATCAGCGCCCGAGCTTCGCCAGCTCGACCGCAGCGCGCAATTCGATATGGGCGAGCACTTCGTCGAGGCGCGGATCGTCGGTCGCCTCGCGTCGCGCCGAGAGCATCGCCCTGAGCCGCTCCAGCTCGGCCGGCGAGACGCGCCCGGCAAGCAGCGCGGCCTTGAGCCGATCCAGCCCGTCGAGCAGGTCGTGGCCGCGGCGGGCCTGGCGACGCTTGCGTTCCTGCCCGTCCTCTTCTGCCTGGACCGCGAGCAGCCCGTCGAGCGAGCCGGCATGGCTGACGGCAGTGCCCTGCGCCGACGCTGCGCTCTCGCGCGCCGGCAGGCGGAAGGAGGAACCGCTCGTCGAGCCGCTGCGACTGGTCGGAGCGGTCGAGGAGATGGGGCTGCGCTGGTCGATGCGGATCATCACGCTCTCGCAAGGTCGGCCCGAAAAAGGCGCTGCCGAGCCACTGCCTTGTGCCGGCAACGTGGTTAACGAGCGGTAAATCGCCCGGCAGGATTTGCCGGGGCCGGCAGCTTTGCGCCGGCTGCCGCGCCCTCCCTGATCAGGCCACCGATCTCTAAAATACTGATTAAAAAGCGCTTTCGCTTTCTCGCAAACTGGCACGCTCTTCGCACCGGGCTGGTGAGATCAGATTCAGCCGGTGTGCCATGCTCCGCCTCTTTCGCCTCCGCCACCTGCTGACGCCGCTCGCAGCCCTGCTGCTCGCCGGCGCCGCCATGGCGGCCGACCTTGCTCCGGCGGCCCCGCCGAGCCGTGGCGGCAACAGCGCCTCTCCCCAGGCTCAGGCTCAGGCACCGGCCCGCAACGGCGCGGCTGAGGCCGGCGTCTCGCGCACCGCCTTCGCCGGCAGCGGCGGCATGGGCACCGCCCTCTCCCGCATCAAGGACCTCGCCTCGGTCGAGGGCGTGCGCAGCAACCAGATCCTCGGCTACGGCATCGTCGTCGGCCTCAACGGCACCGGCGACACGCTCAACAACGCGCCCTTCACCAAGCAGTCGCTGCAGGCGATGCTGGAGCGCCTCGGCGTCAACACCCGCGGCGCCAGCATGCGCACGGCCAACGTCGCCGCCGTGATGGTGACAGCGAACCTGCCGCCCTTCGCCACCCAGGGCACTCGTCTCGACGTCACCGTTTCGGCGCTCGGCGACGCCAAGTCCCTGCAGGGCGGCACGCTGCTCGCGACCCCGCTCCTCGGCGCCGATGGCGAGGTCTATGCGGTCTCGCAGGGTCCGGTTGCGATCGCCGGCTTCTCGGCCGAAGCGGAGGCCGCCAAGATCACCCGCGGCGTGCCGACCGTCGGCCGCATTGCCAATGGCGGCCTGATCGAGCGCGAGATCGATTTCGCTCTCAACAAGCTGAAGACGCTGCGCCTGTCGCTGCGCAATCCCGACCTCACCACCGCCCGCCGCATTGCCGCCGCGATCAACGACTTCATCGGCGGCGACTCCGCCGAGCCGACCGATCCCTCCACCGTCGTGCTGCAGATCCCGCCGCGCTTCCAGGGCAACATGATCCGCCTGCTCACAGATATCGAGCAGCTGCGCATCGAGCCGGACCAAATCGCCCGCGTCGTCATCGACGAACGCTCCGGCATCATCGTCATGGGCAAGGACGTGCGCGTCTCCACCGTCGCGGTCGCACAAGGCAACCTGACCGTGACGATCTCCGAGGAGCCGCAGGTCAGCCAACCCAACGAGCTTGCCAACGGCCGGACGGTCGTCGTGCCGCGCAGCAACGTCAAGGTCGACACCGAAGGCACCAACAAGCTCGCCCTCGTCAAGGAGAGCGTGACCCTGCGCGAGCTGGTCGACGGGCTCAACGCGCTGGGCATCGGCCCGCGCGACCTGCTCTCCATCCTCCAAGCCATCAAGGCAGCCGGCGCGCTGCAAGCCGATATCGAGGTGATGTAATGAGTGCCATCCTCGCCGCCCCCGCCGCCAAGCTCGCCATCGGCGCCGCCGTCAATCTCGCCGGCGGCATCGCCGACGCGCTCAGCCCCGCGCAGAGCAAGGCGAAGAAGACCGCCGACGATTTCGAGACCATGTTCCTCGAGAACTTCACGCAGACCGTGATGAGCTCGAACGGAACCGAAGGCCCGCTCGGCGAGAACGGTGTCGGCGGCGATGTCTGGCGCTCGATGCTGTCGCAGGAATACGCCAAGCAGATCCAGCGCTCCGGCGGCGTTGGCCTGTCCGACCAGATCATGCGCGAGCTGGTCCAGGTCCAGGCGAAGGCGGGAGCCGGCAATGTTTGACCGGATGCGTGTCGTCGACGAGCGCCCACGCGTCTCGAACGCGGGCGAGGCCGAAAGCCTGATCGAGGCCGTGATGGAAACGCTCGGCGCCCTCTCCCATGTCGTCGGCGAGGAGACCGGGCTGGTCAAGGCCGGACGCCTCAAGGATGCGATGGAGCGCGAGGCCCGCAAGGCCGAGCTCGCAGGCACCTATATGAAGGGCGTCGAGCAAGTGAAGCTGAACGCGGTGGCGCTCGCCCGCTTCGCGCCGGAGAAGGTCAAGCGCCTGAAGAGCGCCCATCTCGCCTTCCAGGATCTCATCGACCTCAATCAAACCGTCTTGGCCACCGCACGGGCGATCTCCGAATCGATCATGCGCGATCTCGCCACCGACACCAACCGGCAGAACCGGGCACCCGGCTACGGACCGACCGCGACCGTCGGCGCCGGAGTCTTCGCGCGGCCCAATTCCGGCCCCTTGGTGATTTCGAAGAGTCTGTAAGGATTGCCCCAGCGAACAGAGCTTCTCGACAGCTGGGGAACCGTCGGAAAAAGACACTACTGCAGCGCAGAACATCATAGTTAATCTGTATATGGAATCGCCCCGTCGGGCGTTAACGCTACTTGCGCGCAGAAAAACCGCAAAACGCGTCACAATTTACCAATTTCTCTAACGGCAGATTCAACTCTCTGCCACACATTCTCGCTCTTGGAAGAAGTCCGCCTTGCGAGAGGAGTCCAGAATGGATTTCGGCGCGACACCCAAGACGTTCGCGACCGGTGCCGTCCAGGCGACCGTACGCACCGATATTTCCGTCCAGAACGGCGCAACGCCGGTCGAGCTCCCGCCGGAGAAGACCGTGCGTTCGGTTCCGGCCGGCGAGCCCGTGCAGCTCGACATCCGTGCCCGGGCCGAGGAGCGCCGCTCCGACGCGCAGCGCCAGCAGAGCCAGCAGGACGACACGTCCCAGCAGCGCCGCTTCGATGAGCAGCGCCGTCAGCAGGAGCTGCGCGACGTGATCGAGCGACGTCTCGACATCGAACCGAAGACGCGCGCCGTCATCCTGCGCAAGACAAACCGCGACACCGGCGAAGTGGTCGAGCAATTGCCCGATGAGACGCTGCTTAAGCTGCGCATCTGGTCGCGCGAGATCATCGAACGTAGCCGCGAGGCGGAGGCGCCCCGCAGCCATGAGGTCGAGCGGCTCGCCTGAGCCTATCAACGGCCTTCGATTTATGAAGTCGCCGGTACTCGCCGGCGGCTTTTTCTTTGCTCACCCTAGCGAATTCGACCGCTCCAGTCGCTACCAAATGATGTTTTACACTCGTTAACTAGTTCGCAACTCTGCCCTGATTGTGGGCAATTCGCTGGCTCGGATTCATCCCTCGTTACGAAATCGGCCGCATCTTTCCTCGGTCGCGGCCAGAACGGTCTCGACGCCAGAAGGCATCATACCAGGAAGGTATATAAAATGGCCGTTTCTCTCTCTGCCGGCGTTCGCAACAACCTCGCGACGCTGCAATCGACCGCCGCCCAGTCAGCGCAGATCCAGAACCGTCTCGCCACCGGCAAGAAGGTCAACTCCGCGATCGACAGCCCGGTCAACTTCTTCACCGCCGCTTCGCTGAATGATCGCTCGAGCCAGCTCACCGGCCTGCTCGACGGCATCTCGAACGGCATCCAGGCGATTCAGGCTGCCTCCAAGGGCATCGACGGCATCACCAAGCTCGTCGGCTCCCTGCAGTCGACGATCAAGCAGGCCCAGGCCGACGCGGCCCAGAACCGCCCGACCAAGGCCGGCACGGCCCTCGCCACCCAGGCGGAAGTCGTCGCCACCAGCAAGAGCCTGAAGGACATCGCGCTCGACAAGAAGCTGGTCGACGACAACGCCGGCACCGCCAACGACGCCACCGCGACCTACTCCGGTAACATCGGCGTCACGGCCGGTTCCACCGACATCGGCATCTCGATCGTCGCGGGCTCGACCACCTATACGGCGTCGTTCGGCGCCGTGGGTGCGACGGTGCGTGACCTCGTCAACGAGATCAACAAGTCGGGCATCGCCAGCGCCTTCGTCGACGAGAAGGGCCAGCTCAACGTCAAGGGCACCGGCTCGGATGCACTGCAGGTCGGTATCGGCGCCTCGGCGGTCGACGGCGCAGCCGCGATCACGAATGCCGGGACCGGCGGCGCCAACACGAACATCGGCTTTGCGGCCGCTGATCGCACGGGCGCTGGTATTGCATCCTCCGGTATCACCTCGGCTGTTCGCTCGAACCTGATCGACCAGTACAACGACCTGCGCAGCAAGATCGACGATCTCGCCAAGGATGCCGGCTACAATGGCATCAACCTGCTCGGCGGTGACCGTCTGTCGGTCGTCTTCAACGAGAAGACCGGCAAGAACCAGACCAAGCTCGACGTTCAGGGCACCCAGCTGAACTCCGACAACCTCGGCATCGTCAAGGCTGGCAACACCCAGCTCGCCGGCAGCACCAACTTCCAGAACGACTCCGATCTGGAAGCCGCCACCAAGTCGCTGACCGGCGCGCTGACCTCGCTGAAGTCGCTCTCCTCGACCTTCGGCGCCAGCCTCTCGGTCGTCCAGACCCGCCAGGACTTCACCAAGGACATGGCGAACGTCCTGACCAGCGGCGCGGACAATCTCGTCAACGCCGACCTCAACCAGGAGGCCGCCTCCCTGCTCGCGCTGCAGACCCGTCAGCAGCTCTCGCAGCAGGCGCTCGCCCTCGCCAACCAGGCCGACCAGGGCGTCCTGCGTCTCCTCGGCTGATCTTCGGTCCGCAGGAGCGGATCACCCGCAGAACGCGGGACGAAGCAAAAGAGCGGCGGAGCCGAAAGGCTCCGCCGCTTTTCGTTTGCGACGTGTCCGGAATCCGAATCTCACGAAGCCCCAGAGACGTTCCACATCCATTAACCATGTCGGGGCTTCGCCCGTTTCCCAAGCAATTTGCTGGCCCAGATTTACTCCTCGTTACGAGATCCGACGCATGGTCTCTCGGTCGGGGCCAGAACGGTCTCGATGCCAGAAGGCACCATACCAGGAAGGTATCAAATCATGGCCGTTTCGCTCTCTGCCGGCGTCCGCAACAACCTCTCGACGCTGCAGTCGACCGCCGCCCAGTCCGCGCAGATCCAGAACCGTCTCGCTACCGGCAAGAAGGTCAACTCCGCGATCGACAGCCCGGTCAACTTCTTCACCGCCGCCTCGCTGAATGATCGCTCGAGCCAGCTCACCGGCCTGCTCGACGGCATCTCGAACGGCATCCAGACCATTCAGGCTGCTTCCAAGGGCATCGACGGCATCACCAAGCTCGTCGGCTCGCTGCAGTCGACGATCAAGCAGGCCCAGGCCGACGCGGCCCAGAACCGCCCGACCAAGGCCGGCACGGCCCTCGCCACCCAGGCGGAAGTCGTCGCCACCAGCAAGAGCCTGAAGGACATCGCCCTCGACAAGAAGCTGAATGACGACGACGCCGTCGGCACCAACAACGCCGCGACCGCGACCAGCTCCGGTAACATCGGCATCGCCACCGGCGACGCGTTCATCGGCATCTCTCTGACGGCTGGTTCGACGACCTATGAAGCCTCGTTCTCCTCGGCGAACGCGACGGTGCGCGACCTCGTCAACGAGATCAACAAGTCGGGCATCGCCACCGCCTTCGTCGACGAGAAGGGCCAGCTCAACGTCAAGGGCACCGGCTCCGACGATCTGGAGTTCGGTATCGGTTCCGATACCACCGGAACGCTCGCTGTCACGGACGCCCAGGGCGGCGGCGCCAACACCAATGTCGGTTTCCTTGCTGCCGACGCTCTCACCGCCAGCCCGATCAAGGGACAGGCTGTGACCTCGGCTGTTCGCTCGAACCTGATCGACCAGTACAACGACCTGCGCAGCAAGATCGACGATCTCGCCAAGGATGCCGGCTTCAACGGCATCAACCTGCTCGGCGGTGACCGTCTGTCGGTCGTCTTCAACGAGAAGACCGGCAAGAACCAGACCAAGCTCGACGTTCAGGGCACCCAGCTGACCTCCGACAACCTCGGCATCGTCAAGGCTGGCAACACCCAGCTCGCCGGCTCGACCAACTTCCAGAACGACTCCGATCTGGAAGCCGCCACCAAGTCGCTGACCGGCGCGCTGACCTCGCTGAAGTCGCTCTCCTCGACCTTCGGCGCGAATCTCTCGGTCGTCCAGACCCGCCAGGACTTCACCAAGGACATGGCGAACGTCCTGACCAGCGGTGCTGACAGCCTCGTCAATGCCGACCTCAACCAGGAGGCCGCCTCCCTGCTCGCGTTGCAGACCCGCCAGCAGCTCTCGCAGCAGGCGCTCTCGCTCGCCAACCAGGCCGACCAGGGCGTCCTGCGTCTCCTCGGCTGATCTTCGGTCCGCAGGAGCGGATCACCCGCAGAACGCGGGACGAAGCAAAAGAGCGGCGGAGCCGAAAGGCTCCGCCGCTTTTCGTTTGCGCCCGGTAGAGTGATTAACCGTTTATTAGCCTTAACAAAGGATTGTCGGTCCCAAGCAAGCTGACTGAGCGCCGAATCGCGCTGTCTGAGGGACCTGAAATGGCCAACACCATCCTGTCGAACGGCGTCCGCAACAACCTGCTGACCCTTCAGCAGACCACGGCTCAGCAGGGCGTGATCCAGAACCGCCTGGCGACCGGCCGCAAGGTCAACAGCGCGATCGACAATCCGGTGAACTACTTCACCTCGCTCTCGCTGAACGACCGGTCGACCCAGCTCACCGGTCTGCTCGACGGCATCTCGAACGGCATCCAGACCATCCAGGCCGCCTCCAAGGGCATCGATGGCATCACCAAATTGGTCCAGTCGCTGCAATCGACGGTGAAGCAGGCACAGGCCGATGCGGCTCAGAACCGCCCGACCAAGGCCGGCGGCGCGTTGGCGACCCAGACGGAAGTTGCCGCCACCAGCAAGAGCCTGAAGGACATCGCGCTCGACAAGAAGCTCGTCGACGACAACGGCGCGACCGCCAACGGCGCGACAGCCACCTATGGCGGCAATATCGGCATCGCGACCGGCGCCACCGACATCGGCATTTCGATTGTGGCCGGCTCGACGACCTACGAAGCTTCCTTCCCTGCGGCGAACACGACGGTTCGCGACCTCGTCAACGAGATCAACAAGTCGGGCATCGCCACCGCCTTCGTCGACGAGAAGGGCCAGCTCAACGTCAAGGGCACTGGCTCCGATCCGCTACAGTTCGGTATTGGTTCGGCCATTACTCCCGCCGGTGCCATCACTTCGGCCCAGGGCGGTACCAACAACCCCGAGGTCGGCCTGGCAGCCGCCGATCGCACTGGCGCCGGCATCACGGCACCGAACATCACCTCGGCCGTTCGCTCCAACCTGATCGATCAGTTCAACGATCTTCGTAGCAAGATCGACGACCTCGCCAAGGATTCGAGCTATAACGGCATCAACCTTCTTTCGGGCGACCGTCTTTCGATCGTCTTCAACGAGAAGACCGGTCGCAACCAGACCAAGCTCGACATCCAGGGCTCGAACATCACTGCCGACAATCTCGGAATTCCGCGCGCGATCAACACGCAGCTCGCCGGCTTCATCAACTTCCAGAACGACGCCGACCTGGACAAGGCGACCACCGCCCTGACCAGCTCGCTGACCTCGCTGAAATCGCTGGCATCCACCTTGGGTTCGAACCTTTCGGTCGCCCAGACCCGCCAGGACTTCACCAAGGAACTCGCCAACGTCCTGACCACCGGCGCGGGCAACCTCGTCCTGGCCGATCCGAACGAGGAAGGCGCCAGCCTGCTCGCGCTCAACACCCGCCAGCAGCTGTCGCAGACCGCCCTCTCGCTTGCCAACCAGGCCGACCAGGGCGTGCTGCGCCTGTTCGGCTGACCCTCCTTTCCTCCAGCCAGAAGGCGGGACAGACATGGCCCTCAAGGTCGAGCTCAAGCCGAACGAGCGCATCATCATCGGCTCGGTCGTCATCCGCAACGACGAGCAGCGCACGCGCTTCTTCATCGAGGGCGAGGCGCCGATCCTGCGCGAGAAGGACATCCTCACCGGTGCGACCGCCGACACGCCGGCCAAGAAGATCTATCTTGCGCTGCAGCTGATGTATCTGGCCGGCGATCCCACCGAGCAGCACGAAGTCTACTTCCAGCTGGTGCGCGATTTCCTGCAGGCGGCGCCGAGCGCTTTGCCGCATATGTCCGAAATCAATAACTGCATCTTAAGCGGTGAGCTCTACAAAGCGCTCAAGGCTGCCAAGAAGCTGATCTCTTACGAGGCGGAACTGCTCGAGCATGCAAAGCGGGTTTAACGCCTACGCCGCGGCGTCGAAGACGGCACAGAACGTCCAGTCACCACGCGAACTCGAAGCCGGCCTGCTGCTCAAGGCGGGCGCTCGTCTCCAGATGATCGTCGACGACTGGGCCACCCGTTCCGGCGAGCTCGACGGCGCCCTTGCCTATAACCGCAAGCTCTGGACCCTTCTGGTCTCGGCTGTGGTCGCCGAGGACAATCCGCTGCCGGTCGAGATCAAGCGCAACATCCTCGGCCTCGCCAACTTCATCTTCAACCGGACCTTCCAGATCGCCGCGGCGCCGGAGCCGGCCGCGATCGGCATCCTCGTCAACATCAACCGCGACATTGCCGCCGGCCTGCGCGGCCGCTGAATACGGCGCGGACGAGATCCCGACATAAGAAAACGGCCCGGATCGCTCCGGGCCGTTTTCGTTTGAGCCGCCAGGAGCGGTGATGTCAGGGGAGATAATTGGTCAGGCGCAGTTGCGACAGCATCGAGGTGGTCTGGTAGCTCGCCTGCAAGGTGGTCTGCAGCGCCAGGATCTGCATCGCCACCTCCTCCTTGGTGATGTCCTCGACGCCGGCGAGCGTCGTGCTCAGATAGTCCTTGGTCGCGGTGTGGCGTTCCTTGGCCTGAGCCATCGCGGTCTGCGCCGAGCCGAGCTCGACGATGATTTCCGCCGGATTCTGCGTCCCGGTGGGGAAGCCGATATTGTTGCGGACCCGCTCGGTCATCGACTCATAGGCGAGCTTCGAGTTCGGATCGCTCGCCGGGAAGGTGTCCGCCGCCATGATCGCGAATTGCGCCAGGCCGGTGCGGAACGCTTCCTCATTGGCGCGGGCGCCAGCGGCAACCTGCTGGCCCTGGTCGACCTGGACGCTCGCCGTCGCCCTGGCCGAGCCGGCAGCATCGTCGCCTTGATACCAGATCACCGTATTGGCGGCGGTTCCCGGCGCGGGCGCTGCGGTAGCGGTGTTGAAGGGCGGTCCAGGCACCCGCAGCGGCGGATTGCTCGGGCTGCCGGCGAAGAAGTCCTTGGCCGCGACCTGCGCCGAAGCCGCCGACAGCGAGGTCTTCGCCTCGCGTGACAAGGCCGCGCCGATCGCGGTGCGCAAATTTGCTGCGGTGGCGTTGGCGTCCACCCCGATGAGGAACCCTTCGGCCGGGTCGCCGGTGGTGCCGGCGGCTCGCGCCGTCAGGGTGATCTCCTCGGTCGAGCCATCGGGCAGCGTCAGCGCAATCTTCAGCGTATCGCCTGGCTGCGGCTGCGCTGCGACGTTGACGGCGATGTCGGCCGGCGGCCCGGCATTGTAGGCCGTCGTCATCGCAGCAGTGCTGCTGGAGGCGTTGGTCAGTTTGAAGCCATAGGGCAGGCCGGCCGCCTCCTCGGCGATCGTCGCGTTCGTGCCGGCGCCGCCGGTGACGAGCCGACCCATGCCCCCGGCGCCGAGATCGGCTTGCCGGCGCTCGGAGATCAGTTGCTTCAGCCCGGCATGGCTGGCATCGCCATCCATGATCAGCGAATAGCTGACCACCGGCTCGACATCGGAGGTCCGGCCCGAGAACAGATAGCGCCCGTTCACCTGTGAGTTCAGCAAATCGAGCGTCTGCTTGAACTTCTCCTCGGCCAGGACTTGCGGCGAGGTACGACCGGTCGAGGTCTCGACATAGCTGTCCGGCCGCGCATCGGCACGCGTCTCGCCGGCGAGCTTGGCGAAGTTCTCGACCGCCTTGGTCATCAGCTTGAGGTTGACGTCGGCGCGCTGGATGCCGGTCAGATAGCCATCGAGCGTCGAGAGCTTGTTGTTGAGGTCGAGGCTGACGCCGCGATCCATACCAAGGCCGGCATAGGTCTCCGACTTCTTCTGCGTCGCCAGCTGGCGCTGCAGGTCGTCGAGCTGGCCCCGCATCGAGACGAACTGGTTGCGATCGGCGAGACGATAGGCGCCGGTCCCCGTCGAGGTGATGGTCATCGGCTATCTCCTCACAGTCTCATCAGCACGTCGAGCAACTCCTTGACGGTGGAGATGACGCGTGCGTTGGCGGCGTAGGCGCTCTGCAACTCGATCAGCGTCGACATTTCCTCGTCGACATTGACCTTGGTGTCCTCGAGGAAGCGGCTCTGCACCGAGGCGAAGGCGACTTGCTGGCCCTCATCGAGACGCTTGGCCTGCTCGCTCGCCTGGCCCTGCCCGGCGACGACGCGCTGGACGAAGCTCGAGACCGTGCCTGTCGAGGTCGCGGTCGAGCCGTCGAAGCCGGTCGAATTGGTGAAGCTGCGCTGGCTCGAGGTCAGCCGGTCATAGAGGAAATTCGGCCGGGTCGTGTCGCCCTGGGGCGTCGTCGGGCTGGTGTTGTAGACGACGAGGCGCGAGCGGTCGGCGATCAGGTCCGGATTGACGGCGATGCGCGAGGCGAAGCCGACCGACTGCGCCCCGCCCTCATAGGAGCCGGTATAGGCGGCGTTGTTGCGGCCATCGACGAAGAAGGGCAGTTCGCCGGTGCCGCCGGTCAGCGAGGTCTGGGTCGGGCGCGCCGTCAGGCCGACGACATCGCGTGTCCCGGCCGCCCCGTTATCGACGATGCGCAGCACCGAGCCGGTATTGGAGACGGTGAAGCCCGTGCCGACCGCCGCCTGGATCTGCGCTGCGACCGAAGCCGGTCCGCCCGAGAAATCGATTCCGATGACGCGGTTGTTGGCGTCGCCCTGGGCCGAGGCCGGCAACGGCAGCGAGGCGGCCGAGTCGACGCGCACGAAGGTGAAGCGCTGCGTCTGCCCGCCAGGCGTGACCTTGTAGTCGAGCGTCACCGAATTGCCGGCCTGCAGCCCGGTGAGGTCGACGTCGAAGCCGGTGGCCGCGCCAGCGGTCACCGCCGTGCCGGCGATCTCGCGGTCGGAGAGCGCGCTGGAGAGCTGGGCGGCAATCTCGTCGAGCTGTGCCTGCGCCTGCACCAGCGTCTTGTCGCGCAGCTCGATCAGCGCGCCGATCTCGCCCGAGCGGAAGGTGTTGTTGGTGATCGCGTCGAAGCTGTTGCCTGAGAGGTCGCGCGCGACGATCGTACCGACGCCGCGCCGGGCCGGATCGCTGCTCCACTGCGACTGCGGGCCGATATTTGCCCGCGCATCGAACTCGAACTTGATCGTCGGGCGGCCGTCGAAGAGCTGGGTGCCCGATGCGGTGGTGATGCTGACCGAGCCGTTCGGCCGCTCATCCGTGCGGACTTCGACGTACTGCGACAGCTCGGAGATGATCCGGTCGCGCTGGTCGCGCAGATCGGCGGTGCCCGAGCTCTGCTGCGCGTTGACGATGCGGGCGTTGACGTCGGTGAGCTGCTCGAGCAGCTCGTTGGTGCGCGTCACCGCCGCGCCGATACCCGCTTCGGTCTGGGCGCGCTGCTGCTGGACACCGTCTGACAGGCCGCGCAGCCGGTTGGCGAGCTGGCTGGCCGCATCGATCACGGCGGTGCGGTTGGTATAGGATGACGGGTCGTTCTGCAGCGCCTGCAGCGAGCTGGTGAACTTGCTGTACATCGAGTCCAGCGCCGTCGCGCTGCCCGGCGCACCGTAGAGCTTGTCGAGATTGGCGAAGACCTGGGCGCGGGTCGAGGTATAGGCCGCGCCCGAGCTTTCCTGCAGGAGCTGGTGCTGGACGATACGGTCGAGCAGCCGCTGCACGTTCGGATTGCTGACCCCGACGGTGCTGCCGGAGATGGAATCGACGTTCGAGACCGTGCGACGGACGTAGCCGGGCGTGCCGGCATTGGCGACGTTCTGCGAGACGACGCCGATGCCGACCTGCGCGCTGCGCAGGCCGGAAATCGATGTGCCGAGTGCGGTGTTGAGACCCATCGTCAACTCCTGTCGTCTTTGGCTCTTGTCCTTCGGCCCGGCCCTTCTGGACCATCAGGCCAGACTGCGTTCCGTCGCTCAGCGGATGATGTTGAAGACGTCGCGCAGCATCTCCTGCGCCGTGGAGATCACCTTGGTGTTGGCCGAATAGGCCTGCTGGGTGACGATCATCTTCGAGAACTCATCGGCGATGTCGGTGTTGGACTGCTCGACATTGCCGCCGATCAGCGCCGCGGTGCCAAGGCCGACGATCGGAGCGCCCGACTCGATCGTCTCCTCGAAGGCGCCGCCGTCGAGGCGCTTCAGCGCATTGCCGGCGTTGAAGCGAGCGACCGCGATCTGCGCCAGCGGCACGACCTGGCCGTTGCTGAAGGTGCCGATCACCTGGCCCTCGTTCGAGATCGAGACCCGGTCGAGCGTGCCCGCGGTGTAACCGTTCTGGCGGATGCTGCGGGCGTCGATCTGGCCGCTGGTGTCGCCATTCTGCGTTAGGCTGGTCCCGTTGGTGACAATGTTGATCGGGGCGGTGGCAGGCGAGATTGCGTTTCCGCCGATCGTCATGGGCGGGATCGTGATGTTGCCGCTGGCCGGCGCGGTCATCTTGCCGGTGTTGTCGAAGGTGACGTTGGTATTGACGTTGCGATAGGCGACGGTCGCACCGGTCGCGCCGGTGTTTTCTGCGATAAACAGGTTCCAGGTGTCGGCCACCGCCGGCGGACCGGCCGCAGCGTTGGAGACCTTGGCCCAGCGCAGTTCGACGCTCGTCGCCTTGCCGAGGGTGTCGTAGACCGTGACCGAGCCGCCCGGAATCGAGCGATTGAGGAAGAGAGTGAGGTCGCTGCCGACCACGGTGCCGGTACCGCCAGGCGTGACGCCAGGGTTCGTGCCGAAGCCAGTGCCCGCATTCAGCAGCTCGGAGCCCGGCGTCGTCGAAACGGCGCTGTTCGTCTTCGGATAGGCCGGGATATTGGCGCTGTATTCGATCTGGGTCGTCGCCTTGGCCGGGAACTGGTCCTTGGTGATGCGCAGCACGTCGGGCTGGCTGCCGATGATCTGGCCGGTGACGGGATCGATCTTCTGGCCCTTGAGGTAGTAGCCGGCGCCGTTGACGAGATAGCCGTCGGCGTCGAAGTCGAAATCGCCGCGGCGGGTATAGAGATTGGTGTTGGCGAACTGGGTGGAAGCGCCGACGCCGCTCTGGCGCTGGTCGACCACGAAGAAGCCGTCGCCGTTGATCGCCGCATTGGTGTCGATGCGGGTGGCGTTGAGATCGCCCTGGATCGTGTTGGTGGCGCGGCTATAGGAAGCGACCGAGCCGGCAACCTGCCGGTTCAGCGCCGAATCCGGCACCAGGTCCGAGAAGCTGGTGTCGACGCGCTTGAAGCCGGCGGTGCGCGAGTTCGCGATGTTGCCGGAGATATTTTCGAGGGCGTAGGACTGGGCCTGCATGCCCGTCACGGCCGTCGTCAGAGCACTGAAAACACCCATCGCAACCTCACTGGTCGTCAGACCTGGACAGCGCCCCCCATGGGCGGCATGTCGAACCGAGGCTGGTTTTGCACGCCCTGTGCCACGGCCATGCCTGAGATATTTCAAGAGCTTGGATGGTTTCCGAGAGGTTTCGCGACGATTCCGACCGGGCAGATTCGTCCGGCGCCGGCAAATTCTGCCGAGTTCAGCCGTCCTTGCCTCCCCAGCCGGAGAGATCGCCGGCGACATCGGACAATCCCGGTGGCGTCTCCTCGACGAAGGGCAGCGGCCGGCAGACGGCTACGGCCGCAAGCCCGATGCGGGCAGTCAGCAAGCCGTTGAGCACGCCCTCGCCGAGCTTGGCCGACAGCCGCGCCGCCAGACCCTGGCCGAGCACCTGCTGAATGACGGCGTCGCCCGCCGCCACGCCGCCGGTGACGACGAGATGGCCGAGCACCTGCCGCGCCAGCCTGAACAAGCCGAGCGCCCCGGGGCGGCCGGCATAGATCGTTGCGATCGCCCGCAAAAGCCTTGCGCAGGCAATGAGCACGAAGACGACGTCGACCAGCGCCCGCGGGCTCACCGCCGTCACCAGCGAGACCCGGCGCGCCGCCTGCGCCACCTGCGCCTGTGCGAGTGCGTCGAGCGGTGCGAGCAGACTGCGCTCCGCGACCGCGAGCAGGTCGCGGGCGGCGAGCAATTGCGGTGTGTAAGCGGTGAGTTCCGCCCTGCCCTTCGCGGTCTCGGGCCGCCCTGCATAGAGCTTGTCGAGATCGGTCGCGACGCCCCGCGCCTTGACGAGATCGCTTTCGGCGAGCGCCGCAACCGCGCGCTCGCGCAGCGCCTCGACCCGCCGCTCGCGCAGGATGTCGCGCAGCACCCGCAGCAGCATGACGAGCAGCGCCAGCGCCGCAACCCCGGCGCAAACCAGCGCCGCGATGCCGACGGCCGGATTGAGGGCGAGCAGCCAGCGGATCGTCTGCTCGGCCCAGACCGTGACTGACAGGGCCAGCAAGCCGGACAGCGCCGCGACGAAGAGGCCGCCCCAGCTGAAACGGCGGCGGCTCGGCTGCGGAACCGCCGCGGCCTCGGGTTCGATCGGCTCCACCTCGGGCACGACGGCGACGTCGCCGCGTCCGTTGAAGACGGCATCGTCGGTAGATCCACCCTGCGGATCGAGGCGGATCGCGCGTGGCGTCTTGCTCATGCTCGCCCCTCCCTCACGCCAGCCTGTCACCGATCAGGAATTCGAGCGCGCGGTCGAGGCGGATCTGCGGCGGCGGCGAAAGGCGCCCGCCGGCATCCGGCTTGACCAGCGGCGGCCGGAAGCGCGGCGCCCGGACATGCCAGCGCGGCGCGCTGGAATCGAAGATCGCCTCGGGCCGCTCCGGCAGGTCACCGGGGAAGATCGCCGCTTCCGTCTGGCCATCGAAGACCTCGCCGTCGACGACCTCGCCTGCCTCCGGCACGCCGGCGATCGCTGGCAGCTCCTCGCGGCCCTCGCGAATGCGGACCTCGCGCGTGGCGCGGATCGCGGCGAAGGCCATCGCCTCGACCTTGGCCCCCGCCCCTTGCGCCCGCGATGCGGCACGCGCAACGAGATGCGACATCACCCCGGCGAGCCGGTCATGGCTGGTATGGTGGAGGTGGTCGGCCTTGGTCGCGGCGAACAGCACCTTCTCGATCCGCGGCGCGAACAGGCTCGACAAAAGGCTGTTGCGGCCGACGGCGAAGGCCGAGAGCGCCTGCCCCAGCGCGGTTTCGAGATCGGCGAGCGCGGCAGGGCCGGCATCGAGCGCCGCCAGCGCATCGACCAGCACGATCTGCCGGTCGAGCCTGGCGAAATGTTCGCGGAAGAACGGCCCGACCACGACCCGTTTATAGGCCTCAAAGCGCTCCGCCATCAGCCCGGCGAGCGTACCGGCCTGCGGCTGCGCCCCAGGCGGCAGATCGAGCGGTGCGAAGGTCAAGGCCGGTGATCCTTCGAGGTCGCCCGGCATCAGGAAGCGCCCGGGTGGCGTCACCGCCACGGCCTCCGGATCGGCGCGCAAGGCGGCGAGATAGGCCTTGAAGACATCGCTTGCGGCCTCGGCAGCCATCTCGTCTGCCGGCCCGGCCGGCTCGCGCTGCGTCAGGTCGTCGAGCCAGGGCGCGGCGATGGCGAGCCGATGCGCCTTGCGCGCATCCGCCACCGCCTGTGCCGACCAGCTCGCATAATCCTGCCCGATCAAAGCGAGGTCGAGCAGCCATTCGCCGGGATAGTCGACGATGTCGAGAGTCAGCGTCGCCGGTCCCTTGAACCAGCCCTCGGCGCGCTCATAGTCGATCTCGATCCGAAGCTCCGAGATGCGGCGCGTCGACTCCGGCCAGCGCCGGTCCGCACCGGACAGCGCGGCGCGATGCGCCTCATAGGGAAAGCGCGGGATGTCGGGATCGGGCTGCGGCACCAGTCTGACGCGGGCTATGCGGCCTTCCGCCGAAGCCTTCAGCACCGGCAGCTTCGCGCCCTCGACAAGGTTCTGGATCAGCGCCGTGGTGAAGACGGTTTTCCCTGAGCGGGACAGGCCGGTAACGCCGATGCGCAGGCGCGGCCTAGCCAAGCCCAGCAGGCTGTCACCGAAGGCCAGCGCAGCATTGCGCGCCTCGTCGAGATAGGAACCGGCCGCCATCAGGCGATCCGCATCATTCGTCCGGGCCTTCGCCCAGCGATGCCGGCGTGACAAAGCGGTCGAGCCGGCCGCCGCGCAGCGCTAGATCGCGCCAGTCCTCGATCGAGAAATCGATCACGGCGAGCCCGCAGGTCGGATATTTCTCCGCCATCCGCGCTGCGGCGTAGCGATCGCCATGGCCGGAGAGCTTGGCGGCGAGCTCCTCGAAGCCGGGATTGTGGCCGATCATCAGCAGCGTGCGGACCTGCGGCTCGGTCTCCTGCACGACCTTGAGCAGACGTTCGCGGCTGGCTTCGTAGATGCGCGGCTCGAACTGCGTCGCCGGCTTTTCCGGCAGCATCGGCTTGACCAGCTCCCAGGTCTCGACCGTGCGCTTGGCCGGCGAGATCAGGACGAGATCGGGCAGCAGCAGCTCCTCGGCGAGATAGCGGCCCATGACAGGGGCAGCTTCGCGCCCGCGTGTAGCGAGCGGCCGGTCGCGGTCGGCGGTGTTGGCGGGCCAGGCCGATTTGGCGTGGCGCAGAAGCATCAGGCGGCGCATGGCCGCCATCTAACCATGGCTGGCAGGATTTGCGAGTGGCAGGCTTGCAGAACTCGCCACAGCGGCGAGCAGCATCGCCATCAACCGGCCCGAATACAGCGCGATCAGCCGCTCGCGACCGCCCGGCTGCATCTCCAGAGGTGCGAGCTGGCCGTCGATCAGCATGGTGGAGAAGCCGTGGGTGACCGACCAGACGAACAGGATCTCGGCGATATCGTCATCGCCTACATAGCTCGACGGCAGTCGCGTCAGCACATCAGCATCGACCGTATGCCCGAGCGCCCGTTTCGTCTCGCGAACCAGGATGCCGAAGGCGCGGATGGCGGCGCGGCGCAGCTCGTCATCGTTGTTCTTCAGGCCAAGCCGCCCGAAGGCGACACGGAAGCGGCCCGGCGTGGCCAGCGCGACGGCAAGATAGGCGTCGCAGATCGCCGCCAGCCGATCGCTGCCGGACGCCTGCGCCCTCGCGACAGCCGTCTCCATCTCCTGCGAGAGGTCGTCGAAACCGAGCGTCGCGATCGCGGTGAGCAGGCCGACGAGGTTGCCGAAATGATGCGCCGGCGCGGCAGGCGAGACACCGGCCCGGCGGGCGCATTCACGCAAGGTGAAGCCGCCGACGCCCTTCTCGACCAGCACCGCCTCGGCCGCCTCGATCATCGCCTGGCGCAGATCGCCATGGTGATAGCCGCCCCGCTTGCCGACCTTCTCATCCATCGCACGCCCTGCCCGCACGCCAGCCTGAAACTTGACGCCGTCAAGATAACGCAATAGGACAAGCCCGCAACTGAACAGCGTCAAGATTGGAGTGCATGATGCCTCTCACCTTGGACGGCGCCTTCTCTCTAGCGGGCCAGCTGGCGATGCTCGGCTGGCTCACGCTGATCCTGCTGCCGCGCTGGGGCGGCATCTCGGCCGCACTCGCCGGCTGGATCATCCCGGTCCTGCTCTCGCTCGGCTATGCAGTGCTGATTGCCGCGCACTGGCACGATGCCAAAGGCGGCTTCTCCTCGCTCGATTCGGTCGCCGCCCTCTTCGCCTCGAAGCCGCTCCTGCTCGCCGGCTGGGTGCATTACCTCGCCTTCGACCTCTTCCTCGGCAACTGGATCCTGCGGCGCTCGCAAGCCGAGGGGATCCCGCACTGGCTGATGCTGCCGGTGCTGCCGATGGTCTTCCTGTTCGGCCCGTTCGGCTTCATCACCTATATGCTGATCGAGGCCTGTTTCCGCCTGGCGCGCGAGGATCGCATCGCACGCCTGCAAGCTCGCCTCCCGGCCTGGCTACCCGATCTCGAACTGGAGCCACGGCTCACCGCCGCCGCCTTCGCCATGCTCGCTCTGGCGGTGCCGACCTTGTTCGCCTGGCTGATCGATCCCCGCCAATTCCAGGGCGTCGACACCTGGATCAAGCCGCTGAAATTCGAGCTCTCGGTCGCCTTCTACCTGCTGACCCTGGCGCTGTTCCTGCCGCTCACCGGCGAACGCTTCCGTGCCTCCTTGCTCGGGCGCTACATCGTCTGGCCGGTCATCGTGCCGATCGTGCTCGAAGTGCTCTACATCGCCTGGCGCGCCTCGCGCGTCGAAGCCTCGCACTACAATACCGACAACGCGCTCGGCATCGCGCTCTACAGCCTGATGGGCATCGGCGCGGTGATGTTCACGGTGGCGCCAGGCTTCCTCGCCTATGGCCTTTCCCGCCGCGACACTGCCCCGATGCCGGAGGTCATGCGCTGGTCGTTGGTCGCCGGTCTTGCCCTGACCTGCGCCTTCGGCCTCCTAAGTGGCGCGGTCCTCAGCTCCAGCGCGAGCGGGCACTATGTCGGCGTCGTACCTGATGCGCACCGGACGCTTCCTCTTTTCGGCTGGTCGCTGACGATCGGCGATCTGCGCATCGCCCATTTCCTCGGCCTGCACGCCTTGCAGATCATCCCGGCGATCGGTGTCCTACTCTGGCTGGCAATCAGGCAGAGCAGAGCCGGGCTCGTCGCACTCGGCACGGTTTCCGCCGTCTACGCCGCCCTAACCTCGGCGGCGCTCATCGCGGCAATGCAGGCGCGACCATTGCTGGGATTGGGCTGAGCCCGTCATCATCCAGATTCGTCATTCCGGCCACAGCGCAGCGGAGCGCCGGAATCCATCGTAGAGTTCAGCGCCCTTCAATGGATTCCGAAGCTGCGCTGCTGCGCGGCTTGTCCGGAATGACGTTGAAAGAACGAGCGATGCGCCGAGTCCTCAGCTTCTCTCCCGCCGCGCCATGAAGGCGAGCTTCTCGAACAGCGAGACATCCTGCTCGTTCTTGAGAAGCGCGCCGTGCAGCGGCGGGATCAGCTTGCGCGGGTCGCGCTCGCGCAGCACCTCGGGACCGATATCGTCGGCGACGAGCAGCTTCAGCCAATCGAGCAGTTCGGAGGTCGAGGGCTTCTTCTTGATGCCGGGCACCTCGCGCACCTCGAAGAACAGGCGCAATGCCTCCTCCATCAGTCGCTTCTTGATGCCGGGGAAATGCACCTCGACGATTCTCTGCATCGTTTCGGCGTCCGGGAAGCGGATGTAATGGAAGAAGCAGCGGCGCAGGAAGGCGTCCGGCAGTTCCTTCTCGTTGTTCGAGGTGATGATCATCACCGGCCGCTGCGCCGCGCGGATCGTCTCGCCGGTCTCGTAGACATGGAACTCCATGCGGTCGAGCTCAAGCAGGAGATCGTTCGGGAACTCGATATCGGCCTTGTCGATCTCGTCGATCAGCAGCACCGGGCGCACCGGCGAGACGAAGGCCTCCCAGAGCTTGCCGCGCTTGATGTAGTTGGCGATGTCGGAGACGCGGGCGTCGCCGAGCTGGCTGTCGCGCAGGCGGCTGACGGCATCGTATTCGTAGAGGCCCTGCTGCGCCTTGGTGGTCGACTTGACGTGCCAGGTCAGGAGCGGCGCGCCGAGCGCGGCGGCGATCTCCTCGGCCAGCACGGTCTTGCCGGTGCCGGGCTCGCCCTTGACCAGCAGCGGCCGCTCCAGCCGGATCGCGGCATTGACCGCGACGGTCAGGTCCTCGGTGGCGACGTAAGAAGCGGTGCCGGTAAAGCGCATGCGAGGCCCTTCAGATGGCTGCTCCGCGGCCATGCTGCCGCCGCGAATGGCATGTGCTTAGAGGTCCGCCGGCAGCAGGGCAAGTTTTCGTCGGGCCAAGGCGAGTTTTGGTTTGTGTTGCAAGGCTTTGCCAAGCAAAGCTTCGAGATCAGCAGCTTCGCTTGATTCTTCGAGGGTGACGTGGCCGGGACGATCGATCCTTCCGCCTATCGCGATGCCGTTGTCGTGCTCGCCACGGCCGGCGTGATCGTGCCCTTCGCCAAGCGCTTCCGCGTCAACTCGGTCGTTGCCTTCATGGCCTGCGGCGCCCTGCTCGGCCCCTATGGCCTCGGCGGCCTCGTCGCCAAGATTCCCATCCTCAGCACGGTCACGGTCTCGAGCGCGGAGGCGCTCGCCGGCCCCGCCGAACTCGGCGTCGCCTTCCTGCTCTTCGTCATCGGGCTGGAATTATCCTATGAGCGCCTCAAGACCATGCGCCGGCTTGTCTTCGGGCTTGGCCTCGGACAGGTCGCGTTCTCGGCCGCGGCGATTGGCGCCATCGCCTACGGCTTCGGGCAGCCGGCGGCCGCGGCATTGCTGATCGGCACGGCACTCGGCTTGTCCTCGACCGCAATGGTGGTCGAGCTGCTCTCGGCCCATCGCCGCATGACTTCCTCGGCCGGTCGCGCCAGCTTCGCCGTCCTGCTCTGCCAGGACCTTGCAGTGATTCCGCTGCTCTTCCTCGTCAGCGTGCTCGGCGCGCAGGAGAATGGCTCGCTGCTCGCCGGCCTGACACAGGCATTGCTGCAGGCCATCGCCGCGATCGCCGCCATCGTCGTCATCGGCCGCCTCGCCATGCGTCCGCTCTTTCGCCTGGTCGCCTCGACCGATTCCTCCGAGAGCTTCATGGCAGCAACGCTTCTGGTTGCGCTCGGCACTGGACTGATCGCCGCCGCAGCCGGCCTTTCCATGGGCCTTGGCGCCTTCATTGCCGGGTTGCTGCTGGCCGAGACCGAGTATCGCCGCGCCATCGAGGTGACGATCGAGCCGTTCAAGTCGCTGCTGATCGGCGTGTTCTTTCTGACCGTCGGCATGAGTGTCAATCCGGCTGCGCTGGCAGCGCAGCCGGCCGCGATCCTGAGCATCGCCGCCGGGCTGTTCCTCGCCAAGGCGGCAATCACCTTCCTGCTCGCCCGCTACTTCAAGCTGTCGATACCGACCGCACTCGAAACCGCGATCATGGTCGGCCCCGGCGGCGAATTCGCCTTCGTGCTGTTGACCGCCTCCGTCGCCGCCAAGTTGGTCGACCAGAACGCCGCCGCTCTGGTGCTCGCCGGCGTCTCGCTGACCATGATCTTCCTGCCGCTCGCCGCCCGCATGGCGCGGACGCTGTCAGCCCGCCTCGCCCCGGCGGTAAAGCTTCCAGACGAAGCGAACATCCTGCCGCCGGACGATCATGCGCCGCGCGCCATCGTCGTCGGCCTCGGCCGAGTCGGCCGCCTGGTCGGCGAGATGCTCTCGCAGCACAAGGTGCCCTACATCGCCATCGACGCCGATCCCACGCTGATCGCGGCGCAGCGCCGCGCCGGCCGCCCGGCCTTCTACGGCAACGCCACCAAGCCGGATTTCCTGCGGCTTTGCGGCCTCGAGGAGGCGACCGCGCTGATCGTCACCATCGACAATCCCCGTGCTGTCGACGAAATCGTCGAAGCGGCGCGCGGCGTGCGGTCTGACCTCGTCATCGTCGCCCGCGCCCGCGACGCCAAGCATGCGCGCCATCTCTACGAGCTCGGCGTCAACGACGCCGTGCCCGAGACGATCGAGGCCAGCCTGCAATTGTCGGAGGCGGCGCTGGTCGGCCTCGGCGTGCCGATGGGCCTCGTCATCGCCTCTGTGCATCAGCGACGCGACGATTTCCGCAGTGAGCTCAAGCCGGCAAGCGCGCCGCAGCCGGCATTGCCGCGTCATGCGCGCTCGCGGCGGCTGTGAGGCCGGGCGCCTGACCTCGCCCTAGGCGAATTCCTTCCGCTCCGTCGACTCCAACCGTACGGAGAGCGCGGTCGAGGCTGGTGTCAGCTCAGGGCGCACCACCTTGCCGGCGGCAGCGGCCTGCATCGCCCGGCCCATATGCCCATAGAACTGCTCGGCGCTGCTGTGCCAGCTATGGCGCTGGGCGAGATCCAGCCCGGCCTCCCGCGGCAGGCGCAGCGCCGAGAGCGCGGCCTGCCGCAGATCTTCGTGTAGCACCGCCGCCTCGCTGCCGGCGAAGACATCGCTCGGCCCCTGCACCGGGAAGGCCGCGACCGGCAGCCCGCTCGCCGCGGCCTCCAGCAGCACGATGCCGAAGGTGTCGGTCAGGCTCGGGAAGACGAAGACGTCGGAGGAGGCGTAGATCGCCGCCAGCTCCTCGCCCTCGCGCGCGCCGAGGAAATGCGCCTCCGGGAAGGCGCGCATGAGGTCGGCGCGGGCCGGCCCGTCACCGATCACGACCTTGCTGCCGGGCAGGCGCAGCGACAGGAAGGCTTCGAGGTTCTTCTCGACCGCGACCCGGCCGACGCTGAGGAAGATCGGCCGCGGCAGGTCGAGCACGCTCTCAGGGCGGGGGTGGAACAGCGAGAGGTCGACGCCCCGCCCCCAGCGCAGAATGCGCTCGAAGCCATGGGCGCGCAGCTCCGCCTCGACGGTAGCGGTCGACACCATCACCCCGGCCGCCGGCCCGTGAAAACGGCGCAGGAAACGGTAGCTCCAGCTCTCGGGGATCGGCCAGCGCGCCGCAACATATTGCGGGAAGCGGGTGTGGTAGCTCGTGGTGAAGGTCCGCTTCTGGGCAAGGCAGACGGCGCGCGTCAACCAGCCGATCGGCCCCTCGGTCGCGATATGGATATGGTCCGGGCCGAACTCGGCTATGCGCCTGGCGATGTGCCGGCGCGTCGCCAGGGCGATGCGAATGTCGGGATAGGACGGCAGGCCGACCTGCCAGAAGCCTTCCGGCGTCAGCATATGCGGGGTGACGCCGAATTCCGGCGCTGCCTCGACCATCCGCTCCAGCGAGCGCACCACGCCGTTGATCTGCGGGCGCCAGGCGTCCGTCGCGATCAGGACGCGCATCAGCGCGCTTTCCGCTCAGCCGGTTCCGGCTGAGCGCCAAGAATTCGCGCCATCCCATTTTTGGAGAGCATGCTCCGCGCGGCCTCGACGAGGCTCGGAACCGGTGCGGGACGTGTGGCAGCCGGGGCCGGCAGAGCCGGCTTCTCGCCCTTCAGCCGGTGCTGCGGCCACCGCACGATCTCGAAGCGGCCGTCATCATGCTCGATCACCGCCGTGCAGCTTTCGACCCAGTCGCCGGTGTTGATATAGGTCAGCCCGCTGATCTCGCGCTGGGCGGCGTGGTGGATGTGCCCGCAGATCACGCCGTCGGCCTTGTGCCGGCGCGCCTCGTCGGCGAGGCACTGCTCGAACTCGCCGATATAGTTCACGGCATTCTTGACCTTGTGCTTCGCCCAGGCGGAGAGCGACCAGTGCGGCAGGCGCAGGACCCGACGCACCCGGTTAATACCGTGATTGAGGAAGAGCGCGATCGTGTAGGCCCAGTCACCGAGCAAAGCGAGCCATTTGGCGTTGCGGACGACCAGGTCGAACAGATCGCCATGGATCACCAGCATGCGCTTGCCGTCGGCCGTCTCATGGACGATGTCGTCGACCAGGGTGATGCCGCCGAACTGCAGGCCGGTATAGTCGCGCAGGAAGTCGTCGTGGTTGCCGGTGACGTAGATCAGCTTCGAGCCCTTGCGCACCTTGCGCAGCAGCTTCTGCACGACGTCGTTGTGCGCCTGTGGGAAGTACCAGCCGCTCTTCAGCCGCCAGCCATCGATGATGTCGCCGACCAGATAGATCGTCGGGGCGTCGTAGGCGCGCAGAAACTCCAGCACGAGATCCGCCTGGGCTCCACGCGTGCCCAGATGCAGGTCCGAGATGAAGATGCTGCGAACCTGCTTGGCGTCGCTGTCGTCGCTCATGGCCGCCGGCCCATGCTGTTGCCTTGCCTGCGGCGTGTGTCTGATTTGCACTACGCTTTGATGACGCGGCGGCAAAACCGTGCTTTGCCTGCGCTCACGAAAGCGCAAACCTGTTCGGGAGAAGACTGATGGATCTGGGAATTGCCGGCCGCACGGCCATCGTTTGCGCCTCCAGCAAGGGGCTGGGCCGCGGCTGCGCCCAGGCGCTGGCCGAAGCGGGCTGCACCGTCGTCATCAATGGCCGCGACGGCAAGACACTGGAAGAGACCGCGGCGGCGATTCGCGCCAGCACCGGCGCAACCGTGGTCGCCGTCGTTGCCGATGTCTCGACCAAGGCGGGCCAGGACGCACTGCTCGCCGCCGCGCCGAACCCCGACATCCTCGTCAACAACAATGGCGGCCCGCCGCCCAAGCCCTTCCGCGAGGTGACGCGCGATGGGCTGCTCGAAGGCGTAGCGCAGAACATGGCGACGCCGCTCGAACTAGTGCAGCGCGTCGTCGACGGCATGATCGAGCGGCGCTTCGGCCGCATCGTCAACATCACTTCGGCGAGCGTGCTGACCCCGCTGACCGGCCTCGACGTCTCCTCGGCCGCCCGCGCCGGCCTGACCGCTTTCCTCGCCGGCGTGGCCCGCGAAATCGCCCATGCCAACGTCACCATCAACAACATCCTGCCCGGCGTGTTCGATACGGACCGGATCAAGACCGCGACGAACAAGGTCGCGCAGATGCAGGGCATCAGCATCGAGGAAGCGACGAAGCGGCGCCTTGCTGCCGTCCCGGCCGGCCGCCTCGGCACGCCCGACGAATTCGGCAAGCTCTGCGCCTTCATTTCCAGCGCCCATGCCGGCTACATCACTGGCCAGAACTTCCTGATCGACGGCGGCTCGTTCCGGGCCAATTTCTGAGACAGTCGTAAATCGGCCGGGCCGCGCCAGACGCAGCTCGGTCGATGCCTCCAGCTTGTGCCGACCATGACCATCGCCTATCGACAAGCCGTCCCCGACGACACGCCCGCCTGCGTCGTCCTGCGCGGCAGGACGCGGGAGAACGCCTTTTCGGTCGAACGCCTAGCAGAGGCGGGTGTCACGCTTGAGAGCTGGCGCGCAGCCGTCGTCGACGGCAGCCTGCCCGGCTATGTCGCGACGTTGGACGGCGAGATCGTCGGGTACTGCTTCGGTGAGCGCGAGACCGGCGAGATCGCCGTGCTGGCGCTGTTGCCGGACCATGAGGGACAAGGTGTCGGAAGGGCGCTCCTCACCCTCGTTGTCACGGAGTTCAAAGGACTCGGCTTCGACAGGCTGTTCCTCAGCTGCTCGTCCGATCCGGCCGTGCGCTCTTATGGATTCTATCGCCATCTCGGTTGGCGCTCTACCGGCAGCTTCGACGATCGCGGCGACGAGATCCTCGAATACCGCCTCGCGTGACCCTTCTCGACAGCCTCCCGCCGTGCGCCGATCCGATTTGCAAGATCGGCGCTTGGAACGGGTCCCTGCTCATGGTCTAAGACGAGTCTTGCACAAGACCTCCAGTCCTCGCGCCCGACCTGTTCCCTTGTCCCCGCTCCTCGGCATCAGCCTCAAGCTGCTTTCGGCCCTGTCGTTCACGCTGATGTCGGCCGGCATCAAGACGCTGGCCTCGCGCTACCCGACCGGCGAGTTGGTCTTCTTCCGCTCCTTCTTCGCGCTGATCCCGCTGATCGTCTGGCTGGCCTGGCGCCATGAATTCCCCGAGGCGCTCAAGACCAGCAATCTGCGCGGCCACCTCAAGCGCGGCGTCATCGGCTCGACCGGCATGTTCCTCGGCTTCGCCGCGCTGCATCTGCTGCCGCTTTCGGACGCGGTCGCGATCGGCTATGCCGCGCCCTTGATCGTCGTGGTGCTGGCGGCGCTGATCCTGAAGGAGCGCGTGCGCGTCTATCGCTGGACTGCGGTCGCTGTCGGCTTCCTCGGCGTGCTCCTGATGCTATCCCCGCATATGGGCGTGCAGGGCTTCGGGCACGGACTGTCCGGTGGCCCCGCCATCGGCGCCCTGCTCGCACTCGCCGGCGCCTTCTGCTCGGCTTTCGCCTCTATCGAGGTGCGGCTCCTGACCCATACCGAGAAGACCGGCGCCATCGTCTTCTACTTCATGATGCTGACCTCGCTGCTCGGCCTGCTGACGCTCGCCCTCGGCTGGACCGTGCCGGATCTCAAGGATTTCGTCCTGCTCGTCACCATCGGCGTGCTCGGCGGCCTCGGCCAGATGCTGCTGGTCCAGGCCTATCGCTATGGCGACGCCTCGCTGATCGCCCCCTTCGAATATTCGACGATGATCTGGGCGACCGCGCTCGGCTGGTTCGTCTTCGGCGAATGGCCGGTCCTGGCGGTACTGCTCGGCTCGCTGATCGTGATCGCCTCGGGCATCTACGTCATCCTGCGCGAGCAGCAACTCGGCCTGCTCAAGAAGGAAACGCGCGAGGCCGGCCCGTCCCGCTCGGTCTGACGCCCTCGACTTGCCGCTTGGAGCGATCCGAGGCATTGTCCGCTAAGACAAACAATCGTTCTCTATCCCAAACGGATCGGGCGCGACGGCAGGCAAGAGCGCAATGGGTATCGAAACCAGGGAACGTGGCGGGCGCGAGCTGGAATCCGGCGCGCAGGTGATCTCGGGCCAGCTCGGCAAGACGATCCAGCGCCTGCGCAAGGCCTATAATCTCTCGCTCTCGGAACTGGCCGAGCAGTCCGGCGTCGCCAAGTCGATCATCAGCCAGATCGAGCGCAACGAGACCAATCCGACGCTGGCGACGATATGGCGGCTGTCGCAGGCGCTCGACGTCTCGATCGAGCGCGTGCTCTCGACCAATGAGGAAGAAGCCTTCATCGAGAAGATCGCCCGTCCGGACACGCCGATCCTGGTCTCCGAGGACGGCAAGCTGCGTCTCGCCATCATCGGCTGGATCAAGACCGTCGAATGGCTGCAATGGTATGAGGTCAGCGCCGAGCCGGGCGGCGAGCTCGATTCGGAAGGCCATCAACGCGGCTCGATCGAATCGCTGTCGGTGACCTCGGGCGAGTTCGAGGTCGAGGTCGGCGACATCATCCAGCGCGCCAGGGCTGGCGAGACCCTGCGCTATCGCTGCGACCGCCAGCACATCGTCCGCTGTGTCGGCGACCAGCCCGGCACGGCTCTGATGGTCTGTATCCTCAAGGCGGCGGTGATGGACTGAAGGCTCGCCAGCGAGCCCTTCCTTGCTTTCCTATAGGACTAACCGCCCGTTGCCTTCTGCGGCCGCGGCGGCCCCTGCACCGCCGGCAGCGACTTCAGATATTCCGCCATCGCCAGCCGGTCGGCGTCCGGCAATTGCGCCATGTTGCGCACCACCGCTGCCATCGTACCGCCGACATTGTCAAAGCTCGGTGTGAAACCGGTCTTCAGCAGTTCGGCGATCTCGGACTTCGACCATTTGCCGAGCCCGTCCTCGGCCTGGGTGATGTTCGGCACCCAGCCCTTGCCCTCCGGGTCCGGACCGCCGGCGAATCGCGTCGCCTGGACGATGGCGCCCAACCGGTTGCGGCTGGAATGGCATTCGGCACAGTGCCCCGGACCGTTCACCAGATAGGCGCCGCGATTCCACTCCTCGCTCTTGCTCGGATCGGCCTTGAACGGCGCCCCGTCGAAAAACAGCAGTTTCCAGCCACCCACGGCGCGGCGGATGTTGAACGGGAAGCCGAGCTCATGGGCGGGCGCCCTGCCCTCCACCGAGGGCAGCGTGCGGATATAGGCCAGGAGATCGGCCACCGCCTTGGCCGGCATCAGCCGGTACGAGGTGTAGGGAAAGGCTGGGTAATAGTGCTGGCCGGAGGGCGAGACACCGGCAGTCATCGCCTGGATGAAGTCGGCCGTGCCCCAATTGCCGATGCCGTCGCGCGTATGGGGCGAGATGTTCGGCACATGGAACTTGCCGAAGGGCGACTCGAGCACCAGCCCGCCACCGAGCCTGGTCTTGTCGTCCTGCCCCGGCGTCGCATGGCAGGAGGCGCAGCCGCCGGCGGCGAACAGCAGCTTGCCGTTTTCGATGTCAGGCGCCGGCAGCGTCCCGACCTCCGGTCCCGGCGAGACCACGCGCGGATCGGTGAGGACGAAGAAGCCGGCAGCGCCGAGCGCGATGAAGACCAGAAGCGTGATCAGCAGGCGGCGCATCGATTCCTCACAAGTTATCCCCGGCAAACAACGCCCGTATCGCTGCGCAGTTCAGCCGACATGCCGCCGATACGAAGAGAGCGGACCTCCGCAGGGAAGCCCGCTCCTTCGATCAGGTCAAATCTGGCGGCTTGGAGCCGCCGTCACTTCTTGATGCGGTAGGTCTCGTGGCAGGCGCCGCAGTTCTTGGTGGCGTCGCCGAAGGCGGTGCGGAAACCGGCGAGATCGGTCGCCGCCGCGCCCTTGGCGGCATCGGCCTCAAACTTGACGAAGGCGGCCTTGAAGCCGGCCTGGTCTTCCCAGATCTTCGGCGCAGCCGTGGTCTCGCCGCCGGTCTTGGCGCTCTCAGGATAGAGGCCCGGCATCTTCTTGGCGGCATCGCCATAGACCTTGAACACCGCCTGCGCCTTGGCGGCGTCGAACGGCGCCTCGCCCTTTGCCATCGCCGCACCATCGCGCGTCGCAGCGCCGACAGCCTTCATCGTGTCGCGCCGCTCGGAGATCGGATTGGCCTGGGCCAGAACCGCGGAGACGCCGACAGCGAGGCCGACGACAACGAAAACAGAACGAAGCATGCGCGGGAGCCCTCCGGAAGGCAGCGCCTTAACCGGCGCTGTTTTGAACTCTTCCAGATCAACGCAGGCGCACGACAGCGCCAAGTCGCATTCTCGTGAATTTCATTGCAAGAACGCAATCAGATCCTTGCGTCAGAGCGGATATCCCGCACCCTTCAACGTCGCGAACACCTTGGCTGGAGTCACCGGCATGTCGATCGCCTTGACGCCCGCGGCACGGTTCAGCGCATCGACCATGGCGTTCATCACCGCCGGGCAGGCGCCGATCGCACCAGCCTCGCCCGCGCCCTTCACCCCGATCGCATTGGTGACGCACGGCACGTTGCGCGTCTCGAAATGGAAGTTCGGGATGTCGATCGCGCGCGGTAGGGCGTAGTCCATGAAGGTCGCGGTCAGCATCTGGCCGGACGAATCGAAGCGGATCTCCTCCATCAACGCCTGGCCGATGCCCTGGGCCGCACCGCCATGGACCTGGCCCTGCAGCATGATCGGGTTCAGCGTCACGCCGAAATCATCGACCACGACATAGTTCTGGATCTCGGTGCCGCCGGTCGCGGGATCGACCTCCAGTTCTACGACATGGGTGCCGTTCGGATAGGTCGCCTCCGGCGGCGTCCAGCTCTGGTGCACGCTGAGCTGCTCGGCCTTCGCGCCGGGCAGGTTGGCGATCGCCTTGAGGTCGAGCTTCTTGTCGGTGCCGACGATGCGGACAGTGCCATCGACGATCTCGAGATCGCCGGGGGCAGCTTCGAGCGCCTCCGAAGCGAGACTCTTCAGGTTGTCGGAGAGGATCCCGGTCGCCGCGTTCAGCGCCGCACCGCCGACGGGAATCGAGCGTGAGCCACCGGTACCCGAGCCGGTCGCGACCCGGTCGGTGTCGCCCTGGACAACCTTGATGCGATCGAGCGGGATGTCGAGATGCTGGGCGACGAGCTGCGAATAGGCGGTTTCGTGGCCCTGCCCGTTCGACTGGGTGCCGATCAGCACGGTCACCGTGCCGTCTTTCTCCAGGATCACGGTCGAGCTCTCCGGCCCGCCGCCGCCGCAGGCCTCGATATAGCAGGCGAGCCCGATGCCGCGGATCTTGCCGGCCTTCTGCGAGGCCTTGAGGCGGCCCTTGAAGCCCTTCCAGTCCGCCACCTCCATGGCGCGGCGCATATGGCCCTCGAACTCGCCGGAATCGTACACCGGGCCGGTCTGCGTCCTGTGCGGCATCTCGCTCGGCTTGACGAAGTTGAGCGCCCGCACTGCATCCGGTGTCTTGCCGGTTTCGCGCGCGATCGCATCGACCAGCCGCTCGATCAAATAGGCCGCCTCGGGCCGCCCGGCGCCGCGATAAGCATCGACCGGCGTGGTGTTGGTGAAGACGCCGCGGAAACGGACATGCACCGCCGGGATATTGTAGCAGCCCGGCGTCATCGTCGTGCCGACCCAGGGGATGAAGGGCCCATATTGCGAGAGATAGGCGCCCATGTCGGCGGAGAGATCGACCTTGAGGCCGATGAACTTACCGCGCTTGTCGAGCGCCATCGTCGCGGTGCTGAGATTGGCCCGGCCATGGGTATCGGCGAGGAAGTGCTCGGTCCGGTCGGCAACCCAGCGCACCGGCCGCTTCAGCTTTTCGGCCGCGACCATGGTCAGCGGGTATTCGCGGTACATGAAGATCTTGGTGCCGAAGCCGCCGCCGACATCGGGCGTGATCACCCGGATGCGGGACTGAGGGACCTTGAGGATATAGTCGGCGAGGATCTCGCGCGTGCCGTGGCTGCCCTGGCTGCCCAGCGTGAGCGTCCAGCGCTTGTCCGCCTTGTCGTATTCGGCGATGCAGGCGCGCGTCTCCATGTAGTTGGAGGCGAGGCGGTTGTTGACGATGGTGACCGAGATCGTCCGGTCGGCCTTGGCGAAGGCCTTTTCGGTCTTGTCGCGATTGCCCTGCTCGGCCTCGAAGGCGACATTGCCGTCACGGTTAGGCCAGACCTGCGGCGCCTTGGCGTCGAGCGCGTCTGCGATACCGGTGACCGAAGGCAGCGTCTCGAAATCGATCTCGATCGCCTCGGCGGCGTCGCGCGCCTGGTCGAGCGTCTCGGCGACGATGAAGGCGATGGCCTCGCCGACATGGCGCACCGTGTCGGTCGGCAGCACCGGCACCGGGTTCGGCTTCACATCCTCGCCATCGATATCCTTGATCAGGCCCTTGCACGGGATGTCGCCGAGATAGGAGACGTCCTCGCCGGTCAGGATCAGCTTGACGCCCTTGCGCTTGAGAGCCGTCTGCTTGTCGACGATCCTGAATTTCGCGTGCGCATGCGGCGAGCGCAGCACATAGGCGTGCAATGCGCCCTCGACGGCGGTGTCGTCGGTATAGCGGCCTGTGCCGGTGGTCAGGCGCTGATCCTCGACCCGCCGCACCGGCTGGCCCATCCCGAACTTCATCGGACGCATCGGCAAACTTCCTTCGGATCACTCGAATGAGAAAGACTGGCGCAGGATGGCCGCGGCGTCACCCCGGCCCGCGCGCGGGAGCCGGGATGCACGGAACGCAAGCGGGCGGGTCTTGAAACTCAGCGGATCATGCGCGCGGCGCTGTCGGCCATGCTGACCATCATATTATAGCTGGAGACGATGCGGTTGGCATCGTTGGCCGCGCCCTTGCGGACGTCGCCCTTCGACTTGCCGAGCTTCTCGCGGAAATCGCGCAGATTGCCGAGCCACGAACTGGCCGAGGAATCGATCATCGGCACCCCGGACTGGTTCTTGTCCTTGAAGGCATCCATTTCCTTGATTGCGCCGGAATAGCCGGCGAGCGCCGTGTCGAAGGCGGCGAGGTCGACGATCGGATGCTCGTTGCTCGGCATCACATCCATCACGGCGCGCGCATTGATCATGATGTTGCGCAGCTGCCAGCGCGCCTGCTTGCCCTCGCTCGCCTCGATCGCCGCGAGCTCGCGGGCGTCGATGCCCTTTTTGTAGCCGTTGAGCTGATTGCCGAAGACGGTACGCTCGCGCAGGAAGGCCTCCGCTGCCGGCACCATCTTGGCATGCAGCTCGCGGCCCTCGGCGGCGTTGTCGTCGCGATAATCCTTGCGCTCGTAATAGCGCTCGGCCCGGGTGATCAGCGGCGCCAACTCCTGATAGGCGGCGATATAGCGCTTCACCGCGCCGTCGAGCTCGGGCTGCGCCGGCGGCTGGCCGGCAGCCGCCTCCGCCTTGGCGATCTCGTCCTTGACGTCATAGAGGCTGTAGAGCCCGTAAGCGATGTAGCGCTCCTTGCCGGTCGGGCCCTTCTTCATGTCGACCCAACTCTTATAGCGATCCCAGGATTCGATCGCCCGGATCGTCCGGTTGGAGAGCGAGGTATAGGCATTCGACTTGGCGATCGCCGCCTGCAGCTCGGGGTCCTGCGCCGGCCGCTTGGCTCCGGTCTGCGGAACAGCCTGCGCGAAGGCGAGCGGGGCTGCGGACGCTGCGGAAAGCAGGGCTGCGAGGGAGAGGCTCAGCAGGCGGGAGGCCTTCATCAGGACACCTTTGGTCGACCGCGGCCGGATCTGGGGCCGCGCCCCGTTATCGACGCTGGCGCCGCGAGCTGCAACCGAAAGGCGCTATCCCTGCTTCACCTTTCGACCGGCTCGCCACGCATCGCCCAGTCCTTGAAGCCGCCGATATAATGGCTGTCGATGTCGAGCCCGGCCGCCTGCGCGAATTCCAGCGCCCGCAGCGAGCGCACCCCGGCGGCGCAGGAAAGCACGACGCGCTTGCCCGGCTCGTTCGGCAGGTCGGCTGGATCGAACTGCGACAGCGGCCGCGACACCGAGCCTGGGATGCGCCCGGCCGCGAATTCATGCGGCTCGCGCACGTCGACGATGAGGATCGAGCCGTCGGCGAGTCCTGCCTTGACGGCGTCGATGTCGAGGTCGTGTACGATCATGCTGCAGCTCTCTCGGTGTCGCTCAGTTCAGGAGCCTCACCAGATAGAGGCTGAGGGCCGGGAATGCCACGCAGATGGCGAGCCGCACCACGTCGGCGGCGACGAAGGGCAGCACGCCGCGATAGATCCGCGTCACCGGCACGTCGCGCGCCAGCGAGGCGACGACGAAGACGTTGAGCCCGATCGGCGGGCAGGTCATGCCGATGCCGACCACGATCAGCACGAGGATGCCGAACCAGATCGCGATGTCGTCGGTCGGCATGCCGAAATCGAGCGCCGTCACGATCGGAAAGAACACCGGCAGCGTCAAAAGGATCATGGCGAGTTCGTCCATGACGCCGCCGAGCACGATGTAGAACAGCAGCAGGCCGATCAGAACCGTATAGGGCGCCCAGCCGGAGGCCGCGATCATCTCGGCCGCGGCGGTGGGCACCTGCGTCAGCGCCAGGAAAGCGTTGAAGACCTCGGCGCCGAGCAGGATCGCGAAGATCATCGCCGAGGTCTCGGCCGTCTGCAGGATCGCCTGCTTGATCTCGCTGAGGCCGAGCGTGCGCCGGAACAGGCCGATCGCCAGCATGATGAAGGCGCCGACGGACGCACCTTCGGTCGGTGTGAAGACGCCGCCATAAATGCCGCCGACCACGATGACAGCGACTGTCAGCGCCGGGATGACACCGAGCAGGAGCGGCCAGCGCTCTCGCCAGGATAGGCGCTCATGGGCGGGCGCGAGCGTGCCGTCGACCCGCGACATGATCCAGATGGTGATGCAGTAGAACGTCGCCGCCATCAGGCCAGGGATCAGCGCCGCCTGGAACAGCTTGGCGATGTTCTGCTCGGTCGAGATCGCATAGACGACGAGGATCACCGAGGGCGGGATCAGGATGCCGAGCGTGCCGCCGACCGCAGTGACGCCGCAGGCGAATCCGGGATCGTAGCGATAGCTGCGCAGTTGCGGCAGCGCGGCGCGGGCGAAGGTCGCGGTGGTTGCGACCGAGGAGCCGCAGATCGCGCCGAAGCCGGTGCAGGCCCCGATCATCGCCATGCCGAGGCCGCCGCGGCGATGGCCAACAAAGGCCGAAGCCGCCTTGAACAGGTCGCCCGCCAGCCCGGAGCGCTCTGCGAAGGCGCCCATCAGCACGAAGAGCGGGATCACCGAGAGCGTGTAGTTGGCGAAGATCTGGTAGGGCGTGGTGCGGATATAGTTGAGGAACGGCTCGAGTCCGTTGAGCTGGATATAGCCGGCGCTGCCGACGACCAGCATGGCGAGTCCGATCGGCAGGCGCAGCGCCATCAGCGCCAGCATGACGACGAAGCCGGTGATCGCGAGGGAGGCGCCGCTCATCGGGGCTGCCTCAGCAGACGGCTGGCGCTGACGAAGGCGGCGAGCGAAACGAAGCCGGCGAGCACCGCGCAGAGCGCGATCGGCAGATAGCTCGGCAGCTGCAGCACCATGGTGTTCTCGCCGCTGGCGAGCGCCGAGCGCGCCCCGACGCCGAGCCGCCAGGCAATCAGCGCCATGGCGAGGCCGTAGACGATGTCCCAGAGCGCATCGATCCGGTCACGCCAGCGCTGCGGCAGCTTCAGGGTGAAGGTGTCGACGAAGATGTTGCCGCGCCTGAGCTGGCACAGCGGCAGGAAGCAGAAGGCTGCGACCGCGGTCGCCATCTGGACCAGCTCGAAATCGCCGGGCACGCCGGCCTTGCCGACGAGATCGCTGCGCAATGTCACGCTGACCACGACCATGGTCGCGAGCGCGATCAGCAGCACCCCGCCGCTGAGCGCGACCGCCTCCGCCACCGCGTCGATGCGCGATGACGGCCTTTCACCTGCCCTGTCGCTCATGCGCTCAGGCAGCGTTCTGATGCTTGGTCAGTGCGGCGCGGGCGGCGGCGAGCAGCTTCTCGCCGTCGAGGCCCTTGTCCTTGGCAGTCTTGACCCAGCCTTCGATCACCGGCTCGGTCGTCTTGCGCCAGCGATCGGCCTCGGCCTGCTCGATGGTGACAATGCTATTGCCGCGCTTCTTGACCATCTCGGAGACGACGACGGCCTGCTCGTCCCAGACCTTGCCGGCCATGGCGGCGGCCGCAGCACCCGAGTTCTTGTCGATGATCGCCTTGAGGTCGGGCGCGAGGCCCTCGTATTTCGCCTTGTTCATGGCGAGCACGAAGGTCGCGACATAGAAGGTCGGCGAGCCCGGAATCTCGGTGTGGTTCTTGACCAGTTCCTGCACCTTGATCGAGGGCACGACTTCCCAGGGCACGACGCAGCCGTCGATGACGCGCTGGGCCAGCGATTCCGGCACCTGCGGGATCGGCATGCCGATGGCGTTGACGCCGAGCGCGCGCAAAGCCTCGCCGGCAAGGCGGGTCGGGAAACGCAGCTTCAGCCCCTTCAGGTCCTCCATCGTCTTGACCGGCTTGTTGGCGTGGATCAGCCCGTGATCATGCGCCCAGAAGCAGATCGGATGGATATCCTTGAACTCGTCCTTGAGGTGCTCGCTGGCATAGTCGGTCAGCGCCAGCGAGTTCACCAGCGCCCGCTTGTTGGCAACGAAGGGCAGCTCGAAGGCTTCGATGCCGGTGAAGCGGCCGGGCGTGTTGCCAGGCAGCGTCCAGACGATGTCGACGACGCCGTCCCGCGCCTGATCGAAAAGCTGCGGCGGAGTGCCGCCGAGCTGCATCGACGGGAAGATGTCGATCTTGATCCGGCCGTTCGATTCGGCGCCGACCTTGTCGGCCCAGGGCTTCAGGAACTTGGAATGGCCGTTCGCTACCGGCGGCAGGAAGTGGTGCATGCGCAGCGTCACTTCCTGGGCATTGGCGCGCGTGGCGCGCAGCACGGCCGGCGCGGCAACGGCCGAGCCGGCGAGCGTCAGGAATCTGCGACGATCGAAAGTCATGAAGTCCCCTCCCCGGGATTTTTAAATTGTTTCGTTCACCCTGCCGCGGGCATCCCACGACGAAGACCGCCTAGAGCACTGAACTGAAAAGTGGAATTCACTTTTCGGCTGAATGCTTGGACAAAATGGCCGGGTCACGGCCTCGCGTCCTAACGAGCGCGCGGCGATCTCCCGATCTCATCCCCTGCAAGTTCCAGCGTGGAGCACAGCGCGACCAACCCCAAACCCGCCCGAGCGTCTTTCGGCCATGATAGTTTCATTCGCAACTAATTTGCAAGCCCGCCGCCTCCCGTCGGCAGGCTTGTCCAGATCATGCGGCGCATCGGCCGGTCAGGCCGTTCAACCTGACCGGCTCCGGCGTGATCAGGCCAGCGGCGGGATGCGCAGCACCCAGCCCGGCAGGATGAGGTCGGGGTCCTTCACCGGCGGCGTGTTGGCCTTGACGATCTCGGTGTACTTGGCGCCCTTGCCCTTGCCGTAGTGCTCCTCGGCGATCTTCCAGAGCGTGTCGCCCTTCTTCACCGTGTAGAACACGGCGGCGGCCGCCTCCTTGTTGACGATCAGCTCGGATTCGACCTGGCCCACGCCGGCAGTGTTGCCGATCGCCAGGATGATCTTCTCGGCCTCTTCGGTGGTCATCGCCTTGCCGGAGACCTTCACCTTGTCGCCCGAGACGTCGATCTTGACGTCGGACGGCAGGCCGTGACCCGCCAGTTCCTTCTGCAACTGATCAGACGTTGCGGCATTGGCCGAGCTCGATCCGAAGATCTTGGCGCCGGCTTCCTTGATGAAACTGAACAGACCCATAGCATGCTCTCCTAACGCGCCCGCCGCCGCCAGGATCGGCCGGACGATCGGGCTTTGCGCCACTCGACTGCCTTGGGGCATGTTCCGGTCGCAAACATGACGTTCACCTTGCGGAACATGCCCCGAGACGGGCACTCCATGAAGCCCGCTCGGGGCGACGACTGCAAGACGAAAGGTGAGGTCTGCCCTTCCCTCGCGTCGTCGGCACTGGCAGAACGGAGCCGAGCTGACGGCTCCGTCGTCGATACCTATGAAAGGCCAGCCCATGTCCGCCCTTACCCTCGAACAGGCCAGCGTAATCGTCGACGGCATCCTGAAATATGCAGGCGAGAACGGGCTTAAGCCGCTTGCCGTCGCCGTGCTCGACGCGCGCGGCGCCCAGAAGTTCTTCCTGGCGCAGGATGGCACCAGCCTGAAGCGCGGCGAGATCGCGCTCGGCAAGGCCAATGGCGCGATCGCGCTCGGCGTCGGCCCGCGCACGCTCAACAAGATGGCGCTGGAGCGCCCGCACTTCATCAACGGCGTCGCCCTCTCCGTCGGCGGCCCGGTCGTGCCGGTGCCCGGCGGCGCGCTGGTCCGCGATGCCGATGGCAACCTGATCGGCGTCGTCGGCATCTCCGGCGACACCTCGGACAATGACGAGGCGGCGGCACTCGCCGGCATTGCCGCGGCCGGCCTCACCGCCGAGACCGGCGGCTGAGGTCAGCTCGCCCCTGCATGCGGCCCGGCCTGCGCGGCCTTGCGCCATGTCGCATTGCAAGGCCGGCCGATTTCCGGCAACGGGAGGCCATCGGCGGCCCTTGAAGCCGTCTTTAGGAACCGTGACCCATGACTATCGTCGCCGCCATCGAAGGCGAGACCGTTCAGACCGACGCGCTGATCATCGGCGCCGGCCCCTGCGGCCTGTTCGCCGTGTTCGAGCTCGGCCTGCTCGACATCAAGGCCCATCTCGTCGACATCCTGCCCAAGGTCGGCGGCCAGTGCGCCGAGCTCTATCCCGAGAAGCCGATCTACGACATTCCCGGCTTCCCGCTTGTCACCGGCCAGGGGCTGGTCGACAATCTGATGGAGCAGATCAAGCCCTTCGGCGCGACCTTCCACCTCAACCAGATGATCGAGGGGGTCGAGGTACTGGGCACGCCTGAGGCTCCGCGCTTCCGCCTGCGTACCGACATCGGCACGGTGTTCGAGGCCAAGACGATCCTGATCGCTGCCGGCGGCGGTTCGTTCCTGCCGAAGAAGCCGCCGATCCCCGGCATCGAGGCCTTTGAGGGCCGCAGCGACGGCGGTGGCGTGCACTATGCCGTGCGCAAGATGGAGGCCTTCCGCGACCGCGAGATCCTGATCGTCGGTGGCGGCGATTCAGCGCTCGACTGGACGCTGAATCTGCAGCCGATCGCGAGGCGCGTGACGCTGATGCACCGGCGCGATGATTTCCGCGCCGCCCCGCATTCGGTCGAGCAGATGCGTGCCCTCGTCGCTTCCGGTGCGATGGATCTGCGGCTCGGCCAGGTGATGGGCCTCAAGGGCGAAGGCGCCGACCTTCAGGGCGCGATCTGCCGCGACAATGCCGGCGCCGAATTCGAGATCGCCTGCAACACCATGCTGCCCTTCTTCGGGCTGACGATGAAGCTCGGCCCGATCGCCGACTGGGGCCTGAACCTGCACGAGAACCTGATCCCGGCAGACACCGAGAAATTCGAGACCAATGTCCCCGGCATCTTCGCCGTCGGCGACATCAACACCTATCCGGGCAAGCTCAAGCTGATCCTGTCGGGTTTCCACGAGGCGGCGCTCGCCGCCCAGAAGGTCCACCGCTACGTCTATCCGGAGAAGCGGCTGACCTTCCAGTACACGACCTCGTCGAGCGCACTGCAGAAGAAGCTCGGGGTGGTTTGAGGCTCAACCGTCATTCTCGGGCGAAGCGAAGCGCAGACCCGAGAATCTCATGACGAGAAGGCGCCATTGGAGCCTCCTCCTGCCTGAGATGCTCGGGTCAAGCCCGAGCATGACGGCGTAAGTCTAGCGCACCACCGACATCGCGGACGACGGCGGCAACATGTCGTGCGCGGCCAGGTCGCGCGCCGGACGCGAGACCGGCTCGGGCGGCACGGGTTGGATCCGCGTCGCCGGCGAGCCGGACGGGCCGCTATGCGTCGGCGCCTCGGCAACCACGCCCTCTTCCTCCGGCGGCGTCACGCGGTCGCGCAGTTCGGCGATCGCGCCGTCGAGCGGGTGGAAGCTGAAGCGGATCTTGTGCGTGCCGGCCGGGACCTGCACGGCGCGGAACAGGACATTGGCCTTGAGGATCTCGGCCTCCTGGCCGTCGACCTCGGCCTTCCACCAGGGATGCCAGATGTCGTTCAGCACGACAAAGCCGGGCTGGGTGCTGGTAACCTCGATCTCGACCACCGTATTGCGGTAGCGCTTGAGCTTGACCTCGGCATTGCTCGCGACCGGCCCATCCGGCACGCCGGGCTCGGGCTCCTGGTCGAGCAGGACGACGCGCTGCGGATCGGCATCCGGCCACTGCCCGGCCGACTTCATCCCCTCGAAATCGGCGAGCTGCCATCCGCCGACGAACATCACGCGCGGCAGCGCCCGTGGATTCTCGTAGATGTAGCCGTCCTTGGTGTAGGCGACGAGCTTGAGGTCGCCGGCGCGCAGCTTGCCGTCGACCTCGCCGATCGGCACGCGGGTCGCGATGTAGCGCAGGCCGAGGAAGTCGGCGAGGCGACAGCGATAGGACGGGAACAGCGGCGTGAACACGCGCTCGCCCGGCGCCGCGATCGAATCGCGCGTGCCGACCGCATCCGAGAAGTCGGCGAGCCGCAGCGGGTTGTAACCCAGCGTGTGATCGAAGCCGTGGATCATGCCGGCATTGGGCCATTCGAAGCCCAGCCCGAGCAGCTCGACCCGGTCGCGCCGGGCTGAATCCGGCGGCTGCGTGGTGAGCTTCTTCAAGACGGCCACGGTCTCGTTCTTGGTCTCCGGCCGCAGCACGTCATAGACCTCGGGCGCCAGCGCCGTGGCCTCGTTCGGGCCGTTATTGGCGGCAAGGTCGGCAGCGACGACGCCGGTGACGATCAGGCTCGCGGCGAGCGGGGCCGCAGCGCCGCGCCAGCGCGTCAGCACGACGAGGAGGGCAAGCGCGCTCATGAACCAGGCCGCGGCGGTCGCGCTCGGCAACCAGGCCTGGCCGAGATGGCCGGCCTGGCGCGCCACCAGCAAAGCGAGGCCGATGAGCAGCACGATCACGCCTGCACCGATGCCAAGGTCGCGCCAGATCGCGCCCTGCTTCTCCTCGCTGAGGATGCGGTGCAGCAGATAGCCCGAGAGCACGGCGCCGAGACCGCCGATCAGGAAGGTCGCGTCGGCCGGCCGCCGGAACACCTTGACGCCCGGCAGATAGTCATAAGCCAAGTGGAACAGCGGCGTGTAGCGGCCGAGCGCGAACAGCACCATCAGCACGAACAGGATCGTGAAGGGCCGGATCGCCCTGTCCCAGAGCCAGCCGCGCGTCAGCCCGGGCACGATCAAGAGCAGGAAGGGCAGCGCCCCCAGATAGACCTGCCCCATATTCTTGGAGAGGAAGAGTTCCCTGGCGTTCCATTCCGGGCTGTAGGGTCCCCAGAACTCGATCCCCGGATCGCGCACGCCGAAGAGGTCGCCGACGAAGGCGGTCAGCAGCGACGCCGGATGCAGCGAGCCCCTGCCGGCTTCGACGAGGTCGATCGCCGGCCGCGTCGTCGCCTCGGCGAAAAGCCAGGTCCAGAGCAGCGGCACCGCGATGGTGACGATGCCGGCGAAACAAGCCGCCGCGATCGGCGCGAGGCTCTCGCGGAAACCGGCCCAGCCTTCGGAAAGCCAATAGGCCACGACCATGCCGATCAAGATATAGGCGCCGAGCAGCGCCACCTGATCGGGCTCGAGCACCATCATGCCGGCGGCGAAACCGGCGAGCAGGCCATAGCGCAACGAAGCGCGCTGCAGCATCCGCGCCGTCAGCCAGAAGGCGAGGCCGAAGAAGGCGAAACTGGCGATCTGCCCGACATGCTGGACGCGCCAGGCGGCTGAGGCGCCGAAGGCGAAGACCAGCGCCGCCAGCAAGGCGCCGGCCGGATGCCACTTGCGATCGCGGAAGAACATCAGCATGGCGAGCCCGCCGACCAACAGATGCGCCAGCACATAGGCATCGACAGCACGGAAGCTCGGCGACGGGTTGAACAGCGCCAGCAGGATTGCGGGCGAGAAGATCAGCGATTGCGGATCGGCGACCTGGGGCGAGCCGGCGAAGACATTGTGCGTCCAGAACGGCGACTGCCCGGAATGCAGCGCCTGCGCCAGGAACTGGATCTGCGCCTGGAAATGCGCCTTGGCGTCGAACGGAATCGTCACCGCCCCCGATAGCCAGGGCCAGCACAGCGCCACCCAGGCGCAACAGAACAGCGCAGCCGCCAGCCAGTAGCTGGAGCCCGATCTCCAAACCGCTTTCAACTGGACCCCCAAGGCCCCAGGCGCACCCGGCGCGCATGATCACGCGCCGATCACGCCGATGTGATCACGGTCGACGATGAAGGTTCGCAGGTGAACCGAAACTGAATGAAACTGAATGCTGTGGATCGGACGCGCGACTATGGCGCGGCAGCGTCAACTTGCCGCTGCTCGCCGGCCAACTCAGCGCTTCTGGGCCACCCAGGCGGCGAGCACGCGCCGCTCGTCCGCGGTCATGCCCGAGAGGTTGTTCGGCGGCATGGCGTGGGTCAGCACCGCCTGCACGCCGATGGCGCGGCGCTGGCGGGCAATCAGCTCGGGCTCGTGCAGATAGACGCCCTTCGGCGCGATGCCGATGCCCGGCCAGGACGGCTCCGGCGCATGGCACATGGCGCAGCGCCCGGTGACGATGTTGGCGACCTCGGGCGACGGCGGCACGAGGCCAGCGAGCATCACGGGTTTCGCCGGATCGAGCGGCTTCAGGCCGAGCCGCTCGCGCCCGCCGGGCGAGGACGCCATCGCCACCCAGAAGGCGAGCCAGAGTGCGAGCGCCGCCACTGCCCAGGTCCACCAGGGCGATTTGGCGTGGTCGGCATGGCGGACATTGTAAAAATGCCGGATCAGCGCGCCGGCGACGATGATCAGCGCCACCAGCGCCGGAATCACCGCCGAATTGGCGTAGGTCACCGGGTAGTGATTCGCCAGCATCAGGAACAGCACCGGCAGGGTGATGTAGTTGTTGTGCAGCGAGCGCTGCTTGGCCTGCTTGCCGTATTTCGGATCGGGCACCTCACCGGCGACCATCGCGGCGATGGTCTTGCGCTGGCCCGGCATGATCACGAAGAAGACGTTGGCCGACATGATCGTCGCCATCAACGCGCCGGTATGAATCAGCGCGCCGCGTCCGGAAAAAACCGAGGCGAAGGCCCAGCTCGCCGCGACGACATAGCCGAAGCCGAGCAGGCCGAGCACGACGTCGTTTTTCCCGAGCGACGACTTGCAGAGCAGGTCGTAGAACAGCCAGCCGCCGGCCAGCGCCGCGATGCCGATCGCGCCAGCCGCAAAGGGCGAGAGCGCCATCACCGCCGGATCGATCAGGTAGAGCTCCGACTGGGCGTAGTAGACCCAGACCAGCAGGAAGAAGCCGGAAATCCAGGTCCAGTAGGCCTGCCATTTGTGCCAGGTCAGCTCCTTCGGCAGCACCTCCGGCGCGACCAGGTATTTGCGCATCGCATAGAAACCGCCGCCATGGACCTGCCAGGCGAGAAACTGCGTCGGCTGGCCGGCTTCGGTCTTCGGCGCATCGGGCGCGGCCCGCAGAGATGCGTCGAGATGGATGAAGAAGAAGGACGAGCCGATCCAGGCGATCGCCGCGATCACATGCAGCCAGCGCAGGAGCTGGCTGCCCCATTCGATCAGATAGGCCTCAAACACGGACGGGCTCCATGGAGAGCCACATGCTCGCGAATTGACAGGGCGGAATCCGGAAGGGAACTTGCATCGCAATCCAGACTAGGTTCGCGGCCTTGGAAGGCAAGCGGCTTTCCGGCCGCGTAACGCAGCTTCAACGGGAGTTATCAGCGATGGGGCGTCTGTCGACGCATGTGCTCGACACGGTCAACGGCAAACCGGCCGCCGGCGTCGAAATCGCGCTCGATGCGCTTTTGCCCGACGGCAGCCGCAGCCGCATCGTCGACACCGTGACCAATGCCGACGGTCGCACCGATGCGCCCCTGCTCAGCGGCACGCTGCCGGTCGGTAGCTATGAGCTGACCTTCGCGATCGGCGACTATTTCCGCCATCTCGGCACGAAGCTGCCCGAGCCGGCCTTCCTCGATCTCGTACCGATCCGCTTCGCCATCGCGGAGGCGGAGGGCCACTATCACGTGCCCCTGCTCGCCTCGCCCTGGAGCTATTCGACCTATCGCGGCAGCTGAAGCGTTTTCTGAGAAGCAGCATCTCCCAAAACAGTGGCTCCGGCACCTTCGCCAGCAAGCTGCTCCGCGGTAAACGGATCACGAAAACCGCTCTCGTTCCAACCGCTTGTCGACCGTTCCTGAATCACCGCCACATGGACTTGAATCACCTCATGAGCACGACCTATCCGCGCGACCTCGTCGGCTATGGCCGCAATGCCCCGCATCCGCATTGGCCGGGACAGGCGCGCATCGCCGTGCAGTTTGTCGTCAATTACGAGGAAGGCGGCGAGAACAATATCCTGCATGGCGACGCCGCCTCGGAGGCGTTCCTTTCCGAGATCGTCGGCGCCGCGCCCTGGCCCGGCCAGCGCCATATGAACATGGAGTCGATCTACGAATACGGCTCGCGCGCCGGCTATTGGCGGCTCTGGCGCATGTTCACTGAGCGCAACATGCCAGTCACGGTCTTCGCCGTCGCCTCGGCCCTGCAGCGCTATCCCGAGATCGTCGCGTCGATGCAGGAGCCCGGCTGGGAGATCGCCACCCATGGCCTGAAATGGATCGACTATCGCGACGCCGCGGCCGAGACCGAGCGCGCGCATATCGAGGAAGCAATCCGTATCCAGACCGAACTCACCGGGACACGCCCGCTCGGCTGCTATCAGGGCCGCACCTCGGTCAACACCATTCCCCTGACGATGGAGGAAGGCGGCTTTCTCTACACCGCTGACGTCTACGCCGACGAACTGCCCTACTGGCTGAATGGCCCGCACGGCCCGCAGCTCGCCGTGCCCTATACCCTCGACGCCAACGACATGCGCTTCGCCACGCCGCAGGGCTTCAACAGCGGCGAGCAGTTCTTCGCCTATCTCAAGGACTCGTTCGACACGCTTTATGCCGAGGGCGAGACGGCGCCGAAGATGATGTCGATCGGCCTGCATTGCCGCCTCGTCGGCCGGCCCGGCCGCGCCGCGGCGCTCGCCCGCTTCCTCGACTACGTCCAGAGCCACGACAAGGTCTGGGTCGCGACGAGGCTCGACATCGCCCGCCATTGGGTGAAAACCCATCCTCCCGAGGGCGGCTATCGGCCCTCGCGGCTACCCCGAGCGTTGTTCGTCGAGGTTTATGGCCGGGTCTTCGAGCATTCCTCCTGGATTGCCGACAAGGCCTACGCAGCCGGCCTTGGTCCCGAGCACGACAGCGCCGACGCGCTTCATGCCGCCATGTTCAAGATCGTGCGGGAGAGCCCGCGCGAGACGCAGATCGCCTTCCTGCGCCAGCATCCAGACCTAGCCGGCAAGATCGCCGCCGCTGGCGAGCTGACCGCGGAATCAGCGGTCGAACAGGGCTCGGCCGGCCTCGACCGGTTGACATCCGACGAGCGCGCCCGCTTCACCGCGCTGAACGAAGCCTACAAGGCGAGGTTCGGCATCCCCTTCATTCTCGCCGTCAAAGGACTCGCCAAGGAGGCGATCCTCGCGAATTTCGACGAGCGGATGACGAGCACGCCCGAGCGCGAATTCGACACCGCACTCGCACAGGTCGAGAAGATCACGCTGATGCGGCTGCGGGAGCTTCTGCCGGCGGTCTAGGACCCGCCTGTCCGCTTGCGTCCTTCGGGATCGACCTCGCGCGCCAGCCACCAGGTCGTCCCGGTCGGGTCCTTGACCCCGCCGCGGCGATCGCCATCGCCCTTCTCTTCCGGCGCCTGCACCAGCGTACCGCCGGCTGCGACGGCCTTGGCGATCAGGGCATCGGGGTCGGCGACATAGACATGGACATGGCATTCCGGCCCGCCCGGGGTTTGCCCGAGCATCACGATCGAATCGTCGATCCTGAACTCGGCATGCATGATCCCGCCATCCTCGCGCCGGGCGATAAAGCTGGCGTCGGCCCCGAACACGGCCTTGGCGAAAGCGAGCGCCTGCTCGGCATCGGCGACCATGAGATAGGGCGAGACGGCGTTGTGCCCTTCGGGCTTGTGCATGGCGTCCTCCTGTTACCTTACAAACCGCTGACCAGATGCCCGCCATCGACCGCAACGACTGCCCCGGTCATGTAGCGTCCGGCATCCGAGCAAAGCAGCAGGAGCGGCCCGTCGAGATCGTCGAGCTCACCGGCCCGGCGCATCGGGATGCGCTTCTTCAGCGCTTCTCCGGCATCGCCGGCGAAGAACTCGCGGTTGATGTCGGTGACGATATAGCCAGGCGCCAGCGCATTGACCCTGATCCTGTGCCGCGCCCATTCCAGCGCCAGCGCCTTGGTCATCTGGATCAGCCCGGCCTTCGAGATCGCATAGGGCGCGACCCGGCCGGCGACGCGCTCACCGAGGATCGAGGCGATGTTGACGATCGCTCCACCGCCGTCCTGCTCCGCCATGAGCTTCGCAGCAGCCTGCGCTGCGAAGAAGCAGCCCTTCAGATTGACGTCGAGCTGGGCGTCCCACTGCGCCTCGTTGACCGAGAGCGCGGGCTCCGTCTCGCCGACGCCGGCATTGTTGACGAGCACGTCAAGCCCGCCGAGCAGCTTGGCAGCTTCGGCGACGCCCACCTCGATCGCCGCGACCGCACTCACATCGAGCGCCAGCGGCACAACCCTACCGGGCAGCCCCTCACACTCGCGGGCCAATTCCTGAAGCCGCTCGGTCCGCCGTGCTGCGGCGGCGACATGTGCGCCCTTCCCCGCTAGCAGCCGGGCGAAATGCGCGCCCAATCCCGAGGAGGCGCCCGTCACCAAAATCCGCTTGCCCTCGATATCGTCGAACATCGGCATGCCCTTCCAAATGCGGCGGCAGCGGACACTGCGCGCCGGCCCCGGTCAAGCCGCTCTCGGCAGGCGCAGGCCCGGCGCGAGGCTGCCGACATGCTTGAGATCGGCAATGAAGCGCCTGGTCTCGCTCTCTTTCGCCTCCTCGTCCGGCAGCCGCAGCAGGTAGGACGGATGGACCGTCGCCAGCAGCGGCGTCCCGTCCGACAGCTCGAGTTCGCGCCCGCGTGCCGCCGTCAGCGGGCCGGCATGGCCGGTCAGCGCCTTGAGCGCGGTTGCGCCCAGCGCCACCACCAGCTTCGGTTTGACGAAGCCGAGTTCGAGATCGAGCCAGAAGCGGCAGGCCTTGACCTCGCCGGCATTCGGCTTCTCGTGGATGCGCCTCTTGCCGCGCAGCTGGAATTTAAAGTGCTTCACCGCATTGGTGACATAGGCTTGGGCGCGGTCGAGCCCAGCATCGGCCATGGCCCGGTCGAAGACCTTGCCGGCCGGACCAACGAAGGGCTTGCCGGCGAGATCCTCGTGGTCGCCGGGTTGCTCGCCGACAAAGACGACCGGCGCGCTGCGCGGCCCCTCGCCGAAGACCGTCTGCGTCGCGTCGCACCAGAGCTCGCAGCGCCGGCAGGAGCGCGCGGCCGCAGCCGCGTCCTCCCAACTCTCGATCGCGGAAAGATCGGAAGTGGCCGGGTCGGAAGCCGTTGCTGCCCATCGCTTCTGCGGCGAGGTCGGAGCGCTCATGATCATCTCCTGCGTTCGCTTGGTCGCATCGGCGATCAGGGGAGAAATCAGCTCGGCCTCCGGCAGGTTCCGCCAGTATTTCACCGGCATCTCCGCCTTCATCGCCTTCGGCTTCAGCCGGGCCGGGTTGAAGATGCTGGCGTAATAGGTCCGCCACCACTCCTCCATCGCGTCGCTGGTCGGCGCCTGCGCCCGCGTCGCCGCCTCGCCGAGCCTGAGCTCGCGCCTGTCCCAAAGCAGCGTTCCCCTTGGTGTCAGGATCGTCCAGCGCATCGTGGTGAAGCGCTCGACGAAGAAGGGCGCGACCTTCTCCAGGATGTGGTGCTCGGGCTCGAACCAGGCGACGAAGGCCTCGCCACCCTCACCGTCATCGACCTCGCGGAAACGCACGAAGGCGGTCATCTTGTGCATGTCGCGCCGGACCGAGCGCGCCAAGGCTTCGGCACGATGGACATCGTGGTCGGAGGCGATCTGCAGCAGCTCGCGCTCCTCCTGCAGGCGCCAGAGCAGGCGATAGAGCAGGTCGAAGCGCGCGGGATCGCTGTGGCAGATCACTTCCTGCGCCAGCGTGATGAAGGCGCGCGGCACGCTCAGCGCCCTGTCCTCGCCGCCCGCGACCACATCCTCGCCGAACAGGCCGGTCTCGTGATCGCCGACGCGCCAGTCGATCGCCGAGGGCGCGACCAGCGCTTGTGCGAAACGCCGAGCAAAACCGCGCCAGCCCTCGAAATCGGCGGGGTGGGAAAGACGCGCGACGAACATCAGAGCAGCGCCAGTTGCTGCGGCTTTGGCGCGAGTTGCGCCTTCAGCCGCTCACCATCGAGCGCCGCGCCCGGCCGCCAGTCGACGGTGACGATGAACTGCCGGAGCACGCGCAAGGACCGCACCAGCCGCCCGACATCCTCCAGCCTGAGCTGCCGGAACCGGCGCATGGCGAGGACGCGGTCGACGCTGCGCGTGCCGAGCCCGGGAATGCGCAGCAGCAATTCGCGCTCGGCGCGGTTGACGTCGACCGGGAAGCGGCCGCGATGGCGCAGGGCCCAGGCGAGCTTGGGATCGATGGACAGGTCGAGCATACCGCCCGGCGCCGCATCCATGATCTCGTCGACCTCGAAGCCGTAGAAGCGCGTCAGCCAGTCAGCCTGATAGAGCCGGTGCTCGCGCATCAGCGGCGGCTCCGACAGCGGCAATTGCTTCGAAGAGTCGGGAATCGGGCTGAAGGCGGAGTAGTAGACGCGGCGCAGGCCATAGGCGCCGTAGAGCTGGGCGCTGCGCTGCAGGATGGTGGCGTCACTGGCGTCGTCGGCGCCAACGATCATCTGCGTGCTCTGCCCCGCCGGCGAGAAGGCCGGCGCGCGCTTGGAGCGTTCGCGCTCGGCCGCAGCCTCGTCGATCCTGAGCTTGAGGCCGCCCATGGCACTGCGGATGTCGAGCGGCTGCTTTTCCGGCGCGAAGCGCTTGAGCGAGGTCTCGCTCGGCAGTTCGACATTGATCGAGACCCGGTCGGCGAACAGTGCAGCCCGGTCGATAAGATCCTGGCTGGCGCTCGGGATCAGCTTGAGATGGATGTAGCCGCGGAAATCATGCTCCAGCCGCAGGCTCTCGGCGACGCGCACCAGTTCGCCCATGGTGTAGTCCGGAGAGCGGATGATGCCGGAGGAGAGGAACAGGCCTTCGATATAGTTGCGCTTGTAGAAGTTCAGCGTCAGCGCCACGACCTCCTCGACCGAAAAGCGCGCTCGCCGGACATTGCTCGAACTGCGGTTGATGCAGAAGACGCAGTCGTAAGAGCAGAAATTAGTCAGCAGGATCTTCAGCAACGAGATACAGCGCCCGTCCGGCGCATAGGAATGGCAGATGCCCGAGCCCGTCGTCGAGCCGATGCCCTTGCCGCCGACCGAATTGCGCTCGGCCGTCCCCGAGGACGCGCAGGATGCGTCGTATTTCGCGGCGTCGCTGAGGATCTCCAGCTTCTGAAGCGTGGTGAGCTGTGCCAAGCTCGCCTCCATGTTCATGATATGTTCTATGTTGAACCAAACGCCTCCTGCCCGCCAGAGGTTCCAGGTTGCATGATCGTCGCACCCCACGCGGCGCGACGGATCGGAACCCGCCTGCCACCGCCGCGTTCCTTGCCCCAGAACCAATTTGGACGGGGGATACCCATGTTTCGCATTCTCTTGGTGATCGCGGTCATCGCGATCGGCTACGACGCCATCGTCCACCAGGGCGCCTATACCCGCGACCTTTGGTACAAGGCGGTCGGCGTGACCGAGCGCGCCGTCGACGAGGCCAAGCGTGTCGGCCAGCGCGCGCCGGATGAGCCACCACGCTCGCAGATGAATTGAAGCCCTGTACTCAACCTCGAGGTCATCCCGGACGGAGCGAAGCGGAGATCCGGGATCCATTCCGGAGCCTATCCGATAGAGGTTCCGGAATGGATCCCGGGTCTCCCTCCGGTCGCCCGGGATGACTCTATTGGGGTTGGCGAGCTTCAAGCCGCCTCCCTTGCCAGCGCGGCGCGCTCGACCTCTCCGGCGATCGCGTCGAGCAGCGCGGTCTCGTCGCCTGCTAACCCCTCCATCGCCGCCATGCGGGCGAGCACGGTCGCGGCGACCTTCTCCTCCACCGTATCCTCGGCATAGGCATAGAAGATCGTCGCATGCTGGCCGTCGCGATGGCAGCGGCCCTCGATCTGCTGCAGCTGGATCGCGCTATGGCGCAGATCATGGACGACGAGCGCCCGCTCGCGCTCGCCGCCCGGCATCTCAGCCCTGTGCAGCGAGATCGACTCGGTCACTGTGAAGACGACGGCATCGAGCTTGCCGGTCTGGAAGGCGATGCGGGTGGCCTCATTGGCCTCACCCGAATGCTCGCCAGTGATCGAGCCGACGCGCCAGCCCTTGCCTGACAGCTTCTCGGCCAGCATCGCGCCAGTCTCCAAAAAGGCGACGGAGATCGCGACCTGCTCGTCATTCTCCAGCAGGTCCTGGCAGAACTCGGCGGTGCCGGCGGTGCGTAGCAGGCTCGCCTTCTGGCGGAAGCGCAGATCGGCGGCCCAGCCGGCCGGCTTGCGGGTCGATCCCCCGGCGAGGCCGAGCTCGCGCCGGAATTCGCGCCAGGTCGCATCGTAGAGCTTGCGCTCACTGGTATCGAGTGCGACTGGCGCAAGCTCGCGCTGCACCTCCGGCCAGCCGGCGATCTCCTCCGGGCGGCGGCGCAGGCCGATGGCATTGGAGCCGCGATAGAGCAGGTCCGCCATCACCTTGCGGTCGCTCTCGTTCGGCTCCCAGCTCCAGTTCTTCCAGCGCCCCTTGGCCTTGCCGATTTTCAGCCGCTTCATCAGCGCCCGGAAACCGTCGAGAGCGCCGCCGGGCGCGCCCGTCGCCTCCGACAGCAAACGCGCGAGATAGGAGAGCTCATGCGGTGCCTGCCCGGCCGTCGCGCTCATATAGATCGTGAACTCGGCCGCTGCGGCCATCTGCCGGCAAACCAGCCCCTGCTGCGAGTTCGGATTGCGGATGCGGTGGGCCTCGTCGATCACCACCAGCGGCCAGACCCGCTTCGGCGTGCCATGCTTGGCGAGCTCGTTGTTCTTCGCCCGGGTCGAGCGCTTGCTGCTGGCCGGCGGCGGCGCGAGCAGCGACTTGGTCCGCTCGAAATTCATCAAGGTGAGCTTTTTCGCCGGCAATCCGGCATGGGCGATAGTGCGCCGCCATTGCGGGATCGCGCCCTTCGGGCAGATCACCAGCACCTCCTGCTCCGGCATCGCAGAGATGGCGAGCCAGGCCGAAAGCGTCTTGCCGAGCCCGGTGAGGTCGCCGAGCAGGAAGCCCGGCTTGCCCGCCGCTCGCGCCGCCAGGATCGCGTCGCGCGCCACGAGCTGGTGCGGATGCGGCACCATGATCTCGGGCGCATCGCCCTTCATTGGAACGTTCATGCCTGCCGGGCCTCAGGAACCGCAGCCCGCTCGGTCGCCATGGTCGCGAGCGTATCGGCCTGCTGCAGCTCCTCGATCAGCGCCCCCATGAAATTGGTCACCACCTTGGGCAATGCCCGGCCCGACATGCTCTGGATCTGTAGACTGCGCGGCGGCAGGTCGCCATCCTTCAACGGCAGCGCCACCACCGAACCGTCGCGGATCGAGGCGCCAAAGGAGATCGAGCTGGCGAACATCACGGCGCCGCCGAGTTTGCAGAAATGGCGCAAGCTCGCGACATTGGTCGAGGTCAGGACGGCATCGACTGTGAGGCCGCGCGCCGAAAAATAGATGTCGACGATCTTGCGCACGGTCGCCTCGCTGTCGAGCACGGCGACCGGGTGGACAAAGATGTCCTCGATCCTGATCGACTCCTTTGCCGCCAGCGGGTGGTGCGGCGCGACGAAGGCATAGGTCCGCGCTGCGCATTGCCAGTTGATAGTGACGCCACGCTCCTGCTGCAGCACGAAGGTCAGGCCGAGATCGATCGTGCCGGTGCGGACATGCTCGGTGACGACCTGCGGCGACATCACCTTGACGTCGAAGGCGACGTCCGGATGCTCCTGGCGGAAGGCGAAGATCACCTCGGGGATGAAGCTGACGGCGAAGCCCTCGGTGACGCCGAGCCTGATCAGCCCCTTGCTGGCGCCGCGCAATTCGCGGATCTCGCTGACGACCTGCTCGCTCTCCAGTTCGAGCCGCTGGGCATAGGCCGCGAGCGTCTGGCCGGCCTGGGTCAGGATCATGCCGTGCGAGCGCCGCTCGAACAGGGCCGCGTCCAGCTCCTTTTCGAGGTTGGCGATCTGGCGGCTGACGGCGGAGCCGGCGACGCGCAGGCGCTGCGCCGCGGCGCTGATCGAGCCGGTCCGCACCACCGCCAGGAAATATCGCAAGGCTGGGGTTTGCATGGGCGTGACCTACCCGCCCCTTGCCGTCTCGGCAACGATCCTTTCGATTCATTCTTATGGCGGCAAGCACGAAGCTGTGCAGAGTTTGTGTCGCCGGCGTGACGGTGGCCTCAGGCTGCCCGCTGAACGAGACAAGCAACAATGCTGCGAGGGGAAAACATGCGCTTCTTCGACAAGGCCTCCACGGCCCTGGCCGCAACCGTTTTGGCTGCGACCGCCTTTGCGACACCCGTCCTGGCCCAGAAGGCCGCCAACACCGTCCGCTTCGCCTATGACCAGGCGCCGGAAAGCGTCGATCCGTTCTTCAACAATGTCCGCATCGGCGTGATCATCGGCGCCAATGTCTGGGACACACTGATCTACCGCGACCCCGCCACCAACGAGTACAAGGGACAGCTCGCCAAGAGCTGGAAGCAGGTCGACGACAAGACCATCGACTTCGACTTGCGCGAGGGCGTGAAGTTCCACAATGGCGAGGAGTTCGACGCCGACGATGTCGTCTATACGCTGAACTTCATCTCCAAGCCCGAGAACAAGGTCGTCACCCAGGGCAATGTCAACTGGATCGCCAAGGCCGAGAAGCTCGACAAGTACAAGGTCCGGCTGACCACCAAGGAAGTCTTCCCGGCCGCGATCGAATATCTCGCCGGCCCGGTCGTGATCCATCCGAACGAGTATTACGAAAAGGTCGGCCCCAAGGGCCAGAACGAGAAGCCGGTCGGCTCGGGCCCCTACAAGGTCTCGAACTACGTGCCGGGCAAGTCGATCACGCTCGAGCTCAACAAGGACTATTTCAAGGATTCGCCGAAGCCGCAGCCCAAGATCGGCAAGTTCGAGATCCGCTTCATTCCGGATCGCCAGACCCAGATGGCCGAGATGCTCTCGGGCGGCGCCGACCTGATCATGCACGTGCCGAAGGATCAGGCCGACCAGCTCCAGACCGTGCCGACACTGCAGGTCGTCTCCGGCGAGACGATGCGCATCGTCTTCATGCAGATGAACATCCTCGACGGCACGCCGGCCCCTGCCCTTAAGGACGAGCGCGTGCGCAAGGCGATCATCCACGCCATCGACCGCGAGGCGATGGTCAAGAACATCGTCGGCTCCGGCTCGCGCGTCATCAACACGATCTGCTTCCCCTCGCAGTTCGGCTGCACCGACGAGGGCGCGGCGCGCTACCCCTATGATCCGGCCAAGGCCAAGGCGCTGCTGGCGGAAGCCGGCCATCCCAGCCTGACCATGGACATCGTCGCCTATCGCGAGCGCAACCAGACCGAGGCGCTGATCGGCTATCTCCAGGCTGTCGGCATCAAGACCAATCTGCGCTTCCTGCAATACGCCGCGATGCGCGAGCAGATCGCCACCAACAAGGCGATGCTGACGCACCAGACCTGGGGCTCGTTCTCCGTCAACGACGTCTCGGCTGCGACGCCAAACTACTTCGCCTTCCGCAGCGAGGACATCACCCGCGATCCGCAGGTGCGTGACCTCCTGGAGAAGGGCAACAACTCGGTCGATCCGGCGGTGCGCAAGGAGGCCTACAAGGCCGGCCTGAAGATCATCGCCGACAAGGCCTATGCCGTGCCGCTCTATTCGCTGCCGGTCTACTACGTCGCCAACAAGGACTTGAACTTCAAGGCCTATCCGGACGAGCTCGTCCGCTTCTGGGAGATGGGCTGGAAGTGACGCGCAAGCGTCATTCTCGGGCGAAGCGGAGCGCAGACCCGAGAATCTCCTGAAAGAGATGGTCGGCTCAAGGCCGACCATGACGCGCCGGGCTCACAACCCGGCGCGGACATCACCTTCACAATTGGAAGCAAGCCATGCTCGGCTTCATCGTCAAACGGCTCGGCCTGGCGCTGCTTGTCGCGCTCGCAGTCTCGGCCATCGCCTTCTTCCTGCTGCGCCTTTCCGGCGACATCGCCGTCGCGATCGCCGGCGAGGGCGCGCAGCAAGCCGATCTCGACGTCATCCGCAAGACCTACGGGCTCGATCGGCCGCTCGTCGTCCAGTATCTCGACTGGCTGTTGACGACGCTGTCGGGCGATTTCGGCACCTCGATCTATTTCAAGACCGACGTCTCCGCGCTGGTCTTCGCCAAATTGCCGGTGACGCTGATCCTCGGCCTCTCCTCGCTCGCCTTCGCGCTGGCGATCTCGATCCCGCTCGGCGTGCTCGCGGCGATCTACGCCAACAGCTGGATCGACCGGCTGGCGCTTGCCATCGCCGTCTTCGGCCAGGCGATGCCGAACTTCTTCTTCGCGCTGATCCTGGTGATGCTGTTCTCGATCACGCTGCGCTGGCTGCCGGTCTCCGGCTCGGGGACCTGGCTGCACTACGTCATGCCGACGATCGCACTCGGCTACTACACCGCACCAGCCTTCATGCGCCTGATCCGCGCCGGCATGATCGAGGTGCTCTCGGCCGATTACATCCGCACCGCCCGCGCCAAGGGGCTCTCGCCCTATGCCGTCGTCATCACCCACGCGCTGCGCAATGCCGCCGTGCCGGTCGTCGCGCTGACGGCGGTGCAGCTCGGCTTCCTGCTCGGCGGCTCGGTGGTGATCGAGACGATCTTCGCGCTCGATGGCCTCGGCTACCTCGCCTATCAGAGCATCACCTACAAGGATTTCCCGGTCATGCAGGTGATCGTCCTGCTGCTCTCGGTCGTCTACGTCCTGCTGACGCTGCTGGCCGACATCGCCAATGCCTGGCTCGATCCGCGTATCCGGGTGTCCTGAGATGAGCGACGCGACCTCCCTCCCCCTCGCTGCCAGCGACGTCACCGGCGGCCGCCGCCTGCTGCGCCGGGCGCTGGCCCAGAAATCCTTCCTGTTCGGCTTCGGCCTGCTGGTGCTGTTTATCGTGCTGGCGCTGCTTGCCCCCGTGCTGGCGCCACACGATCCCTATCTGCAGAACCTGACGGCGCGGAATGTCCCGCCCTTCTGGTACGAGAAGGGCAACTGGCTCCATCCTCTCGGCACCGACCCGCTCGGGCGCGACTATCTCTCGCGCCTGCTCTACGGCGCCCGCATCTCGCTGATCATCGGCATCAGCGTCGTCGCCATCGCCGGATTGATCGGCACGACCATGGGCCTGCTCGCCGGCTATTTCGGCGGCCGCATCGACATGGCCGTCACCTTCATGGTCACCACCCGCCTCGCCATGCCTGTGATCCTGGTAGCGCTCGCCGTCGTCGCCATCATCGGCTCCTCGCTCTGGATCGTCATCCTGGTGCTCGGCCTGCTGAAATGGGACCGTTTCGCCGTGGTGATGCGCAGCGCGACCCAGCAGGTCCGCTCGCTCGACTACATCACGGCGGCACAGGCCTCCGGCGCGAGCACGACCCGCATCATCCTGCGCGAAGTCCTGCCCAACATCGCCCCGCATCTGATCGTGGTCGCGACGCTGGAGGCGGCGAGCGCCATCCTGCTCGAAGCCGCGCTGTCCTTCCTCGGCCTCGGCGTGCAGCCGCCATTGCCCTCCTGGGGCCTGATGGTCTCGGAGGCCAAGGCCTACATGTTCTTCTCGTTCTGGCTGATCGCCCTGCCCGGCACGGCGCTGGCCCTGCTGATCTTTGCGATCAACCTCGCCGGCGACGGCCTGCGCGACGTGATCTCGCCCGACAAGCGCAACTGACTATCTGATGGAGTACCGCCATGACCCGCGCCAAGGCCATCGCCCATGCGCTCGACTATTTCGACTCCGGCAGCTTCAAGAGCGACCTGTCGCGGCTCATTGCCATGCCGACCGAGAGCCAGAACCCGGATCGGGCGCCAGTGCTCACCGAGTATCTTGAGACGGAGATGCAGCCGCTGCTGGAGAGCCTCGGCTTCTCTTGCCAGACGCTGAACCATCCCAAGGCCAAGGGACCCTTCCTCTTTGCGCAGCGTATCGAAGGCGAAGGCCTGCCGACTATCTTCGGCTACGGTCATGGCGACGTCATTCGCGGCCTCGATGCGCAATGGGCCGAGGGCCTTTCGCCCTGGACCCTCACCGAGCGCGGCGACCGCTGGTATGGCCGCGGCGTCGTCGACAACAAGGGCCAGCACCTGATCAACATCAGCGCGCTGAAGTCGGTGCTCGAGACGCGCGGCGGCACGCTCGGCTTCAACGTCAAATACCTGATCGAGATGGGCGAGGAATGCGGCTCGCCCGGCCTGCGCGAGCTCTGCACCGAGCAGAAGGAGCTGTTCAAGTCGGACGTGCTGATCGCCTCCGACGGGCCGCGCCTCAATGCCGAGCGCCCGACCATCTTCCTGGGCGCCCGCGGCGGCGTCACCTTCGACCTCACCATCAACGCCCGCGAAGGCGGCCACCATTCCGGCAACTGGGGCGGCATCCTCTCGGATCCGGCGATCCAGCTCGCCCATGCCATCGCCTCGATCACTTCGCCCACGGGGCAGATCCGCATCCATGAATGGGTGCCGAAGGAATTGCCGGCGGCCGTGCGCAAGGCCCTCGCCGATTGCGAGATCGACGGCGGCCCCGACGGCCCGACCATTGACCGCGAATGGGGCGAGCCCGGCCTGTCGCCAGCTGAGCAGGTCTTCGGCTGGTGCTCCTTCGACGTACTGGCAATGAAGTCCGGCGTGCCGGAGACACCGGTCAACGCCGTGCCGCCGAGCGCTTGGGCCCGCTGCGCGCTTCGCTTCGTCGTCGGCATCGATCCCGATGACGTCATGCCGGCACTGCGCCGCCATCTCGACCGCCATGGCTTCGGCATGGTCGAGGTCACCAAGGCGCGCGATGCAGTCTTCAACGCGACGCGGCTCGATCCCGATGACCCGTGGGTCGAATGGGCGCTGGCCTCGCTTCAGAAGAGCACCGGCAAGAAGCCGGCGCTTCTGCCCAATCTCGGCGGCGGCCTGCCCAACGACATCTTCGCCGACATCGTCGGCATGCGCACGATCTGGGTGCCGCATTCCTATCCCGGCTGCTCGCAGCACGCCCCGAACGAGCACGTTCCGGTCGCGATCCCGCGCGAGGCGCTCGGCCTGATGGCCGGTCTCTACTGGGATCTCGGCGAGAGCGACCGCCCGGCGCTTTGAGGCACGCGCCTCCCTTCTCCCCTTGCGGGAGAAGGTGCCCCGAAGGGGCGGATGAGGGGTCGCTCAAGCTTTCCGCGTCATGGTCGGGCTTGTCCCGACCATCCACGTCTTCGTCCTTCGAGAGCGGTGTTCAAGACGTAGGTGCTTGCCACAAGGGCGAGCATGACGGAGAGGTCGCGAGACCCCTCACCCTAACCCTCTCCCGCAAGGGGAGAGGGGATATGGCTCGCCGATGACGGAAAGCCCCTCACCCCGTTTGCGATGGTGGTCGATCCCCATACTCACGATCGAGGACGACAGCGTCCGGACGCTGCCGGTCCAAGCTCTCGCGATAGCGCAGGCAGCCGCGCATGAATTTCGGCCAGGGCGGCACCGCGATCTCCGGCTCGATCTGCTCCGGCAGCAGCCCCCAAAGCTGGGGATGGTGCCAGCACAGATCATGCCCGGATGAATCGCGATGTTCGCGGATGCCGGCGCGCAGGCGCTTGACCTCCGCGATCAGCTGCTCCGGCGTCATGCCGGCGAGATCGTCATCCACGGTGCGCACTCCTACTGACCGCGCTCCTGCGGCTCGCGCGGATCGCGCGCCGGCGGCAGGTCGATCGGCGTCGCCGGAGGTCCTTCCGGCGGAGCGTTCGGCGGCAGTTCCGGCGGCGGATCGTTCGGAATACCGTTCGGCTCATTGTCCGGCGGATTCTCGATCGGCGGGATGGGCGACACCTCGCCCGGGTTCATCGGTGGCAGTTCTGGCGGCGGGGTCGGGCTGGTCGGGGCACCGCCTGGCGGTCCTCCGGCCTGGTGGATCGTCGTCATAAGGGCACTCCTTGCATGCCCAACAAACGCTCCTGCCGCGCGAAGGTTCGCGCCTGACAGCGCGGAACAATGCCGCGGCTCGCAGCTTGGTTCGACAGGCCAACTAGCAACGGAGCAGCGTCATGCAAGACGGAAAGCCGCGCGAGAATCCCGCCCTGCTCGATGAGCGCATCCCGAACGAGCCGCTGCGCCCGGAGGACGCCTCCGTCCGTCCGGACCAGGAGGCGCCGATCAACGATCGCCGCCGCGCCAGCGACCAGACGAATGTTCACGATCCCGGCAGCGATGCCAACGAGACCCTGGACGGCTTGACGGAGCAGGAAGAAGCCGTCCGGCACGCCGCCGAGGATATTCCGACCGGACAGGATCCTGCCGGCAAGACCGAAGCGACACCCGTCTTCGATCGTGCTTCAAAGCCTCCCAAGGTCTGACGCGGGCGGCGGCATTTGGCGGCCTCCCAATCGTCGGCAGGGGGCGCCGCATGAAGACAGTGGCTCTATTGCAACTGGCAGCGACCGCGCTCGTCGCCTTGGCTGGAACGGCATCGGCGCAGACGGCGGACCTGCTGGCCTGCTCCGGCCCTTTCGCCCGTGACGCCGACGAGACGGCCCTGATCAAGGCCTTTGGCGCTGCAAACGTCCAGCGCGCCCGGATCGAGATCGGCGAAGGAGAGAAAGCCGCCGGCGCCATTCTTTTTCCGAAGGACAAAAAGCGCCGGCTCGAACTGATCTGGCGCGATGGTAAGAAGCGCAAAGGACCCGGCACGATCTATGTCCGCGGGGGCTCGGCCTGGGCAGTGGCCGGGCCGGCGGGCGAGCGCCTCGCCATCGGCAGCGCCCTCGCCGCGGTCGAAGCCGCCAATGGCAAGCCCTTCAGCATCCTCGGCTTCGATTGGGACTATTCCGGCACCGCCAACGACTGGCAGGGCGGCAAGCTCGCCAAGGCCTTTGGCGGCTGCAGGCTGACGATCCGCTTCGGCTATCCCAAGGGCGCCGACGCCAAGGCGCTCGACCGGCTCTCCGGCGATCAGGAATTCTCCTCGTCGAACCCGGATATGCGCCTGGTCAAGCCGACAGCCTACGAGGTCATGCTGTCCTGGTCGGATTGAACCGCCATCCACCCCAACTCTATGTCATCCCGGACGGAGCGAAGCGGAGATCGGGGATCCATTCCGGAGCCTTCCCAATAGAGGTTCAGGAATGGATCCCGGGTCTCCCTTTGGTCGCCCGGGATGACACGCGTTTTTTTCGGAACTGACTAAGTCTCGGCGAAGAACTCTTCGCCGAGACGGCCGCCCTTCACTCCTCGTCTTCTCTTGCCCTTCCGGTCTCGACGAGGATTTCGCGTTTGCCGGCGTGGTTGGCGGGGCCGACGATGCCCTCGTTCTCCATCCGCTCCATGATCGAGGCGGCGCGGTTGTAGCC